>ULQP01012847.1_pt1 | contig 83643 bp, 70 predicted proteins | sample 1954571 | NCBI WGS metagenome assembly ULQP01 (sample SAMEA4835657, study PRJEB28245) | human gut metagenome | biome: gut microbiome; material: fecal sample | place: Denmark | collected 2008 | reverse complement strand
GAAATCAAATTCAGTTTGGTCTTCAGAGACATGTGGCAATCTGCCGGAAAATATGTTCCCAGAGTAGACCAGCTAACCAGAGTTGCCCCCGCTATTGTTGAGATGGGCTGTTTTGCCCGCGTTGAAACCAACGGAGGGGGATTCGAGCAAGTTAATTTACTATTCGGAGAAAATCCAAATAAAGCCGTACGTGAATGGACGAAGCCATTCCATGAAGCAGGTATTCAAACACATATGCTGGACCGTGCATTGAACGGCCTCCGTATGAGTCCGGTTCCGGCAGATGTACGCCAGCTATTCTACAAGGTAAAGAAAGCACAGGGCACCGACATCACCCGTACATTCTGCGGCCTGAATGACGTACGCAACATTGCTCCTTCCATCCAGTATGCCAAAGAAGCCGGGATGATCTCCCAGTGTTCGCTCTGTATCACCCACTCGCCTATCCACACGGTCGAATATTATACCAAGATGGCCCTGGAACTGATCGAACTGGGAGCAGACGAAATCTGTATCAAGGATATGGCAGGCATCGGACGTCCTTATTCATTGGGACAGATCGTTGCCAATATCAAAGCAAAACACCCTGAAATACCTATCCAGTATCACAGCCATGCAGGTCCCGGATTCAATGTAGCTTCTATCCTGGAAGTGTGCAACGCCGGTTGCGACTATATCGACGTAGGTATGGAGCCACTGTCATGGGGCACAGGGCATGCCGACCTGCTGACCGTGCAGGCCATGTTGAAAGATGCCGGTTACAAAGTGCCGGAAATCAATATGGAAGCCTACATGAAAGTACGCAGCATGATCCAAGAATTTATGGATGATTTCTTAGGATTGTATATCAGTCCGAAAAACCGTCTGATGAACTCGTTGCTGATCGGCCCGGGACTTCCCGGCGGTATGATGGGCAGCCTGATGTCTGACCTGGAAAAGAATCTGGAATCGATCAACAAAAACAATATCAAGAACAACAAGCCGCTGATGTCGCAAGACCAGCTGCTGATCAAGCTGTTCGACGAAGTGGCTTATGTATGGCCACGTGTCGGTTATCCTCCATTGGTAACACCGTTCAGCCAGTACGTAAAGAACCTGGCACTGATGAACGTAATGCAGATGGAAAAAGGGAAAGCACGCTGGAGCATGATCGCCGACGACATCTGGGATATGCTTCTCGGAAAAGCCGGAAGACTGCCTGGTCCGCTGGCTCCTGAAATCATCGAAAAGGCAAAAGCCGAAGGACGCGAATTCTTCGAAGGAAATCCGCAGGACAACTACCCGGATGCTCTTGACAAATATCGCAAGATGATGAACGAGAAACAATGGGAAACCGGCGAAGACGACGAAGAATTGTTCGAATATGCAATGCACCCGGCTCAGTACGAAGCCTACCGTTCCGGAAAAGCGAAAGTCGAATTCCTCGCTGATGTTGCCCAGAAAAAAGCAGCTTTGCAGGGAAAGGCACAACCGGCAGCACCGGCCACAACCGCTTCGGCAGCTCTGCCTACAACACCCCAGGTACTGACTGTAGATGTAGACGGACAGCCTTACCGCGTAACAGTTGCTTTCGGAGATACGGCTAATACTGCTGCTGCTGCTCCTGCCCAGGCCGCACAATCCGCAGCACCGGCCGCTCCAGCGCCTGCCGGAGCCGGAAATGAAATTCTTTCACCGCTGGAAGGAAAATTCTTCCTCGTAAAGAACGCTTCCGACACACCACTTAAAGTTGGAGATATAGTCAAAGAAGGCGATGTGCTTTGTTATGTGGAAGCAATGAAAACATATAATGCCGTACGTTCGGAATTCAGCGGAAAGATCACTTCCATCAACTACGCTGGTGGCGACACAGTTTCTGAAGACGACATATTAATGACTATACAGTAATGAACGAGATATTTCAAAATCTGTATGAAATGACTGCGTTCAGCAACATTATTGCTGAACCGCAGTTCCTGATCATGTATGCAATCGCATTCATATTGCTTTATCTAGGTATCAAGAAGCAATACGAACCTTTGCTGCTTGTCCCTATTGCATTCGGGGTGCTGCTCGCCAACTTCCCCGGAGGTGACATGGGCGTGATCCAGGCTGATGAAAATGGATTGGTCAATGTTAACGGAGTAATGAAAAACATCTGGGAAATGCCGTTGCACGACATTGCTCATGAACTGGGAATCATGAACTTCATCTATTACATGCTGATCAAGACCGGTTTCCTTCCGCCAATCATTTTTATGGGTGTAGGAGCCTTGACCGACTTCGGCCCGATGTTGCGCAATCTTCGCCTGTCGATTTTCGGTGCAGCTGCCCAGCTGGGTATTTTCACCGTTTTACTGGTAGCAATCCTGATGGGATTCACTCCACAGGAAGCCGGCTCTCTCGGTATCATCGGGGGGGCAGATGGACCTACAGCGATCTTTACAACCATTAAACTCGCACCTCATTTATTAGGTCCGATTGCCATTGCTGCTTATTCATATATGGCACTGGTCCCTGTAATCATACCACTGGTAGTCAAAGCTCTTTGCTCCCAAAAAGAACTTCGTATCAATATGAAGGAACAGGAAAAGAAATATCCTTCAACAGTAGAGATTAAGAATATGCGGGTTTTAAAAATTATATTCCCAATTATTGTTACTACTGTTGTTGCCTTGTTTGTTCCCAGTTCAGTGCCTTTGATCGGTATGTTGATGTTCGGTAACCTTGTAAAAGAAATCGGAACCAATACATTCCGTCTATTCGATGCTGCATCCAACAGTATCATGAATGCAGCGACCATCTTCCTGGGACTATCGGTAGGTGCAACCATGACGGCGGAAGCCTTCCTGAACTTTACAACGATCGGTATTGTGATCGGTGGATTCCTGGCTTTTGCCTTGTCTATCGCTGGCGGTATCTTCTTCGTAAAACTGTTCAACCTGTTCACCAAGAAGAAAATCAATCCGCTTATCGGTGCAACCGGATTAAGTGCCGTCCCAATGGCTTCACGTGTTGCCAATGAGATTGCATTGCAATACGATCCCAAAAACCATGTATTGCAGTATTGCATGGCCAGCAACATTTCCGGCGTAATCGGTTCGGCTGTTGCAGCCGGCGTATTGATCTCATTCCTGGGATAAAAAAACTGCAACTATTTATAAAAAGTCCCTGTAATCTGCTCAATGCAAGTTGCAGGGATTTTTGTTTAATACATTTTTTGGAGAACAAAGCGGTTAATTCCGGACTTTTTACACGAATATTAACCTTTTCTAATAAATAAATTGCCCGCAAATGCTGTAATCCAAAAATAAATACTTTAATTTGTGACTTGATATAGGAATGCTTTTTATCCTTTTCTTAAATGTGATTGAATATGAAGGACACTCATGAAACTAATCTGCCAGCTGAAGAAACCGGCAAATTAGAAGAAACTAAAGCACCGGAAGTAACTCCGGAGAACACTGCGGCTGAAGTTGAAACAACTGAAACCCCGGATGAAGCGACAGCGAACGCTATCAGTAAATTATCAAAAGAAGAAATTCTTGAAAAATTAGCTGAATTGGTAAATGCTGCTGCCGAAACGGCACGCAACGAAGTGGAATCGTTGAAACAGGCATTTTATAAAATCCACAGAGCCGAAGTTGAAGAATCGAAGAAAACATTCCTCGAAGGTGGTGGAGAAGAAAAGGATTTCGTCGCTCCTGAAGATGAAGGCGAAAACAAACTGAAAGAATTGCTGGCCGTTTTTAAAGAAAAAAGAGCTGCAATCCTGGCAGAAGAAGAACGCATAAAGGCTGCGAACTATGCACTGAAACTTCAACTGATCGACCAGTTAAAAGTGCTGACCGAAAGTCAGGACGACTTCAATAAGCTATACAACGACTTTAAAGACATCCAGCAGAGATGGAAAGAAATTAAAGCCGTACCACAGGAACATGCAAACGAACTGTGGAAAAACTATCAGACTTACAGCGAAAGATTCTATGATATAATCAAGATCAATAACCAGTTCCGCGATTACGACTTCAAGAAAAATCTGGAATTGAAAACTGCCCTATGTGAAACAGTTGAAAAGCTGCAAACCGAACCGGATGTCGTGTCCGCATTCCACCAGCTTCAAAAACTGCATCAGCAATGGCGTGAGATCGGTCCGGTTGCCAAAGAACTGCGCGAAGAGTTATGGGCTCGTTTCAAAGCGGCTTCTACCGTGATCAACAAACGTCATCAGGAGCATTTTGAATCGCTGAAATCGAAAGAACAGGAAAACCTGGTTGCAAAAACAGCTATCTGCGAAGAAATAGAAGGTATCGACTTCGATGCATTGAAGACATTCAAAGACTGGGAAGAAAAGAATAAAGAGGTGATCGCTTTACAGGATAAATGGAAAACAATCGGTTTCGCACCGAAAAAATCCAATGTAAAGATTTTCGAACGCTTCCGCGCTGCCTGTGATGTATATTTCAACAAGAAAAGCGCTTTCTACAAGAATATCAAGGAAGAGATGGAAAAGAATCTCGAACTGAAAAAAGCCTTGTGTGAGAAAGCGGAAGCACTGAAAGACAGCGTAGAATGGAAGAGTACGACTGAAAAGATGATCGCTCTCCAGAAAGAATGGAAAACGATCGGTTCGGTTGCCCGCAAGCACTCGGATGTTGTATGGAAACGTTTCATTTCTGCCTGTGATTATTTCTTCGAACAGAAAAATAAAAATGTTTCCTCCCAGAAGAGCGTAGAACAGACAAATCTGGCCGCTAAAAAAGCATTGATCGAAAAGATCAATAAGCTGGACGAAACATTGAGTGCAGATGAAGCATTGGCTGAACTGAAAGATATGATGGCTGAATGGAATGCAATCGGTCATGTACCTTTCAAGGAAAAAGATAAAATCTATAAAGAATATCACGAAGCGGTAGACAGCCAGTTCGACCGTTTGAAAGTAGACCAGACAGATCGTAAGATGCAGTCATTCCGCAGTAACCTGAACGATATGGCAGGCGAACATGGAAAAGGCAAACTGTATGGCGAACGCGAAAAGCTGATGAGAATGTATGACCGCATGAAAAATGAATTGCAGACATACGAAAACAATATCGGCTTCCTCAGCATCTCTTCGAAAGGCGGTGGCGGTCTCGTGAAAGAAATGGAGCGCAAGATCGAAAAGCTAAAAGATGAGATGGCGCTCATAATTAAAAAGATCGATGCAATAGATGAAAATCTTGAATAAATAAAACGAAGCCGTCTCGCTAACAGACGGCTTCGCTGTTTATATACATCTACTATTTTATATGATATCCCAGATACATTTATTTAATCCCGGACATGAAACTGCCGTACTGTTGGGCACGGAGAACTATACACCTCCGACAAACGTACAAAGAATGATACAGGAGTTATCATATCTTCCGGTGTGGTACGCCGACAGCAACGATTATGTATTTACGGAAGAGATTGCTTCGCCCCGTTTCTTTTCTTTACAACCCAAAGAGCTCAGGCCATTCGCCACACTTGTTTCCGGAAAAGAGTTGAAGAATCTCGCTCCTTCCCTCCCGGAACTGGCGGCGTCTCCCTGGGGAATATCTCCGCACAGCCTGCACTTCTTTGAGAAACTGAAACAAGAATTACAATTAAACCTGTCCGTACCGACCTGGAAAGAAGAATATTTCCGGCTGACCGGCAGGCAGACAGCGGCAGAATGCCTTGAACGAATCCGCCAGCTGTTACCCGACCTTCTCATACCGGCTACTCCAAAATTCTGCAAAAAGATCAGGGAAATAGAAAAATACCTGATCCTGCAAAATGCCCCTTTTGTTGTAAAGACTCCTTATTCTTCATCCGGACGCGGCTTGCACTGGATACCGGAGCGTAAACTCACCCCTAAAGACCGTACCTGGATAGAAGGGGCTATCAATAAACAGGGCACTGTCAGTATTGAATGCGGACTAGACAAGGTCCATGATTTAGCGATGGAGTTTTATTCCGATGGGGAAGGCCATGTCACCTATGAAGGACTCTCCGTCTTCAGTACGGAAAAAAAAGGTTCCTACTCCGGAAATGTATTGGGAAGTCAGGAATACCTGGCTATACCGATCAAACGTTGGATAGGAGAAGATGTTTACCAGCGGACCCAGGATGCGGTTGCAGAAGCCCTGAAAGGCATTTATGGAAATATATACCGTGGATATCTGGGAGTGGATATGATCGTCTACAAAACAAAAGACGGTTCGTATGCCCTCCATCCCTGTATCGAGATCAATATGCGCTATACGATGGGAATGGTTGCCCTCCGCCTCAGTCAAAGATATCTGGCTCCGCATACCATTGGTGATTTCCACATCACTTATGACAGTAAAGTCGGGGAAGCCTACGAACGTCATCGTTTCATGAAAGGAGCTTACCCGCTCACCATAGAAAATGGCAAAATCAGGGAAGGATACTTGTCTTTATGCCCAGTGACAAAGGAGACAAAGTACAGAGCTTATATTTTAGTTGTGTAGATAGTTTTCTCTATCTACACAATTGTTCAATAATCTCTTTTTCCTGAGGATACCTAACGACCAGTTCTTCTTTCCGGGCCAGTTCGAAATCTTTATATTCGAATCCGGGAGCGACGGCACAACTTACTAACGTAAACCCTTTCGGTTCTTTCAGGCGGGCAGCAAACCAGGTATCAGGTTCAACAGTGATCTGCAACTGTCCTCCCTCCTGATCCGAAAGTTCACGACAAACAAGTTGTCCTTTTTCGAAAGAATAAATATGTAAAGGTTCGCCTTTATGGAAAAACCAGCTTTCCGGAGATTGAATACGGTGAAAAGCCGAAAAGTCCGCCTCTTCCAACAGATAATAGATCGTTGTCAATACTCTGCGGTCGGATGGATATCCGGGAATAGGTTTCCACTTGTCCGGACGATATACTTCCTTAAAATAACCACCCTCCGGATGCGGAGACATATTTAGTTTTTCAATCCAATAAGAAGAATCCTTGCTACGATCCATAAGCTATATATCTTATTATTTATGACGACGAACACTACGAATAGTACCCGTCTTTTCTGTTCTTAATTTATACCCCAAAGATAATCCAAATGTAAATGTACGGTCACGTATTCCATCCGATAAACAGGTAAAACTAGGTAAATAAGCGATATTAAATCCTAAATGCATATTCCTGAAGTCTTTCCGGATGCCACCCACACATTTCAAACCGAACAGGACAGGATGAATGCCATCCAGCTTTTCTTTTGTCGACTTATAATCTGAAACTGTATCATCAAAATCCGAATAGGTTGTTACTACCGATTTCAGATTAAAATCGAGTCTGGGCCCCACTCCGATAAAAAAAGTATAACCGTCACGACTTGTTTTCTTAATGTCGAAAGTTGTACTCAATGTAAGATAATGTAACTTATCTTTTTCTGTAATCCTCCCACTCCATTCAGCCCCAGTTATCGAATTATAAGGTATTTTCACTTGACCGCCTCTTCGGGTATAACCGATATTGCTGGATAAATTATACCAGCCTTTATCCAAATACTGATACCCTAACGACATCTGATAGGGATAAACCTTATTCGTACTGGCTTTTTTTGCTCGCATAGATGTTATGCCAAAACCGTTTTCCAACGTTATCACTTGTGCATTTCCCTTTACGGCAATACATAACAACATACACACCAACCATACACAACTCTTATTTTTCATAATCTTCATTTAATTCGTTATGAGAATTAAACGAGAGTCGGAACAATTTCGTATGTTACCCCTCTATATTTAGGACGACTACAGGGGATTTTTTATTATACTGGCAAAAACAGCGTCTCTACAATTACGCGCAACTGGTATTTCATGGTCTGCCACATTCAGGACATTCACGTCATCACTTTTCCCACTCATATCTTTTGTTTTTACACCAAAAGTAGACGAGTAGAAACAAGTCCGGAAATTATTGTGACAAACGGAAGGATTCCTTTGACGAATGGTTTATTATTCTTTAATTTATTGAGACATGCGGATTTATTCTAGAAAGCTATTCATCCTCAAATTCTTTCAATTCCTCCAATCCTTTTTCTATGGTTTCTATAGATTTCTTATCCACATATTTATAACATAAATAACCGATGCAAACACCAAACAACACGCCTATCGCATCTACAATCATATGATAAAGGCTACGGTAATGATGATGTATGAAAAAGATAGAAACTATTACTATCAGAGCGACCAAAGGCCCCACAAACATTCCGCAGCGCTGTATTCTTCTGAACTTTATACACCATGCCATAGCCTCACAAATAGATAGTTTATTCAAATCCAAACGCTCCAGAAAACGGAAATAACAAATACAGTAAATAAGAACGCTCCCCCCCAGCAATCCGGAAATAATCATTGCTGCCGGACGAATAACCACAATATTTTTCATAATCAACACTAAAATAAACATGACGAAAACAAGGATAATACCTCCCCAGTTCATCCATTTTAATCTTGACAGGGCAGAGTTGGTTCGTGTTACAATCATATCCTTAATAATCCTTTTATTCAATATCTCATTCTGTGCCAATCGCTCGTTCAGCACATTCCAACCTGCTTTTAATTCTTCCAGTTCCATATTCTTTTTAATTTAACTGTTTGACATGATTCTTAGTTTCTCTTTAATACGATTGAGTTTTACTGCCACATTATTACGGGAAAGTCCGGTAATATCCGCCATCTCCTGATAACTCTTTTCTTCCAGCCAAAGCAGGATCAGTGCACGCTCCAAACGTCCCAGCCGGTTTATCATCCGGTAAAGTTCATGAAGCTGGGCTGTTTTATCTTCTTCTTCCACAAAATCTTCCAAGTCGACCGAAATCGGTACCACTTCCGGTTTGGACTTTGACTTGCGGAAAAAAGAAATACAAGTATTCAATCCGATACGATACACCCAGGTGGAAGCCTTACACTCGCCCCGGAAGCGGGGAAATGCTTTCCACAGGTTTATCACGACCTCCTGATATAAATCATTCAGATTTTCCGGATCACTTGCATAGATATAGCATACCTTATATATCACCTGCTTATATTCTTCTACAAGTGCGACAAACTCCTTCTCTTGTTGCTGTGCTTTCATTTACTAACAATCGTATTGTTTACTATATCAGTCGTATGCAAAGATGGATAATTACAAGGAAGATGAACAATTATATTATTTATTAACAAAATAAATAAGGCCTATTTCCTGGAAAACTCTACTTTTGTTTCAAATAAGAAACAAAGTTTCATATCAGAAACCGTAAAACAATCTAAAAGGACCATGATTACTCAAGAAGAAATGCAAGAGAAAAACGCTGCCAAATACAATATTCCGATGCTGGAAAAGAGCTTCGAGCTATTGGAATTTCTGGTTAACTACCCCAGCGGACTAACCATGCAGGAACTCGTGAATTTACTGGATACTCCCAAAACGACCATATACAGGCTGCTCAGCTCCATGCAAGGCATGGGCTACCTGACAAAAGATGCCGATACACAACGGTTTTCATTGTCTAAAAGATTTCTGAAACTGGGACTGGCCGCCTTGGGAGAATCAAATATCGTAGAACAATCATTAGCCCCGATGCGTGCCCTCCGCGATACGATCAAAGAGAGTGTCATGCTAGGTGTCTTTATGGAAAACCGGGTAGTCCTTCTCGAACAGGTTTTAGGGTCACATAATTTCACCTTCCTGTTACGTCCCGGAACAAGTTTTTGCCTGCACGCATCGGCGCCGGGCAAAATATTTTTAGCCTATCTATCGGACGAAGAACGCGAAAAGGCTATGCAAACCATCCAATACACAGTCTTCAACAAACATACGATAGCCAACGAAACACAGATGCGCAAAGAGATCAACCGCATCAGAAAAATGGGGTATGCATCCGACCTGGAAGAAGAAATGGCCGGCGTTCATTGCATCGCCACTCCGATATTCAATCAGTTCGGGACCATCGCGGCCACTATTTGGACCTCCGGCCCATCCGGCCGGCTGGATAAAGAAAAATTCCCGGAGACATCGAAAGAACTGATCCGGACTGCTCGCATTATCTCCGCTAACATGGGGTATATTCCTGAATAAATTCTTACTTTCTTAATATGGACATCATGAAAAGCTACTACAAATTCTTAATTCTTCTGACCTTCCTATTCGGAGGAAGCACATTACTTTCTGCCGAACAAATGAATCCCAAAAAGATTACGCTAACATCTCATGCAAAAGAACAATTAGCAGGAAAACAAATATTATATATAGAACGAGAACAATACGCTCCAGACCATCACAATACAGCAACCATATTTCAAAAAGGAGAAATTAACGAAAACAGCTTCTGCCCAGGAGGAGCCATGAGAATATATGATATCAATACCGGAAATACAACGACACTGATAGAACTGGAAAATGGCGTAATTCGTGATCCTGAATTATCTTTTGACGGTAAAAAGATAATTTTCTCTATGCGGAAAAATAAAGACGATTACTATCATATCTACGAAATTAATATAGATGGCTCCGAATTAAAACAACTCACGTTTGCAGAAGGTGTGTCTGATATTGACCCACTGTACCTGCCTGACGGAGGGATCGTATTCAGCTCTACACGCCAGCCAAAGTATTGCATGTGTAATCGACATATTATGTGTAACCTGTATCGTATGGAAGCAGACGGTGCCAATATCACACAAATCGGTATAAGCACATTGTTTGAAGGGCATTCTACCTTATTGAACGATGGTAGAATCTTATACGACCGTTGGGAATATGTCGACCGTAACTTCGGTGATGCACAAGGTTTATGGACAGTAAATCCAGATGGAACAAAACATTCCATCTATTATGGTAACAATACCCAATCACCAGGTGGAGTAATCGATGCTCGCCAAATACCTGGGACCGACCAGGTGATTTGTATCTTCGGATCATGCCACGACCGCCCTTGGGGAGCACTCGCCATTATTGACAGAAAAAAAGGAGTAGACGGCATTGAACCTGTTATACAAATATGGCCGGAAAATAGCAGAAATTTGATCGGCAAAGGAAATTTGGATTCATTCAAATGGATTGATTACTTCTTTGAAGATCCTTTCCCCGTAAATGAAAATTTCTTTCTTGCATCACGAACAATTTGGACAAAAACCCATAAACAAGCCCCCATAGATTCTAAATCAGGCATTTATCTAATCGGGCGAGACAGTACACAAGAATTACTTATAGAAGGAAGCCGAAGCCTTTTCGATCCAATGATTATCCAAGCACGCCCCAAACCTCATACTATACCTACAAATAGAAACTACACAGACAAAAAAGGAACTTTTTATGTGCAAAACGTATATCACGGTACACACATGAATGGGGTAGAGCTTGGAACCGTCAAATACTTGCGTGTTATCGAATCACCAGAAAAAAAAACATGGACAAAAGATGCCTGGTATGGCCAAGGAGAGCAAGCTCCGGCTGTTAACTGGCATAGTTTTGAAACCAAACGAATCCTGGGAGAAGTTCCGGTGGAAGAAGATGGATCCGCCAATTTTGAAGTACCATCCGGCACATACGTTTATTTTCAGCTGCTTGACAAAAACAAAAAAATGATTCAGTCCATGCGTAGCGGTACAATGGTGATGCCAGGAGAAACAAACGGTTGTATTGGCTGCCATGAAGATCGTTTAAGCACACCCAGCTCTATGGGAGCAAAACCATTGGCACTGAAAAAAAGCCCTGCCAAACTGAACGGCTGGATGGGGAAGGCTGCCAAAAGCTTCTCTTTTATGGAGCAAGTTCAACCCATATTAGATAAAAATTGTGTACGTTGTCATGACTTCGACCTCAAAAATCGCGAGAAATTGGTATTAGCGAAAGATAAAAATCCATTTTTTAATGCAGCCTATGTCAATCTATATGTAAAAAAGAAAGTTACCCTTATTGGCGGAGGGCCAGCACAGATACAAAAACCTTACTCTTGGGGATCTCATGCAAGTAAGCTTACTAAAATTATCGATGAAAACCATCACAATATCAAATTATCGGTTAAAGAAAAAGAGACATTTTACACTTGGATGGACCTAAACGGGGTTTATTATCCGGTATACGAATCTGCATTCGATTCAACTCTTGCCGGACGAAGTCCATTGTACGATCACGAAATACGGGAATTAACAGCTTTGACGGGTATAAACATTTGGTTACTCGACTGTTTTTGGAGAGAATTACCTGCACAAATATCTTTCGACCGCCCGGAAGTCAGTCCATGCCTGGATAAAATCAGAAACGACAAGCAGAAATATGCCCGTGCCGTCGAAATCATCCGCACCGGACAAAAGCGGCTGAAAGCTACTCCACGCGGAGATATTGAAAAAGACCTCGTTCCCTGCGAACGGCATAAAGCACAGCTACGAAAATATGCGGAACGTCTGAAAGTCGAACAGCAAAACTGTTCGGTCATCGGACAAGGTGATAAGATTTACGACAAATAATATAAACACACAACCATGAGTACACTCGATTTATTCAGCCTGAAAGGGAAAAAAGGCTTTATCACCGGAGCCGCACGCGGTATTGGAAAATGCCTTGCCGATGCATTCACAGAAATGGGCGCCTCTATCGCTATTGTCGACATAGATATTGCAGAGGCGGAAAAGACAGCCAAAGAACTGGCCGCCCGTTACTCAGCCCACACCATCGCCATCCGCTGCGATGTGACGGATGCAGAAGATGTAGGACAAATGATGGACACATTTATCAAAGAGTACGGCAGCATCGACTTTGCCATCAACAATGCCGGAATAGCAAACACTTATGCAGCAGAGGAAATTTCATCCAAAGACTTCAAGAAAGTTGTCGACATCAATCTGAACGGCGTCTTTCTGACAGCCCAGGCCGCAGCCCGCCAGATGATAAAAGAAGGGAAAGCCGGCAGTATCGTAAACACGGCCTCCATGTCCGCCCATATCATCAACACCCCACAGACAATAGCCAACTATTGTGCCTCTAAGGGTGGCGTGCTTCTGCTGACAAAAGCACTGGCAGTCGAATGGGCCAAGTATAATATACGCGTCAACTGCGTCAGTCCAGGATATATGGCAACTGAGCTGGTTGCAGAGATGAAGGACATGCACGAAGGATGGATATCGAAAATCCCGGCTGGCCGCCTCGGTGTGCCGGAAGACCTTATCGGAGCCTATTTATACCTGTTAAGCGATGCCGCACGCTACACAACAGGGACAGATTTAATTGTTGACGGCGGTTACACAAGTTTATAATCATGAGCACTCACAATCCTATCATTTCCTCCCGGGAAATCGCACGTCTGATCGATATTAGTGCCGTACGTGCAGATTCCACCCGCCAGGACGTGGAAGACATCATCGACGGAGCTATAAAACACAACTTCATCTGCGTCTTCCCCATGCCCAGCATGCTTCTGCTCGTTTTTGAGAAACTGAAAGACCATCCGCAGATCGGAATCGGAGGTGTTGTCGATTTCCCTTCCGGCGGAGAGACTACGGCAAGCAAGCTGTTCCAGGCTAAAGAACTGAAAGAGGCTGGCTGCAACGAAATCGACATGGTTCTGAATATCGGCAAACTAAAGTCCGGCATGTTGAACGATATAGAAGACGAAATCCGGGAGATCAAAGCTGCCGTTTCCCCTCTTCCTTTAAAAGTAATCATGGAAGTCGTCCTCCTCACCGATGAAGAGATAAAAACAGCTTCCTCCATCATCCTGAAAGCCGGGGCGGATTACATTAAAACCGGAACCGGCTGGGCGGGAGCAACTACGCTCCATCATATCGATCTGATCAAAGAGACCGTCGGCGACGCCATCAAATTAAAAGTGGCGGGAGGCGTCCGCACGCTCGACACGTTGCTGGAAATGTATCAAATGGGCGTCAGCCGTTTCGGTATTGGCTATAAATCAGCCCTCAGCATCATGGAAGAATGTATAAACAGGGAAACACATGAATGAAAAAGTAATATCCTATGATCTGGGAACAGGGGGAATAAAAGCCTCTCTTTTCAATCGCAACGGAGAGGCTCTACATTCCGTCTTTATCCCCTATCCGACTGTCTACCCGCAACCTGGCTGGCAGGAACAGGCACCCGAAGACTGGTGGCAGGCTATCATCCGTTCCACCCGGCACCTGCTGGATAAGACTAAGATCGATAAAAATAAAATAACCGCCCTTGCCATCTCCGGACACAGCCTGGGCGTCGTTCCAATCGGCAAAGACGGTAGCCTGTTGCAGGTTGCCACCCCTATCTGGTCCGATCGCCGGGCCAGTAGCGAAGCCGAAACGTTCTTCAACCGGATCGATTATAAAGAATGGTATGAGACAACCGGCAACGGTTTCCCGCCGGAATGTTATTCGGTCTTCAAGATCATGTGGTACAAGAAACATTTCCCGGAACAATATGAGGTTACAGACAAAATAATCGGAACAAAAGACTACTGTAACTACCGGTTTACCGGTCGCCTTTGCACCGACTATTCGTATGCCTCCGGAAGCGGAGTTTTCGACTTGAAAACCTGGAACTACAAAGAGGAATATGTACAGGCATCCGGCATCCGCCCGGATATATTCCCGGAAATACTGGACTCAGACGCTATCGTCGGGACAATTACTCCCGAAGCCTCTCTCGAAACCGGATTGCCGGAACATGTCAGGGTTATCTGCGGCGGTGTGGACAACTCTTGTATGGCCCTGGGAAGCAAAGGGATCAAGCCTTCCCGTATTTATACCTCGCTGGGATCTTCTGCCTGGATCGCCCTGGTATCCGAAAATCCGGTGCTCGACTTTGACAAAAAGCCTTATGTCTTTACACACGTCATCAAAGGAATGTATGCCTCCGCCACCTGCATATTCTCGGCAGGGAGTAGCCTGCAATGGGTACGAAATACGATCTGTCCCGATCTGTTATCGGCCGAAGAACAAGGTGGAGAAGACGCCTATATAGCCATGAACAAACTGGCAGAGACTTCGGCTCCGGGTGCGAATGGCCTGCTCTTCAACCCAAGCCTGGCTGGTGGTTCAAGCATCGAGCCCAGCCCGGATATGACAGGAGCCTTTACCGGACTGAGATTGGGGAATACCCGTGCCGACCTGATTCGTGCAACCATGGAAGGTATCGCCTTGAATCTTCGTATCGCACTGGATCTGTTCCGGAAATATCACGCCTCATTCTCTGAGATGTTATTTGTCGGCGGTGGCACAAAAAGTGATTTTTGGATGCAGCTCTTTGCCGACATCTACGAACTGGAAATCCAAAAGACAAACATCGGGCAGGAGGCGGCTTCGTTGGGTGCTGCGGCACTCGCCCTGAAAGGTACAGGTCTTTGGAATAGTTATGAAAAGATCGACACCCTGCATCAGGAACAACAGCGGTTCAGGCCCGATCCCCGTCATCAGGCAACCTACCGGAAAGTCCTCGACAACTTCAAGGCACTTGCCGACAGTATTGCTTCCCTGAATAGTACAAACAAATAAATGAACCAACAATGAATGCAAAACAACTTACCGCATCCATTCTGTTATCCGCCCTGTTGTTAGGCGGATTCACCGGATGCGAAACAAACAAAAGTAAAGACAACATGGTACAGACAAAAGAAAAGGTATTCACCAAAAAGTACACAAATGCAGATTTTTATGTAGACGGAAAGTTCAACGGCGAAGTCGCCCTGAAAGCCTATCTCGAAATGTTTGAATTTTATGGAGTTCCCTTTACAGACTTTATGAAGGAGAACATGTGGATATCCGATTTCGGCTTAGGAGATTTCGAACATGCCGGTATGGCCGGCGTATTTTGGGTTAACGACCCGGTTAACCGCCATTTCGGACACGAAATATATCTGTTACCCGGACAAATGATCCCGGAACACCGTCATGTGGCAACCCCTGAGTATCCGGCTAAATTCGAATCATGGATGGTACGCAACGGATCGGCTTATAATTTCGGGATCGGTGATCCTACCCCCAATCCTCCGGCATTGCCTGAAAGTCAGAAAGAGGCTATCACTGTCTCCAACTTCACTTATATGAAAGTCGGCGATATACTTCCGCTGAAGGAACTCTTGTCTCCTCATTTCCTTCGTGCAGGCGACAATGGTGCCATCATCTCGGAATTCGGAACATACCAGGATGGGAACGGATTAAAATTCACCAATCAAAAGGCTGTGTTCACAGACGTGCTACGTCCTTAAACAATCAGGTGACCGTATAATCCCGTACGGTCACCGCAAATCCTACCGGTTATTCTTGATCAGGTTCATAAATTCCTCACGCGTCTTAGCCTGCTGGAAGAAACCTGTAAAGTCGGAAGTTGTCGTCAGGGAATTCTGTTTCTCCACGCCACGCATCTGCATGCACATGTGCTGTGCTTCGATTACCACCATGACACCCAGCGGGTCCAATGTTTGCTGGATGCAGTCCTTGATCTGCATAGTCAGGCGTTCCTGGATTTGCAGGCGACGGGCAAAGATATCCACTACCCGGGGAATCTTGCTCAGCCCCGTAATATATTTCTTGGGGATATAAGCGACATGGGCCTTTCCGAAGAACGGAAGCATATGATGTTCACACAGCGAAAAGAAATCAATATCTTTTACAATAACCATCTGCTTGTAGTCCTCTTCCTGAAACATAGCGGAAGCAAGTACCTTTGCTGGGTCTTCGTTGTATCCTTTGGTTAAAAACTGCATAGCTTTTGCTACACGTTCCGGCGTTTTGATCAGACCTTCACGTTCGGCATCTTCGCCCAGCAGGCCTAATATTTGTTTGTAATGACCGGCCAGTTCTTCGCGTGCCGCCAAGGTCTTGTCGTCTATTTCTTTTGTCATTTCTATAATTATCCGTGTCAGCCACGGGGACAAGTTTCTTATTTTCTTAGTTAATTCAATGGGATTTTTACTTCTTCCCGAACAATATACATTTCTTTTCCGAACGAAGGGAAAGCTGTCATCAACAGGCGTTGCATATGATATGCTTCTTCGTGTGAACGGAAATCACCTACACGCAGTTTCCAAAACGGTGCGGTATAGCTGACATAAGTCGGGACATCAGGGAAAAGTTCCTTGATCTTCTTTTCTTTTTCGAACGCTTCATCTTTCGACTTACGTTGGCTATTTCCGGAAAACACCTGTGTCCGGAATCCCTGTATCTTCAGGAAGGCAGTACTATCCGTCTTCTCTACATTATCACCATACAGGCGTACTCCCACCATTTTACGAAGGGCCTCCGGCTGATTGACAATCACCTCGCCTTTACCGGGCTTCGATGTTTGCAGGTCGTCAAAGATCGTCTGTGCCGATCCGTCGACACTCGTTTGTGCTGACGCCCCGGTCACACAAACCAGTAACATGAATAAGAAAGTGATACAAGGGGAATTCTTCATTGTGATTTATTTTTATGTTCAAATCGGGAGGGAAAGAGCGTTTGCCCTTTCCCTACAGGATAATGTCATTAAAATGCTTCAACGATCGGCATGAATTTATCAACAGCCAGAGAAGCACCACCGATCAGACCACCGTCTACGTTCGGTTTAGAGAACAATTCTTTTGCGTTACCGGCATTAGCACTACCACCATACAGGATTGTGCAGTCGTCAGCCACTGTGTTGCCATATTTTGCAGCCAGTGTAGCACGGATATGAGCGTGGATTTCTTCAGCCTGTTCAGCAGAAGCAGTCTTGCCTGTACCGATAGCCCAAACCGGTTCGTAAGCCAGAACGATCTTACCGAAATCTTCAGCAGAAAGGTCGAACAAAGATTCTTTGATCTGAGCGTCTACCACTTCGAAGTGTTTGCCGGCTTCTCTTTCTTCCAGTACTTCACCGATACAGAAGATCGGGGTCAGACCGTTAGCCAGAGCCAACTGAACTTTAGTTTTCAGAATCTCCGGAGTTTCGTGATAGTAAGCACGTCTTTCAGAGTGACCCAAAATTACATATTTAGCACCTGTAGAAGCAACCATAGCAGCAGAAACTTCACCGGTGTAAGCACCTTTTTCTTTGTCAGCACAGTTTTCAGCAGCTACACCGATTTTATCAGTATCGATAGCAGCAGCGATGCTTGCCAGGTGAGTGAACGGAGTACCGATGATTACATCACAGTTGATAGCTTTGCCTTTCAGGGCTTCATTTAATCCTTTTGCCAATTCCAGACCTTCCTGAAGAGTTGTGTTCATCTTCCAGTTTCCTGCAACAATATTCTTTCTCATGATTTAATTAATTAAATATATAAATACAATAAAATCTTTTATTCAGCCTTCTCTTTCCGTATCCGGCGGAATCGGAAAAAGTCATATACCCAAACGAGCAGCAAAGGTACGGTAAAAGTCAATAAAATGGTAATAAGCCAGCCATCTTCTTTTTCTTTTGTTTCACTCAGGTTCAAATGATCTTCGATCTCAGCCTTTACATGTTCCTCGTCCGGGATATCGTTATAATGCCATTTGCCCATCACAGTACCGTCTTTCAGCAGTACCAGCCCCGGGTTAGAACGGATGATCGTCTTCAATAATACTTCGTCGGCCATACGGAACGGATATTCGGCACCGGTATTGTCGCTCCATTCATCGATCATTTCAGGAGAGGAACCGGTCACACAATAGAATGGCATTTCATATTCCAGCGCATAATCATACACTCCGTTTATCTCGTCGATTTGTTCATCATCCGCCTTTTCCAGTTTCGGAGCGATCAACAGCAGAACCGGCTGCGGATTATGTAATATTTCATCGGTGACATCGTCTCCATCGGCGTTATAGATATTAAAAGAAGCCACAGGAGGTTCATACCCTTTCTTTATCAGTTCGGTCTTGGACTCAACAAATGTCCAGGTACTGTCATTTTGCGGATAGTTTTCCAAAGAAAATTCTTTCTGTACGCCATCTTTCTCATAGACAAAAGTATATTTATACTCATCTTCGGGAGCGCCATCGGGTATTGCCATTAAAGAAGGGATATTAGCCCCGATCTTATACGGACGAAAATCCATGACCGGTAAATGATTGTAATTCCAGTAAGCAAACCCAATGCAGAAAAAGTAAGAGAACAACGCCACGAACCAGTAAACCTTGTAAGTAAAACACTGGAACATCTTGCCGCAGTTCATGAACACCATAATAGCAGCAGCCGAAAGAACCAGGTTCTTAAAAAACGTCTCCCAATTCGTAATAACGACTGCATCCCCGAAACAACCGCAGTCGGAAACCGGATTGAATATCGCAAGATACAACGTCAGCGGCGTCATGAATGCCATAAAAAGTAAAACAAGGAAAGAGTTGTAGCGGCGGTATACCCCTAACAACATACAAACACCCATGGCAAACTCGGCAGCCGAAAGGGCAAAAGATGCCAGGACAGTAAAAGGCTGCAACATATCCAACCCGAAAGAAGTCAGATAGTCGCCTATCTTAATTGCGCCTCCCATCGGATCGACCGCCTTTACAAAACCGGAGAAGATAAACACGACCCCGATCAGCAGACGGCTGCACTCTGTCAGTATCTTTATTGCAGTCTCTTTATAGTTCATATATTATTCTTCGCCATATTCGAGTTTGATCAAACCGAACAGGGCGTAATTAATCATATCCATATAATTGGCATCCACACCTTCCGATACGATCGTCTTGCCACCATGGCTTTCTATCTGTTTGGTACGGTAGATCTTCATCAGGATCAGATCGGTATAGGAACTGATACGCATGCTGCGCCAGGCTTCATCGTAATCATGGTTCTTGGCATACATCAACTCTTTGGTTTCCGTTATGTACTTATCGTACAATGCCAACGCTTCCTCATTCGTCATATCGGTCGTATCCGAAAAACCTTTTGCCAACTGGATCAGTCCGATCACTCCGTAATTAACGATCGCAACAAACTCCGGACGTATCCCTTCGTCCACCATGCTCACCCCTTTTATCTCGAGGCTGCGGATACGGTTTGCCTTAATAAATATCTGGTCGGTCACAGACAGGGGACGCATAATCCGCCAGGAGGGACCGTAATCTTTCAACTTCTTTTCGAACAACTCCCGGCATTGGGAGATCACTTTCTCGAATTGCTCTTTCGTATCAGCCATATACTAAATATATTATGCCGCAAAGATAGTAAAAAAACAACAAAGGCACAGATGAAGTTTCCATCTGCGCCTTGCCTTTATCTTAAAAATAACTTATTTACAGCGGATGGAACGACCCAGTTTCAAAACAGTAGTTTTGGATATACCATTCATTTCGCACAACTTGCCAACTGTTGTTCCGTATTTAGCAGCCAGAGCACCCAAGGTATCACCACTCTTAATGCGGTGGTAAACAGGTGTTGCTTCCTGATCAGCACTGACATTTCCAGTCAGAGAGGCAACCGGAGTGGCAGCTTCTACAGTTGTAGTCTTAACCGCTTTTGCTACAGTTTGCGTATTTGTCTTTTTGGTTGCAGATTTAGCTGCTACAGTCGCTTCTTTTCCGGCACTACAACGGATTGACTGACCTAAACGAAGCATAGAAGTACTCTTGATACCATTTAAACGGCAAAGCTCATTAACTGTCGTGCCATACATGCGGGCAATCTTACCCAGTGTATCACCCGATTTCACACGGTGATAAACCATCTGGTCACTTGAAGAAGTATAAATATTACTCTTACGCCCGTTAATCTTTATATTATGGAATACATAAACATCCTGATGAGGAACTGAGTTTTCGAAATCAATAATGTCGGCCGGATTGATAGCCTGTCCCAGGAAGCGGGTTTCGAAATGAAGATGAGAACCGGTAGAACGTCCGGTGTTTCCTCCTAATGCGATCGGATCGCCTGCACGAACAATGTCGTTTACATCAACAAGTGATTTGGATAAGTGACCGTAAACTGTTTCAAGTCCGTTCGGATGGCGAACCACCAGGTAATTTCCATATCCGCGACGTTCGAAATTACGGATACGAACTTTTCCGTCAAATGCTGCACGGATCGTATCGCCTACCTGAACCTTCAGGTCTATTCCTTTATGCATACGACGACGACGGGGACCATATTTAGAGGTAACGCGCGTCATTGTATCGATAGGAAGAATAAATGTTGAACAATCTATAGCGCAGGAATCCGGCATTTCAACTTTAGCACCTCCACGGAAAGGATCTACCCAACGGGTGTCCCAGTTCGATCCGTACAATTCATCTGCAGGAAACAGAAGGGCTTCATTGGCAGCAAGAGATTCATCAACTCTTGCATTAATCTCTGCCAGTTCTTTCAAACCCATATCTTTACGGATGGTAACACGGTCAGCCATCAGTTCGGATACGCGTTTATCCATTTTTACTATATGTATAGTTTCTTTTGGAGTATCTGTCCCTGTTTGTTTCTGAGCTGATACGGCCGAAACCATAAAGGAAGTACAACAAATAAAAAGTAGTGCTCTTATTTTCATTTTTATCATTTTTCGAAATGGAATCCAGAAGTAAAATAAGCTGTGAAACAGACCCTATTTTTTACAAATCGACCAAAGTTCGTTATTTTGAGCAAGTTGACAAAATTCAATCCGGAAAAATTTCCGCAATGAAAGTGAAGAAATTCAAAACAACGCACTATTCTTTCTGAAATACAAACACTTACACAAAAACATGTTTCACAACATATTAGCTAATCATACTCCAGTTTATCTTCCGGGTAAAGAGTGTTTTTAACCTTTCGTTCAAAATCCGGTTGGGTTCGGACAGTAATTCGGGGTCTTTGTCCAAGACTTCCTGTGCGATATCCCGCGCATATTGCAATATCTGCCCGTCAGCAGCCAGGTTCGCAATCTTCAGGTCAAGCCCTTCCCCGCTTTGCTGGGTTCCTTCCAGATCTCCATGTCCGCGAAGGTGCAGGTCGGCTTCTGCAATCTCAAAACCGTTATTACTATTCACCATTATCTCCAGACGCTTACGGGTATCGTTGCTCAGCTTATAAGAAGAGACCAGGATACAATAGGATTGTTCCGCACCACGTCCTACCCTGCCGCGCAACTGGTGTAATTGTGACAGACCGAAACGTTCGGCACTTTCAATCACCATCACAGAGGCATTCGGAACATTCACCCCTACCTCGATAACAGTTGTTGCCATCAATATCTGCGCTTCGCCGGTAATAAATTTCTGCATTTCAGTTTCCTTGTCCGCCGCTTTCATTTTCCCATGCACCATGCAAACCTTATATTCGGGAAACACCTCTTTAAATGTTTCGAAACCGTCTTCCAGATTTTTATAGTCCAGCTTCTCACTTCCTTCAATCAGCGGGTAAACAACATACACCTGGCGCCCCAACTGGATTTCCTTACGCAGAAAATCATATAACTGGGCTTTTTTATTATCGTAACGGTGCACTGTCTGGATAGGCTTGCGACCGGGGGGTAACTCATCAATAACGGAAACGTCCAGATCACCATACAAAGTCATGGCAAGTGTCCGGGGAATAGGAGTAGCCGTCATCACCAATACGTGAGGGACAACTGCATTCTTTTTCCAGAGGCGTGAACGTTGTTCCACACCGAAACGATGTTGTTCGTCAATAATAGCCAACCCGAGTGAAGAGAATACCACAGTTTCTTCAATCAGGGCATGCGTTCCTATCACGATCTGTATTTCACCGCTGGCAATGGCCGGAAGTATTTTATTACGCTCCTTCTTTTTCGTCGATCCGGTCAATAAGGCAACACGAATATCCATATCTTTCAGGAATTCCATCACGGTAGCATAATGCTGGGTTGCCAGTATTTCCGTCGGCGCCATCATGCAAGCCTGACAATGGTTATCGACAGCCAGCAGCATGGAGAGTAAAGCGACCAACGTCTTTCCGCTTCCCACATCTCCCTGTAACAGACGGTTCATCTGCCGCCCGCTCCCCATATCGGCACGGATCTCCTTCACCACCCGTTTTTGTGCACCAGTCAGTTCAAACGGAAGATAATCTTTATAGAATGTATTAAAGTAATTCCCGACAGTGGGGAATACGATTCCTTTCAGCTTCAACTTCCGCAGACTGGCTGTACGGAGGATATTCAACTGTATAAAAAACAGTTCGTCGAATTTCAAGCGCAACTGTGCCTGTCTCAGCTTCTCCGTCGACTCCGGAAAATGGACATTACGGATCGCTTCCTTCAACGGCATCATCCGGATACGCGACAGGACATCTGCCGGAAGTGTTTCAGGCAATATCCAGTTCAAAGAACTCAGTAATGTATATTGCAGATTCTGTATCGCCCTCGAATTAAGGAACGACTTTTTCATTTTTTCCGATGTATTATAGAAAGGTGTCAGACCGGCTGCCACCTGGTCTGCCTGATCCATCGGATCGATATCGGGATGGGGAATATTATAAATATGTCCGAACTCGGTCGGTTTGCCGAAAACAATATAATCTGTCCCCGTTTTGTATTTATCGGTCACATAATTAAGACCTTTGAACCAGACGAGGTCGATCGTCCCGGTGCCATCGGTAAATTTAGCCACCAATCGCCGGGTCCGCCCTTCCCCCACCGTGTCATAATACAGAATACGTCCTTTCAGTTGGATATAAGGCATATTTCCCGTTATTTCGGAAACCTTATAAAACCGGCTACGGTCGATATATTTATACGGGAAATAAAACAACAAATCCTCATACGAAGATATTCCGGCCTCTTTCCGTAATATCTCCGCTTTCTTCGGGCCTACACCCGGCAGATACATAAGGGATCGTTTGTCTAAATCAAGCATAGCTGTCTATTTGGACAGCGAATTTATTATTTTTATGGTCACAATGCAAATTTATAGCCAATAGAGAAATGTAAACGGGCAGAATTTTCATTAATCAAATTCTGCATCCAGGAGACACCCACATAATATTTATGATACTCAATGCCTCCTTCCACTGCTGTGCCCAGGCTCGCTGGTGAAGAAAGCCCAATAAAAGGTCCCGCATTCAGACGAACCTTCATCGCCCCATCTACCGACATCCGAAAGGAGGCATATAAAGGTATATCCATACCAAAATTCCAATCTCCAGGTTTATTATACTCACCGCTAACCGTATTCACCAAAGCACCCGGCTGAAAATAAAATATATCCGATACCCGAAAAGAGACCAGCGCACCCATATGAAGCCCCCAAACCTTGGAATAACTGGCACCGGCACGAGGCTCCAACTCTATTCCTTTCGCATTTCCTGTTGCACACAACAAAATCATCAACACTGATAGTAACCAAATTCTTTTCATAATCTCATCTTATTATATGAATAACAACACTTCATCAAAAAAACGAAGTGTTGTTATTTTATTAGCCCCTTTTACAAAAGAAGCTCTTAACTACAAATGAAATTTATAACCTACAGATACGCCAAACAGAAACTCCTGAGTGTTAATGCAATTCTGAAAACAGTTTACCCCAACAAACATCCGCTTCACTTCCACACCAACATCAGCAGTTGCCCCCAATTGCATTGTATGCCCGGTGCCTACATACGCACCACCATTCAGACGCAGGTTTGTTTTCTCACTCAACGGAATATGGAAAGAGACATAAACCGGTACATTCACATCAATATCCCACATATCCGATTTTTTACCAATCCATTGATTAGCCGTATGCAATAAAAATCCTGTTTGAATCGAAAATAGCTTCGATTGAGGGAAATTAATATAGGCCCCTGCATGAAGCCCCCAAACGTCACCACCCATTACTCCGGTACGCGCTTCTATATCGGCTGCTTGCGCACTCGTGAATAATGATAAAACAAAACCTATTAAAAGCAGTATTCTTTTCATCATCTACAAAATTAAACGATTCACAAATATTAAGCAAAAAATAAGAACACTAAGAGCCTGTTTAAATTTTCCTGAAATAAATTTTGCATAAGCTTAACCGGTCTGCTTTATTTTCTTTTTAGGATTATTTGGGAAAACAACTGTCATACTATCACCAACTATCTTTTATTGATTAAAAATCAACAGATACAAGCAGTGGTAGTAGGCGTGATAGATGCCAATTTCATCTATCATACTATCACTAATCGGCTGTCTGATTTCTCTCGGTATACTTCTTATTTTCAGCAACATAGAAAGCAAAACCTTTTTACACCCGGGGGGCACGCCCCTTCACACCCAGGTGTAAAAAGCCCTCAAACGGACATCTTCGGTACCTTTTTCTGTCTGTTTTGACAAAAATAGGTCACGTAATCAACAAAAAAAGCTGCATATCCTACAGAAAACAGATAAAAGTGTACCTGCTTTTTTTACAGTTGCAGACAACCTGTAACCAGACTCTTTTAATACACAGTTACCCCAAATCAGGACGAGACACTAAAAAGTATTCTTATTTCATATATACTTGACCTAATTATGAAAACTCTGTTTCAGGTAAATCAAATTTATAATTTTGAGTCACATTAAATCCTACAAACTTAACAGTAAAATTACCACCCATTTGTGTACCAACTTTTTTATTATTTACAATTTTCCAGAAAAGGCTACTACCTCTTTCTATATAGTGATCATGCGAAGATCGACCTCTTTCTTCTTGATAGAATGTTCCACCTGCAGGACCTGCATAAGGATAAAAAGTTCCCGTTGTTTGAGTCGTTTCCTTATAATTCATCCAGCCGAAAACACCTTTCTTTCTAAATGAAATTTCAAGATGCAAAGCTATTTCTGTTTTACCAACATCCATAATTCTACGTCCGGCTTTCAACTTAAACTTTCGACTTCCAACTTCTTTCCATCCTGAATCATATTGATTTCCAATATAGTCTTTATTACTTAATCTAGGGAATATATCTAAATCATATAAAGCATCACCAGTCAATTGAAGGTCCCTATATTCAAATATATCTCTCATATTAACAATATCTTCCCCAATCATAACTTCACCGTTCTTATTCAAAACAGAAGCAACTTCTTCATTGCTTACAGGTAAATAAGTTCCATAATCATCTTTATATTCAGGAAAATATAAACAGTCTTGATACTTTTCCTTGAAAGTATTATATTCTTCTGCAGTACCTTCCATCGCAGTCACTTCTTCTAATGCATTCTCATAGATAGAATTTAAAGAAACAAAATTCATTTCCTGTTCCCATTCCAAACGTTCTTCATTCGTCATTTTCTTCAAATGGGTGATTGTTTCATCAAATACTGATTGATTTTTAAACTTTAGAATATTAATCCTCTGATCATCGGAAGATTTTGTTAAAGAATTACCATTCAATAATACAATATCTTTTTCCAGTTCATTAAAAGACACACCTTCCATTGTGTCCAAATCGTTTGTACACGAAGCTACTATCATCAACAATAATAGCAAAGACAAAACTTTTTTCATTCTTTGATTATTTAAATGTTTATAAAAAAATAATTAATGCCACATCATAATTCTACACTAAAATTACCCAAAAGAATATGTTCTTCGCCATTAATAATAAGCACATATTCCCCTTCCTTTAAATCCAACTCTAAAGGAACCATACCTTTATTACCTTCTATCGTAGAACGGTAAACTACATTTCCGGAAACATCTTCTATCAGTATATCCAATGTTCTCAACTCTTCAGCAATCTCGAACTCTAATACCTGACCATCAATATAGGCTTCGATAGGAGGCATTAAAGAACGAAAACGATCATCCAAATAGATCTTCTCCCTTTTAGCAGAACCTGCGACTGTTACGCAGAGCAACATCGCAATAAACAAACATCTTTTCATTTCTTTTGCGTTTTAGAATTTGCGGCAAAAGTAGAGGGATAAAACTAGGGCAAAAAATTTTTAAGCGGCATACACATGTACAGGTAACTTTAGCGCAGAAAACACACAACAGACTGACTACTAACAATAAACATCCTCTGTACATACAACAATATATGTACAGAGGACGTTTTCACCTATTTAAAAGAGATCTCTAAAGCGCAGCAATTAGCTCTTCCAGGGTAGTTTGAGTATTTTCCAATTTTCCCTTTTTACGGATCCGATAACGCCTGCGATCTACCGAGGTAGATTGTATATTCAGAAAGATAGCCAGTTGCTGGTTATCCAATCCTAATTTCAACAAACAACAAAAATGTCTTTCCTCTTCTGTCAAACCCGGAAATTGTTTTTCCAATCCTTCCATAAAAAACGGATAAGTTATTTTTAACGATCCGTACAACGATAACCAATCCTCATTCGTCAACGGATTCTTTTTAGCCTCCTCTATCGAACATGCATTCTGCATGATCTTTTTATATGTTCCTGTATTTTCCAATATGCCTTTTCGAATTCCTTTGATTTTACCACTCAATCCCTGAACCTCGAATTCTTTTTCCTGCAAACTCTTCGCTATATCTTCTTGTTTCTTCTTTAATTCATCTTTTTCTCTATCAAGCTTTTTAATATAAACATAAACACTTATCAAAATTAAAACTCCCAATAAAATACTAACACCCAAAATCCGGGAATGTCTCAATTCCAAAACCGCGTTCCGATTCAATATTTCTGCATGTTTGTATCGTTTCTCGACTTTCCTCAAATCTATTTGTGATTGTACTTCTATGATAGAATCTGCAAAATGATTAAAACATTCATAATAATCCAATGCCAGACTATAATTACCCAATTCTTTTTCCAACATATACGATTGATATAATATACCACTGGTCAAAGGACGCTTGGCTGTTTTGCTCAAAATTGCCTTTTCAATATATTCTCGTGTTTTATCGTATTTTTTCTGATAGAGATACAAATCTGCTAAAGTCAAATAAGTTGGTGCACTACCTGCCTCATCATAAGCAATCGATTGAAACAAAAACTTCTCTGCCAATGCATAGTTTCCCATTTTCTCATAATTATTCCCCAACCGGTTCGTCAAAGAACTTAACAATAACGAATCATTCAGAGGTAAAGCCAACCGATAGGCATCCTGATGACACCTCAAAGCCGCATCATAATCTTCTTTAAGCATATAAATCCTACCTATATCCCGGATCGAATAAATATAGTTTATACTATCCTTCCCTTTCAGGTAATATTCCCCACTTAACAAATGACACTGTTTCGCTTCTTCATAATTATCATCAAAATCATGCAACTTAGCCATCTTATTATATAGTTTCCCCACTAATCGATAGTTTTTTGCTTTTTTCGCCAACTCTACCGCGCTCAGATAGGATTTCATCGCCCATTCATAATCGGTCTCTCCCTCGTAAGCCATCCCCAGATACAGTAAGCTATTCATCTTATCTTCCGGAGAACCATGCTTTTCGTAATAATCATTTGCTCGCTCCATTTGCGGCACGAACGGCATGTCTTCACCCAACTGTTCGGATAAACCGGCTGAAACCATGCAGAAATGAGCAAATACCTTATCACTCAACACCTCCGGATTGGTAATACTTTCCAACAAGGCAAAAGCACTATCCGGCTGTTCAGCCCGAATCAATTCTTCCGCTTCTTGTATCTTTAAATTAATTTCATTGTTACTTTTACAGGAAAAGAACAAACAGAAAAGGATAAATAGTAATATGACGTTTTTCATATCAATACTTGTGTGTTATTCGAACTGCAATATCCGAATTAAATATTTAATGCACAAATTAACAGCAAGTATATTCAAAATTAAAACACCAATCAGAATTTCCCAATTATCAAAAAGATATCCTTTTCACCTAAAAAATATCAGAATAATGCATTTTGCACAAATTTCATATCCGCTATTTTTCACAAAACGGACAAAACAGAATGAAAATAAATACATTATTTAACACATAATCAGCCAATATCAATTCCAACTATTCACTTAAAACAAATTTCAACTCCGTTTAAAGCAAAATTTTTTTCGTTTTAAATGAAGTTGAACTCCGTTTAAAACGAGTTTTTTATTGATTGCAGTCGAAAAAAGCGCTTTTAGAGCATTCTTTTTCATGCACAAAGACATGTTAAAAAACAGTTTTTCTTTCTAGAAAGAGCAATAATACATACAAAATCCAAACAGCAAATTCACACAGATAACACCATTCATTCTACCAATCCCTACATATGCGTCACAAACAAAATCATAAAGACACCCACACCAAGTAAATATAAAAATAATGATATTCACTTATAACGAATAAAACGAGTAAAAATTCATGTCCCCTATAAAGCCCCCATACAACTCACTGATAAGAGACCTTATTTTACATTTTGATAATTCTTCTATCCCCATTTACCCCCTTGTTGACAAGTCTTGACGCCAGCTCCATTAAGGGTAAACATTTAGACATACTATCAAAAAGTCAATTCAAGCCAGCGGGACAGAAATACATCATATACCTGGTACCATAAATCACGAACATCTTCCTCCCGGTAAATCATTTCCTTTTCCAGCAAAGCATCGAGTGCTCGTTTGGAATTAGCAGGTGTTCCTATCTTATATTTCTGTATGAATGTCTTAGACTGAGGCTGATACACTTTTCCTTCTTTAGCGATCGCTATCAAAAGTTGCCATTGCACAGGACTTAACAACTGGCGGTATTGAACATAAGTGGCTTGCTGAGATAATAAAAGATTACTGCAAACCTGCTTGACATCTTCCAAACGGATATTTTTTAACGGTAAAGCATACGTGTTATTACAAATAACCTGTGTGTAATAAGTATGTAGCCTCGTCCATTCGAGAATGAAACCGATCGCTTCGTCATCTATTTTTTTCCCACCCTCTTCAAACTTATTTTTTATAAAAGTATAATATGCATCCTGCGAAATAGGATTCAAATACATCATTTGTGTACTTGAAAAAAACGGGCGCTTGGCACTATTAAATATTTCTGCCATCATATGTTTGTTACTTCCACTAAAAATAAATCGTGTCTTCTGCAGGTTCTGTATCCGTGAACGAAGTAATGCTTCTGTATTTACCTCCGGATAATTAGCAACTTGCTGAAACTCGTCAATTGCGACTACTGCCTGCTGAGCTTCGTTTTCCAAGAACTGAAATATACCGGTAAGTGTCTTTTCTGTAGTTTTCATCTCAGTAAACCCAAAACTAACTTCTGGTGCCCCAGTCAAAGGGTCATACGAAATGACCGGATGAAATCCCTTCAACAAATCAAGAAAACGCTTTCCGAAACTTTTGTGTTCCGGAATTTGTTGCAAAATGGCTTGTGACAGATTTTCCGTAAATTCTTTCAAATTCTGTGTAGGATATATGTCTACATATATACAATGACAAGTGTTATCAACTCTCAAATCCTCAAACAAACGATGTATTAACGACGATTTTCCCAATCTTCGCAGAGAGATAAGCGTCGTATTTATATTATTTTCGACCTGTTTTTTTAAAGTCATTAATTCATATTCCCGATCACAGAAAAATGATTTACCGATATAACCTGTTATTGGAAAAGGATTTACACTACTAAAAGCCATATTGCATAAGTTTTATGAATTACAAATATACACTTTTTTATCATACATTTTGTATGATACATTTTGTATGATACTTTTTATTAACAAGCACAAACCTTGCCGCCCTATCGACAGTCGGTATAGTTTTGGATTTTGATAATTTTCTTATCAAATCTGACACAAGTACGGGTTTACTATTTGAGCATCGACAAAAATCATATACATTTGTCCTAATCCATGTGAAACTAAACTTTGTCAATATGAAACTTAAGTCCGGTATTTCAATTCTTTTGTCATTTCTTTTTGTTTTGACAGCAAATGCAACTCTTACTCCTGTCAGGCTCACCTGTGAATATCTGGTCGATCCCTCCGTTATAGATGCCCGGCATCCCCGGTTGTCGTGGATCAATACAGCCGCTCCCGGCGAACGAGGACAACAGCAGACCGCCTATCAGATACGGGTTGCTTCATCGGCCGATAAACTGAAAAAGGAACAGGCCGACCTTTGGGACAGTGGTAAGAAAAAAAGCAGCCAGTCCTTTCTGGTTCGTTACGAAGGAAAGCCGCTACAATCGAGACAGGAATGCTGGTGGCAAGTCCGTGTTTGGGATGCCAACGGAAAAATATCGGACTGGAGTGAACCTGCCCGCTGGAATATGGGATTGCTAAATGCCGATGAATGGAAAGCACAATGGATCGGTGCCCCCTGGCAAGGCGAAGAAGCCACGGCAAAATCAGCAGACAAAACACTTCCCCCTGCCCCACTCTTTCGAAAAGATTTTACCGTTTCCAAAGAAATAGCTTCAGCAAAAATCTATATCAGCGGATTGGGTTATTTTGAATTATATCTGAACGGAGAAAAAGTCGGCAACGACGTTCTGGTCCCCAACCAGACCAATTATGGGAAACGGGACGACCTGGATGTAACCCGTGTGACCCTCGACGATAATTTCAGAGGCTATAATGTACTCTATCTCTGCTACGACCTGAAAGAAGCATTGAAACAAGGTAAAAATGCACTCGGCTGCCTGTTAGGTAACGGCTTCTATAATGCGGCACTAAGCTGGACGATGCCCTACGGATCGCCACGCCTGATCGCGCAGTTACATATCGGCTACACCGACGGCAGCGAGGAGGTCATCACATCGGACACTTCCTGGAAAGTATCGCGTAGCGCCATTGTCTTAGATGGAATTTACCAGGGAGAACATTATGACGCCCGGTTGGAACAGCCGGATTGGTGTTCGCCGGACAAACCGGCTGACGGATGGGAGTCTGCCGTCGTACGGAAAGCGCCGGAAGGTGAACTACAGGCACAGATGTCTCATTCCGACAAGGTAATGGAAGTCTTGAAACCGAAAAAGATCACACGACTGGAAAACGGGAATTACAAAGTCGATTTCGGGGAAGAAATATCCGGTTGGATACATCTGCATAATATGCAGGGAGAAGCCGGCCGGAAAGTGGAAATCCGTTATATCTGTGAATCGCCGAACGGCTCCAACTCTTATACGATGAAAGGAGATGGACCGGAATCGTATGCCGCCCGCTTTACTTGGTTTGTCTTTCGGGAAGCAGAGATCATCAACTGGCCGGGTGAACTCCGGGAGGATAACCTGACAGCAGAAGCCGTATATACGGAAATTGAAACGACCGGACATTTCGAATGCTCGAACCCTCTTTTCAACCAGATCAATAAGATATGGAGACGAAGCCTGACAGACAACTCACACGGCAGTATTATCAGCGACTGTCCCCATCGGGAACGTTCTGCCTATACCGGCGACGGACAGGTGGCTTGCGTCACTGTCATGCACAACTATGATGCCGCAGCTTTATATACCAAATGGATCAAAGACATATTGCTTGCCCAGAATAAAGCGACCGGTTATGTTCCGAACGGTGCACCCTGGCAGCCCGGCTGCGGAGGCGGCGTGGCATGGGGAGCAGCTATGAACATTATGCCGTGGGAGTTTTATCTGCATTATGCAGATAAAGATTTGCTGGCTGCCAATTACACCGGAATGAAAGAACAGCTCCGGTACATGCAAACCTGGGTAGATTCCGACGGCATCATGCTTTCGCAGATAAAAAGCAACGGAAACGTCAGCGAATGGCACAACCTGGGAGAATGGTGCCCGGCAGACGGATTTCCTCCGAAAGACCTGGTTCATACATTCTATCTCTGGCGTTGTGCCGATCTTACGGCAAAAGCGGCATCAGCACTGGGAGAGAAAAAGGATGCAAGCCTTTTCTCCGCTCTGGCAGAGAAAACACGGCAGGCTTTCCACAAACGTTTCTATAATCCGGTGACTAAAACATATGGTCCTTCGGGCAGCAATATCTTCGCTCTGGTAATGGGAGTTCCGGATGAAGTAAAGAAAGATGTACAGGAAACGGTACGGGAAGAAGTGCGCGCCCATAACGGACACTTATACACAGGTATTTTCGGTACTCAGTTCTTTTTTGAGACATTGGCAGACAACGGAATGAACGAACTGGCCTACGAAGCAATGAATAAAAAGGATATGCCTGGTTACGGATGGTGGATTTCACAGGGAGCCACAACGACCTGGGAAGAATGGAACGGCAACAACTCGCGCAACCACCCGATGTTCGGTGGCGGCTTTACCTGGTTTTACAGGAAGATGGCAGGACTGAATAGCGACCAACAGGAACCCGGCTATAAACACATCATCATAAAACCTTATCCTCCTAAAGCAATCAACTATGCTTCCTACTCTACCCGTACCCCTTTCGGACAGGCGGCTGTGAGTTGGGAAAAACAAAATAATACGTTCAAAATGGATGTAGAAATACCCGTTGGAAGCCGTGCCACAGTCTATCTGCCGGTTATTTCCGGAAAGACGGTAAAAGAATGCCGTAACGGCATCAAACAGGCAAAAGGCGTTAAATACAACGGGATACAGGATGGTTATGCGATTATGGAGGTGTCTTCCGGAAAATATTGTTTTGAGACTGATTAAGAAGCAATCCCTGTGCTATCAGCAGATCGAACGGTGTCGTTATTTTGATATTCTCACGGTTGCCGGTTACCAACCGGACCGGTATTCCGGCAGCCTCAACAACCGAAGCGTCATCCGTGAAAAGAGATGTGAACGGTTGTTCGTATGCTTCCAGCAAAATATCGCTGCGAAAAACCTGCGGTGTCTGTACAGCTACATAACGGCTACGGTCTACCGGATGCGAACCGTTTTCATCGGTTTCACGCAACGAGTCGATCATCGGCATAACCGGAATAGCAGCACCGCTTTTCTCTGCCTCATCAAAACAGGCACAGATTACTTCGGGAGAGACAAACGGACGTACACCGTCATGTACCGCGATCAAGACTTTTTCATTTCGTCCGGATGCATTTCCAATTTCTTCCGAAAGGAATTGTAATCCGTTCCGAACGGAATGAAACCGGGTCTCACCGCCATTCGCTATCCGGTGAGGCGCCTTACACCCGATCTCCCGGCAAAGCATATTCCAGTAAGGCTGGTGATCTTCGGGAAGGACCAGCAGCAATTCTGCCGCATTATCCCAGCGATGGAAGGCTTCCAGCGTATGCATCAGGATCGGTTTACCTTCCAGCGGAATGAACTGCTTAGGCAAATCACCTCCCATCCGGAGACCTTTCCCTCCGGCCACGATCAATACATATTTGTGCATTACTCCAGTTCCTCCAGTACTTTTTTGACTTCTTCGTCTACCTTATACAACTTCTCTTTGCATAACTTAATCAGCCGGGTAGCCTCTTTCACCTTTTCTGAAAGGACATCCACATCCAGATCACCGTTCTCTATATCGGCCACAATTTTACGGAGTTTCTCTACCGCTTCATTGTATGTTTCTTCTTTCTTTGTCATATTCTTATATATTTCATTTGCACTTAACTTGCAAACATAAATAATTGCAAGCTTAGGATAAATACATCTATTCGATTGTTTTTCAAGGAAATAACTTGCAAACAACTTACAAATAACTTGCAAGTTTATAATCTGTCTAAATAATCCAATCCTTTCCTTGTTATCATATAGGACTGCTTGGGAGATTTTTTCTTCTCCTGCGAAGATTTTATTAATTTGTTGGAGAGAAGTGGATTCAAATATATTCCTTTATAATACCAATTATCAGGAACTTCAATCATACCCAAAATCTCTGATCGGCTCATTTCCTTTTCAGATAGAGCTGTAAGCACCCTTTTTACGACTTCTTTTAACTTATCTTCTATATAAATTTCTTCCATTTGACCTGACTGGAATTCCGGATGACAAGGTATATCTATTAAAAAATAACTGCGCCCCTCATCTGTTTCCAAAATGGCGGGAGTAGAACCATTATCTCTCAGTTCTTTTTGAATAGTAGGAATACCAGTCCCTCTACCCTCCGTCAGTTCCAGTTCTTTAAGATAATCACCTAACCGCCGATTCTTATATCTTCTTGAACGCAAATTTTCAGCTTTAAAGATGGCATCCATGCTAATTGAGCGGTCAGGACCAGAATAGCTCAAAATAGAAATGCGATTAGGCTCTATTGTAATCTCAACAGGTTCTTGTATCTGGTAATCCCGGTGATAAAGTGCATTTACCACAGCTTCTTCCAGCGCCTGATAAGGATAATTAAAAAACCGGACAGCTTCTTCCTTTTGCCTCAGTTTTATAATTTTTTCTTTAATCACATGAGTCCGCAAATAATTAAGTGCAGTTGTAATCATATAAGGTACAGGTCCCTTTATAGCCGGTACTTCTATGAAGTTATCTGGGTTCACAACTTTTCCCTCTGGAAAAATAACAATATCAATTTGTGTATAAGGAAAGAACTTTTCCGGAGTATCACAGAACATCATTAACGCCAAATTTTTTATATACCAATGTTCTGCAGTCCCAGATAGAAGATCCATACGGTCCAATATCTCTTTTAAAGTATAATCAGACAGTCGCGAAGCCAATCTACTTTTTACTTTCACCAGATAATCTCTTATTAAAATAAAAGAAAGATCATCTAAAGTTGCTTTATGATTAGGACGATCGTCAAAAGGTGTTTGATTAGACAAACTTATAAGTTCCGTTTCCATTTCACCTTTCGCAATAATGGAATTTGAACCATATCGAATATAATATTGATATATCTTATTTTTTTGAGTTATATATTCCGGACATTTATAAGGACGTCCCTGGCCAGCCATTGCCCAAACAACAGCAATATATCCACCATCCACCTCTTCTATAAATAGTTTAGGAAAATAAACCGGCTGCATTAAATTATTAAACTGAAGAATCTCCCTCTGTATCTTATCTAACTGTTCAACCGGTAAACCTTTAACCGGACGTTTAGCAACTCCATTTTCTTCTTCTACACCTATCAGGATATAACCACCTCCTATATTGTCAAAATCATTGGCAAAAGCACAAATACTTCTGTAAATTCGATCCGGATTCCAACCCTCTTTAAACTCGATACGGTTAGATTCTACTTTATTTTTTTGTAGAAGATCCTCTAAATTCACAGGTATTGCCATAATATATCCTTCAATTATTAACTTATTGCAAAAGTAATCAAAATACCGTTTGTATTTTGATTCACTTTGCGTTTTTAACGATACTCTTCACATCCCCATCCGCAAACCGGGTCACCAGTTCATCGCCGGGATTCAGATCGGTTGCATGTTTGATGATTTTGCCGTCTTTCAGGGACAAGCTATAACCACGCTTCAATACATAATCGGGAGATACCATTTTAATGAACTGCTCCGTCAACTGGATAAACCGCGTGCCTTCCGCCAGGCGCGAAGCAGCACGGTTCTGCAACTGCATTTGCAGGCTTTCAAGCGTTGAACGCCGGCGGAGCAACATGGCCGAAGCAGAAGCCGGAAGTTTATTGCCTGCCATTTGCAGGAAAGAACGGTTACGCTCGATCCTGTTCGTGACAATCACCGGTAAACGTGCCCCCAGCAATTGCAGGAAGTTTTTTTGTTTCAATAAGATCGTGCTTGCCAGTTCGCTCACCTCCTGCTGAAGGTCTTCCAGTTCTTCCGCCGCTGCATCCATACGGCCGATCAGAAATTCGGCTACGGCTGTCGGCGTTTTCATCCGCGTATGTGCCACCATATCCAGAATGGTATCATCGCGCTCATGGCCGATACCCGTTATCACCGGCAACGGGAACTGGGCACAATTTGCCGCCAGCAGATAGGAGTCGAAACTATTCAGATCGGAAGTTGAACCACCGCCGCGGATAATGACCACCACGTCGAAACAATCGATATGATGGTAAATACGGTCCAGCGCTGCGATGACAGACTCTTCCGTTCTCTCCCCTTGCATCAGGGCGGGAAATAACTTCGGATAGAACGGATAGCCCGCTTTATTATTTGCCAGCTGATTCAGGAAATCCTCATACCCGGCAGCCGTCGGGGAAGTAATAACAGCAATACGTTTAGGCAGGACAGGGAACGGTAATTCTTTATTCAATGTAAATACACCCTCTTCTTTCAACTGGCGGATAATCTCCATCCGCTTTCTCAGCATATCCCCCAATGTATAGGCAGGATCGATATCCAGCACCGTCAGGCTGTATCCGTACAGTTCATGAAATTCGACCGATACTTTCACCAGCACCTTCAGTCCGGAAGCAAACATCTGCCCCGTCTCCATCTCAAAGTAAGGCTTCAGCATCCGGAACGTTTTAGCCCATATCGAACCACGTGCCCTGGCAACCAATTGCCCGGTTATAGAATTTTTTTCAATAAACTCCAGATAGCAATGCCCGGAAGAAGCATTCGTCCGCACATCACTCATCTCCGCACGAACCCAGCAAGTGCCGGGGAAAGCCTCACTGACCGCACCGCGCACCAGGTTATTCAATTCCAGCAAAGACAGTTCCCTGCGTTCTTCGCCCATATATTCCGGATTAATGTTCAGTCCTGGCATACTGCATTCCTTTCTTATAGGCTTTATATATATTCGGGATGCCATACCCCAGTTCGGCATCGGGCTGTTTGAACTGGCTGGAAACCTGCTGTAATAAAGCAATGACTTCCTTATTACTCAACTCCGGCAACGCCTGCCACAGACAGACGCCCAATCCCGCCAGTATAGGAGTTGCAAAAGATGTTCCGCTGGCATAACGTACATTTCCTTGTGGATCGATCACACAACTGCCCGACCCTAATGCCACCACATCCGGTTTCACCCGGTAATCGGCAGTAAATCCTACCGAACTGAAAATACTTTTCTTTTTATCTTCCGTAATAGACCCAACCGTCAGAATATCCGATGCATCGGAAGGGAAAGTAATTTTCCCCCAACTGCCGTTTCCTTCATTTCCGGCACTGCAAAACATCAGGATCCCCTTTTGCGCTGCGATATGTGCCGCCTGGCTGATCAAAGAACTCTTTCCGTCCAAAGCGGACTGATCGTAAGATAATTCATCTGCATCAAAAGCGAAATAACCTAATGAAGAAGAGATCACATCGACTCCTACACTATCGGCATATTCAACAGCCGCCGCCCAATAGTCTTCTTCTATCGGATATTCGGAATCGCTGTCCTCGCTTTTTATAAGCAAATAAGACGCTTTGGGAGCTGTCCCGACCATGATCCCGGGCATATTGGCAGCCATACAAGACAGAACCTTCGTCCCATGGTCGTCTGCTTCATACACACTGCGGCCCGGGTAAATCACATTATGCGTCCCGATCAATTGCAGGGAATCGAAAACGCAGATACGGTCTACATTCTGGAAGCCGGCATCTATCACTGCCACGCGCATCCCTTCCCCACGGAATCCGGCATCATGCAGTTTGATACCATTCAACATTTTGATCTGCCTTTCAGCATATCCGTATTTTTCTTTCAAAGGAGCATCAGAGGGAGAAAGACGGATCTCCTGATCATCTTCCTGGGCCGGAGTCACATCATGCCCTTTCCATACCCATTTTACTGAATCGACCATCGTCAGATTTTTCAGACGCTCGGCAACTGTGCTGTCTTTACTGGTCACAACTACGGTAGAAAGCCATTTACTCTGCACCACCGGTTCAGCGCCGGTAGCGACCAATGTATCCAGATAAGCATGCGCAATGGGAAGATCGGAAGCGGTGACCGGCGTTCCCGCCTTTTTACGCCGCTGAATGGATTCTTTCGACAGGAAAGCCTCCGGTTCTTCCACTGTAAAGCCGGAATCGCCTTTATCTTTCAAATAGACACGAAAACAGTAACTTTCTCCGGCAGTAAGCCACGAAGAAAAACAGCATAACAAAACAAACAGTCCTATATATTTTTTCATGGGATCATATAACTCAACTCTACAAAAGTAGTAATTGCCTTGGATATAAAAAAGCCCGGCAACTCATCAAGAGGCCGGGCCATTATTTTTTAAACTAATTTATTCGTTTACGTTACAGATAGGAATTTCACGCTTAACACTTTGACGTAAAGAAATCAAAGTCTCTGTAGCAGTAACCCCCGGTATCTCCTGAATCTTTGTATTCAGCAATTCCATCAGATGTTCATTATCACGGGCATATAACTTGATCAGCATTGTATAAGGACCTGTTGTAAAATGACACTCAACCACTTCGGGTATCTTCTCAAACTCAGGCACTACGTCTTTATACATAGAACCCCGTTCCAGTTTCACACCGATATATGTACAAGTATTATATCCCAGAATCTTAGGATTAATATGATAACCCGACCCAACGATCACATTCATATCAATCATGCGCTGTACCCGTTGATGGATGGCTGCACGCGACACACCACACTCTTCAGCTACATCCTTGAAAGGAATCCTGGCATTCTTTGAAATAATGTTCAATATCTGCCGGTCCAGTTTGTCTATTTTCTCCATTTCTACTATCGCTTTATTATACGCTCTTTTTATTTATATATCAAAAGTATATAATTATTTTCAACAATCTATCATTCTGAAAGAAAAAAGTAGCAAATAAATAATAAAAGCGGGCAAATAATGCTTTTTAGCATAATTTACCCGCCTCTTTATCTACAAAATGAGATATTACTTTTTCTGATCGTCTTTAACGATATCCAGTAACTCGATTTCGAATTTCAGAAGACTGTTCGGTTTGATGCTGCTTCCACGAGGAGGCTGAGGACCATAACCCAGTTCAGAAGGAACCCAAACTATATATTTAGATCCGACCGGCATAATCTGCAGGATTTCAGTCCATCCCGGGATTACACGATCAACTCTGAATTCAGCAGGTTCGCCACGGCTAACAGAGCTATCGAATTCAGATCCGTCCAACAGAGTTCCTGTATAATGTACTTTCACATTATCTTCTTTTGCCGGTTTTGCACCAGTACCTTCTTTTTCTACTTTATATTGCAAGCCGCTTTCAGTTGTGATAACGCCGTCTTTCGTTTTGTTTTCAGCCAGGAACTTTTCACCTTCTTCCTTAGCCTGCTGAGACTCTCTAGCCTGAGCTTCTACGAAGTAAGTGTTCAGATAAGTCTGAGCCTGTTCCGGAGTCATCTTTGTAGAATCGCCTTTAATAGCCTGAACAAAACCTGCGATCAGTGCATCGATATTGGCTTCGCCACCAGGTAATGTTTTCAAATTTTCTTTATAACCGGCACCGGTAGAAACACCGATAGCATAACTTGCGCTATCTACTGCCGATTTCAAATTTGCACTAGGCTTAGAATCACAAGAAGTGGCAGCAATGCCTAAAGCTACAATCGCTGTAGCAGCTAAAACATTAATCTTTTTCATTTTTCTCTATAAATTATTTTACTATATCTAACAATTCAACATCAAAAACCAATGCACTGTTCGGTTCGATAGCTTCACCCGCTCCATGTTCGCCATAAGCCAGGTCTGACGGGATAAATAATCTCCATTTAGATCCTACCGGCATTAACTGCAATGCTTCCACCCATCCCGGGATAACCTGCGATACTCCGAATACAGCCGGTTCGCCACGCTGTACCGAACTATCAAACACTGTTCCGTTGATTAATGTTCCGTGATAATGACATTTCACCTTGTCAGAAGCAGTCGGTTTAGGACCTTCACCTTTCTGAAGTACCTGATATTGCAATCCGCTGGGCAGGGTAACTACACCTGCTTTTCCTTTATTGATATTCAGGAATTCCTCTCCGGCTTTCTTATTTATTTCAAATTTTTCTTTTTGCAGCTTCATGAAGTAATCGTTGATCACCTGCTTAGCTTCGTCATAACTGATTTCCGGGGTCTGACCACCTAAAATATCTTTCAATCCTTTCACAAAGTCTTCAATCTGAAGATCATTAATGCCCGAGTTCTGGAAATTATTTCCGATACTTAAGCCAAGTGCGTAACTTACTTTATCCATTCTTTTTCGTTTTCAACTAATTACAAGCTACAAAAGTAATGCTTTTAACTACACAAACGTCATCAGAAGGCACTTTTTTATTACTTTTGCATCTGTTATGGGAGAACAACAAACGGAATCTTCACTATTTTCAACGCTCTTCGGTCAATTCAAAGAGCCGTTCATTCTGTTTGCCAATTCATATGTAAGGGATATGGCCGCCGCAGAGGATATTTACATGGAGGCAATCATCCAATACTGGGAAAAAAGAAAAGAACTGCCAGCCGACACCAATATTCCCGGATACATATTAACAACTGTAAAAAACAAGTCACTCAACCACTTACGCCACCAGACCATCCGCACAGATGTGGAAGACCAATTATATGACCACCGGCAACGGGAACTGAATTTTCGTATCTCGTCCCTGGAGTCGTGCGACCCGTCAGACCTCTTCACGGTCGAAGTCAAAGAGATCATCCGAAAAACATTAAACGAACTGCCGGAACAAACCCGCGCGATTTTCTTTAAAAGCCGGTATGAAAGCAAAACCAACCGGGAAATTGCAGCTGAACTGGAAGTCAGTATCAAAACAGTAGAATTCCATATTTCGAAAGCACTGAAACTATTCCGTAGCCGGCTGAAAGATTATTTACCGGCACTTCTGGTACTGACCGGAATAAGCGATTTCTGACCAATTCCTTAAATCCACTCTTCTACAGCGTAAAAAGAGTCAGATTACTTAAACATTACAACCTCTTCATCGTTTATATATGAAGTAAAACGATAAGATTATGAGACGTATACAGAAATGGGGAATAGCGCTAGCTGCCATTACAGCGGGCACTCAGTTAAATACCACAGAAGCCTGCACCAGAGTTGTTTATCAGGGAAAAGACAATACAGTTCTGACCGCCCGGTCAATGGACTGGAAAGAAGATACCCGCAGTAACCTGTGGATATTTCCGCGAGGTATGAAGCGTAATGGAGAAATAGGAAAGAATCCGCTTGAATGGACTTCCAAATATGGAAGTGTAGTTGCTTCCGCTTACGATATTTGCAGTACGGACGGGATGAACGAAAAAGGACTGGTCGCCAACCTGCTCTGGCTGGCAGAGTCGGAATACCCGCAGTGGGATGGTAAAAAACCGGGACTGTCCATTGCCGCCTGGGTTCAATATATACTGGACAATTTCGCCACGGTCGATGAAGCAGTTTCCTATGTTGAAAAAGGCACCTTCGAAGTTGTATCGGACATGATGCCTGACGGAACCCGCATGGCAACATTGCATCTTTCCATCTCGGATGCCGACGGTGACAATGCGATCTTTGAATATATCGGCGGAGAATTGAAAATCCACCACGACAAATCATACCAGGTAATGACCAACTCCCCGGTTTTCGACCAGCAACTGGCCTTGAATGATTACTGGAAAAATATCGGGGGAACGACATTCCTACCAGGAACCAACCGTGCTGCCGACCGTTTTGTCAGAGCCTCTTTCTATATTAATGCTATTCCGAAAGTGGCAGATACCCGTACGGCCGTTGCCAGTGTATTCAGCGTAATCCGTAACACGTCAGTACCATTAGGTATCACAACACCTAACGAACCGAATATCTCATCGACAAGATGGAGAACCGTTTCCGACCAAAAGAATAAGGTTTATTTCTTTGAATCGACCATCCAGCCTAATGTATTCTGGGTAAATTTACAAGATGTGGATTTTTCAGAAAAAGCACCGGTGAAGATGCTTGACCTGGTTAGCGGTAAAACCTATGCCGGCAACACGGCAGAGCAATTTGTTGAAGCTAAACCGTTCAAATTCCTGGGAGTCGATTAAGACTCCCTTTTTTCAGGCTATATCTTCACTAAGTTTCACGCGCAGGTCATTCTGATAAGTATGCATAAACTTTTCCAGATCAAAGAAAAGGCGGGAAACGACTTTCAGAAAAGGATTCTTCATCCGGATAATTTCCGTCGATGTAAAATGAGTTCCTCCTGTACTGGTTACTTTCAGTTCGCCTTTCCAGTACCCGGTGAATCCGTTTCCTTTCACAATTTCAAATTCATATAAGGAATGAGGTACTTTACGGGCTGTCCTGAACCGGATAACAGAGCCGTTCTTCGCTATTTCATCCCAGACTTCTATACCGTCTTTCTCTTCCACAATAACGATCTCTTCTAGATCACTGCGATAACCGTAATCAGCATTATTGATGAGTGCATTATACACCTTCCCGGGTGAAGCATTATAAAAGCATTCACTGGTTGCAGTTCTTTCATCCGGCAAAAGAAGGCCGGCAATAAAAACTAAAAGAATAATTCCTGCTATAACAATAAATATATAAGTAAAGATAGATATCATTTATAATCGATTTTATAAATAACTGAGTTACTGACTGTTTACAAAAGTAACCAATAAAACTCACATAACAGGAATATTCATAGTAAAAACAATCCTTCCTTTTCCCGGCAAACAAAGCCATCACTTATCTGTTTTATATACAGGGAATAAAAAACAAAAGATCAAATGAAAGAAGTTATTTTAAACAACGGAACAAAAATCCCTTCCATCGGAGTCGGTGTATTCAGGGTTGAAGATGCAAACATTGCATATGAAACAGTAAAAACAGCTTTATCTGTCGGATACAGACATGTAGACACAGCCATGATTTATGGAAATGAAGAAGCTATCGGCAAGGCAATCCGGGACTCAGGTATCCCACGGGAAGAGATATTCCTGACCACTAAATTATGGAATGACGACCAGCGGTCGGGAAAAGTAGAAGAAGCGATCGAAGCCAGCCTGAAAAGATTGGGCATGGATTATGTAAATCTCTATCTTGTGCACTGGCCGGTAAAAGAGACTTACGTCAGTGTCTGGAAAAAGATGGAAGCAGTGTATAAAAGCGGAAAAGCAAAAGCAATCGGAGTCAGCAATTATCAGACACATCATTTAGCCGATTTGCTCGAAGAAGCAGAAATCATACCAGCAGTCAACCAGATTGAATGTTACCCCTACCTTTCCCAGGCGGCAACTATCCAATATTGCCTGGAAAGGAATATCCGTCCGGAAGCATGGGGACCATTGGGAGCCGGCAAATCAGACATTCTGACAAACCCTGTCATTACCGAGATTGCTAAAAAGCGCGGCCTGACTCCTGCACAGGTCGTTTTAGGCTGGAATCTGGAACGTGGAGTGATAGTCATCCCCAAATCCATCCATAAAGAGAGATTGACAGAGAATCTGAAATGTACGGATTTCGAACTGACAGACGAAGATATGACCCGGATAAGTGCTCTTAATAAGAATCTGAGACTGGGTGCAGACCCGGACCATTTCAATTTTTAGCAAACCTCTATAAACAATTAAAGCCTGTCTCACGACAAGCCCTAATCAAACTTTGTTAACCTTAAATCTAATACTATTATGAAAAAACCACAGTACAAAGATACACCTGTAGCAAGCGTTTGTCAAGCTTTTTACAGACAATATATGTTAAGCCTCCAAGCATCTTTCGCCAAAAAGTGTTAGCTAAGATAAAACTATATACAATACTGGCAAAAACTGCTAAAATTAACAATTAAAGAGAGCATTTTATCCGCTAAAAACGTTCCGGTAGATTTACAGAACCAACTCCGCAAACAACTTTTCAAACGTAACCTCCAGGTCAGTCGAAAAGCCGGGATGCGGACGCGAAGTCTGGATGGAAGAACTGCGCACAGCCGTCAGCCAACGGAAACGCTCGGGAATATCCATAGAGGCTATCGGACCACCGCCGGCAGTACCGGAGCAGATGCGGTCGAATACTTTCAGACTGGCATAAAGCGAATCCATATCCAGTTCGGAAGAGAACAGACAGAGCTTCTTTTCATCCACCTGATAACGCGCCTTTATAAACCGGGCCCGTTTAGAGAACATGATAAGACCCACATTAATAAACTCCTCCCGTTCCACCCGGGGAACAAAACGGATAACGGCGTATTCATATAAGTGCTTTCCTTGCATGCTGCGCTTCTTTTATAAATGTTTCGGAATGGGCAATCCTTTCTGTCAGGAATTCAATATAAACGTCTCTTATTTCCTGCGGCGTACCTGGACTTTCGTTCCACTGCAACCAGTCGTCCGGAACCAGAGAAACAATTTCACGGATTTTATCCGGAGTAAGAATACGTTTAAATTCGGCATCCGTTTCCCCCAACTTACCGGCTTCCGGCAACAGGGCATGGTCTTTAATCTGGATAAACGGGCTTAAAGCATGTTTGCGCCAGTTCGACCATGAATAATGGAAATAGAGTGACGCGCCATGGTCAATCAGCCATAATTCCTTATGCCACATCAGCATATTGGTATTGCGGGTCGTACGGTCCACATTCGTCAGGAGGGCATCCAGCCAGACTATTTGGGAAGCGAGTTTTTCTCCGACCTTATTGATTACCGGGTCAAATGTCAGGGCACCCGACAGGAAATGCAATCCCAGGTTCAACCCACGGCTTGCCTGCAATAAATCCTGTATCTCCTCATCCCCTTCGGTACGACCAAAGGCCTCATCAAGATTAAGAAAGACCAGTTCAGGCACACGGAAACCCAATGCCCGCGCTATTTCACCGCCAATCAATTCGGCTATCAGGGCCTTGGTCCCATGACCGGCTCCCCGGAACTTTACGACATATTTATATTCATCGTCGGCTTCTGCCAAAGCCGGCAACGAACCTCCCTCCCGGAGAGGCATAATATATCTGACTACATTCGCTGTTCGCAATTCCATAATAAATGCTTTTGACAAAGATAAAGATACTTCCTGTTTACACAAAAGAAACTATCTACATCTCTAAAACAAAATAACCGAACCGTTGTTTTTATTCAAAGGACGTTATCATATCATGTCAGAAGTTTATAGATATTTCCCGGCAGCGCCTTAATCCGTCCGTTCATTTCCAGTTCAAATAGTAGGGAAGACAGTTCGCGGACAGGCAGATTCAGTTCCGTAGCCAGTTGGTCGATATGTATTTCTCCCTTTTCGCGAAGAAGTTTTATGACTGTTCCTGCACGGTCGTCTTCTTCGAAAAACAATTCAGCCTGGACAGGGGCAGGCGAAGGCGTTTTATTCACGTCCCAACAAAGTGCCGACACCAAATCGGAAGCCGATGTTATCAAACCCGCCTTATTCTGCCGGATTAATGCGTTGCATCCTTTGGAATAATAATCGTTTACCCGTCCGGGGAATGCATAGACATCATGCCCATAGGAAAAAGCAAGGTCAGCCGTAATAAGCGAGCCTCCTTTTTCTGCCGATTCCATTACAATCGTTGCCTCCGCCAATCCGGCAACAATCCGGTTACGCCGGACAAAGTTCGGCTTATCCGGTTCCGTTCCGCTGGGAAAATCGGACAACAATCCGCCATGAGACAACATTTCAACGGCTACGGAGCGATGTGAGGAAGGATAGATGCGGTCCAGACCATGAGCCAGCACAGCTACAGTCGGCAGTCCATACTTCAGGGCACTCCGATGGGCACAGATATCGACGCCATAAGCCAGTCCGCTCACAACCAGCAAATCCGGATAAGAGATCGACAAGGCATGTATCAACTCTTCCGTCATCGTCCTGCCATATTCTGTTATGTGGCGCGTCCCGACAATACTGACAATATGTGTACTATTCAAGTCGGTCTTCCCTTTAAAATAGAGTAGTACAGGAGCGTCGGAGCACTCTTTCAAACGTTTGGGGTAACTCTCATCTGTCAGGAAATAACAGCTTATCTGGTTCTTTTCAATAAAAGTCAACTCTTTCTCGGCTTGCAGAAGCACTTCCGGGCTTTTGACGGCAGCAGCGGTAAGGCTGCCGAAACCCGGAATCTTCTCCAATGTCTGTCTCTTTTCCGCAAAGACAGCCTCTGCGTCGCCGAAGGTTTGCAGAAGCTGACGGGCCAGGACATCTCCCACCCCGTTTATCATAGTTAAGCCAATCTGGTAAATCCGTTTATCTGTCATGATACTGTCATAGTTTGTCTTGTATCCTTTTCAACATTTCGTCAAAATATTCGCCGCGGGTCAGCTTGCCGTCCTGTACGACAACCGATTCGACTTTCCCCTTAGTTGCCAGCGCACCGTCGGAGGCTCTGTAGATATCCTGTTCAAAGACCAGCTTTACGCCTTTCTTATATACATTCAGGCAGGAGATATAGCTGTCGCCACTCTTCAAAGAGGTCTTGTAGTCGATCTCCACATGAGAGACAAACCCGTCCACTCCCTTATCATGCATGGCACCGAAATTTTCTCCCAGCGACTCGAGGAACTCATGACGGGTATGTTCCATATAATGCTGATAGTTGGAGTTATTCACTACGCCCTGCAAGTCGCATTCGTAGTCACGCACTTTGTCTGTCAGTTTAAAAATATACTCTTTCATTATTTCAGTTCTTTATCGTTCGTTGATACCATTTTATAAAGACGGTCCGAGGGACGTACTTTATCGGAGACTTTAAAGGAGAAGCGTTCGCCCTTGACTGTCTCTTCCACCGGTTTGAGGTCGACACGTATTTCATCGATGGTCTGCATCACCGCACCGGTTGTCGGACCGGTAATCAGAATCTCGTCACCCACCTTCAGCGAACCCGATTCCATTTCAAACTCCGCCACACCGATACCGCTGAAATATTTGATTCCTTTCGCCACATAGACTTTCTTTTTAGTCGAACCGGAACCATACTTGCTGCTCCATTCACCCAGGCGCTGCCCCAGATAATAACCATCCCAGAAACCACGGTTAAAGACACTTTTCAGACGTTCGTCCCAAACAGCGATTTTCTCTTCATCATAACTTCCGCTGCAATAAGCCTTCACCGCCTCCTTGTAACACTCCGTTACGATACGCACATATTCGGGTCCGCGGGCACGTCCTTCAATCTTAAATACCCGGACGCCTGCATCCATCATCTTGTTCATGAAATGAATCGTCTTCAAGTCTTTGGGCGACATGATATACTGGTTCTCTATATCCAGTTCGATATTGCTGTCCTTATCCTTCACCGTATAGCCACGGCGGCAAATCTGCATGCAGGCCCCGCGGTTGGCAGAGGCATTCATCTCGTGCAAACTCAGGTAACATTTGCCGGAGACAGCCATACACAAAGCGCCATGTGCAAACATCTCGATACGAATCAGTTCGCCTCCCGGACCGGTAATCTGCTGTTCAACGATTTGCTGATAGATTTCAGAAACCTGCTTCAGGTTCAACTCACGGGCCAGCACCACCACATCGGCAAACTGGGCATAGAACTTCAGCGCCTCCACATTCGAAATATTCAACTGGGTAGAAAGATGCACCTCCTGTCCGATACGGTTCGCATAACTCATTGCAGCCACATCCGCCGCAATGATCGCAGAGACTTCCGCCGCCTTCGCCGCATCGATAATCTCGCGCATCAGAGCCAGGTCTTCCCCGTAAATAACTGTATTGACCGTCAGATAACTTTTAATCCCGTGTTCCTTACAAATAGAAACAATCTTGCGCAAATCGTCTGTCGTGAAATTATTGGAAGAACGCGAACGCATGTTCAGTCCCTCAATGCCGAAATAGATAGAGTCGGCACCTCCCTGAATAGCCGCCATCAACGATTCATACGAACCTACCGGCGCCATTATTTCAAAATCTTTTTCGTTCAAAGCTGTTTGGTTTTAAATTAGAAACCACAAAGATACGGGTTTCTTCCTAATATTACATGAATAAAATCGGTTAACTTTTAGCCTCTTACCGGCATGCAGTCTTTAAAACACCCAATCATTGCTACTGTTTCATCCTAATGAAACAAGTGTTTCTACATAATGGAACAGTTGTTTCATTATGTAGAAACAGATTCCCTTAAGGATGTACCAGACCGATGCTTACGCGGCTCTTCCGGGTAACAACCTTATCTATAAATACGTTTCATCCGATACCTTTTAAGCCTTTCAACGTAAATGATAAATAGTAACGAGCGGATTCGAATCTTCCGTTACCTGTTGCAGGACAGGGTGTTTCCTGAGGTCGGGATATTTCTCTTTGAGATATTCGATTTCTACCGCCGTATTGAATTGTATCATTAGTTTTTTAGCCGGAAAGGAGAAGAAAGGCCAGATGGGAAGCCCCCCGTCCGTTTCATTGCGGATACCGATGCCGGTCAAAGCCCTGTTGTATCCGAACAATTCGTCTGCGTCGATAAGAGAAGCCTCACGACACAAGGCTCCGGTTTCTTTATTCAGGCTGTACAAAAAGAAATTAGACTGGTCGGAACCTTTGAAACATTTGACAAAATAAGACCGGGGAGTTTCAAAGATATTGAAAATACTGAATTTACCATCCACAGCGGCATTTCCTGTTTTAGAGGAACGTATTTCTTCCTCATCGGCAGCAGAATAACCATGCCTGATAAGAAATGCCGGTGAAATTGCTTTTGCATTCACATTCCAGACGGTATCTATCCCATCCGAATAGCAAAACCAACCATCCATGCTGCCATTATATATCCATCCTTTCAAACTGACTTCTTCCAGCGGCATTACATCCACATTTCCAATCGTCCGCCGAAATGCAATCGTATCGTCCGTTGCCCAGTTGAAAATTCCAAGGCTGAACATTCCCGGAATATTCATAGGGACATACATCCGGCCTAATTCGGCCATCGTATTCGCCCCGACGGAAAGCTGATAAGAATTAGGACGCAGACTCGTTATCTTTTTAATAAATTCGCCGTCAAAAGAGTAGAACGAGGTAGAAAAATACTCGTTAACACAAAAAAGGCGGTTTTCTTCATCGATGGTGAGCGATATAATCTGTGCGACTTCTCCCGGACCATTCCCTGTCTTTGCGATAGGACGGACAAACTTTCCTTTCCGGTCAAACTGCAAAACGCTTTCCTGCCGGGTAGAATAAATAAAGATATACTCGTCGGAAACACATGCATCCAATACGTTTGCAATCAGAGATTCATCGGTCAACTCCAGAGGAATATACTCAATCGATTCTATTTCGTCCGCTATTCCAACCTTATCGGAAGAAAACGTTTTTGCCGTCAAATCAATCTCCGATAATTCGCCGGCCGATTGCTTCGACCCGCATCCGGTTAAAACCATCATGGCTGCCATGAGCCTCAATAACATCTTTTTCATACGCTTTTTTCTGACAAAAGTAGAAGAAACAGTCTCCTTCACGGTTTCACATCAGTTCACATCTGCTTAAAAATCACGAATAAAGGAGTCACACAGTTCCGGCGTTCCCTTTTCACCCGTCATTTTCTGGTAAAGACGGACGCGGCGCATCGAAATAGCCTGATTGGTACAACAGAGCAACATAGCCATTGTAGAAGGGGGAACATCCATTTTAATCAGGCAGCACATGCGCCATTCCTGTTCACTCAGTTTCGGTATTTTCTTTTTCAGCCGTTCGCGAAACTCCGGGTAGGTCCGGTTGAAAGCTTGCAACAACTCTTCCCAGTCCTTACTACCCGCCCTCCATTCTTCTTTCCGGTGGAAACGCTGATAAACTTCCGAAGAGAGGAAATCTGTTTCCGACAAGGAGACGGCCGCCTTTTTCTTCCGGTAACGGGAATACCCCAAGAGACTTGTACCGCAAAGGATAAACAGGGCGCTCCAGAGATACAACCGCCCTGTTTGAGTATTTTCAGCATTCGAGAGACGTCTCTCCCACTCTTTCTGCTCCGAAGTCCAGAGAAGTTGAGTTATTTGATTGTCTTCCTGCTGCCGTCGTAAAACGGACAGGTTGTGGAGATAATTCTTTTGATAAAAATCAGCTTGCAAGCTGTCTCCGCGACATTGGGCAATCCGGGACAAAGCGGCATATAAATGCGGATGGGAAGAGGGTACCTGACTTAAATTCGTTTCAGCTTCTTCCAATTTACCCATGTTTATTTGCAAATCGGCCAGAGCCAGAAAGAGTTCCGCTTTTTCTTCCCGGGGGATTGTTTGTTCCAATTCAGTTTTCAGTAAAGCCTCCGACTCCTTATACTGTCCTCCCTGCTGCAATACTTTCGCCTGTTTTATCCGGCAATCACCCATTTGATAATAATAGAAGGCACTGTCCGGCATTCGGGACAACATATAAATATCTCCCATCTCCCGGTAAAGCACCGTTCGAAGTGAATCACCGCCTGCACCTCCGAGATAAGACAATGCTTTTTTCTCGCTTTGCAGGGCCTTTTGCTTCAAAGATTGATTCCGGTAAATTTTTCCCATTTCCAAATAGCCATGAGAAAGAGCAAGGCTGTCTTTATCCTTTTCGGCCAGCCTGATAGCCTGTTGATAAGTATCTAATGCAGGAATACACTGTAACCTTTCCCCATAGAAAGCAGCCTGCCGGAAAAGTTCCCCGACAGTTACAGCCTCTTTTCGCTCAGTTGAAGAACAGGCAACGAAAAGGTAAATGAAAATGATTATCCCTACTTTGTATATCATCTATTCCAGCTCCTTTTTATTCAGAGGTTTGGTTTTAATCAGAAAGATACAAAGATATGGGATTCTTACTACATTACACGAATAAAGCCGATTAAGTTTTTATTGCTAAGGATAACACGGAAGAAGGGTGTCCTTTTGAGACACCCTTCTACTATTTACAATAGCAATATCATTCTCTTTTGACGATGTACTCGACGTCATATTTGATTTTGTCTTTCAAATATTTTTCAACACCATCAAGCATACCATCCGGTGCTTTCTTATATACAGTAATAGTAACAGATGAAATATCATCATTATAAATACTGTTGAACCGCTTGTCAATCTCATTTGTATTCTTAAGATATCGCTCATATACAATAAGTCCTTGTTCCTTTCCCCCATTTTTATAATTGAAAGCGACATAGGCATCCGGACTTGGTGGTGGTGGAGGAAGCGCATCTCCATTTTTAAATACACTTGTATTAATTTGACATGAGAAACCATTTTTCTCAATCATATCCTTTACACTATTTAATCGAGATGAAGACACATCTTTTCCAGCGGGTTGGATAGTAACCATATCTTTAGAAAAATCAGGAAGCTTGTAGTCTGCGACATCACCATTTATCACTCCCACTACTTTTTTGTTTTGGATAATATATACTGTTCCTTTTTTTGAAGACTGAGCCATACTTACTTTTCTCGGAAAATTCTTATTATTTCTGGCATCCTCAAACAGAAGGAAGGGGGCTTTATCAGCACCTACAACTTTTTGCCGCTTATCAAATGCCTCTTTTACCAAATGTAAAACGGCCTCAGTCGCTTCCTCCGGAGTATTTATGTCAATAAGGAAATAGAAGGAAACAGGCTTTTTACTTTTTTCAAATAAATCCTGCAACTTGCCCAGGAATTGTTCCTTTTCTTTATAGTTTGCAAAATCATTATTCAACAGCACATCACCTTTAGCATTGATAAATAGATCCTTCGGCTCAGTATTCTTTTTCATGAAAGCTATAATCTCATCAGGTTCAAACGCAGTTTGCGGTTCCACCTTTTTCATATAACTATCCAATTCCGTCTTAAAGAAACTCTTCATATCCTGTTGTTCTTCCGGCGGAGTTTCCTTATCTTTGCTCTGTACAAGCGTTTCCAACTGCCGGTTTACTTCCGGACGGGCAAAAGCGTTCAGGACGATAAGTCCTACGGGGACCAGGAGCAATAGCTTCAACCGGGCCCAATTGTTTGATTTACCTTTTAACATCATAGTAATACGTTTTTTAATTTTACTGTGATTGAAGCTGTTGGCAAGAGTGTAGAGGCTGGAGCCGACAGCTTTTTTCACGAGTAACAGTTGATATTTTGTTGCATTGACGCCTTGGGTAAGTACTCCTTTATCGGCCTGGTATTCATGAATATCCTTCAACTCCCGTTTCAACAGCCAGATAGCCGGGTTGAACCAGTGAAGCCAAAGAATGCACTCCATAAAAAGCAGGTCAATGGAATGATGAGATTTCAAATGCATCATTTCATGCGTCAGAATCTCATCAGGATGTTTCTCATAATCTTCTTCCGAAAGAATAATATAACGTCCCCAACTGAAAGGGGACACACAGGAAGGAACTAATATTAATGTATAGCGCCCCTGTTGTAATTTGCGGCCACTCCGAATCAAAACAAACATCTTTCTGAATGAGAGCAAAGTTGTCATCAGGCAAAAAATAAATCCCGCCCAATAAAGAAGAGCAATGATTTGTCCCCAATCAATCATTTTGGCCGGCGTAACCACAGGAATCATATTGACTTCGGGGTTATTATCCGAAAGATAAGTTACAACTGTTTCCTCACCGGCTATCATCTTTTCCAAATGAATGATCGGCTGTTGTATCAATAAAGGTTCGGAAGTCTGTATCTTTATGGCTGGCAGCAACATACAGGTAGCGATTCCTACCAACAACACCCACCGGTTGAAACGGAAGAACGTATCGTTACTAAGCAACGCCTTGAAGCCTAAATAAAATAATATCAGGCAAATAGTGGATTTCAGTATGTACAGAAGTAAAGCTCCCATAAACCTACGTTTTTACTTATTTTTAATCTGTTGTATCAACTCTTGCAATTCATCAAGAGTCAACGCCTCTTCCTCAATTAAAGTAGAGACGACACGGGTATAGGAATTATCGAAATATTTATCGACAACCTGCTTCAGGGTCTTCTTCCGGTATTCGTCTTCCGAGATTAATGCATAATACTGATGTGTATTTCCAAATACCTTATAACCGATATATCCTTTTTCCTCCAATGTACGGACAATGGTTGAAAGCGTATTATAATGCGGCTTGGGTTCCTCCTGCAAGTCGAGAAGTTCGCGGACAAACAGAGGGCCTTTCGCCCAGAAATAGCCTAATATCTCTTCTTCTTTCGATGTCAATCGTTTCATAATCTGTTGTTTTATTAAAGGAATGCACAAATATAACTATATTTATTAGTAATACAACTACAATGCATAGTTAATCTACTATAAAACATAGTAGATTATTCATTAAAGGCCAGGATAACTGCATCAAAAGAATAATTCATCCATATCCGGATCTTTATTTTGCTACATTTCAAATTAATCCCCAATGAGATGCCACTGTAATTGCTTCAATACAATTCTCAACATCCAGTTTTTGGAATATATTCCTTTTATGAAACTTGATAGTATTCACATTCAATGACAATTCTTCGGCTATAGCTGCATTTGTATGACCTTGGGAAGACAGTTGCAAAATGAGTCTCTCTTTAACTGTAAGAAGTGGTAAGATATTTTTGTACCAGAATTTCTCCTTTTCCTGATAAATGAATTGCTCCCCTGTATTGAAATTTTTAATGATCGTTTTATTTTTAGCTTTCGAATATAGCGGTGTCACAACACATACCGCTAACCAAAGATCGCCAGCCTTATTAATTATGAGCGGTATCAACCGTTGATTTACCCTGGTTACTTTTTTGTTTATATGCACAAGGTCAAAATCATATTCAATAGAATACATGTACCGCTTTTCGATCGGAAGTTTATAGTAAAAGTCAAAACCGGCCTTATTGATTTCCAATAAACGCCTTAAATCATTTTCGGGAACAACCCTGGTATAAAATGAATACCCCCACTCAAGAACTTGCTCTACAGAGTAGCCACACAAAAACAATTTATCAGGAGACACGTAGACAAATGATTGTTTCAGATAATCAATCACATACAAAGAGTGATTCAAAGTACATGCCATACGATGAACAATATCCATACTGTTCTTCATCTTTTCATTCAGATCGTCATCAATCTTTGGCCTCTTAACAGGATCAAAAAATTTCTCTACACTAAATTCTTTCATGTCTTGTTTTTTACTGTCTGCTAAAAATACGAACATTATAATCAATTTCACGACATCTTCTCAAAAAAAATCACGCATAAATGATTTCTCTACTCTAAAGTGTAGCTATTTATTATTCCTGTCATTCTATATTTGCGCATAACTCAATTAAAAATCATGTAATACTATAAGATATGAAGTTTAATAAAATCAAAATGTATCCTATACTCATAGTATCAATAATCAGTATAGGATGTAATGAGAAGGCAGAAACGACAAAAAATAAGCTTGTTTCCATTGATGTTAGAGCTCATGTAAATTCCAATGATGCAATTTCTATTAAAAAGGAAATTGAAAGAATAGAATATATTCCATTAGAATTAACCGACGATAACAGCTCAATGGTTGGGAAAATAATGGACGTAATCCTTACCAAAGATTATATATTTGTCTTATCTGACCCTACATGTGGAGTGCTTCAATTTGATATAAAAGGGAATTTCATTAGGCAAGTAGCAAAATATGGACAAGGCCCTGGAGAACTTCTTTTTCCTATAAGTATGTATTCAGTAGAAGAAGATAGTAAACTATATATCACCGGGGCGTACCAGACAACAATATACAATTTTGATGGGAAATTTGAAGAAGCGTTCGACCGGGGAGGGAGAATGAGTTTTTACTCTTATCCTATTGGAGAAGGACGAGTCGTTGAGACAAGTTCCGAAGGCATACCTTTTGAGGCAAAAGGACATTTTGGAATTGGCATATTTAGCAATATGGGAAAAGGAGATACAGTAATGATGAAAAACAATTTTTCAAATGATAAAATATCTCCATCAAAAGAATCAGGTTTTAAGTTAACAAGATGTATACCCAGTGATTCGGGAGTATTGTTTTCAACCATGACAAATGATACTATTTATCGTTTGACTAAAGATACAATCACTCCAGCATTCTGCTGGCAGAGGAATCTAAATGAAGAATCTTTAAAAAGTTCTTATTCACTCTTGAATTTTATACCAACAAATACCGAACTATTTCTTTACGATATAATAGAATTCCCTGAATCTATTTGCTTTAGGTATGTATATAAGGAAAAATCGTACATAATGCTTTATGATAAACAGAGTGGTAAAATATTATCCACACCTACTCCATATAAATGGAATGATATTTCAAATGTTGATTTTTGGATGACCATGTGGGGAATAAATAATGATATAGATCATGGACTACCTATTGCCCCGTTACATTGGTATAAGAACAAAAAAATATCGATACAGTGCAGCCCTGCTTCAACTATTGATTATCTGCGAGATAAAGGTATGCTTAAAACTGCTCCAGACATTCTAAAAAAGATGAATGGAGATGAAAATCCGATTGTTATATTGTATCACTTGAAATGCTAACTCTGTTTAATTGGATACAATTACCCTGATTGCAGACAATTCCATCATAAATCTTCGCGGAAAAAGCTGTACTTTTGTGGTCTATAATAAGAAGGTATGAAGATAGGCTCAATAGATTTAGGTGAACGCCCGGTATTCCTGGCACCGATGGAAGATGTAACGGATATCTCTTTCCGTCTGATGTGTAAGCGCTTCGGTGCTGATATGGTTTATACGGAATTTGTATCGAGCGACGCCTTGATACGCAGCGTAAACAAGACACAGGAAAAACTGACCGTTGTCGAAGATGAACGTCCGGTCGCTATCCAGATATATGGAAAAGAAGTAGATCCAATGGTGGAAGCTGCCAAAATATGCGAAGCTGCCCGTCCTGATATACTGGATATCAACTTCGGTTGTCCGGTCAAGAAAGTGGCAGGCAAAGGTGCCGGAGCCGGTATGCTCCGGAACATTCCTTTGATGCTTGAAATAACGAAAGAAGTAGTAAAAGCCGTCAATATTCCGGTTACGGTTAAAACACGTCTGGGATGGGATGCGGATAATAAAATAATCGTCGACCTGGCCGAACAGTTACAGGATTGTGGCATCGCCGCCCTTTCCATCCATGGCCGTACCCGTGCCCAGATGTACACCGGCGAAGCGGACTGGACACTGATCGGTGAGGTAAAAAATAATCCCCGGATACATATCCCCATTATCGGCAACGGCGATGTGACCTCTGCCGAAATATGCAAACAGCGTTTCGACAATTATGGAGTAGATGGTGTCATGATCGGTCGCGGAAGTATCGGACGCCCCTGGATATTCCGTGAAGTGAAACATTTCCTGACTACCGGGGAAGCACTGCCGGAAGAAAAATTCACCTGGTATCTGGATATCCTTAAACAGCAGGTCAACCAAAGTGTGGAACGCCTGGACGAACGACGCGGTATTTTGCATATCCGACGCCACCTGGCAGCCACTCCATTGTTCAAAGGAATTAGCGATTTCAAGCAAACACGTGTCGCCATGTTGCGCGCTGAAACAGTGTCAGAACTGTTTGATATTATGGATTCTATCCCGGAAAAGTTCGGTATACTGTAACAAATCATTCAAAAATTGTAACATTTACGTCATAAAGTGACAAATTTACAATAAATTGAGACGATAGTATATTGCACATATTATAATTCCTCTTATATTTGCAATGAGTTTTTTTCATAGTATTTTAGATCTAAGGTTAACAAGTCTTTGCAAAGGAGGAATCGTGAGACTGCTTCGTTGGAAAGCAAAGAAGCCGCATCCGTTAATTATATGGATTGCGGTTTTCTTTTTTATCTACCCGCCCCTTTTCTTTCACTTTTCCTGAAAAAACTCTTTCCAATCTGCAACCTAAACGCAATAGCATTCGTCTTATAAATAAAAGAACTAAAAAATTATACAGATGAAAACAAAAGTATCCCTCCTTATTGCCTGTTTACTGACCACATTGACAGGATTTGCTTTCACCAATGAAAAAGTGGAAGGAAACGGAAATATCATTACCAAAGAAATTTCCATCAGCGACTATAATGAAATATCGACAGTCGGAGTCATGGAGTTTGTATATGAGCAATCGGATGCCGCTCCTTATCTGAAAATCATGATCGACGAGAATCTGTTTCCGTTACTGAAAGCACAGGTAGACGGCAAGGAGTTGATAATCGGCCCCAAAAAGATCAAGGAAAATAGTCGTAACGGTAATTCATATAACCTTCAACCGACCCAATTCAAGGTTATAACCAACTCACGCGAAATAAAAGAACTGAACGTGGTATCTTCCGGCGATTTCATTATTGCCAGTCCGATAAATATCGGAAAACTGGAAATCAACATGGCAGGCAGCGGCAATATTCTTTTGGAAAAGAAAGTAGAAGGAAACAAGCTGGAAATCAATTTGGCCAGTTCCGGGAGCGTAGTAGCCTCCAATATCGATCTGGCAGGAATAGAATGCAGCCTGGCAGGCAGCGGTTATATCCAGATTGCAGGCAAAGCGGACCGCGCAGAATACAATCTGGCAGCAAGCGGCAACATTAAAGCCTACGAATGCGTCACCGGCAAAACGGAATGCAACATAGCCGGTAGCGGAAATATCCAGACTCATACCAGAAATCAGTTGGAAGCAAACATCGTAGGAAGCGGGAATGTCTATTATAAAGGTAATCCCACTACGAGCAAAAGTATCATCGGCTCCGGTAAATTAAAAAGTGCAAACTAAATAACATCACTTAAAAACGAACATCATGAAAAGAATTACATTCGCCATCATCAGTTTAATCGCATTCAGCACTATATCCTGTTTTGCAGAGAAAATCAAAGGGAACGGTAATATAATAACCAAAGAGATCCAGGTCGCCGATTATAAACAGATAAAAGTAGGCCAGGGAATCGAAACAGGCGGAAACTCTTTCTTCGGCAAGAACCAGTCTCCCCAGGTGAATTACACACAGAAGGGCGGTAAATCAGGTTTAAAGATCACCATCGACGAGAACCTCCTTTCCGAATTAAAGTTCAACTCGAACGGAGACGTACTTCAGATAGAGACAGAACGCGGCACTCGTATTAATCCGAGCAAATTGATTATAGAAACCCATTCCTCAGAATTAAATAAATTAGGGGTATCAGGGGGCATCGATTTCTTTCTGCGCAGTTCCCTCTCCGGAGAAAACCTGGAAATCAGTGCTTCCGGAGCAAGCGATGTTTATCTGGAAAAACCGATACGCATAACTAACCTATGCAAGATCAACCTGAGCGGGGCCAGCGACCTGAAAGTATCCGACCTGATTTGTGACAGAATAGATACCCACTCCTCAGGCTCCAGCGACATGAATCTGAAAGGAAAAGCAAACGACGGAAAATATAGTTGCAGCGGCAGCAGTGATATCAAAGCATACGACTTCGTTATAAAAAGACTGAAATGTTCTGCAAGCGGCAGCAGTGACATTTTCACAACCGTTACCGAAAAACTGGAAGCCAACGCATCCGGAAGCAGCGATATCAAATACAAAGGCAATCCGGAAGTTAAAAAGCATTCAAGCGGTTCCAGCGATATCGACCACATAAAATAAGAGATCATTATATTGGGAGTTGGAAAACCCGGAATTACTTTTCATCAAGGTATTGGATGAATAGTGATATCCGGGTTATTCATTATAATTCCAAAACTTAATTCCCTATAAAAATATACGAAATGTTGGACTTATAAATTAAAATACTCCTATTTTTGTAACCGACCGCATCGAAGTCACGTCTATTTATTATAAGAAAAGGCAATACTAAACAAATAAATTATGAGAACAAAAGGGTTATTATCTATTATCATGTTGCTGGGCCTGTTATTTACAGTCCAGGCGGCAGATCATGTGAAGGGCAACGGTACCCTTACTACAAAGAAAATAAAGATCGATGATTACAATGCCATCAAGATTGACGGCGTTATCGATTTCAACTATGAACAGTCGAATGCAGAACCCTATATCGAAATTACGGTTGATGAAAACCTGCATGAATACGTCAACATCAATATAAAAGACCGCGAACTTTCTGTTGGTTTCAAAGGTGCCAAAGTGGATCACTATACCAAATTCATCGTAAAGACCAACTCCAAATGGCTGAAAGAGGTAAAAGCCGCCGGAAATGCGAATTTCATGATAAACAGCTCTTTGACTGGTGACGAGGTAAAGATCAAGGCAAACTCCAACTGCCTGGTACAACTAAAAGAACTGATAAAAGTAGGAAAACTGGAATTGAATGTTTCCGGTAGCGCCAATATGGTTGTCAATGACCTCCAAGTAGACAAACTGGAGTGCAGCATCAACGGCTCCGGCACTATCAACCTGAAAAAAGGGAATGCCAAGGAAGGTGAATATAGCATCACCAGCAGCGGAGAGATCATGGCTTTCGGTGTAGACGTTCCTGAACTGAGTTGCAAAATGACCGGTAACGGAACGATGGAAGTTCACCCCACCAACAACCTCAAGGCAAACGTTGTCGGCAAAGGTAAAATCCGTTATAAAGGCCCGACAGCCGTTCAGCAGAAAGTTATTGGTAAAGGTTCCGTAGAAGAAGTAAAATAAGATGAGTAAGAAATTATCATTTATAATATTGGGCAGTATCCTTTTACTTGCCCAAGGATGTATATTTTTCCCTGCTGTAAAAGGAGACGGAAATGTAACGACTCATACGATCGACATTTCAGACTACGATCAGATAAGCGTCGATGCATCGGCAGCCGTTTTCAATTACACGCAGGAAGAATCGGCGCCTGCACTGACTGTCACGGTCGATCAGAACATTTATGACCTTTTCGATTTCAAGACGGATGATAATAAGCTTGTCATCCGCCCTAAACGAGAAAATAAAACACTCCGCCTCCGTCCGACCCAATTCACCATTACCTCCAATTCCAGGCAGTTGAAGAAGGTAGATCTGGCCGGTGCAGAAAAATTCAATGTAAACAGCAAGCTGTCTTCGAACGACAAGATCAAATTTAACCTGGCAGGCAGCGTCATGCTTCACATGAAAGATACTGTTACGGTAAACCAACTGGAAGTATCTATAGCCGGTAGCGGTACCGTAGATGCACTTACCTTGTATGCGAAGGAGTTTAAAGGTGAAATAGCCGGTTCCGGAACATTCAACCTGGCAGGTACGGGAGAGAAAGCGGCATTCGAGATTGCCGGTAGCGGGAAAATACATGCACTGAATTTCTTACTATCAGACGTATCGTGTGAGATAGCGGGCAGTGGTTTGCTGGAAACTCATGCAACGAATAATATCTATGCCGAGATAGCCGGTAGCGGGAATATCAGATATAAAGGAGACCCTTCCATTAAAGAGGAAAGGGCAGGTTTAGGTAGCATAAAAAAGGTGGACTGATCTACAGCCACCCTTCCTTACAATACCACTCAATACTTTCCTCCAGCCCTTTGCGCAAAGGGTATTCAGGAGTGAAACCTAGTTCTTCCTGAAGTGGCGTAACATCGCAAATCCAGTTACGCTGCTTCAGGATGATATATTTATCGGTGTTCAGTGTCATACTCTTATTCAACAACTTGCCTATCCACTCGGAACAATGGCACGCTACATAAACCAATCCCAACGGGATGCGGGCATGCAACACATGTCTTTTCTTTACTATATCCTGTATCATCCGTGCAAATGACTCGTCGGTATGCACATCTCCGTCTGCCACAAAATAATGCCGGTTAAGGATTGTTTCATTCTCCAACGCCAGGAATGCCACTCTCGCCAAATCCTTTACATATACAAATGTAATACGCTGGGGAATGAATCCTACCGCAAAGTCAAATCCCGACTTTACGCTTTTGATCTCCATAAAATAATCCTTTTCACCAGGGCCATACACACCCGTCGGCCGCAGGATCACATAAGGGAAATGAGATTGGTTGCGCACATAGCTCTCCGCTTCCAGCTTACTTTTACCATAGGCTGTATCCGGTTGTTGCGGATCATCCAGGCGAATCGGACGGAAATTCACCTCGTCTCCCCTCCCATAACTGCTCAGGCTACTCATCAACAGAAACTTTTTCGGTTTGCAACCGCCAGCAGCTAATGCCTCTATGAAGTTATGCGTATTCTCTGCATTGATACGGAAGAAATTCTGCTTATCGAGCGTCTTTGTCAGACCTGCATTATGGATAACATAATCCCAGGCGCCCTGCTCACGGACAAAATCCTTCAACTGGGCAGTCAATGCCTCCCGATTGCTATATTTGAGATCAATAAAATGAATCCGTTCATCCTGTAGGTTTTCACGGCTGCTTGTGGCACGTACGCCCGCCCAGGTTTCATATCCCCGGCGCAACGCTTCCTTTACCAGAAAACCACCGATAAATCCGCTTGCACCTGTAATCAATATCTTCATAACTCAGTCTTTATTCTTCATATAATAGGTGTAGTAATACCATAACAGACCAATCCAGTTGAGAACAATAATGATCAGTATCCATACAATCTTCTGTCCTCTGGAGATAAAAGGATTTTGCGTAACGGCCTTGCATCCGAACAGGATAACGGCAATGCCTACAATAATACCGGCTTCCGGTAATGAGATTAAGCAAAGTGTGTGTGACATGGTGGAATTAAGAATATTAATGTTCGTGTGTTTTCAATACGCGGTGCGGCAGATTCCCGTGTCCGATCAACTCGATCGGGCAGGCATATTTCTCGCCCAACCATTCTTCCGAAACGTCTACACCGGGGTGATAATGCAAAGTCTCGTTCACGCAGGCAATATTTTTCACCATGGCCAGGACCGTGCCGATATCGTGAGAGACCAGAATAATGGCACTCTCTTTATTGATATCCTCCAGTAACTGGTAAAAACGCGACTCAAACCGTTTATCGACATACGAGTTTGGTTCATCAAGAATCAGTAATTGCGGACGTGAAACGATCGAACGGCCTAACAGAACACGTTGTAGCTGCCCTCCCGATAACTCTCCGATTGAACGGGTGTACAAATCTTCGAGCCCCATCTGCCGGATCACCACCTCAATACGCTCCTTCTGGACAGCCGTGTAAGAACGAAAACGAGGCTTTTCAGCAGCTAGTCCCGAAGCGACCACTTCCCATACGGAAATAGGGAATTTACGGTCAATATTATTCAGTTGAGGCAGATAACCAATCCGTAAAGAAGAAACTTCAACCCCATTCTGATAAAAACGTATCGCACCGGATACCGGCTGAAGTAATCCCAGGATCACCTTCAGCAGTGTTGTTTTACCACCGCCGTTAGGACCGATTATGCCCAGAAAATCATCTTTCCATACGGTCAGGGAGACATCTTTCAAAACAGTCTTATTCCCATAAGCGGCTGTTATCTTATCTATTTCAATGAGTTTGTCCATCAGCCAGTGCTTTTGCAATATGAATCATTTCTTTAGTCCAGTCATAAGCCAACGGATTGATTACAGTCAGTTTACAGCCTGTCTCTTTGGCAATCAGTTCGGCATTCTTCTGATCGAACTCCTGTTGAATGAATACGACGCGGGCATTGTTGGCACGCGCTGTTTCCACCAACCGTTTCAGTTGTGCAGGCGAAGGTTCTTTGCCGTCCATCTCGATACAAAGTTGCGTGAGATTGAACTCGTTGGCAAAATAAGTCAGTGCCGGATGGTAGATAATAAATGTACGGTCGGTCAACGGGTCAAGCAGTTGTTTTATCTCCGTATTTGTTTTATCGATCTCGTCTACCAGTTTATTATAGTTCTGCCAAAAGTACTCCGTATTGTCGGGATCGAGTTCAATAAATGCATTCAACGTATTCCAGGCAACAGCCTTAGCTCCGGCAATCGAACTCCATATATGCGGATCGACTCCGCCATGATGATGGTGATGCGCCTCCTCTCCGGCATGGGCATCATGATCGTGCGTGCCATGTTCATGTGCATGGTCGTCATCTTCCGTATCTGTCAGCAGGTTCATTCCTTCAGATGTATCAAACACCTGTAGTTTCGGATTATTTTCACGTATCTTATCCATCCAGGCCTGTTCAAACCCGATAGGACCGATACGCAAGTAAGCGATACTTCTTCCGATCTGTATCATTTGCTGGGGAGTAGGATCGTATGTTTCAGGACTTTGCCCGGCAGGAACTACACAATTTATTTTGAATTTATCTCCTGCTATCTTTTCCGCAAAATAGCGCTGAGGTTCAATCGTGACTGTAACAACAGTCTCATTAGCCTGCTTTGTCACACAAGCCGTTAACAGAAAAAATGAGAGAATAGTGATTAGTATACTCGTTTGTTTCATCTTGATTTTCTATACATTATATATCATGCAATATTTTTATTTCTATCACAACCTGACAAAGGTAGTAATTTTTTTGTTTCTCCTTCGATTCCTTACAGAAGGTACTTCTTCTTGTAGAAAAATCCACACAAGTATGGAGAAATTCCACACCTGACGGATGTACTTCTTTTTAATCCGGTTAATCAATAAAAAAATTAACCTGCCCATTTAGAACATGTTACCTGAAAGAATAGTTCAATTTACCTTTTTGGCACGAATATTGGATTATATATAGCAAAAGATAAATTTAGGTTTTCAATTTTAAGGCAAAAAAGATATGAAAAAGATTGTTTTAATGGCAGTGATTGCCATGTGCGCCGTTTTTACGTCACAGAGCCAGGCACAAAACATACTGAGTAATGACAAAACACAGGTAGAAAAACAGGATAAGTTTTATGAAATAGACGTTACGAATATCCCCCAGATACTTCAGGAGGGTGTAAACAATGTCCACCAAGACTGTCTGATAAAATCCGTTTACGTGTCGAATAACAGCACTTATGTTAAATACAAAGTTATCCTGGTGACACGCGAAGGAAAAGAAATGAAAGTTTATTTCGATGACAAAGGAGCCGTAGTCAAGGAACATAGTTATTTCAAATAAGACATTGATTCCCAAGTTAAACACACATATATTTTGCAGGCTTTCACCGATCTGTGATCAGTGCTGATCTGAAAAGATGTAATTTTTTTTCTTTTTTCGTTAGGGTAATCCGGGAATGGGGTGTTATTAGTATGAAAGGCCCCAAAACGGGAACCTAAGTCAATACGAAAGAATGGAAAAAGAATTACTACATAAATATTTCAGAGGCGAAACTTCCCCCCAGGAAGAAAAACTGATCATGGATTGGGCGGAGGCTTCCGGTGACAATTACCGGGAGTATCTGGAAGAGCGCAAAATCTGGAATGCCCTATTAGTACATTATTATAATATCGAAAACAAGAGCTCTCATACCAAAAGAGTTTCATTGCTTCATCTATACAAATATGCAGCAGCCGTTGCCGTCATAATATTGACTGTCGGAATTTACATCACATTTACTAACAAAACTCCGGATATTCTTTCCTTACAAGAAATATCCGAACCTACTTTATTAATTAATAATAAAGAACATATCGCTCTTACCCAAAAGTCGTTTTCCATAGAGAAAAAGGCTGCCAAAATACAGAATGATCACAAAAACAATAAACTTTCTTACTTACAACAAGACAAGTTTTCTCAACAAAAAGAAGTGATGACCAATCGCTTATTAATACCACATGGAAAAACTTATCAATTAACCCTTTCGGATGGTACAATTGTTACATTGAACGCAGAATCGGAACTTATATTCCCTTCACAGTTTAACCCACAAACCAGAGAAGTAGAACTAAAAGGAGAAGCTTATTTCCAAGTAGCCAAAAATCAGGATAGGCCATTTATCGTACATACCGACCAACTGGATATACGTGTACTCGGTACCACATTCAACGTTAGTAGCTATGCGGAAGAGAAAATTATGCGCACAACATTAATAGAAGGCTCCGTTAGCATAGAACAAAACGGTAGCACTCAACTCATTCAGCCCTCAGAGCAATATATATATAATAAAGAAAACGATAAGATAGACATACAGGTAGTAGACACAAATATTTACACCTCATGGACGAATAACGAATATATATTCAAAAATACGACATTGGAAGATATCCTGACTCAAATAGGACACTGGTACAAATTTCAAACGACTTACGAAGCATCCTCTTTAAAAGAAAAACGCTTCACATTTACAATCGGACGTGATGCCTCCTTGGATCAAATCATCCGGTTTATCAATAATACCGAAGAAATCTATATCGAGAGAATTAACGAAAATATCCACATTAAAAGTATTTTATGACATGAACGACACTTAGCAACAAAAAAGAAAAAGGAGATAACATCTTCCACATGTCATCTCCTCCTTAAACTTATTACTCAATTAAAATCAAGTATTTAAATTCAATTTGTAAATTTATGAAAAAGAATCATTCCATGCCTTTTTTATTATCTAAAAAATATATAAAGGCATTATTGATCGGTATGTTAACGTTCCCTTCAAGCCCTATTTTGGCGGAAACGACAACTCCGGAAATCTCCTTTTTTGAACAAAGTTATTCTTTGAAACTAAAATTCAATAATGAAACATTGGGCAATGCAATCGAGAAATTATCTCAACAAGCAAATGTCCGGATCATTTACAGTAATGACCAGGTGCAAACGCAAAAAAGAATCAGTGCCAACATACAAACAACTGATATCCAAGAAGCTCTACGAATTATTCTAGGCAATGGCTATGTATTTAAACAGGAGAATAATTACATTTCTATCGCCAAAGCCAAAAATTCAGAGACATTTGAAATAGCAGAACAACTACAACAAAAAAAACATAGCGTTACTGGTTTGCTGACTGATGCTGACGGTAATCCTATTATCGGGGCTACGATTGCCATTAAAGGTACAACTCACGGCGTAACCACAGATGTGGACGGTAGATATATTCTCAATAACGTCAACGAAGGTGACGTTATTGAATACCGATATATCGGTTACAATACGGAAGAAAAAACATACAAAGGGGAAGAGAGCATCAACATTCGCATGGTTGAAAGCTCTGTAGGCCTGGAAGACGTTGTGGTTATCGGATACGGACAACAAAAGAAAGAAAGTGTCGTTTCTTCCATCAACACAATCTCTGCCAAAGAACTTTCCATGCCAACCCGAAGTCTTTCAAATAATATTGCCGGACAAATAGCCGGAGTATTGGCTGTACAACGTACTGGAGAACCAGGTAAAGACAATTCCGAATTCTGGATTCGTGGTATCAGCTCGTTTGCAGGAGGAACCTCTCCGCTAGTTTTAGTCGATGGAGTTCCTAGAAGCATGAACGATATCACTGTTGATGAAATAGAATCATTCACTGTATTAAAAGACGCTTCTGCTACAGCCGTATATGGAGCAGAAGGTGCGAATGGTGTTGTTTTAATTACTTCCAAACGTGGTTCTTCACAAAAACCAACATTAGATGTACGTGCTGAATTCGGGATTGCCAAACCCACCCGTCTTCCTAATTTAGCTAATTCATACGAATTTGCACAACTCTATAATGAAGCTGCTTGGGAAGTTGCCGGAGCTCCGGCTTCCGGGTTTATCAATCCTTATTCCGATCATGATTTAGAAATGTACCGAACCGGCGAAGATCCCGATTTATATCCAAATGCAGACTTTCTCAGTCTACTAAAAGACCAAACATTCAATCAAAGAGTCTCTTTAAATTTGCGTGGTGGTGGCGATAAAGTTCGTTATTTTGTTTCCGGTTCTTTCTATCATGAAGATGGTATGTTCAACTCACAATCAACAGAAGATTATAATGCAAACATAGGGTTGAGTCGCTATAATATACGTTCTAACATTGATATAGATGTGACAAAAACAACTTTGTTAGCTGTAGATATTAGCGGACAGTATACAGATTCACATAATCCTGCGGTTGAAACACAAACAATATTTAATAATATATTTAATTATGCTCCTAACCAGTTTCCATTACGCTTTTCAGATGGAACTTTCTCGGAATACAGACTTTACAACGGAGGTACAGGGAATCCTTATAATATGTTGAACGAATCCGGTTATACAGATGGGTGGTATGCTAATTTACAATCCAAACTGACTTTGACCCAAAAACTGGATTTTATTACCGAAGGATTAAACATCAAACTATCCGGGAGTTTTGATGCAGATTATAACTCAAAAACCAAACGAACTAAAACACCAACCAGTTATATGATGCAACTCAATGATGCCGGAGAAAAAGAATATATCCAAATCAATGAAGGTGCTCCTAACCTGACTGATCACTCAGAAGCTAGTAAGGGCGGTGAAAAACGGGTTTATTTAGAAGCTTCATTAAACTATAAACGTATATTCAATAACGTTCATGATGTTTCCGGATTATTACTGTATATGCAAAAAGAAAGACAAACACAGGGTAGCGGTTTACCTTATAAAAAGCAGAGCATAGTGGCCCGTGGTTCATACGGTTATGATAATCGTTATATGTTGGAAGGCAGCTTTGGTCTTACTGGTAGCGAGAATTTTGCAGAAGGACACCGTTATGGTATTTTTCCCGCTGTCGGAATTGCCTGGTATGCTAGTAACGAGAAATTCATGAAAGGAACAGAAGATATTATCAACAAACTAAAAATTCGTGCATCCTATGGTATCACAGGTAACGACAATGTGGGAGGAACACGATTTCCTTATCGTGGTTCATTGAAAACTGATGCAGGTGGTTATAATTTCGGATTCAATGTTGGCGCCAACGGAGGAGGAACCAACGACCAAGGAAAAGGTATTATCGAAAACTTATTTGCAGCTCCATTCCTTTCTTGGGAAATAGAAGAAAAGAAAAATATAGGTTTCGATTTAGGATTACTGAGAGGAAGAATTGATATGAGTGTCGATTTCTTCAAAAATGATCGCCGAGATATTCTAATGCAAAGAAAAACGGTTAGTGCCGTTACCGGATTCAGACAAAGTCCTTGGCAAAACTTTGGAAAAGTAACAAACAAAGGTTTGGATGGAAACATTGTAGTAAAACAAAGCATCAATAATGTAAACCTCTCCTTTCGAGGAAATTTTACATACGCGAAAAATAAAATCATGGAATATGACGAAGTTTCTCCCCGTTATGAATATCAGCGTTATACCGGACAAAGTTTAAAAACCCCATTATTATACATTGCAGATGGTTTATATACGGCAGATGATTTTATTATTACAGAAAATCCGGAAAACGGAAGTAAAAGTTACAGTCTGAAAGAAGGATTGCCTGTACCTAGCGCCGCTGTTTCTCCAGGTGACATCAAATACCTAGACTTAAACGGAGACGGCAAAATCGATAGTTACGACCAGACTTATAATCATAAATTTTACGCTGAAAACCCTGAATTGGTATACGGATTCGGATTAAATGCAGAATACAAAGGATTTTATGCCGGTATATTCTTTCAAGGAGTAGCAAAAGCCTCCATGAACCTAAATGGTTCACGTGATTTTGTCCCATTTTCTTTCGGTCAATTAGGATCATTACGCCGAGAAGGTTTCGATCATTGGAGTAGCCGGAATCCGGAAAATCAAGATGTATTATTTCCTCGATTACATACCGAAGAATTTAGCCATAATAAGCTCAACAGTACCTGGTGGTATCGTGACGCTTCATTCTTGCGTTTGAAAAATATAGAATTAGGCTATACTTTTAACAAAGAGATGCTACGAAAAATGGCAATTCAAAATGCTCGTATTTATGTACAAGGGAATAATATTGCCGTTTGGGATCATATCGGCATGTGGGACCCGGAATTAGGATCAGCCGGATCTGGAATCAAATATCCGATTAATATGACATGGACTCTCGGTGTAGAGTTTGGTTTCTAATTACTAAAAATATATACAAAATGAAAAAGACAATTATATCTATACTAGCCGGAGCTTGTTTAACATTTTCTGCCTGCAGCGATTACTTGGATGTTTCCGATGAACTAGCCAGCAATCTAACGATTGAGCAAGTTTTCGATAATGTAAAATATACGAAAAGATGGCATGCAAATATCTTTAATTGTATCTCTGAATATTCACAATACTTTTGGGAACCTAACGGATTAAAAAATCCTTGGGCAACTCTGTGTGGAGAAACATCTATTTGCCATGGAAGTATAAAAACAGAAATGGTTAATGGCTTTAATGCCAGTAACGCCAACTTTCACCGTTTCGCTCCTTTATATCAATATATCCGGCAAGCTTACCTCTTTATCGAAAATGCCAAACCGATCGGAGTTACTACCGATCAGGAAAAGTTGACTGAAGAAGATATCAACAGAATGAAAACAGAGGCTAAGTTTTTTATTGCCTATTCTTACTTTTCCCTATTTGAATTGTATGGCCCCGTTCCTATCATTGATGGTATCGAGGACCCTTCTACTACCTCTTTCGACTATGCAAGGGGCTCTGTGGATGAAATGGTTACTTATATTGACAATTTATATCAAGAAGTACTGGAAGAAAACAATCTACCTGAAACATTGCGTAAAATAGATGAGATTACCGGAGAAGAAGTAGAAAACATGAACGAAATGGTTCGTCCCACTAAAGCGGTTGTTTTGGCTTTACGTGCTAAACTATGGGTCTATGCTGCCAGCAAACTATTCAACGGTGGTTATGCGGAAGCGTTAGATTTAGTAAACAATGACGGAAAACATCTGTTTTCAGCCAAAGATCCAGGAAAATGGGATACTGCAAAAAAACATCTGGAGACATTCCTTAAGTTTGCTGAAAATAATCATTACGAACTCTTCCGTGTATTCGACAAAGAAGGAAAAGAACAACCTAGCTTATCGGTTTATCGTGTTTTCCAAGAATATAATAAAGAGATCATTTGGGCTACCAGTCAATCCTATATGAGTGAAGTCAACAACGGACAACATTTAGACCGTCGTTGCCGTCCGACAGCAATTATGGATGGATTTAGCGGTATCGGTGTTTCTCAACAGGCAGTCGATGCATTCTTCACTAAAAATGGACTCGATATTAACGAAGATCCGGAACATGACGAAACAGGTTTTAGCGACATCGAAAATCCTTGCGCTTACAAAAAACCGCAGATAGATAAACATATATTCAACATGTATGTAAATCGCGAACCCCGTTTCTATCATGCCGTAACTTACCAAGGCAAAAGTTGGCATATTCAACCTTCGGAAGGATGGAGTGTAAATTTTTCCAGAGAAGGGAACAACTCTCAGTATATCGCCGGACGCGAACACTATACCGGTTATCTACTGTATAAACGCAACAATCAAGAAATGTACAACTCCGGTTCCTATTTAAAAAAGCATGCTCGTCCGTCTATCCTACTACGTTTAGCCGATTTTTATCTCTATTATGCAGAAGTATGTAACGAAATCAACCCGAACGATCCGAATATTATTAAATACTTGGATATGGTTAGAGAAAGAGCTGGTATTCCCGGATATAGAGAACTACAAAATACAGGTAAAAAAACAGGTATTATCGGTGATTATGAAGCCCAGGCTTATGCTATCCGCAGAGAACGCCAAGTGGAACTGTTTTCTGAAGGTCAACGTTATTTCGACATTCGTCGTTGGATGATTTGCGATGCCGGAGAAGAAGCCGACCAAACCGTATACTGGGGAATGAATGTAGACGGTTACGACAATTTGCCTCCTTCTGATCCGAATTCTTTCTATCACCGGAAACTGATAAGAAAACATCAATGGGTTAGAGCAATGTACCTGTATCCGATTCCTCATAATGAAATCGAAAAATCACCAAGCTTGATACAAAATCCACTCTGGTAAATAGAATACTCTATTCTTGATACAATTTAAAAATCAGCCTGTCTCATACCTGATACGAGACAGGCTTTTTTGTTTTATATAATACTTACAATGAAATAATATTACCCTATCCACAAAAATATCATACATTTGCAGACGAGATAGGAGGAGATTTCTTAAATTTATCCATATTGTTTTAAACAGTTCAAATACTCATTAATGGAAAATCAGTCTGACGAAATATTATGGTCACTTTATCTGAAAGGGGACAAAGAAGCCCTTGAACAGATATACAGACGATACTATCCATTACTTTTGAATTACGGATGCAGACTTTCTGCCAATCAGGATCTGGTGCAAGACTGCATTCAGAATTTGTTTATAAAACTGATGTCTAAATCACGGAACTTATCAGCCACACCCTCTGTAAAAGGATATTTACTTAAAGCCTTCCGCAACAATCTGCTGGACAGTCTTGAAAAAGAAGAAAAACACAATGATTTCATCTTCATTGACGAAATACCGGAAGTATATCACACTACAACAGAAGAAGAATCTGCCCTTAAAGAAGATATAAGCAATCTGTCGTTGGCTTATCAGGAACTTTCTGCCAAACAAAAAGAAATATTATATCTTTTTTATATCAAAGGTATCTCTCACAAAGAAATTGCCGACATATTGAATATCAACTATCAATCCAGCAAAAACAGACTATCCCAGTCACTCGTACAATTACGTAAAATATTTTTTCTGAATAAAAAATAACTTTTTTCGGTTTCTTACAAGTACCTTTTCCCAATTTCGCCGTACTTATAATAGAGAGACAACGAAAAAAGGATGAACAAAGCAGAAAACAACATACGGAAAACTTCTTTCAAAAAGGCCGGACAGGCATTGATCGATCATATACAGGAAACCGAAAAGGTTGACCTGCAAAGAATCGAACAATCTCTGGAAGATCTGAAAAACAGCTATCAGATACAACACAAACGGAGAAAACTATGGCTTTACGCTGCTTCTGCTGCCGCATCGTTATTGATTGCAGCCTTATCAATCAACTTTCTATATTCGCCAAACTCCTACGACTGGGATATGCTGGCGACATCTTTATTGAACGATAGCATACCTCATCAGGATAAAGAGATCACCCTGATCACCCAAAACGACCGGATGAAACTCTCCAACGAAGCTTCTCTGGAATACAAAAAAAATGGGACACTACAGGTAAACAAAGAAGATGTTACTAAAGAAAGCCCCGTCCGTCACAAAGAAAAGCTCAACCACATTATCGTCCCGAAAGGAAAAAGGGCCACCATAACCTTTTCAGACGGAACATCTATGTATATCAATTCCGGAAGTCATGTTATTTATCCTTCCGACTTCGATAAAAACAAAAGAGAAATTCTTGTAGAAGGAGAGGTTTACCTGGAAGTAGCCAAGGACCCCAAACGTCCATTCTTCGTTAAGACAAAGGATTTCGATGTAAAAGTTTTGGGCACAACGTTTAATGTCTCCGCCTACAAAGACGACGCTATAGCATCCGTCGTACTGGTAGAAGGTAAAGTGGAAGTGGATAACAACAATCAGAAAACCACGATCAGACCCAATGAGAAAATCGCTATTACCCACGGAGAATCAACAGTCAGCATCGTAGATGTAAATGAATACATTTCATGGAAAGATTACATTATGCTGTTTGCAGAGCATCGCGTGGGAGATGTATTTACACGCCTATCACGCTATTATGGTGTTCATATCGAATGTGATCCATCCATAGCCTCATATCCGGTTTCAGGAAAGCTGGACTTAAAGAGTGGTATAAATAACTCATTAGATATTCTTACAGAGTTACTGGATATTAAATATAAAACCGAGCCGGACGGGAGTATCCGGATCTTTCAATAAATGATTGTTTAACCTAAAATATATTTGCTTATGAAATAAACACACAAAATGAAAAGGGAAATTCCACATCTCCCCCTCAAGAGAGAAAAGTATATGATACTGAAAAAGCCAGACAATACCGTCATATTGCCTGGCTCAGGAAAGTATTAATCTAGTTCGTTACTAAAAAATACACACAAATGTATGAAAAAACAAAAGAGTATCAAATCTAAAAGATTTAATTATCTAAAAAGTATTTGTTTAAGTGGCTGTTTATTATGCATTGCAGCAGAGGCTACAGCCAATTTAACCGAAAATTATTCGGCACAAGTTTATTTAACTGTAAAAATGAACAACAAAACGGTACGGGATGTATTCTCCTATATCGAAAAAAACAGTGAATTCATTTTTATCTACCAAGGTACTAAAATCGACCTGGATAGAAAAGTATCCATAGACCTGAACGATCAACCGGTTCAGACAATTCTTCATGAAATCTTTGCCGGAACAAACGACACCTATTCCATAAAAGGTCGACAGATCATTGTCAAAAAATCACCAACAAAAGAACCCCCCGGAGTACTAAATACCAACCAGCAAAAAAAAACCGTTACCGGTTTATTGACTGATGCTGACGGCAATCCGGTTATCGGGGCAACAGTTACTATCAAAGGTACCACCCATGGTGTTACAACAGATATGGACGGTAAATATATACTCAATGACGTCAACGAAGGCGACGTCATTGAGTTCCGATATATCGGATTTAATACGGAAGAAAAAACCTACAAAGGCGAAACTAACATCAACATTCGCATGATGGAAGCCTCGGTAGGATTGGAAGACGTTGTCGTAATCGGTTACGGCCAGCAGAAAAAAGAGAGCGTTGTATCTTCATTGAACACGATCGGACCGGCTGAGTTAAATGTAAAACAGCGTAACCTGCGCAACACGTTGGCCGGACAAATTGCCGGTGTAATTGCCGTACAGAGAAGCGGTGAGCCGGGTAACGATGCTGCTGCATTCTATATTCGCGGACAAAGTTCATATGCCGGCGGTACATCTGCTCTAGTATTAGTAGACGGTGTTCCCAGAAGTATGGACGATATCGATGTAGATGAAATCGAAAGTTTCACCGTATTAAAGGATGCTGCTGCTACTGCCGTTTATGGTGCAGAAGGTGCGAATGGTGTTGTATTGATTACTTCCAAACGCGGTAAAGCCCAAAAGACATCTGTCAATTTCAGCGCACAATACAGTATTGTCACTCCGACACGCATGCCTGAGACTTTAAATTCTTATGATTACCTGTCATTATATAATGAAGCATTGTGGAATGACCAAGGCAATCCGAACAAAGAGTATTTTAATCCTCAATATACCGACGAAACACTTGAAAAATACAGAACCGGTATAGACAGGGATTTATATCCTTCTGTAAACTGGTATGATTTGCTTCAGGATCATACACAAAGCCAGAGATATACGGTAAACTTCAGAGGTGGTTCCGAGAAAGTACGTTTTTTTGCTTCCGGAGCTTACTATTCAGAAGATGGTATCTTCGATTCTACTCCCAAAGAGGATTACAATGCCAATATCGGATTGCAACGTTTCAACCTGCGTTCCAACGTAGATATGGACCTGACAAAAACGACTCAACTTTCTATCGATATGAGTGGACAGTACTTGAAGAAAAATCAACCGGGATATACTTCGGATGAAATCTTCAATTATATCAGCCACTTCCCCGTACATGTTATTCCGATGTACTATTCTGACGATACTGCCTCGGATCATGGAGCTCCCGGATGGGGTGTTGAATATCAGCCATACAACATGTTAAACAATAGTGGATACAGTAAAACATGGAGTGCTTTCTTACAAACCAAAGTAACGTTGAAGCAAGACCTAAAATTCATCACAGAAGGATTATCTGTAAAGGGGTCTGTCAGCTTTGATGCCGACTTCTATTCAACCATGAAGAGATCAAAAACTCCGCAAACCTTTTATGCATTAGGCAGAAATGAAGACGGAACCCTCAATAAGAAAACAATCAAAGAAAGTTCCGCTCTGAGCAATCCCGCCATATCCGGTCGTGACGGGACGAAAAAAATCTATTTGGAAGCCTCTTTGAATTATCAACGTTCCTTCAATAAAGTACACGATGTAACCGGTATGGTATTGTATATGCAAAAAGAAACGCAATATCAGAATAAAGATGGTTTGCAACTCTTACCATATCGCAAGCAAAGTGTGGTTGCCCGTGCAACTTACGGATACGATGACCGGTATATGCTGGAAGCGAGTATGGGTATGACCGGTAGTGAAAACTTTGCACAAGGCCATAGATGGGGGATTTTCCCTGCCGTAGGTGCAGCTTGGTTTGTCAGCCATGAAAAGTTCATGAGAGGAGCGGAAGATTATATCAGCAAACTGAAATTGAGAGTTTCTTACGGTATAACCGGAAATGATAATATTGGTGAAGATACACGTTTCCCATACAGAGAAAATATTAATACAGGTCTTAATAGTTACAGTTTCGGACTAACACCAGGAGCCAATGGCGGTAAAGGGAACTCTCCTGGCAATGGGATTGCAGAAGGTAGCTTCGCCATGCCTAACCTGTCATGGGAAATTGAAAAAAAGCTGAATACAGGTATTGATTTGGGATTATTCAGAGGTCGTGTCGATTTCAGTGCCGATTATTTCTATAACCGTCGTAGCGATATCTTATTGCAAAGAGAAACCGTTTCAAACGTTTCCGGTCTCCGGGTAAAGCCATACCAGAATTTCGGTATTGTTAGAAATCAGGGAGTCGACGCCAATCTTATACTGAAACAGAAAGTAGGAAATGTAGATCTCTCTGCTCGTGGGAACTTGACTTACGCAAAAAATAAGATCCTTGAACGAGACGAAATCCCTCAGAAATACGGTTATCAGACATATACAGGAAACTCCATCGACAAACCATTACTGTATATTGCGGAAGGACTTTATACTCCGGATGATTTCAATATTACAACAAACGAATATGGCGGTCAGACTTATAAATTGAAAGACGGTCTACCCACCCCCGCAGCTAATGTTGCCCCTGGTGATATCAAATATAAAGATTTAAATAATGATGGTGTCATCGACTCTTATGACCGTACTTATGATCATAAATACTATCAACCGACACCGGAAATTGTCTATGGATTCGGAGTAAATGCTGAATGGAAAGGATTCTTCGTTGGTGTCTTCTTCCAAGGAACAGCACATACATCTGCCAATATGTTAGCAAACAATTATGCCCTGCTTCCATTCACACAAGGGGTTGATAACGGCTCGGGCCGGACAGAAATTTCAGACCGTTGGTTAGCAGAGAATCCATACAATCAAGATGTCTTTTTTCCACGTTTGCATACCAGCAACTTCAGCCATAATACGGAGAAGAGCACCTGGTGGTATCGCAATGCAGGATTTCTCCGACTGAAGAACATCGAAATCGGTTATCAATTCAATGATAAAATACTCAAGCAGCTCCGTATGAAAAATTTGAGAGTTTATTTGCAAGGGAACAATGTGGCAGTTTGGGATAACATCAAATTCTGGGACCCTGAATTAGGTAGTGCAAATTCAGGTGCCAAATATCCTATCTGTAGCACATATTCTCTTGGATTAGAAGTCACATTTTAAAAACAACAAATATGAAATTCTTAAATAAAATAACATCAATTGCTTCTGCATGCTTTTTAACTCTTGCCCTCACAGGTTGTAGTGATTATCTGGACGTGTCGGATGAAGTGGCAGAAAACCTTACATTAGATGAAGTTTTCGATAACCCCAACTACATGCGCCGTTGGCATGGTAATTTGTTCAACAGTATTTCAGAATATTCCAGTATCGGTAAGAATAAAGCCAATGGATTTTCCGGGGTTTGGGTATCCATGTGTGGAGAAACAACACTTAGTGGTGTCGGTATGAGTGAAATGATATCCGGTTTCACTTCTGCTAATGCGCCATTCCAACAACGCTGGAAAGACTTATATCAATATATTCGTGATGCTAATATTTTTCTGGAAAGAGTAAATCCTAAAGGTAACATTAACGACCAATATCAATTAACGGAGGCAGATGTTAAGAGAATGAAGGCTGAAGCAAAATACCTTATCGCTTACAGTTATTTCTCACTCTTCGAACTGTATGGCCCGGTTCCTATCCTGGATGAACTAGCCGATCCGGAAGATAAAGGGCTGGATTATGCCAGAGCATCTGTGGATGAAACCGTTGAATACATCGATAACCTATTAAAAGAAGTCATCGAATCCGGCGACCTGCCTGAATCAATTATCCAGAATCATTCAGCTACCGGAAACGACCGGTACAATCTGAATGAGATTGTCCGTCCAACAGTGACCGCAGCTAAAGCATTAAGAGCCAAGCTCTGGGTATATGCAGCTTCGCCGCTATTCAATGGTGGTTACAAAGAATCACTGGATGTTGCCAATACCGACGGTAAAAAAATATTTGCTTCTTACAATGCCAACAGATGGGTCACCGCTAAAAGCCGCCTGGAAGATCTGTTAAATAATGCGGAACAAAACAAACACACTTTGTTTACCGTATATAATACAGATGGAAGCATTAATCCGGACGAATCGGTCTATCAATTATTCCAGAACTACAATGACGAAATATTGTGGGCTACCGGAGACAACCTTTGGAACGGTTCGACAATGGAACAGAACACCAACCCCAGAGACTGCTACACTGGTTGGGGATATCTTGGAGTATCTCAGGATTTAGTGGATGCCTTCTTCGTTAAAGACGGATTAACAATCGACGATCCGGGTAGCCTGTATAAAGAAGATGGTTTTACCGATGTAGTCAACCCATGTAACGAAAACAAGCGGGTAGATACCAATGTGTTCAATATGTATGCCAACCGCGAACCGCGTTTCTATGCCGGTGTAGGGTATGAAGGTAAAAGCTGGCATATTCAACCGGTGGGAAGACCCGATTACACACTCGGATTTGCCAAAGGGGAAGGCTGCGACAACTCATCTGCCGATAACCCTCGTACCGGTTACCTGCCAACTAAATTCAAAAACCGTCAAATCCTGTTTACCGGGAATTATTTGAAGGCCTGGGCCCGTCCTTCCATTCTTTTCCGTTTAGCTGACTTTTATCTGTACTATGCAGAAGTTTGTAATGAAATAGATCCGAACGATCCCAATATTATCAAATACCTGGATTTGGTAAGACAACGTGCCGGTATTCCCGGATATAAAGAACTGGCCGCTTCCGGTAAAAAGAATATCATCGGCAATCAGGAACTGCAACGAAAAATGATTCAACGCGAACGTACTGTGGAATTATTTATGGAAGGACAGCACTACTTCGATATCCGCCGTTGGATGATTTGCGGAGAAGGTGAAGAGGCAGACCAAAGCGTTCTCCATTCAATGAACATGAATGGATATAAAGATCAGCCGATCGGAGCCAACAATTCTTTCTTTACCCGCATCGTTCTTGAAAACCGTGCCTGGAGACGTGCCATGTACCTTTATCCGATACCACAGGATGAAATACAAAAAAGCCGGCTTCTGGTTCAGAATCCTTTATGGTAAAAATTGATTAATTATAAAAACAGATAAGCCTTATACTAGTTATATTAGTAGTATAGGGCTTATTCTCTCTTAAATCATATCTCATGAAACAAAAAAAATACTTTATTCTTATTCTATCAGGGTTATTCTTTTGCTTTGCCAATTGTATACACGGAAATAATCCGGACAAAGGCAACGGAAAAGCAAAGACAATCACCTTCCGCGGCATCTATGCCGACGACCCTGCCGGACAGGAAGGTCTGTATAATCCGGAAAGAGGTTTACGGTTAGAAATAGCAGTCGATATTGCCGGTCGGAAAGATGTCTGGAATCCTAAACAATTCCCTGATATAACCAGTCATTTAGAATCAGAGTCCGCTATCTATGCATCAGACAGTGTCAGCCTGGTTCAAAGCTACTTTTATCTCACCGGATTTGTAGGAAAAGACTTATCGGAAGATGCTTTTACCACAATGGATACCTATTTCAACAAACTAAGAGAATTAGGTAAAAAAGCCGTATTGCGATTTGCTTATGAAACTGCTTTTATGGGAAGAGCGGGAAGTGGCCCTACCTTGGAAGATGTGCTCCGCCATATGGAACAACTGAAACCATTCCTTGCACAAAACACAGATGTCATCCAAGTTGTTCAAGCCGGATTTATCGGTGCATGGGGCGAATGGCACAGTTCATTCCACGGACTGGAAAAAACGAATGACAGCAAACGTACCATCCTGGAAAAGATAGTCTGGATGACTCCGGAAAACAGAATGGTACAAGTAAGAGTCCCTGAATATAAGAACTTGATAAACAAAGAAAGTAAATCATATAACAGAGTTTCTTTCCACGATGATTTCATCATTATAAAACCTCATAAATGGGACGGGAACATGCATGAAGGAACTCCTTATTTCAACCAAATCGTTGAAGAAAGTCCTTATTTAGCCGTAGACGGAGAACTTCCCTGGGGTACCTGGAGCATGAATGAAGATCCCGACAATCCGGAAGCCGGATGGGTTATTGACGGCAAAGCGACAGCCAGACAGCTTTTCCTGCAACATTACACCTCGCTCAGTGCCATCCATAATTACAAAGAGAAAGGAACTAAAGATAAATACTCAATGATGTATTGGAAAGAAACTCCACTGGAAGAATCATTCCTGTCGGAAAACCATATGCCTGTTTCCGACAAATACTTTAAAAATCAGGACGGAAGTCCGGCTACACGAAACGTATTCGATTATATCCGGGATCATCTGGGTTACCGGCTGGAACTGCAACAACTCAAAATAAACGGCAACCCGGCAGCCGGAAAAGAAATCTCACTGGACCTCTCCCTGATTAACAGAGGCTTTTCCACCTTATTCAATGAACATCCCGTTTATTTTGTACTGATCGATGAACAGAACCGGATCACGGAATTTCTGACGGAAACGAACGTTCACAACTTCCAACCGTACCAGCCCAAAGATCCGGAGTGTAAACCTTTGCTTCATACCATCAAAGGACAATTTATTATTCCGGAACACCTGGAAACAGGAAAATACCGGCTAGGTCTCTGGATTCCTGATGGCTCCGAACGGTTGAAATATAACAACCGCTATGCCATCCGTTGTGCCAACGGAGATACGGAATGGTGGAGTTCGCCCGACAACAAATATGGCATCAACATCTTAACGTCATTAGATATAATACGCCACTGATCTATTCGCCGGTCAGATTAGAAACTGCTTTGAATTTATTATTTGATTTATTTATTGTCAAAAGTGAGCTATCTTGTCCCCGTGCTTGACACGGGGCCGCAAGAGAACTGGCGGTATCAAAAAATACATACAGGATACAGTCTGTCCCCTTGCGATCCCGTGTCAAGCACGGGAACGGGATAACTCAATTATTTCTACATTGGAACCAAACAATAAACTCAAAACAATTTCTAGTTTTTTACCTGCCTCTTTTATAATTCAATAACTAAAGAAAAATATTATATTTGCACCTTTCATTCTTAATTCAATTATTGTAGACCATGAATACTAAATCAATTCTTAATTGTTGCCTGCTCGCATTGTGTTTTTGTGCGTGCACCGGACAACATCTTCCCGGTGAAAACAGGAATGTAGCTATCGCTGATTCCTTATTAACCAACATCCTGACAAAGTATAACGTCGAAAAGTACGGTCTTCTTTCCGAGACCTACCCGGTAAACCCGGAAAATCAGGTCACTTACCTTGCCGAAGGGAGCGAACAGAAAAAGAACCAGGAAGTCTCTTTCCTATGGCCTTACTCCGGTATGTTGTCGGGTTGTATCTCCCTCTATGACGTTACCGGAGATAAGAAATACCTGGAAATACTGGAAAAACGTATTATCCCGGGACTGGATCTGTATTGGGATAATACACGTACCCCGCACTGTTATCAAAGCTATCCGAGATTCAATGGTGAAAGCGATCGCTTTTACGATGATAATGACTGGCTGGCCATCGACTTCTGCGATTTGTATGCCCTCACCAAAGACCAACAATATCTCCTGAAAGCAAAAGAGTTGTACAAATATATATACAGCGGATGGGACGATGCGCTGGGAGGCGGCATCTACTGGTGCGAACAGAAAAAGACCTCTAAAAACACCTGCTCCAATGCCCCGGCAACCGTCTTGTGCATGAAACTGTATAACCTGACGAAAGAACAAAAGTACCTCGACCAGGCCATCGAAACATATAACTGGACAAAGAAGAACCTGTGCGACCCTGCCGATTCGGTATATTGGGATAACATCGGACTCGATCAAACAATCGGTAAAGCCAAATTCACCTACAACAGCGGACAAATGATCCAGGCAGGCGTACTCCTCTACCAGACAACCTCGGACGAGACCTATCTGGCAGACGCAAAGAACACTGCAAAAGGCGCTTACAATCATTTTTTAGGGAAACGTACAGGGATTAACGGAAAAGATGCTTACTTTTACCCCACAAATCCATGGTTCAATGTCATTTTATTACGCGGTCTCCTTGCTTTGGCGGAGGTAGACAACGATTATAAATATGTCAGAACAATGGCGGACAATGCCCATTACGCCTGGGAATATACCCGCGACGAAAACGGATTCCTGGGGAATGACTGGGCAGGGACCGACAACAAAAAGTTCAAGTGGCTGCTGGACAATGCCTGTATGATCGAACTTTTTGCTGAAACAAGTAACATTCAATAAATAAAATATATAAACCCATGACTACACGTAGAAACTTTCTAAAATCCGGAGGTTTGTCTCTGGCTGGTCTGTTGGTCGGGCAAAAATCATTTGCTCATTTGACAGAATCGGCTACACCGGGCGCACCTCTCGTGTCTAACACATTACAGTATACTTGCCAACGTCCGGCACCGGAAAAACGCCAGTTTACTTCTGCCGCCGTCGAAAAGGCAATCCAGACGACAAAAGCCAAACTGAAAGATCCGAAGCTGGCCTGGATGTTTGAGAACTGTTTTCCAAACACACTCGATACGACCTGTGAGCATAAAATGGTAAACGGCAAGCCTGATACATTCGTACTTACAGGTGATATCCATGCGATGTGGCTCCGTGACTCATCCGCACAGGTTTTTCCGCATATCATTTTTGCAAATGAAGACCCGAAAGTAAAGACAATGCTGGCAGGTGTTATCAACCGCCAGACCTGGTGTATCAACATCGACCCGTATGCCAACGGTTTCAACGAAGGCCCGACAGGCAGCGAATGGGAAAGTGACCGTACGGAGATGAAACCGGAACTTCACGAACGCAAATGGGAGATCGACTCGCTCTGTTACCCCATCCGCCTGGCTTATCACTTCTGGAAAAAGACCGGCGACACCTCTCCTTTCGATGCCGAGTGGGAGAAAGCAATGAAAACCGTCTATAAAACGTTCATTGAACAACAACGTAAGGATGGACTCGGTCCGTATCGTTTCTCCCGTAAGACAGACCGCCAGGGAGACACCTTGCTGAACGACGGTTACGGTAGTCCGGTAAACCCTGTCGGATTGATCGTCTCCTCTTTCCGCCCGTCTGACGATGCGACTTTGTTCGGTTTCCTGATCCCGTCGAATATGTTTGCCGTCACTTCACTCCGCCAGTTGGCAGAGATGATGCGCGACATCAAAAAGGATAACGACTTTGCCCGCCAATGCGACTCATTGGCCGACGAAGTAGCTGCCGCCATCGAGAAATACGGTATTGTAGAACACCCCGAATTCGGAAAGGTATATGCTTTCGAGGCAGACGGTTTCTATAACCACGTTTTCATGGACGATGCCAATGTCCCCAGTTTGTTGGCTATGCCTTATCTGGGATGCGTCGATGTAAACGATCCGGTCTACCAGAATACCCGCAAACTGGTTCTGAGTCCGCTGAACCCCTACTTCTATAAAGGCAAGGCAGGCGAAGGTATCGGCGGTCCGCACATCGGTTTCGACTTTATCTGGCCGATGAGTATCATCATGCGATGCAATACGACCAACGACACCGAAGAAATACGCCACTGTGTAAAAATGCTCCGTGATACGGACGGCGACACCGGTTTCATGCACGAATCATTCCACAAAGACGATCCAAAGAAGTTCACCCGCTCCTGGTTCGCCTGGGTTAACACCTTGTTCGGCGAAATGATTTACCGCCTGGTACAGGAAGGTAAAACGGATATATTGAATAATTTGGGATGATTGAGTTAATGTAGAAATAATTGAGCTATCAGTTTATAGCGACGGGAGTAACCAATTCCCCTCTTGAGAGGGGAGACAGGTACAACCAGTCACTATAAATAGCTCAATTCTGATAAGAAGTGAACCATCTGTGAATATGACTAGTTGTACCTATTTCTTCTCTTTGAAAGGGGATAAGAGATGTATTAATACCAGTAAATAAAACAAAACTGATTGCAGACTCTCCCAATAAAAGTTTTTCCGTTTTTTTCTTCATTCCTTCATCTATAACATATAGAGTTTATAAATCAAAGAATACAAAATGAACACAATGAAGGATTCGATATAATTTGTAATTGAATCGATGTAAAAATCTCGTAAGCGTCTCCGCGCTTCTATATTGTCTCTCTTTTTTCGT
>ULQP01013715.1_pt1 | contig 85765 bp, 80 predicted proteins | sample 1954571 | NCBI WGS metagenome assembly ULQP01 (sample SAMEA4835657, study PRJEB28245) | human gut metagenome | biome: gut microbiome; material: fecal sample | place: Denmark | collected 2008 | reverse complement strand
TTGGGTGTGTTTGAAATTCTACACCCAAATATACACCCAATATTTGGAATAGCAAAAGATATTCAGAAAGATTTAGATTTACTATGTACTCCAAATAGTGTTTGATTATTAATAATTTGCAATTTTATGATATTTCTTGAATATGTAGGTTCGAGAGCCTCTCTTTCCGCTGAGTTTATAGGTCGGAAAATCTAAAAAAGAGAAGTACTGTCAATAAGTGCTTCTCTTTTTTGTATCTTATTGTCTGTTCCAAACGCATCCTGAATTTTGTAGACCAGTCCAAGTTTTTCATCTATTTCCATCCTGAATTTAGTCCTAGAAAAGGGAGATTTCTGACTGAAATGGCCTGTGTTTAACGGTTTTCGCTGTTTTTTGATGACGTATAAAAATACAACAAACGCCGTGCAGTACTTTACACGGCGTTTGTTGACTTTAGATGGTGTTTATGAGTGGAGCTGGAGGGAATCGAACCCTCGTCCAAACGAGGAATCAATGTGCTTTCTACATGCTTATCTTCGCTGTTATTGTAGGGAGGCGGCAAGCGCGAAGCTGCCAACCGCAACCTTAGCCTCTTGAACTTCGCCTGAGCACCGAGGCAACACTCAGACTATTCCCGATTTTCTTGCACCATCGGGTCGGAATGCTTCGGGACTACAGCTTCCGGATGATGTCTCGTTCCGTCACCTTGTGGCGGAATAAAGCTAATCTACTGTACTTCGATTAAGCAGCGAGAGCGTAGTTGTTTTCGCCAATTAAATTTTCGATGCCTGAGATTATAGAGCCGGGACAACAAAGCTCTGCATGCTTACACACCGCTTCTGCCCGCTGTCAAAGCCAGTCAGCCCCGGTGTTTCGTCTTGCCGCATCGCTATGCGGCTGATATAGGATTGCAAAGGTAGTTATATTTGTCGGATTGATGGCGTCGTGTACCGATTTTTTTGAGAAAATATTTTTATATCGTATTTCTGTAGCATGTTTTTGTTGTAGGTTGTAGGTCTTTGTTGTGTGCTGTTGGAGTATTATTCTATGTAATAAGAGGTTTTTGGTCGTATAAATGATGCAAGCGCCTTTGTAGTGCGCACGACTTTCATTACCTTTGTTCTTGCAATATGATTACGAAAGGACAAATAAAGTTTTTGCAGTCGTTGCCTCATAAGAAGGTACGTGATGAAAGCGGGTGTTTTCTTGCCGAGGGGAATAGGTTGGTAGAAGATACTCTCGACTGTTTTGCGTGTCGTCTGTTGGTAGCTACCCCCGATTGGATGGCGGCTCACCCTAATGTACACGCGGCAGAGCGTATAACAGTGTCGCGTGACGAACTGACGCGGGTATCGCAACAGAAAACACCGCAAGAGGTATTGGCTGTGTATGAAATACCGGTACATACATACGATGTGGAGGCTGTGGCCGGAGAGTTGTCGTTGGCACTCGATACCGTGCAAGACCCCGGCAACGTGGGTACCATCGTTCGTATTGCCGACTGGATGGGTATTCGTCACATTTTCTGTTCGCCCGGTACTGCCGATGTTTACGCTCCCAAGGTGGTGCAAGCGACGATGGGGGCTTTAGCACGTGTGGCAGTACACTATGTGCCGCTCGAACCGTTGGTGAAGCGAGTCTCTTCTTTCGTAGATGTGTATGGTACTTTTCTCGATGGAGAGAATATATACGATGTACCACTTACGCGTAATGGCCTGATTGTCATGGGTAACGAAGGTAACGGTATTTCGCCCGCCATAGCACGAGTGGTGACGCGTAAGTTACGCATCCCCAATTATCCCCCCGGTGAGGTTACCTGCGAGAGCTTGAATGTGGCTGTTGCCACGGCAGTGACTTGTGCCGAGTTTCGTAGGCGTGTAATGAAAGGTTAGAAGTATGGCGAAAGTCAAGAGTATATATTGTTGTAATAATTGTGGTGCTGAGAGCCCCAAATGGATAGGACGTTGCCCGGTGTGTGGTGAGTGGAATACCTATGTGGAGCAGGTGGTGGCTGCAAAGCCAACCCGTACACACGATAGCTTGCAATCGCCGACAGGTGCCAAGTCGAAGCCGTTGCGTATTGATGAGATTGCTTCGGCTTCCGAACCTCGCATAGATATGGGTGATGCCGAGTTGAACCGTGTCCTGGGCGGCGGCTTGGTGCGTGGTTCATTGGTGTTGATAGGTGGTGAACCCGGTATAGGCAAGTCGACACTGATATTGCAGACTGTACTGTCGCTCAAAGATTGCAAAACTCTCTACGTAAGTGGTGAGGAGAGTGCACGGCAACTGAAATTGCGTGCAGCACGTATCGGGTATGACAATCCTGATTGTTATATCGTGTGTGAGACATCGCTCGAGAACATTATGCTCCATGTACAGAATGTAAAACCCGACTTGCTGGTGGTTGATTCTATACAGACGATAGCTACCGAAACGCTCGAATCGTCGGCAGGCTCGGTAGCTCAGGTGCGCGAGTGTGCGGCAGCTTTGCTGCGGTTTGCCAAAGAGAGCGGTACACCGGTACTCTTGGTAGGACACATCAATAAAGAGGGAAGTATAGCCGGGCCCAAGGTGTTGGAACATATTGTCGATACGGTACTTCAGTTTGAGGGCGACCGACACTATATGTACCGCATTTTGCGCTCTATTAAGAATCGCTTTGGAAGTACAGCTGAATTGGGCATTTATGAGATGCGTCAAAATGGGTTGCGACAGGTGAGTAATCCGTCGGAACTGCTCCTCTCACACGACCATGACGGGTTGAGTGGCGTAGCTATAGCTGTAGCCATAGAGGGTATACGCCCTTTCCTTATAGAGACACAGGCGTTGGTGAGTAGTGCAGCCTACGGTACACCGCAACGCTCGGCGACGGGGTTCGATTTGCGGCGTATGAATATGTTGCTGGCCGTGTTGGAGAAACGTGTAGGCTTCAAGTTGGGACAGAAAGATGTGTTCCTCAATATTGCCGGTGGTATCAGAGTTAACGACCCCGCAATGGACCTGGCTGTTATCAGTGCAGTGCTATCTTCCAATATGGATATGAGTATCGAGCAAGGTACATGTATGACAGGAGAAGTAGGGCTATCGGGCGAAATTCGTTCGGTTACACGGATTGAACAGCGTATTACCGAAGCTGAGAAATTAGGTTTTTCCCGTATCCTTATACCATCACACAATGTGAGCGGCATGGATTTGTCAAACCTGTCGATAGAAGTAATTGAAGTACATAAAGTTGAAGAGGCTTTTCGCCTCCTTTTCGGATAGAAATCATGATACAAGAACAACAACTCCGTTTGCTGCCATGGCAGGCTGCTTCGGAACAATCTATTATAGCCTATTTGGAAAGTACCGGATTGCAAGGCGTAAGCGCTGTCCGTGTGCTGAAACGTTCTATCGATGCTCGTCGCAAGCCGGTGTATGTCAATTTGTCTGTGCGCATATACGTAGGCGAGCAACCTGCCGACGATGAGTATGCGACGATAACGTATGGCGACGTCTCGGCAGCCTCACCTGTAGTGGTGGTAGGAGCCGGTCCGGCCGGCTTATTTGCAGCATTGCGCCTTATCGAAGCCGGTCTTAAACCCATCGTGGTAGAGCGTGGCAAGTCGGTGCATGAGCGCAGGCGCGATATTGCACTTATCAGTAAAGAGCAGAAGGTAAACCCCGAGTCGAACTATGGCTTCGGAGAGGGCGGTGCCGGAGCATTCTCCGATGGGAAGCTCTATACCCGTAGTAAAAAACGGGGTAATGTAGAGCGTATTCTCGGTATCTTATGCCAGCATGGCGCATCAGTTTCTATTTTATCCGATGCTCACCCTCATATAGGTACTGACAAGTTGCCTAAGGTAATAGAAAACATACGTAATCGCATTATTGCTTCGGGAGGCGAAGTTCACTTTGAGACACGAATGACAGCCTTCCTGATGCATGGCGACAGTGTGGCCGGTATTGTCACGGCCGACGGGCGCACCTTTGCAGGGCCAGTTATATTGGCTACCGGGCATTCGGCACGCGACGTATATTATTATATGCACGATGCCGGCATCGTGCTCGAAGCAAAAGGCTTCGCCGCCGGCGTACGTCTTGAGCATCCCCAACAACTTATCGATTCTATACAGTATCACGACCCTCGTGGCCGGGGTGAGTACCTGCCTGCTGCCGAGTATAGTTTTGTAACTCAGGTGAAGGGCAGGGGCGTGTATTCGTTCTGTATGTGTCCCGGCGGTTTTGTCGTTCCGGCAGCAACCGATGAGCGGCAAATTGTGGTGAACGGAATGTCGCCGTCTAATCGTGGGTCACGTTGGGCAAATTCGGGTATGGTCGTAGAGATACGTCCCGAAGATATACCCGATGCCGAGAAAAATGGCGTTTTGGCCGGAATAAAATTTCAGGAAGCTCTTGAAGAGATGTGTTATGTCAACGGTAATTGCAAGCAGACAGCTCCGGCACAGCGCATGACCGATTTCGTATCACGTCGCAATTCGTCTACATTGCCGGCTTCGTCGTATGCTCCCGGACTGATAGCTTCGCCATTGCATTTTTGGATGCCGTCGTTTATAGCGTCACGTTTACGGGATGGATTGGAGTATTTCGGTAAAGTGTCGCATGGATTCCTTACTCGCGAGGCTGTATTGATAGGTGTAGAGACACGTACATCGTCACCTGTGCGTATACCCCGCGATGCAGTACGATTGTCGCATGTATCGGTGCGAGGCCTTTTCCCATGTGGCGAGGGCGCTGGTTATGCGGGGGGTATTGTGTCGGCAGCCATTGACGGAGAACGTTGCGCCGAAGCCGTAGCTGCACAGTGGGAAGAGCTGAAGTCGTTGTAGATTGTGTTATGCGCGATAACAGACTAAGGTTATGAAACTCACATTTATATATAACAGCGGTTTTTTGCTCGAAACAGGCAATTGCAACATCCTTTTCGATTACTATCGTAAGGGTCACGACATCATACGACAGTTGTTGGCTTCACCATTGCCTCTTTATGTGCTGGTATCACATTCGCACGCCGACCATTTCAACCCCGATTGCTTGGGCTGGAAGTCGAAACACAAAGCAATACACTATATCTTTTCCGATGAGCTGCAAAGTGCTGTAAACGGATGCGATAAAGATATAGTTTTTTTGCCCGTAGGTGGCGTATATAGTGATGACGTGTTGAAGGTAGAGGCTTTTGGGTCAACCGACATAGGTTGTTCGTTTTATCTTACGATAGGTGATACTACAGTATTCCATGCCGGCGACCTTAATAATTGGCATTGGAGCGACGAGTCGACTCCCGGCGAGACGATGCAAGCCGAACATAACTACATCAAGCAATTAGATTATCTTGCGGCGGTTCATAACACCGTACACCTTGCCATGTTTCCGGTCGATGCTCGTATAGGTAGCGATTATGCTCGTGGGGCACGTCAGTTTCTCGAAGCGGTGCATACCGATGTGTTTGTGCCCATGCACTTCTGGAGCGCAGCCGATGCAGCCGCAGCTTTTGCTCCTGAAGCTCAAAAGGCGGGCGCACGATTTGTAATGCTGAGACGGACGGGCGAGTGGGCTGAAGTATAAGCCGTAGTCTGTCGGGTAGATGCCTTTTTTAGTGAGGAGCAACAAATTTGTTGTGCCGTATCATCCATATATATACCCCTACACATATTATTACCGACAATAATGAGCCAGCCGGCGATGCCAAACCCATGGGGAAAAGTGTGGTGGGGTATAATGCCGACATGAAATATGAGAGAGGAATACGGGCGCACACAATAGAAATGAAATTGTGGCAGAAGGAGATGATAGAGTAGCCACATGCAGTGAAAAAACCACTAAAACTGAAATGTATGCCTGCCAGAATACAATCGCATACGTAGCCCTTAAGGTATTGTCCTCCTAAGACTATTACGTGAGGGTCGCTGGTAAAAAGCCTTATAGGCTGTTCGGGATAAAACAGTATGATTATTGAAGCCACAGTACCAAACAGTACTGTAATGCTTATAGCATATCGTAGCGTAGCTTGCGCCCGTTCTATTTTCCCGGCTCCTATATTTTGAGCCGAGATAGTAGAGACCGTCGATAACATGGCCGATGGAATAATAAAAAGCAGGCCGATAAACTTTTCTACGATACCCACTGCTGCGGCATCGTTCAATCCGCGACCGTTGGCAATGATGGTGATGGCTATAAATGCTATTTGTAAAAAGCCATCTTGTAACGCTACCGGTATGCCTATATTAAGGATACCGCGTAAGATGTTTCGTTGTGGGCGCAGGTCTACGCGGGTAACGCGTATAGACGATTGGTGGCGGTTTATCACTACAATGGCTATGACTACAGCACATATTTGCGATAAGGTAGTAGCAAGAGCTGCTCCGGCAGGCCCCATATCCATATACCCAATAAAGATAAAGTCGAGTGCTATATTGACGACACATGCTATGGCCACAAAATACATGGGCATTTTAGAGTCGCCCAATCCACGGAATATGGAGGCAATAATGTTATAGGCAACAATAAATGGTACTCCCATAAAGCAGATGAACAAATAGTCGTGGGTACCATCTATGGCTTCGATGGGAGTATTTATCCATCGTACGATATTATCTGTCAGTAATAGCAGTCCTATGGCAAGTACAATGGCTATGGTAAGAAACAGTGTCACAGTATTGCCTATGGTGCGTGCTGCACCACGGAAATCTCCGGCTCCTACGGCACGAGCCGTACGTACTGTAGAGCCCATAGCCAGTCCTATGATGATTACGGTGAGCATATGCATTACTTGCCCTCCGTTAGAGACAGCCGTAGTACTCTCTACGTCACAATACATGCCTATAACAAAAAGGTCGGCCAGTCCGTAGAGAATCTGTAAAAAATAAGATAACATGTATGGCAAGGCGAAAGCGACGATATTGCCCAATATGCTGCCCTGTGTGAGATTCTTGCTTTCCATCTTTCTGTTTCTTATGCAAAGATACGAAAAGTAGAAAGTCAAGCAAAATTGTTTATATTATGGATGCTGTCAATACGACTGCTGTTGTGGACTAGTAGAAGAAATTCAGGATAAAAAGCGATAATTTCTCAATGTGTATATTTACCAAATTGTTTTTTTTAATGAGTTGTGGTAAATCAAATATAGATTTTACTTTTGATTTTATATAGGTAAATAGACTATTATAGTGATTGCTTGTTTTTGATATAATTCTGTTTCTATAGCCATAGCAAGTATTTGTTTTGAGAATTTGCACTTGCTCTTTTCATATTTTATATGTATTATTGCAGTTTAATAATTAATCTTATCGGTTGTAAAGAGTTCGCAATGCGATTACGGGACAAATGTAGTCTAATAATCTAATACAAACAAATTATCTTCCAATTATTTTAGACTAATAGACTAATTTATAATCAATCTAAATTAAGATTTATGGAAAGTTCTATAAAACAGAGACTTTTGAGCTATATTGATAATAAGGGTATCACTGTGAGAGAATTTGAAAGAGCTTGCGGAATGTCAAATGGTTATGTGCGTGGCATAGATACTGCAATAGGAGAACGGAAATTGAAGTCTATTAGTCTACAATTTCCTGAGTTGAATATTAGTTGGCTTTTGACCGGAGAGGGCGAGATGTTGAAAAGCGAAGCTCAACAGTCTGCGAGCCTGCCGGCCACTGAAAAGTCGCGCATAAGATATTGGGTAGACGTGGATGCAACGGCGGGTGGCCTTACCATGTTTGAAGACAATCCTATGAGTAAGTGTATAGAAATGTCTATCCCCGAGTTTGGCGATTGCACCGACGCCGTAAATCTTTATGGCGACAGTATGTTCCCCTTATTCAAAAGCGGACAAATCATTATACTCAAAGAGTGGGTAGAGAGCTTTATAGATTTTGGGAATGTCTATCTCGTGATTACCAAGAGCTGTAACCGCATGGTGAAGTATCTGCGCAAAGGAAGCGATGCGGCGCATGTGACGTGCGTGTCGGAAAACCCGGCTTTCGACCCGTTCGAGATATTGATAGATGACATCTTGAAGTTGTATATCGTGAAAGGTAGTATATCGAAGAATACATTGTAGGCAGCGAATATAAACCGTTATGAAACGTACATTACTATTGTTGTCATTTGTACTTTCAAGATGATTAATTAGATGAGTATTTTCAAATCGATTTTATGTTGTTTATAGAAAATGAAAACGTATCTGACTATAATTCTGATTTTTGCATCGACTATGATGTGTATGGCCGATGATGTAGTACGTCTGCGCAATGGTAGTGTTATAAAGGGCTCTATAAAAGAGTATATGATTTCGGGCGATTCGGTGAAGATTGCTACGGAAACGGGGACGATGCGTCTTCGCCTGTCGGATGTAGGCAGTATGAGCATAAAAGGTGAGACCTTGGAGTTTGCCGAATATAAGCCTACTGCGAAAAAGAAATATCGCTGGTCGGCAGAAGCATTTGCGGGTGGAACTTTTGATGAAGACGGAATTATTTCGGCTAATTTTGGAATACTTACCACTCATGGTGTAGAATTGAATCCTCATTTTTTTGTGGGTGGAGGTACAGGTTTTGTAATTTTAGACTATGATATGGTTTGTTTCTTCCCATTTTATGGAGAGGTGAGGACAAATTTAGGCGGCAAAAAGATTTCGTTTACAGCAGGATTGAGAGCAGGAGGAGAATATCTCGCTTACAGCAGAAATGCAAGATTTACATATTATGTACATCTCGATGCTGGTATTAGGTTTTCTCTAAGTAAGCATTTGAGTATGTCAATAGTACCCTATGTGGAAAGTTATGCTTATTGGGGTGCATTTGGAGTAAGGCTTGCGGTGGGCACATTTTGATGCTGAGAGCTCTTGCGAAGTATGTTAGTAGTCTACATTCAAGAGTAGTATTCTCTCTAAATCATATTTATTTTGACGGTAAAAATGAAAATATATCTGATTGTAATTCTGATTTTAGCATCGACTATGGTGTGCATGGCCGATGATGTAGTGCGTCTGCGCAATGGCAGTGTTATAAAAGGTAAGGTTATTGAATACAATGAAGAATATATTCTGATTAGAATGCCCGATGAAAGCAATTTTCGTTGTGGTGTAGATGAGGTTGTTGGAATAAAGATAGAACAAAAAGGAGAGATAGGGGAAGATAGTATTGTTTCGGTAAGAAGAAAGAAAGAGAAAAAGATAAACAAACCCAAATGGGTTGTAACGCCTCCTAAGGATAGACGCGTAAGGTTTGGAGGCCTTGCAGATGTGAGGGCGGGAGCTGTCGAGGATGGTGGATATGCGCTTGCAATAAGTGCTACATTGGGAGCCAGAATCAAAGATTTCGCTTTTTTTGGTGGTGGATTGAGCTATATAAGGGCAACATACACAGAATATAATCCTAACTATAACTATTTGGGAGATAGAAGCAGAGAGATTAATTCTAATATGCTTGCAGAATATTTTGAAATAAGATTTTATAGGAATAAGAATATAATAAATTTTTCAGGAGGGTTTCGCCTTGGGGCAGCATTAGATTTTCGTCAACCTGATGTTGAAAATCTTAGTGTTTATCTGCACCTTAATGTTGGCGCAAGATTTAAAGTTGGGTCTATAGGCATTAATTTGGCTCCTTATGCTGAGTATGTATCTAAATTTCGGTGGATGTATGGAGGGGTAATAGGAATTGAATATTGATGTTGTGAAGTAATTATTTTGACTGTATAAAATGAAAACGTATCTGACTATAATTCTGATTTTAGCATCGGCTATGATGTGTATGGCCGATGATGTAGTGCGTCTGCGCAATGGCAGTGTTATAAAAGGCACCATAAAAGAGTATATGATTACGGGCGATTCGGTGAAGATTGCTACGGAAACGGGGACGATGCGTCTTCGCCTGTCGGATGTAGGTAGTATGAGCATAAAAGGTGAGACCTTGGAGTTTGCCGAATATAAGCCTACCGCGAAAAAGAAATACCGTTGGTCGGCGGAAGCATTTGCGGGTTGGGATTTTACAAACTACTATAATGGAAGAGGTGCCAATGTGGGGATACTTACCACACATGGGGTAGAACTGAATCCTCATTTTTTTGTAGGTGGCGGTGTCGGTATAATTTCGACTATTGAAAATGATCGTCATCCATCAGCAGGTGGTATGCTTCCTGTATATGGAGAAATAAGGACAAATGTCGGAGGTAAAAATGTGTCATTTACAGCAGGGTTTAGGACAGGTTGCGGATTTGGTATCACACCTTTGAATGATTATTTCTCTTATTATGCACATATAGACTTAGGTGTTCGGTTCTGTATTCGCGATAATATTGGCATGTCCATTACACCTTATGTGGGAAGTTATGGATTATTTGGTGCATTTGGTGTAAGGCTTGCAGTGGGCACATTTTAGTTAAATACCTGTGCATGTGCGATGGAGCTATTTAATAATGGTTAATCTCATTTATATATTTATATTGTAGCCCGAAAAATAGAAAAATCTGGACTAATAATGCTTGTAAAATCATGTTGACTAAGCTTGAAAATACAACAAACGCCGTGTACAGTACTGTACACGGCGTTTGTTGACATTAGATAGTGTTTAGTTGTGGAGTATAGCGGACTCGAACCGCTCACCTCAACACTGCCAGTGTTGCGCTCTAGCCAGATGAGCTAATACCCCTTTTGTTTTTGGTGTTGCAAAGGTAATCGTTTAACCTCATTTATGCAATAATATTTCGCTATTTTTTATGATTATTTTATCGATTATTTATCAAGAAGTTGTCTGTGTATGCGTTAATATATTGTTATATAGTGCTTTATATATCTTCTTCGGGGCGTATGGGATAGCATGTAATATATAGGCAAATAGAGTGCATATGCCCATATTGTAGTGTATGTTGTAATTGGGTAAGTCGAGCTTGAGGAGATTGTTTTGTTTGTCTCTATCGTTTACCTTTATGTATCACCGCCGTATCGATGCTGAGGTATGGCGAGCTTGTTGTGTGTGGCATGTTGCATCGATACGACGGTGACCTGTAACAAATGTAGAGCTATTCTTGTACGAAGGGTTTCAAGCCTTTTACGGCTTCGGCAGCTGTGATACGTTTTCCTCCGTTGTCCAAGTCGATTAGTACATATCGGTCGTTACCCATGCCGAGTTCCTTCATGTATGAGAGTTGACGCAATCCATGGCGGGTCTCTATACGTTCTATCAGGTCGTGATGCTCGGCCTCGGTCATGGCATAAACGAGGTCTACGCATGCCTGGTCGATGGCTAAAATATCGGTCGACGCAAGTATGCCTACATTGGGAGTAACTACGGGTGCGGCATGTATGCCTTCACAGTCGCAAGAGACCGACATGTTACGCATGACGTTGATATATGTTACGTGCTTGCCAAAGTAGTCTATTACCGATTTTGTCGACTCCGTCATGCGCTCCATAAATTCTTCTTTGGCTATGTCCCATTGGTTGTCTTGCCCCGGTGTAGTATGTATCCATGCTTTTCCTATGCGGCCGTCGGCACAGCCGATACCTATATTCTTATTGCTTCCGCCGAATCCTCCTTGTGTGTGTCCCTTGAAGTGGGTGAGTGTCAGCAGGGAGTTGTATCGGGTAAGGTGGCTTCCAACAGACATTTTGTCGAACCATTTTCCGCCGATAACAGGCAGCGTGAGGGTGTCTTCTTCGTCAATTATATCGACGGGGCAGAAGGTCCATCCGTTTACTTGAAGAGTTTTACGGTGTTGCTCGGTCGTATAGCGGTCGCCTTCGTAGTAGGTATTGGTTTCTATAATATGGGCGTCGGGTAGCTCTTGCTCTACCAGTGCTTTTACCCATTCTCGTGGGATGATGTTGGGGCCGTTTTGCTCTCCGGTGTGTAGTTTTATGCCTATGTTTCCAGTCATATTGGCACATACCTGTTTGTATGCCTTGATAAGGCCTTCGGAACTAAGGTCGCGTGTGAAGTATACAATCGATTCATTTCCTGTACGGCTTTCGTATGGTACATAGATATTGCCGTCTTGAGTTGTTGCCTTGGTTGTCTTCTCTACCGGTTTCTGTAGTGTTTGTGCCAAGGCAGTGGCTCCGGCTGCCAGAGCCACTGCCACTACGATTTTTATGGTACGTTTCATTGTCAGTATAATTATGATGTTACAAAAATAGTGTTATATATTTTTCTTGCATATAATCTGATGACTGAAAAATATACCACAATTACTTTTTCCCGAATGGATGTGGTTGTGTTGTAAATAGGGGTAAATCTTGTAAAAATCTATGAGTAGCCAGCTTTATTGTTTGTATCTTCCTATTTATTGAAGTAACTTTGTAGCCATCTAATAAAAGGGAAATAATTAGGCTTATGTTTATTTATAATACGACCTTTCATATTGATAGGGAATGCTACAGCGACTTCGTGGCTTGGTTACGTAATGTGTATATTCCTGTAACTGTACAACATGGAGCACTGAGCGAACCGCGTCTTGCACGCATCATTGTCGATGAAAAAGAGAAAGGCGAAAATGTTGCATTGCAATTTTTTGTTGCGGGGCTCGAAGATTTGTCACGCTGGTATTCGGCTCATGGCGAGGAGCTGAACCAAGAGCTGCGCGAAAAGTTTGGTCGGCGTGTTGCAGGTTTTTCTACAATTATGGAGCATATCGAAATATAATTTGCATTCATGACAGAACGAATTTCTGTTCCGCAGCAGACGGCAGCCGAGCGTATCATTATCGGAATAGACCCCGGTACGCACATCATGGGATATGGTGTGTTGCGTGTGCGTTCAGGGACGCCGTCGTTAGTGGCTATGGGGGTGATAGAATTGAACCGTTTCGATAGCCACTATTTGCGATTGCGTCGCATTTATGAGCGGGTGTCGGGGCTTATAGCCCAATATTTGCCCGATGAAATGGCGATAGAGGCTCCCTTTTTCGGGAAGAACGTGCAGTCGATGCTCAAGTTGGGTAGAGCCCAGGGTGTGGCAATGGCGGCAGCTTTATCGCGGGATATTCCTATCTGCGAATATGCTCCGCTGAAAATAAAAATGACCATAACGGGTAACGGACAGGCGTCGAAGGAGCAAGTCGCCGAAATGTTGCGTCGTATATTGCATATACCATCCGAGAGTATGTTACCACAATTGGATGCTACCGATGGCTTGGCAGCGGCATTATGCCATTATTACGAAACGTCGCGTCCTATTACTCCTCACAAGGGAAGTAATAACTGGAAAGATTTTATTGCCAAAAATCCCGATAAAGTAGTGCAACGCTCCCTCCCTCACCATAATACTTTAACTGACGAAAAAGAAGAATGACTATAAAAGAGCAGCTCGACGCGATATTGAGTCGTCGCGTGCTGATACTTGACGGTGCTATGGGTACGATGATACAACGCCGTGCCCTCGAAGAAAAAGATTTCCGGGGTACTCGTTTTGTCGATAGTCCCAGGGAGTTGCGTGGTTGTAACGATGTGCTGAACCTTACCGCTCCGCAAGTAATAGCAGATATTCATAAGGCTTACTTGGCGGCCGGAGCCGATTTGATAGAGACAAATACATTCAACGCCAATGCTGTATCGTTGGCTGAATATGGATTGGAAAGCTGTGTGCGTGAAATAAACCGTACGGCAGCTCAGATAGCTCGCAGTGCAGCCGATAGCTATTCCACTCCCGACAAGCCACGGTTTGTTGCCGGCTCGGTAGGTCCTACCGGAAAGACATGTTCCATGTCGCCTCGTGTCGACGACCCGGCTTTTCGCGACATCGATTTCGATACACTTGTAACTGCCTATACAGAGCAGATGAGTTCGCTCATAGAAGGCGGTGTAGATGTGTTACTTATAGAGACAACTTTCGATGCACTCAATGCAAAGGCAGCTCTTTATGCAGCCGAAGAGGCTATGGAGCGGTGTCATCGTTGTTTGCCCCTTATGCTTTCGGCTACCTTGACCGAGAGCGGGCGCCTTCTTTCTGGACAGACGCTCGATGCCTTTATGGCATCGGTAAGTCATGCCGGATTGTTCTCGATAGGGCTTAACTGTTCGTTTGGCGCTCGTGAGATGCTTCCGCATTTGCGCGAACTTTCGCGTATGGCATCGTGCTATGTGAGTGCCTATCCCAATGCCGGTCTTCCCAATCGGCAAGGCGGATATGACGAGACGGCTGCCGAGATGGTTGTCGCCATGCAACCCTATTTTGAGGAACAGCTTGTCAATATAGTGGGAGGGTGCTGTGGTACTACTCCCGAGCATATAGCTTTGTTGGAACGGACTGCCCGTATGGCCATACCGCGTATCCCGGTAAAGCCGGTACATCATTTGCAACTGGCTGGTCTCGAAACGTTGGAGGTGACGCCCGACAGTAACTTCATCAATATAGGAGAGCGTTGTAATGTGGCAGGCTCGCGCAAGTTTTTGCGACTGATTCGAGAGAAAAATTATGCCGAAGCGTTATCAATAGCGCGACAACAGGTAGAGGCAGGAGCACAAGTCTTGGACATCAATATGGACGATGCCATGCTCGATGCCCGTACTGAGATGGTAACCTTTCTGCGGCTTATTGCCTCGGAGCCTGAGATATGCCGTATTCCTGTCATGATAGACTCGTCGAAGTGGGAGGTAATAACTGCCGGTCTGAAAGCCATCCAGGGCAAACCGGTGGTAAATTCCATCAGTCTCAAAGAGGGCGAAGAGCTTTTCCTTTCGCATGCCCGTGAGATAAAACGGTTGGGTGCGGCTGTGGTAGTGATGGCCTTCGACGAGCAAGGGCAGGCCGACACCTACGAGCGCCGTATAGAGGTGTGCAGTCGAGCCTATCGCCTGCTTACACGAGAAGCGGGTATATTGCCCGAAGATATTATTTTCGACCCCAATATATTGGCCATAGCTACAGGTATAGAAGAGCATCGCAACTATGCGGTAGATTTTATACATGCAGCGCGGTGGATACGAAGCAATCTGCCCGGAGCGCATGTGAGCGGTGGCATCAGCAACCTTTCGTTTGCCCTTAGGGGTAATAATTACATACGCGAAGCCATGCATGCAGTTATGCTCTATCATGCTATTGCCGCAGGCATGGATATGGGTATTGTCAACCCGGCCTCGACGGTCGTCTATGATGACATTCCGGCCGACTTGCTTACAGTGATAGAAGATGTAGTATTGAATCGTCGTCCCGACGCTACCGAGCGCCTTATAGAAGCAGCTGCCCGACTTAAAGATGTGGCTACCGGACAGGTCGCCGAGTCGCAGCAGCCGCAACTTATTGCCGACCCTGCAGCCCGTCTGGCCGACGCCGTAGTAAGAGGACGTGATGAGTATGTCGAAGGTGCTTTGCAAGAATTGCTCTTGCAACATCGTGCCATAGAGATTATCGACGGTCCGTTGATGGAGGCCATGAATCGCGTGGGAACACTTTTTGGCGAAGGAAAAATGTTTCTGCCGCAAGTCGTGAAATCGGCGCGAACAATGAAACAGGCCGTGGCTTTCTTACAACCCTATATCGAGCAGGAAAACACATCGTCGGGTAGGGCCTCGAAGGGAAAATTTCTTCTTGCTACCGTCAAGGGCGATGTTCATGATATAGGTAAGAATATAGCTGCCGTAGTGCTGGCTTGCAATAATTACGAGGTGATAGACTTGGGTGTGATGGTACCAGCCGATGTCATCGTGCGCCGTGCATGCGAGGAAAAGGTCGATTTTGTAGGATTGAGCGGGTTGATAACTCCTTCGCTCGACGAGATGTGCCATGTCGCTGCCGAGATGGAACGCGCCGGGTTGAACATACCGCTTTTCATAGGAGGGGCAACCACGTCAGAGTTACATACTGCTACGCGCATTGCACCCTGCTATTCGGGCCCTGTTATCCATACACGCGATGCCTCTCAAAATCCTATTATAGCAGCTCGTTTAGCCGACGAAGCCGACCGTGCACAGTTTCTTGACGAATTGTACCGCCATAGGCAGTCGTTGTGTGAGGAGTTGACAGCGCCGGCTTTACTCTCTTTGGCCGATGCCGAGAAGGCACGCTTTGAGACCGATTGGACAGCTTATCATCCGGTGCCCCCTCAGTATACCGGTGCGGCATCGTATGATGTTATAACCGTGGGCGCAGCTCGGCCGTACATCAATTGGAAGAGCTTTATGGCCGTGTGGAAAATAGATGTCTCGCTGGCCGAGGTAGCTCATATGGCCACCGACCATACTTCACGAGAAGTATGGATTGCTTCATTGCCGGCAGATAAGCGCGACAAAGGTATAGAGGCAGCTCGTCTCTATGACGATGCCCGTGAAATGCTCGACCTTTTGCAGCGAGAGGCAAACCATAGTATAGCCATACGTTACGGATTGTATCGTGCCAACAGTGATGGTAACAAAATAAATATAGTGCAAGATGATGGCACGGTCATATCGATACCATGCCTCAGACAACAAATGCGCAAGCCGCGTTCTGGTGCAGTATATTATGCCTTGAGCGATTTCGTGATGCCGTCCGAGACCTGTCGCACCGATTATATAGGTGTTTTTGCTGTAACGGCCGGTCGTGACATAGAGCAGCGGATTGTCACGCTACGTGAGCGGGGCGACAACTATCAAGCCTTGTTGCTGCAAGCTCTTGCCGACCGTCTTGCGGAGGCTGCCACCGAATTGTTTCATTACACAGTGCGGACACAGCTTTGGGGATATGCACCCGACGAAGCGCCGCTCTCGTTGGCGCATCCGGCTGCCCACAGGGGCATACGTCCCGCCGTGGGTTATCCCTCGTTGCCCGACCAGTCGCTTATCTTCGATATAGACCGCCTCATAGACCTGTCAAAAGCGGGTATTGAGCTCACCGAAAACGGGGCTATGCAACCCTCGGCATCGGTGGCCGGGTTGATGATAGCCCATCCCGATTCTCGCTACTTTGCCGTCAACCGCATCGACGATGAACAGAAAGAGGCCTATTGCCGGCAGCGCGGTTTCTCGCAAGCCGAAGCCTCGAAATGGTTGTCGGTGAAATAAAACGTATATTTGTCGTGCGATAGAGATACTCTCGGCAAGCATCAAGGAGTCCGGTACGGGAAAAGGAATTTGAAACAGATACCATGTGCACATACATGTTGCCGGAAATGGCAGTGTGAAGGATAAACGTAAATTAGGAATATGACAACAGCTCTGCAGGAGAAAGAGTGTTCCACCAATAACCGCGATGTCAACCTCGATATTTATCGGGGTTGCATCATGATATATATCACATGCTTCATCCATAACATCTACGGCGTGACAAATGCTTATAGCGTTGTGACAAGCTATTTCCTCATAGAGATGCCGCTCATATTCTACGTCTCGGGGGCAGCCCACTCTTTGGCACGGCCGCGACCCTATCTGCCATACCTGTGGGGAAGGGTAAAGCGCATCGTCTTTCCCTACTACATACTGGTATGTTTCGTGACGCTATACCACCTCATTGTCGATTGTGGGGTAGGGGGCGAAACGCCGGCCGATTTCATACGCGACTTTTTGCGCAACGGCTATTACAACATCTTTACCGGCAGGCTTTACGAGTTCAACGCCCTGTGGTTCGTTCCCGTATATCTTGTCGTGGCGGCACTGTTGCCGGTCATGGATGTAGTAAAAAAACACCTCCGGCCGGCGTATGCCTATCTGCTGTTGGGTTGTGCTATCGTAGCGATAGCCATTTTCCCCAACGCCGTACTCTGCTATACGATATTTACTTTTGCAGGCCTCTATTATCGGAAGCAGTCGCCCGTAAACCGTTGGGTTGTCGTTGTCGTATCGCTCCTTGTTATAGCCTATTGTATAGGCAGTCACAGCTACGCTATGGATATGCAGGTCAATAAGTTCCCGCCCAACCTATACTTCTTGGCTTATACAGGCTTAGTACTTGTTATATTGGCCAAGCCCCTTGCATGGATATGTCGATGGCTTTATAGAAGTGCTCTTTTACGACCCCTTATCGACCTCTATACCCGTTCGGGGTTTACGATATATCTCTATCACGGCTTCAATATCATATGGTTGCAAAAGCTGTTCCACTACATAGCCGTCACGACAGAACTTACTGCCATAGGCTATGCTGCACTCTTCGCCTTGGCAAGTCTTGCCCTCTTGCTGAGCAATGCCATCCTCGGCATCATTATGCAATATGTAGAGGCACGCATTATGCGGTGTGGCGAAAATATGTGGCAGAAAGGTATAAAGCAGTGGATAAAGCATTAAACACTATACATTTGTCATATTATGAGTTTAGCGTAGAATCTCTCTGTGCAGAAATATGACAAGAACCCCGGCTTAAAATTTGCATATCAGAAAACTATACCCTATATTTGCACCCGCAAATGTGATTGATGGTGCCATAGCTCAGATGGTAGAGCAAAGGACTGAAAATCCTTGTGTCCCCGGTTCGATTCCTGGTGGCACCACAAGAAAGAAAAATAAAAGACCGTAGAATCCTGATTTCAAAGCGAAATCGGGATTTTTTGTTTTCCTCGGCACGCAAAAAATGCAGAATACGACCTTTGAGGTGGGGATAAAGAGTGGAGATAAAAGGCGAACGAGTACGTGTCTTTGAATTTTATCTGAAGACGGAAAAGGAATGTCCGTAGAATACCGCCATCTGTTATATGAAGTGTCTGAAGAAGATTACCAATCTGGCACTGGCCAATGAATGGATAACCAAAGACCCGTTTATCGGTATCAAATTCCACGAAAAAGAAGTAATCCGTGAATTTCTTATCATGGACGAATTCCTGACTATCTACCATAAGGAATTTCCTCTGGACAGAATCACCGTAGTCCGTGATGTTTTTATTTTCGCCGCATTTATAAAAGTTGTACTAAGTAAAATGCAACTGTAAATCAAAAATTATCACTAATCAAAAAGGGAATAAATAATAGCTTAGTAACCGCCGAGGTTAATCTTTCTACTACATTTTTTATGTTGCTAATCGTCATAGGTAAAGATACAAATTCTTTGAACATAATCATTATAACTTTTCCTTATTAGTTTATTTAATAATTAAAATATAAACCTTGTTCATTAAATCGTTTTACAAGTAATTTGTCATAATTCTTGATATTTCTATTTTGTTTTTACAAAAATTACTACGAAGTTTATATATTTGCGTACATATAAACTTCATAATAAAGAGAAATAATAGTATGCAGAATAAAAATCTTACAAACAATCAACTATTGCTTAAAGAAATCATATCTCAGGAATATTCTGAAAATAATCTATTCGCGTCACCTGATACATTCTTTGAGCTATTTTCAGCTAGTCAAATTTTAAAAAATTATGCATTTAGTAATGAAGAACTTGAAAATGGTCTTATAGGGGGTGGTAATGATGGCGGTTGTGATGCGGCTTACGTTCTTTTAAATAGTGAGATCATTACTTCTGACCAAATAGATTCTTTAGATTGCCGCAAAGGATCATCTTTACAATTTATTATCATCCAATCTAAGAACACATTGGGATTTGGAGAAGATGCCATTATGAAATGGAAAACCATATCAGAGAATTTATTAGAAATGTCAAATGATATAAGTCAGTATAAAGACAGATATAGCGAAGGTGTCAGAGATGTGTTTATGTTATTTCGTGACGCGATGACAAAATTAGTTACTAAGCAACCTAAAGTGTCTTTTAAGTATTATTATGTGACATTAGGAACTGAAATACACCCTAATACAGCGGAGCAGGCTGAAGAGCTTAAAACTATTGTGCAGAAAAAGTATCCTAGTGCTATGATATCTGTAGAGTTTATCACTGCAGATAAACTTATGTCTCTATACAATAGTGAGCCAGACGTTAATGTAATTATAACATTAGCAGACCAAGCTATTACACTCGGCAAACAGAATGAGTATGTTACATTAATAAATATAGCAAACTACTATAAATTCATAACCGACTCTTCAGGTAATTTACTTAAAGGTATTTTTGAATCTAATGTTCGTGATTATCAAGGAAGTAATTCTGTAAATACATGTATAGCAGATACCTTAAGAAATAAAGACACAGCAGATTTTTGGTGGTTAAATAATGGAATTACTATATTATCTGATAGGATTACACTGATTACAAATAGGCAACTATCTATTGATAATCCAGAAGTCGTTAATGGACTTCAAACTTCCAGAGAAATTTATAATTATTTTTCGGAGAATAAAGATAAGTTGGATAATGAAAATAGAAATGTTCTTGTGAGATTTATAGTCCCCGATTCAGAGGAAATTCGTGATGATATTATATTTGCGACTAATAACCAAACAAATATACCCAAATCTTCATTACGGGTTACTGATGCAATACATCTTCAAATTGAAATGTATTGTAAAACGAGAGGGTTATATTATGATAGGAGAAAAAACTATTATAAAAATCTCAAGAAGAAAGCTACAGATATTATAAGCGTATCTTTTTTAGCTCAATGCCTTATAAGCCTATTCTTAAGAAAGCCGGATTTTGCACGAGCACGACCCTCAACATTGCTTACAGATGATAGAACTTACAATCAGTTGTATCCTAAAAATTGTAACTTATCTGTCTATTATAAAGTTGGTAAACTTGGGAAGATAATCCAAGATAATTTACGTAAGACACCAGATTGGAACCCTTCTGAAAAGAATGATATTTTATTCTATGTACTATATGGCGTTGTTGTAAAATTATTAGGAAAAACAGATATTAAACCTATTGATATCGTAAACTTTGATTTGAATCTTGTTTCAGAAGAATTAATCAATTCTGTAAAAGAGCAGATTTATTGTAAATATAAAGAATTAGGTGGCAATGGTAGTGTTGCCAAAAGTTCTAGTTTTATACTCAACATAGATGAACTTATGGGATTTAATGAAAAACGAGGTGTTATATGAAGATATTATTATGTTACTGAATTTGACCAAATTTAAAATCATTCATGAATGGTGAATAACAGTATTATTTTTGTGAATAAATAGTATAATAATGTTGCCGAATAAACTGTATTAAATAAGGATTCAGCACAGTTTATTCGGCAAATAAATTAGATTTTAAGTTTTGGTAAAGTACTTACTATATCCGCCGTCTGATAAAAAAGAATAATAACTGACAAAAGACGGTCAGAATATAACGATGCTTATGTTCCCTTGACCAGTCGTTAGGATCGTTCTTAATTTTTGATGCTTTGTTGATAGTTTCGGTGTAGCGTTCCATACATTTATAGTGGGACAATAGGCTCCATTATATGGCATATAAATATGATACCATATATTTTACGGTCATCATTCCATTCATCTTTAGCCATCTCGATAAGCCCATCACTACATTTCCATAAAACGATTAAATTGGGAGTGATTTTTCCTGTGCAGAAATCATATTGCGCCGCTTTTATTGTCGCATCAATATCTGTGGTAAGAATTTTTTTTGTTTTATGAGCATATAGGACAATTGTTTCTATACACACACGAATTATCGGTTTTGTATAAAAAGTTCTGTTTATTTTGACTTCTTGTTCTATTCCACAGATTTGTCGGTATGCAGTTTTCCAAAAACGAATACTGTCTTCTCTATATTTATCAAAAGGCAAAGACTGTTTATTGCTTTTTAATTCTATAAATAAATGATATTCATTGCGTTTGTCTACATTACATCGGCAATAATAATCAACTCGTCCAAAATGATTTTCTTTTCCGACCTTTCTTTCTATCGGGTATTCAAGAATAAAACAGTCTGTATTTTTAGCTAAGGCAGGAATGATTATAGAGTGCATTTGTAATTCTCCAAAACAGAATGTAGTATATTTAGTTTTTTCAATATAACTCTTTGCCGCCACTATGCTATCACAAAAAACATTTATCAGCAAGTCTGTAACAATTTGCTTGAACAGAAAGCGCCCTGTACGTTCTATACAAATGCTTTCATCAGTATTTGGCACTTTTATTTCCATAAAACGAGACTAAATAATATTTACTTTTATGGTGTTGCTAAACACAACACCGTTGCTGTCAAAAAAAGTTAAGCTCACGCTATGGCCTTTACTCTTAACTGCTTAAGTTATGGCTATTTTAAGAAACGAGAATAAGAGCTAATGCTTTTGCCTATGAGTATGTTATTCGTCGCTGTATATTTCTTAATTATCAGATTTTTGTAAAGGTATAAAAAGTAAATCAGTTTTTGAGATAAAATAGAGTTATTTTACTATATGGCTTGTTTTTGCACTTGTCTTTGCCTATCTTTGTAGAATATAGGATGCGGTTCGGCCGATAGCAACTTAAAAACTATGTTTTCGTCTGCCTCGGCTCTTACCTTTCGCTATATTTGTAAATAATAAAGGTATGTTGCGTTACCTTTTATAATGACAGAATAGAGCGGTGAAGGCGTATTTTGTGTCATGAGCCGATGGAATGGGTAATTGGGCCAGAACGCTTTGTGGCAGCCGCCGAGAAAACAGGAGTATTAATCACTTTATGAATCGCGACCATGAAAAGACAAGGTTTTATTGCCTTATTGGCAGTGGCAGTATTGTGCACTATGCAGGTGCAAGCGCAATCTAAATCTCAATCGTTTGAGGAGTATAAGAAACAAGCCATGTCGGCTTACAAGAGTTATGTAAAAGAAAAGGTTACGGCTTTTGAGAATTTCCGTGCCCAGCGAAACAAAGAGTTTGCATCGTATCTGAAGAAAAAATGGATGCGTTATGAGCAGCAACCCGAGGTGGAGCCGCCTGTACGCCCCAAACCTGTTGTGCCCGACCCGAAAGACGATGCTACGATGCCGTCGCGTTTGCCGGTACTCACAGTGAAGCCTATCAAAAAGCCCGATGCGCCGGTAGATGTGACAGTGAAGCCTATACCGCGTGATGTGAAACCTGCCGAGGCGTTGCAGTTCGATTTTTATGGTACGCGTTGCCGTGTGCGTTTTGCCAAAAACAAGGCTTTTACGCTGGGTGATATAAGCGAGCAGTATGTGTCGCAGGTGTGGAACGAGCTTGTTTCGCCCGACTATTCTACGTTGCTCGACGATTGTATTGCATACCGCTCGGAGTTGCAGTTGTGTGACTGGGCGTATGTGAAGTTTACAGAGAGTGTGGCTAATACTCTCTTTGGCAGTGCCAAGCCTAACGAGGCGGCTTTGTTGCAGGCTTTCTTGCTGATGCAGAGTGGCTATGATGCCAAGGTGATACGTTTTGGCAGTGACAGGCTAATGCCGGCGCTCTCGGCCGATAATCAGATATACGGGTATACTTTCTTTGTGAACGGTGGCCGTCGTTACTATCTGTTGGAGAAGATAAAAGAGAAACAACCTATATATACTTACGACGAGATGTTTTACGACAAGGCGCGGCCTTGTGCTCTGGGTGTGCCTCGTGAGCAGCAGTTCCCCGTTGTGAAGGCTGCGGCTACCACACGCGCGTCGTCGAAATATCCGGCGGCTCATGTCGAGACAAACGCCAATAATAACCTTATGGCATTCTATAACGATTTTCCCCATTGCGAGTGGACAGTGTATGCCCGTACGCCCATGTCGAGTGAGATGCGCGACGAAGTGCTCTCTCCGTTGCGGGCTGCCATTAAAGGGAAAGGCGAGGTTGAGGCTGCCAATATACTGCTTAACTTTGTGCAGACGGGATTTAAGTACAAGACCGATGAGGAGCAGTTTGGCTATGAGCGGCCGTTGTTTGTCGATGAGGTTTTCTACTATCCTTATTGCGATTGTGAAGACAGGGCTATTCTCTATGTATATTTGGTACACGAGTTGTTGGGGCTCGATGTGGCATTGCTCTATTATCCCATGCATCTTGCAGCAGCCGTGGCTTTCAACGAGTCGGTCGATGGCGACAGCATGATGATAAACGGCCGTAAATATCTGGTATGCGACCCTACTATTATCAGTGGAGCATCGGTAGGCGAGGCGATGAAACGTTATAAGAATACCAAGGCTACCGTATATGTCGTGGAGTACTGACGGTTACAGGTGAATTTCGTTGAGGAAGGACTGTACTTTCTCAAAAAACTGTGAGATGTGCTCGCCGTCGACAAAGGCATGACTTACTGTAAGGGCGATAGGCATATATAGCTTGTCGCCTCGTGTGATGGCTTTTCCGGCATTCATCAAGGGGTAGTCCATAGAGTGCCCTGTAGCCATCTGTGTGTAGGTTACGCCGGTGAAGTATAGTTTGGGTGTTGCGCTTAGCAGGAATACGTCGTAGTCGCCGGCTTCGGCAATGGCTTTATCGGTAGCATAGGGGTCGCCGTCGTGTGGAATATGTGTGATGATATGTCGTGCTTCGCGATAGAACGATGCAAAATCGTCTTTGTACGGAATACGGACGGTGTAAAATGTGCGTCCCGGCACGGCAATGGGCGAGATGACATCGACTGTGTCGTGCCATACTACGTTGCCCTCTTTATCGATGCGGTAGCGTAGTTCTTTTATTTCGTTTACGGCACGAGCCACAGCATAGAGATAATGGAGAAAGAAGGAGCTGCCGTTCTCTTTGGCGCGGTAGAAAGCCCGGGAGCATTCCACTTCGCTCGTGATGGCTATCCAAGGATTGGCAAAATTCTTGAAGTATAGGTAATTGTCGCGTCGTACCCAATTTTCTATCTCTACGATGTGTTTCATAACGTTGTTCTTTTGTTGCGTGCAAAAGTAAGAATTTTTGTGCCAAGGTGGTATTGCCTATGAAATGAATATGCAATCTCGATGCAACAAAGCCGCGTGATACCGGCCTGTATCGGGGGATAGAATTTTGTGCGGTTGACGATGACTTGTCGTTCGTGTTGCTAAAAGCCTTGTACGTAGAGTTTGTTTTTAATGAATAGTTCCTATCTTTGCATAATGCGTCGCTATAGGAGGCAAAGAAAACAACTCATAGATTAATATTTAATATATTGTATTATGAAGAACGGTTATGTGATAGGGTGTGTTATGATATTGGCAGGACTGCAAGGATGTTACAAGATACCTGAGCCGGTGATGACTGTTGATAAAATGGGAATTGAAGTGACCCCGGCCGAGAATAGGGAGTATTCCTATACCGATAAACGTAGCGGATTCTATTACGGGCGTACACATGAGTCTCATTTCGGTGCGTGGCATGCCGGATGGAATATTGCCCAACGGCGTATTGTAAGCGACTATGACCTGTATGTCGATGGTGTTTTATTGCCTCGCGACAGTGCTGCCGTTACGGTATATCCGCATTATCTGAAACGCAGCTTTACCCATGCTACCGAAGGATTCTACATGGTCGACGACCGTGCTTTATTGGCGGTAATGCTGACCGATGTTGCCGGCGACAGTATTTCTATCGCTCTCGATACGACGTTGTTGTCGCAGCCCCGTTATGCCGATGGTATTTTATGGTATGTACCTCGCGAGAGCCCCGATAGCCTTTTGGCTGTGACGTCGTATAAAGAGGCGCAAGGTCGTTACGAGGACGGACGTTTGCAATACCCGGTAGAGGGGAAAGGCTTCTTGTTGGCCTATGGTAGTGAGAAAGAGTGTCTTGACAATATAGCCGCTTTTCGGAAGGAGGGCTCTTCATGGTTGGATGCACGACGTACGCGTATGAATGGCATCGTGGCATATTCAAATCCTATGCAGAGTAATTCCGATACGCTCGACAAAGCCATAGCATGGCTTTTGCTCACGACCGACCAATTGGTGACCCGCCAGCAAGGCCGCGGTATATATGCCGGCTTACCGTGGTTTAACGAATATTGGGGACGCGATATGTTTATATCGATGCCTGGAGCGACACTCGTCAACGGCGAGTTTGATGTGACGCGCGAAATTCTTGCCGATTTCTCGAGACTTCAAGATACGGCAATTTCTTCGCTTACGCGCGGCCGTATTCCCAACCGTGCCAATATGGATGGTATCCTATATAATACTGTCGATGGAACACCTCGCTTTGTTATGCAAGTGGCCGATTACGTACGCTACTCGGGCGATACGGCATTTATCCGCGAGATATATCCTGCCGTAGCTTTGAGTATACAGGCATCGATAGACCATTTTATCGACGAAAACGGTTATCTCTGTCATGCCGATGCCGATACCTGGATGGATGTGGTGAGGAACGGTATACCCGGTTCGCCGCGAGGCAACCGTGCCAATGACATACAAGCCTTGTGGTATAACCAACTGAAAGACGGCGCTTATATGGCACGTTATATGGGCGCGACCGATGATGCTGCTGCTTGGGAAAAGCGCGCCGAGGAGCTTCGCCGCAAGTTTGCAGCTGATTTTTGCGATACGACAACCTATTTGGTATATGACCACCTCAATGCCGATGGCTCGAAGGATGTGCAAGTGCGTCCCAACCAACTGTATACTTTTGAGTTGATAGACGACACAGCATTCTGTATGCATGTGACTCGCCGTGTATGGGAAGAGCTGGTATATCCGTGGGGCGTGGGCTCACTCAGTCAGGATGACGACAATTTCCATCCGCAACATGAGAATTGGCATTATTATCATAAAGACGATGCCTATCATAATGGTACCGTATGGTTGTGGAACAATGGTGAGGCCATGCAACGCATGATACAGTTTGGACAACCCGATATAGCCTGGCAACTCTTCGATAATATGAACCGGCAAGCGTTGCAACAAGGAGCCGTAGGCAGTCTATCGGAGAATGCCGACGCCCATCCTCGCGAAGGTGCCCAGTGGGCAGGACGCTCCGGTACTTTTTTGCAGGCCTGGAGTAATGCCGAGCAGTTGCGCGTGTGGTACCAGTACTTCCTCGGTATACGTCCCGATATGATTAACCGCACGATAACCATCAATCCGCAAATGCCGTCGGCAATTACCTCACTCACATGGAGTGAGCGCATAGGAAACGGTTGCCTGATAGGTGCATACGAGCGTACCGATAAGGAAACGGCCTATGCCTATGTCTTGCGCGATGAGGATGCCACAGTGCATCTGTCTATTCCGCTTTTTGCGCCTGTTGATGTAGAGCTGAAGCGTGGTGAAATGTTGCTTGCAACGGTTGTGGGCTCACAGTTGACGTTGCAGGTGAAAAGTTCCGATGGAAAGGATGTGCTGAATGTAACATCGGAACAAGACAGTGAGTTAGTGCGCCGTCAGCAAGAGTATGATAGCTTCTTTGAGGGGACGACTTTTTGCCAGCCTGTGCATCGCGATAACCTCAAGGCTTTTGATGAATATCACGAAATACCTCTAACATATTAAAACGAACGAGACTAATGAAAATAACAGGACATTTCGACCATTTCAATATTAATGTAACCGATTTAGACCGTAGTATCCGTTTCTATCGCGAAGCCTTAGGACTGAGAGAATTGCGGCGCAAGGAGGCTGCCGACGGCTCTTTCATATTGGTCTACCTGACCGATGGCTCGGATTTCAGCCTGGAACTTACATGGTTGCGCGACCATTGCCAACCTTATGAATTGGGCGATAATGAGTCGCATCTGTGCTTGCGTGTTGAGGGCGATTATGACGAGGCACGAAAGTATCATCGCGAGATGGGCTGTATATGCTATGAGAACGAGGCTATGGGGCTCTATTTTATTCACGATCCTGACGATTATTGGATAGAGGTATTACCCATGAAATAGTTATAGAATGATTAGAAACAGTATTATTTTATTTGTTTGATATACCGATGTTACATAGATATCTTTTCCATCAGAAGTTTGTTGATGCCGAACCGGGGGTCATATTTGGGCTGTGGACACATGTTGACATGCCCGACGAAAAAGAGCAAGAGTATCTGATACAGGAGTGCGGTATCCCCCAAGATTTCATTTCTGATATAACCGATAGCGACGAACGTCCGCGTATTGAATATGACGAGGGTATAACGTATATTGTGCTGCGCATCCCGCGGAAAAACGAGTCGGGTAAAATACCCTATTCGACAGTACCCTTGGGTATCGTTATAACAGCCGACTGTGTTGTGACGATAGCTCCGTTTGCCAATGATGTAGTGGCCGATTTCTTGCAGTTTGCCCGTAAGAAAAACGTACATATTGCTATGCCTCACGATTTGGCGCTGCGTCTGATGACATCGGCATCGGTGTGGTACATGAAGTATATGAAGCAGATAAATGCCGAGGTGGCCAATGCCGAAAGTGTCTTGGAAAAGAGTATTCGCAATGAAGACCTTTTACGATTGATGTACCTTGACAAAAGTATGGTATTTTTCAATGCAGCCATTAGAGGTAATGAGATGACCTTGGCAAAGTTCTCGAACATGCTACACTCAGAGACCGATTATTCTCGCGATATTTATGAAGATACGCGTGTAGAGTTGCGACAGGCGCATGCTATGGTGAGCATATATAGTGATATTCTTACGGGGACCATGGATTCGTTTGCCTCTATCATATCGAATAATGTGAATACCATCATGAAACGTATGACGGCCATTTCGTTGATACTGATGTTGCCTACGCTGATAGCCAGCTTCTATGGCATGAACGTCATTACGTTTGTAGAGGATTCGCCTTCGGCATTCGTTATCATCCTTTTGTTCTCGTTGCTTTTGTCGGCAGTTACCTACGGCATTTTCAAGTGGAAAAACTGGATATAACCGTATTCGGTTCTATCCGGTCCCGTAGTTTTATGGGCGTTTTATGCCTAACCGCTCTGCTTCGGCAAGCATATATTGCCATGCAGCTTCCCGTTCGTTAGGGATGATACCGTCGAGAATGGCGTCTTTGATGCTTTTTTTCAGTTCGCCTACTTCGCGTGAAGGGGGTAAAGAGAAATAAGCCATAATCTCTTCGCCGTTAACCGGCGGTTGAAAATTGCGGATACGGTCTTTTTCCTCAATCTCGGCCAGTTTGCGACGTACAAGGGCAAAGTTATCGAGGAAACGACGCACCTTTTCGGCATTGCGCGAGGTGATGTCGGCTTCGCATAGAATCATGAGGTCGTCTATGTCGTTGCTTGCATCGAAAAGCAGTCGCCGTACTGCTGAGTCGGTGACAACATCTTCTACAAGTGCAATAGGGCGCATGTGCAATTCTACCATCTTTTGCACATACTTCATGCGTTCGTCCATAGGCAATTTCATGGTACGGAATATGCCCGGTATCATTTTGGCACCTATAAAGTCGTGGTTGTGGAAGCTCCAGCCCGTTTTATCGTCGTAGCGTTTGGAGCGAGGCTTGCCAATGTCGTGGAACAGGGCTGCCCATCGTAGCCATTCGTTACGCGAGCGCAAGGCCACATTGTCGAGTACGGCAAGCGTGTGGTAGAAGTTGTCTTTGTGTCCTCTGCCGTTTTTGGTCTCTATTCCTTTTAGAGCTGTCAGTTCGGGACATATATATGATAGCAGACCGCTATCGTCCAGCATGATGAACCCGCGAGATGGAATGTCGGAGCGGATTATCTTTGATAATTCGTCGATGATACGTTCGCGTGATATGATAGTGATACGCTCACTGTTGCGTTTGATGGCATCGAATGTGTCGGGGTGTATCGTGAAATGCAGCTGCGAAGCAAAGCGTATTGCACGCATCATGCGCAGCGGGTCGTCGCTGAAAGTGATATCGGGGTCGAGTGGGGTACGGATGATGCGTTCTTGCAAGTCTTTTCTGCCATCAAAGGGGTCTACAAGCATACCGTAGTGTGCTTTGTTGAGGCATATAGCCATGGCATTGATGGTGAAATCGCGGCGATTCTGGTCGTCTTGCAGGGAGCCGTCTTCTATGACAGGTTTGCGCGAGTTGTGCGAGTATGATTCGCGTCGGGCTCCCACAAACTCTACTTCCCAGGTCTCATTGCCGTTGTGGTATTTTACTTGGGCTGTCCCGAAGTTGCGAAATACTGCGAGGTGTGCTTTGCGTCCTATCTTGCGGCAAAGGGCTTCGGCTATTTCTATACCGCTACCCAAAGATACCACGTCTATATCTTTCGAGGGCCGGTTCAGCATGATATCGCGTACGAAGCCGCCTATGACGAAACATTCTCTTCCCATCTCGTCGGCAACGTCGCTTATAAGAGAAAAGACAGGATGAGAGAGGTATTGACTCCAATCGGTGCTATTTAATTCCATACAAAATATCACTCTACGCTTTGAGGGCGCAAAGTTACACATTTTATGCCTATTTGCCAGCCGCGATGCTTTATATTTTTAACATCGTGGCCTGGCCGTAGGGGTCAGTCAAGAGGAATGATGTCTTCTTTGAAATTGGTAAGGCATTCTAGCCCGTTGCCGGTTACGAGGTATGTATTCTCTACACCTACGGCTCCAGTACCCGGAATGACAAATTTAGGTTCTATGGCTATGATGTTGCCTTCTGCAAGGATGTCGTGTGAGCGAGGAGCCAACACCGGCAATTCGTTGATTTCTATACCTACGCCGTGTCCAATAAACCCGGCATGCTGGGTATGTCCCATGAAATAATCGCCTAGTCCGGCTTTGGTCGATATGTCGAGAGCGGTGTTATACAATTCTGAAGCTGCTACACCCGGGCGGGCTATGGCCTTGAGCGCTTCATGAATAGCCCGCGAGGTGGCATGTGCGCGGTGTGCAAGTTCGGGAATCTGCCCTACAGAGAAGGTTCGCGACATGTCGGTCATGTAGCCCGTGAAGTTACCGCATAAATCTACCATAACGGTAGTGCCTTGCTTGATAAGCGTACCGTTGCATCCTATGGGCAGCGACTCATCGAGTCCGGCACCGCCCAGGGCAAAGTCGTAGGGTGAAGGCACATCGGCATTATTGCCGCTCAACAGGCTTCCCATAAAGACTTCCATACTGGGGCCTGCTACCCGGAAAATACCCAGGCAACCCTCCATGCGCAGGCGGCGTTCTATCTCTATTTGTAGTTCAAAGTCGGTCATTCCCTCCTCATACATGGCTTCGATGTGACTGTATGCAGCCTCGTGGCGTGTTGCCGATTCTTTCAGTTTTTCTATTTCGTAGGGCGTTTTGGTAGCGCGTACGTTGCGCAGAATGGTTGAGCCGTTGGTTATCTCGGCATCCTTGAAAACCTTGCTTATTCTTGTAATATCGCTGTATGAGGTGTAGTCGAGTTCGAGTGCGATGCGTTGAGGCATTGCAACGTCGGCTTCTTGTAAAATGGCAGGAATCTCTTCGGGCTTGTGTATATATACGACAAATTCGCCTTGCAATCCTACAGGGCGTTTTACAAAATAAAACTGGTTGCCCGACTTATCTAAGTAGATGTATCCGCTGAAAATCTGTCCCGCGGCATAGTAGATATTTACGTTTGTATTGATGAGCAGTGCATCGGCATCAGATGCCTGTAATGCTTTGAATATCTTGTTATACCGTACAAGAGCTTCTGATTTGAATTGAGAACTGAACATAACGGGTGTGGATTATAATGTATTATTGGTTTTCAGTGATATAAAGTGGCGCGTGAGTGCCTCGAAAGAGTCGAAATGCAGGTCGTAATCGTCGGTTTTGCCGAAGCCGTAGCTTACCCATACAAATGGTATGGACGCACGGCGGCTTTCACGGCTATCTCCGTCGGTATCGCCCACATATACCGGATGGCGCAGATTGTAACGCTGTGACAGTAATTGTATGTTCTCGGCCTTTTGCAGGCGAGTATCACCATACGACAATACGTCTGTGATACAGGATGTTAACCCGGCATAGCGTACGAATATGGGTAGCTCACGCTCGTCGCAGTTGCTAAGTATAAAGAGCTTATAGTGTTGAGCCAGAGCTGTTATTCCTTCTGTAACACCAGGGTAAAGCGTGCCACCGAGGCGGGGCAGTTCGCTTACTTCCAAACGATTGATGGCTTCTATAAACGCCTGTGTATATGGCTCGGGTACAAAGTGGGCGAGTATTTTGTCAATGGGTGTGCCCATATATGCCAGTAATTCGCTACGACTGATATGTGTTGTGCTGCCAATTTCGGCGAATGCCATGTTCCAAATGGTGGCGTATGTATCCACGGCATCCCATAGAGTGCCGTCCATGTCGAAAATCAATGCGTCTGTCTGCTTATCAATAGTCATTGATTGGAGGTTTACCTTTTCAACTCGCTTCAAAGTTAGTGAAAACATCGTACTCGTGTGGCATAGAGACTGCTTTTTTATGATGTTTTTTGTGTATGTATTACTTTACGACAAGAAATGGCGAAGTTTGCAATTCAGAGGCATCTTTTTATGAGAATATGATATAAAAAGAGAGTCCGGCAAAATAGGCCGAACTCTCTGAATTTCTATACAAGGTGATATTTCGCAAAGGATGTACCACCTTTCCTATCGTATAAGCAGATTAGCGAACGACTACTTTCGTAGCTTTGTTGCCCACTTTCACGATATACAAGCCTTTGGCTGCAATCTTGATGTCGCGGCCAGCAACGCCCGTAGCAACCAATTTGCCTGTGAGGTTATATACGGCTACGCTCTCGCCATTGCCGGTAGTTACGATGTGACCGTTTACGGCATAAGCTTTGCCGGCTACGGCTTTAACGCTTTCAACAGATGTTGCCTTGTTGATATTTGTAGGATAAATTTGCAGAGTACCTTTGAATATATTTACAAAGCCTGTTACATCGTATGTGTCATCTCCTACCTCGGGAATGGCAATATCAAATCTTTGATAAGCAGCAATGCTACCAGTGGCATCTGTAAAGTTGCCTTCTGTAGAAACTGTAACATTTTTGATAAGAACGTATTCGCTTACCATATCTTCTGTAATACTGTTGATAGTAACAGTTTCGGGTGTTACGGGTGTTCCTTGGGTGGCCTCACCGAATGAACTTGCTACAGGAGTAAGTTGATATGTGCCTTGATAGTATCCTACGCTACCACATATGTTTGTCAGAACATCACCATTGGTATAGGTGTTGTCCAAATCGCCATATACTTGTACAGAGGTTGTACCATCGGTAATAAACATATATCGGTTATATTGATAGATAACGGTGACAGGACATGTAATCTTATATACATCATCCATTGCAGCACCCGTTGTATTAGTAGCTAAAAATGCTGCTATTGAATTTACCTCAGGAATAGTTGCAAAAGTATAAGTAGCTTCAGCAATGTCAGATTGGTTACCATCTTTTATGGCAATTGCTTTGATTGTTGTTGTTTCGCTTATAACGATGGGTGCACTGTATAAGGTTTTGGTAGCATCGGGTGTCGTTCCATCTACTGTATAGTAAATAGAAGCACCTTCTGTTGAACATGTAAGCTCAACACTTTGAGCGCTGTAGTAAGTGCCTTCTGGCAAAGAGAAACGAGGAGAAGCAACGCCAGCTACATTGGATACAGTGACATCGAGACCTGAGAAATCGAATTGTCCAGCTTTAGTAGCTCCATCAGTTCCGTAGGTAGCTTTTTCTCCTACTGTAAGAGATACCTCAGCAGCATTTCCTGTCCAGGTTACAGTCCAATTATCACCTTCAGTATTGTAAGTAACACTACCTGTAGAAGGTGTAAGCTCAGTTAAACGTCTCTTACCTTGACTTGACAGGTTGAATACAATATTGGTAATATTCGATGCAGAACTTACGGTCAATACATTCTTTGCATAGGTACGCAAATCTTGTCCATTAGCGTTATACGTCGGCGTAGTTTGACCGTCCATTTTATCGGCAGTAACTGTAATACCGTCGATTGTGCCAGTAATAGTGTAACCTTCCTCTACCCAGTTGACATCTGCGCAGACAATGTTGATTACATCGGCATTTGCCAACATAGTGGCGAATGCGGCAAAGAGTGAGAGTAATACTTTTTTCATAAATATAAAATTTGGTTAGTAATTGATTATCTGTTATATCCGTAGCGATAAATACCGCTTACTTTAGTTTTGCAAAGTAAACAAAAAAAGTGATGTAGCGATGTAAGAAAAGAGAAAATTTCATATGAATGTTGGTGCTATTGGCTCGTTTGTATTCTCCGCTTTACAAATAGAGCACTAACTTCATATATTGCGTATATGGGGATAAAAACAGCAAGGAGGGTAAAGGGGTCGCCACTGGGTGTGATAATGGCTGCAACAATGAGCAGTACGATGATGGCATGTCGCCGATAACGTGCAAAGAATGAGCGGTCTATCAGGCCAAAGGTCGAGAGTAACTTGCAAAGTAGAGGCAGCTCAAAGACGATGCCCATTATAAAGGTTAGCGACAAAAAATTGCCTATGTAAGAGTCTAGGCTTATTTGGTTGGGTATAAGAGTACTTATCTGGTAGCTGGCAAGAAACCTCAGTGTGAGAGGAAATACCAGAAAATAGCCTACAGCAATGCCTGTGAAAAACAGTATGTTACCGGCCAAGAAAGCAAAGCGTACGTTGCGCAGTTCGTTCTCGTAGAGTGCGGGGCTTATAAAACACCACAACTGATAAAGTATAAAAGGGAATGCCAGTACAACAGCCATCCACATAGAGGTGCTCATGTGTATGAAAAATTGCGATGCAAGTTGTATGTTGATAAGAGATACAGAGAAATCGTCCATCGCAAAGTCGGGAAGGAATGGGATACGCTGGCTTATAGCCCTCAGGGCGCGGTAAAGAATAAAATCGTTGGAGCAGGGCGCCAGTATGACGTGGTCGAAGAGATAGGGCATGGCGATAAACAACCCTACCATCAGTACGGCAATAGCGACGATGATGCGCAACAATACCTTACGCAACTCGTCGAGGTGCTCCCAGAATGTCATTGGCTGACTTTGCATCGGCTCTCTGTTCGGTTGCTTTGCTTCCTATTATTATGCTTTGTCGTTAGGCGTATCGGTGCTGTTTGTGTTGCTCTTATCGTTTTTTTCGGGAGTAGAGAGATTTTCTTCCACTTCGTTAAGTCCTTTTTTGAAGCAGCGTACGCCTTTGCCTAATCCTTGCATCAGTTCGGGTATTTTTTTCCCGCCGAACAGCAATAAAACTACGATGACGATGAGTATAATTTCGCCCCATCCTATATTGAAAAGCAACATTAACCCTAAAAGGCCCATAGTAGACAGTAGTTTTTGTTATTTTACGTTGTGCAAATGTAAATATTTATATTTGTTCAAGACAATTATTCTGTCATAAAAATGATTACCTTTGTGGCCGATTAAGAAATATAAATAACAACGAAAATGAAAGCATTTGTATTTCCCGGTCAGGGAGCACAGTTTGTAGGCATGGGCAAAGACCTTTATGCCGGCAGCTCTGTAGCAAAAGAAATGTTTGACAAAGCAAACGAAATCTTAGGTTTTTCCATAACCGACCTTATGTTTAACGGTACCGACGAAGACCTTCGTCAAACGAAGGTGACACAGCCTGCCGTATTCTTGCACTCGGTTATTTTGGCAAAGACAATGGGTGACGAGTTTAAGCCCGATATGGTTGCCGGTCACTCTTTGGGTGAGTTCTCTGCATTGGTTGCTGCTGGCGCAATGTCGTTTGAGGACGGTTTGCGTTTGGTGTCGGCTCGTGCACGTGCCATGCAAAAAGCCTGCGAGATGCATCCCTCTACGATGGCCGCTATCATAGGCCTGCCCGATGAAACGATAGAAAAAATATGTAGCGAGGTTACCGAAGGTGTTGTCGTATGTGCCAATTACAACAACCCCGGACAGTTGGTTATCTCCGGTTCTATAGAGGGTATCGATGCTGCATGCGCCAAACTGACGGCAGCAGGAGCTAAACGCGCCTTGAAACTGAAAGTGGGCGGTGCATTCCACTCGCCTCTGATGGAACCTGCACGTGCCGAGTTGGCCGATGCCATTGCAGCTACTCCTTTTGCAACACCTTGCTGTCCTGTATATCAGAACGTCGATGCACTGCCTCATACCAATCCCGAAGAGATAAAGAGCAACCTTATCGCACAACTTACGGCTGCTGTACGTTGGAGCTATTCGGTAGAGCATATGATTGCCGATGGCGCAACTGAGTTTATTGAGGTTGGCCCCGGTTCTGTTCTGCAAGGTATGATAAAGAAAATCAACAAAGAAGTGCTTACTTCGGGTCGTCAGTAAATTATAAGAGATATAGAAAGGCCGTCATGCGTTTCATGGCGGCCTTTTTTGTTGTAAAAGATAGAGGGCTATTTTAGAGCTAATTAGATAATAAGCGAAGAGTACGCAGAGAGATACGCTTCTCATTATACCTGAAGTCGTTTTTGCTTTTATACAAGTCGTGGGGATGTACCTGAAATATAAGCGACAGAAATAAAGCAGCCTGTGCTACCACCGTAGCACAGGCTGCTTTTGTTATTGAGAGTGTCGTTACATCAGAACCATCTTACGTATGCAAAGTCCTGACGGTGGGGAAGGTCGGGATTCTTTGGATACATTCTGAAAGAGAAGCGGAAAGCTCCGGCTTTTGCAATGGTATTTTTCAGAGCGTAAGTGATGAGGTTACCGTCTTCTTTCACTACTTCCAGTTCTTGTACGTTGTAGGTCTGCGGCTCGTTATTGTTGTTCTCGGTAGGAACAGCAACCAACTCTATACCGAGACAGTTGCCCAAGCCTTTTGTATCGATAGTTACTTCTACATCGTAGGTCTTGCCTACCAATGGCATGTAGAGCATTTCGTCGGGTATTTTTACCTCTTTTATTTCTATCTGGTCCCATTGAGAAGCGACCTTGGCTTTCCAAGCAGCTATTTCACGCGCTTTGGCAAAGTTGTTGGCTTTCAGGAGAGCAGCACGTTTGCCTTCTTTGTTGTAGAAACGCTCTATATAATCATCGAGCATACGTTTCATTGTGTAGTTAGGCGCAATCTCGGCGATAGATTTCTTGATGTATTGAATCCACTCGGGAGAGTATCCTTTGCTGTTCTTAGCAAAGTAGAGTGGTATGATTTGGTTCTCGAGCATCGAGTAGATGGTTGCGGCATCGAGTTGGTCTTGCTGACCTTGGTCTTGGTAGGTGCGCTTGTCGGTCAACGCCCAGCCTGCGCCTTCGCGATAACCTTCGTACCACCAACCGTCGAGTACCGAGAAGTTGAGCACTCCGTTCATTTCGGCTTTTTCGCCCGATGTACCCGATGCTTCCAAGGGACGAGTAGGAGTATTTAACCAAATATCCACACCCGATATAAGTCGTTTAGATACGCGCATGTCGTAGTTCTCGAGGAAGATGATTTTGCCCAGGAACTCGGGGCGGCGCGAAATTTCAACGATACGCTTGATAAGACCCTGTCCGGCACCATCGGCGGGATGGGCTTTACCGGCAAAGATAAATTGTACCGGATAGTTGGGATTGTTTACAATCTTGGAGAGACGGTCGAGGTCGGTAAAGAGAAGGTGTGCGCGCTTATAGGTAGCAAAACGGCGGGCAAAGCCTATCAACAGAGCATTAGGATTGATGCGCTCGAGTATAGAAACGATGCGTGAAGGGTCACCTTGGTTTTTGAGCCAAGTGTCGCGGAAGTCGTCTTTGACGAAACGGATAAGTTTTTGTTTCAGTGTCTGACGCATGTTCCATATCTCCATGTCGTCTACGTCGTATATGCGCTTCCATATTTCGCCGTTAGACTGGTCAGTCATATACTCTTTGCCAAATTTCTCAGCATAGAAGCTCTTCCATTCCGAAGCAGCCCATGTAGGCATGTGTACTCCGTTGGTTACGTAGCTTACATGCAATTCTTCGGGAGCATAACCTTTCCATATCGGTTGAAACATCTTTTGAGAAACCTTGCCGTGCAACCAGCTTACGCCGTTTACCTCTTGGCATGTGTTGCAAGCGAAGATACTCATGCAGAATTTTTCGTTGGTGTCGGGGTTTTCACGACCCATGTTTATAAAGTCGTTCCACGAAATACCCAACTTGGCGGGGTATTCGCCCAGATATTTACCAAAGAGCGATTCGTCGAAGTAGTCGTGTCCTGCGGGTACGGGGGTATGCACGGTGTAGAGCGACGATGCACGCACTACCTCGAGAGCTTCTGAGAAGGAAAGGCCTTTGTTTACGTAATCTACGAGACGCTGTACGTTGAGCAGGGCTGCATGTCCTTCGTTGCAGTGGTATACATCGTTTTCGATACCGAGCTTGTGCAACATCAACACACCACCTATACCGAGCATGTATTCTTGCTTCATGCGGTTTTCCCAGTCGCCACCATAGAGTTGGTACGTGATGGGGCGGTCAAACTCACTGTTCTGCTCGAGGTCGGTATCCATCAAGTAGAGAGAGATACGTCCTACGTTAACACGCCATACGTTAGAGTAAACGATACGTCCCGGGAAGGGAACTTCGAGTATCATAGGACGGCCATCGGCTCCGCATACTTGTTCTATAGGCAGTTGGTTGAAGTTTTGAGCTTCGTAATTGGCTATCTGCTGTCCGTCCATTGAGAGGGTTTGCGAGAAGTAGCCATAGCGGTATAGAAAACCTACACCGGTCATGTTGACGCGGCTGTCGCTGGCCTCCTTCAAGTAGTCGCCGGCAAGGATACCCAGTCCGCCCGAGTATATTTTCAGGCAGTTTGCCAAACCATATTCCATAGAGAAGTATGATATGGAAGGAACGTCGGTACGTTTTTCTACTTGCATGTATTTTTGGAATTCGTCATAAACATCGGCGATGCGGCGCATCAGGGCCTTGTCGGCGATGATAGACTCAAATTTCTCGTAACTCATGCTTTGCAGCATCAGTACCGGGTTTTGCCATAAATTGCGGTCTAAATCATGAAACAAACTTCTGGCAGAGGTATTCCACACCCACCACAGGTTTTTGGCAAGTGTCTCCAGGTTTGACAGCTCTGCGGGAAGACTCGCTTTTATTGTAACATCACGCCACACGGGGGCATTGGTATTACTCGCTTTTACTATCATAATTATTGAGATTTTTGATGTGTTATCTATCTTATTTTCTTATTTTTGGTTACGTTCTTTGCAGTGTTTCAGTGCCATTTCATACGCCTGTTGGTAGTAGACGATGAAGTTTTTCCATTCGGCTTCGGCCGCTTGTTTTGAAGCAGCTTTGTCCAATGCCGTTTTGGCACTCTTCTTCATTTGGCTCAATGATACCAGGGTCGATGCCAATTGCTCCGACACGTCGGCAAAGTTGTTGTCGTTTCTCTGCAATACTTCTACGCCTGTATCTTGTATGGAGTGTGCCGCATGGCTGATAATCCATTGTCCGAAACCCGACAATTGTGTTGTGACGGTGGGCACGCCGAAGGCTATGCTTTCTAGCGGTGTATATCCCCACGGCTCGTAGTAGCTGGGGAATGCCGTAGCATCCATTCCCATGAGCAGGTCGTAATAAGGCATGTCGAGTATCCCGTCGCTACCGGTGAGATATGAAGGTATAAATATCAGTTTTACCGGGTTGTTAGAGCGATTGTCTATGCCAAGGTAATGTATTTGGCTGATGATGTTGTCGTTGTCGTAATTGTGCAGACGGTGAGTTACAATGGGGTCGGGCAGGGGTGTGAAAAACATGCCGTCGCTCGCCATGCGCTCTTTCAAGTCGGTACGTGGAGCATCTACCCATCCCGGAGTCATGACAAATGCTATTATTTCGCGCTCAATGTCGTTGCGGTGGGCTATACGTCCTATGGCATCTATAAATAGGTCTATTCCTTTATTGCGGTATTCATATCGCCCCGAAGTGGCTACTAAAAAGGCATCGACAGCCGGATAATAGCCTATGAGGTTCTGTACGACACGTAGTAGCTGGGTACGTGCTTGCAGGCGTTTCTCGCCCATGACTTTTTGAGAGGGGACGAAGTTACGCTCAAAGCCGTTGGGCGTCACAATATCAGGGGTACGTTGTAGCAGTTGTGCGCACTCTTTGGCCGTAATATCGCTCACGGTAGTAAAGCAATCGGCCTGCTGTGCCGCATGTTTCTCGACCGAGTGTTTCGATTCCATGTTGAGCTCGCGAGCCATCTGGTCGCCGTCGTAGGCTTGCAGATAGTCGTATAGCGGTTTGTTGTTACCGGCAATAGAGCGCCCTATTGAGGTGGCGTGAGTAGTGAATACGGTAGCAATTTGCGGAACAAACTGCTTGATATAGAGCAAGCCGAGTCCCGTAGTCCATTCGTCGAAGTGTGCGACAATGCCCTTCTCCGGGTTCCCTATAAAGTTGTGATAATTCTCTATAACCAAGGCCGATGCCCATGCAAAAGCCGAAGCCTCGTCGTAGTCGCCGTATGCGTGTAAAGAATCTACGCCGTACAAGTCCCACATAAGTTTGTAGAATTCGTTCTTATGGGCGTATAGGGGAGTGAAGTCGACCAGAATAACAAGTGGTTTCCCCGGGACATTCCAGCGCCCGGTGCGAACCTTCAAATCGTAGGGTAGTTGCGCCTGTGAAGCCCACGCACTCATGGCCGTAGCATCTTCAATGAAAAAAGGAGATGGTTTCTCTTTCCAGATATCAGGTCCTATAAAGATGATTTTGTCTTTGTGATGACGTTGTAGCGTTTTTGCTTTCGTTGATAAAACTGTATATATGCCGCCTACGAGGTTACATACTTCCCAACTCACCTCAAAGATATATTCGGGCATATTCGTATCGTTTCCCATAAAGTCGTATTATATCAGTTCCTATAATCGACCGCAAAAATACAATAAAATTCTTTTTTTCAGAAATATGACGTGCCGTTTTTTCCCTTGTATATCGTGCAATCGTTATTGTTGAGCTTCGAGGCGGTGTAGAAATGTTTTTTAAGGTCTTGGAGTAGCTCTCCATTTCGATTTTTTAGTTACATTTGTCCATCACAAACTTTCAAATTTTGTATTTATGGCAAGCAAAAGAAAATTGAAAAAAGAGATTAACATGGTTATCATGGATTTGGTAGGTGAATACTTGTTGATGCGCGGTTTTGTACCCGGTGTCGACACAGAGAAAGCCGATGCCGTGATGCGTAAAATCATAGATGTCCGCAATGAGTTTATTCACCGCATTGGTGCAAATGGCGGCAAAGACCATGAGCTCGTGGCCGGATATTACAAGAAACTACGCCTCGATTTTTTTGAACGTGTCGATGAAGTCCTCTCAGATTTCGAGGCTCTGACCCAAAAAGATTGACATAATGGCGCGACCTGCGTCGTGGGCGGCATGGATATTGCGTGCCTGCAGGTGGACGGTCTCTGCCACTGTCCCCGATTACAAAAAATATGTCATCTGCGTTGCTCCGCATACGAGCAACTGGGATTTTATTATGGGTGAGCTGGCTTATCTTTCATTGGGCCGTAGAGCCGGTTTCCTGATGAAGAAAGATTGGTTTTTCTTTCCCTTGGGTTGTTTTTTCAAGGCTATAGGCGGTATCCCCGTTGAGCGTAGCCGGCATACCGATATGGTGGAGCAGGTGGCTCTTCGTTTTGACGAGGCAGACTCTTTGGCCATAGCCATTACTCCCGAGGCCACTCGCAAGCCCAACAAGGAGTGGAAACGAGGTTTTTATTATATAGCCCGCAGAGCCGGAGTACCCATTGTATTGGCATATATCGATTACGGGAAGAAACGTATCGGTATTGACCGCGAGTTTACGCCTACGGGTGACGTCGAGGCCGACATGAATGAGATAAAACGTTATTACATGCAGTTTGAGGGCAAAAATAAAGACAATTTTATAACCGGGCTTGAGTAAGTATGGATAAGTTGCAGATAGCACTGTTGCAAAACAGCATAGAATGGGAAGATAAGGAGGCCAACTTGGCATATTGCAAGGCCCGCCTTGCTACGCTAAGCGGCCAGGTGCAGATTGCTGTCTTGCCCGAGATGTTTACTACCGGATTTACGATGAATGCCTCATTGCTGGCCGAGGACGGCGACAGCCTGACATTGCAAACGCTCCGAACATGGGCTGCCTCATACGGTATGGCTCTTGTCGGTAGTTATATAGCCCGTGAGGCGGGGGCTTGTTATAATCGTGGCTTTTTTGTCACGCCCGAGGGTGAGGCTTATTTCTACGACAAACGTCATCTGTTCCGCATGGGCGATGAGGGGCGTTATTTTAAGGCCGGCGACAAACGTTTGGTGGTGGAATTCCAAGGGTGGCGCATTGCTCTCTTTGTATGCTACGATGTGCGCTTCCCGGTATGGTGTCGCAATGTTGCCAACGAATATGACCTTGCGTTTTATGTCGCTTCGTGGCCGCAGGTGCGGGCTCATGCCTGGCGTAGCCTGCTGGTGGCACGTGCCATAGAAAACGCTGCCTATGTGTGTGGAGTGAATCGTGTAGGCCGTGATAAGATGGGACTGGTATATAACGGCGATACAATGGCCATCGACTTCAAAGGCAACACGATGGCGAAAGCTCCCGATGGGGAGGAGGCAGTTGTGTTGGCCGAATTGGACAAGCCCTCATTACAATCCTTCAGGACAAAATTCCCCGTTTGGCGCGATGCCGATACCTTTACAATCGACTACTGATGTCTGTGTGACTATCGTTGGTAACTCCCAATATAAAGAAAGCGGCCATGAGTGATATTCAAGGCCGCTTTCTTATTTGTCCATTCTCTGTACTTTATTTATTCATCGCGTGTTTGTGGTCTTTACGTTTCATCAAGCGATACCCCTCGGGGTTGGTCGGTTTTTGCATCGAGTTGTCGAGCATTACCACGGTCGTATCGGTTTCGACATATAGGAATACCGAGTCGGTAGCGCCGCTATCGGGAGCGAGAGCATATACTTTGGCGCTTTTGTCACCATGTAATCCCCAGCGGGTAAATTTCTTGCCACGGCTTTTCATCGGCTTATTTTTCATTGTATCGGCAACAATATAAGTCGTAGTCATGGTGTAGGTACCGTTCATGCTATCCAATTGTTCGGTTATCACAACCCAATAGTGAGCAGCCGGCATTTTGCCGCGGGCTTTTACATTGCCCTCATAGGCATATACTTCGCTCATACCTGTCGAGTCGGCTTCGATAGCCCACGCCTCTTCGTTTACATAGTTCTTTTTTTTCTCTGAGTTACAGGCAGTCAACAACAAGGCCACTGCCATGAAAAATGCGGTTTTTTTCATTGTGGTTTATTTATTGGTTTTTTGCCAATAAACAAATGGCAGTGACGTTTGGTTCGAGCAAATGTTACAGATTGTAATATTTACTTTGGTATTGTGAGAATGTGAGGTGGCTGATGGTTTTGCCTTGGTCGTTTATTATCTTGTACCGTCCCGATTCGTTTTGTACGACGATAGCATGTGCGTCTATCGAGGGGCGTATCTCGCCCGTCACATACTCAAATGGTAGAATAACGTTGCCGTTGCCATCGATGCAACCCCATTCGTGTCGGGGATTTTCAACGGCAAAAAGTCCGCCTTCACCCAAGTAGATGGTGTTGTATTGTGCCGGCACGACAATGTTTCCCTTTTTGTCGATAAGTCCGTAGTGCTGTCCGTCATAGTAGATGCATCGACCAGCCTTGAAGGTGTATGGAATGTTAGCCGGATTGACGGGTTGGCACATTCTCAGCCCGTCGGTAGGTTCTATGGCAATGTTTCCGTGTACATCGATAAATCCTATCTTACCTTCGGTATTTATCACGGGCAGCAGTCCGTCGGAGAATTCCCATGTCAGAGGTAACAGCCCTTGGTCGAAGGTGTAAATAGTCTTGCCACTGCTTGCAATGATAGCGGTTATCAGTTCATCGTTTTTTTCATATGCAACAAGGGCTACACCACACAAGAAATTGGTTGCCACTATATATTGGGGCTCAATTTTTATATTGCCTTTTTCATCGATATAGCCCATGCGGGGTCGTATGTCGTCGTTTTTGAAGGGGGCTAATCCTTCGGCAAAGAAGCCTACGTCTACGATGCTTTGAGGCAGTTCGGCAACCTCTTTACCGTTTTTGTTGATAATGGTAATATGGTCTTCATTTTCTTTGCATACGGGGGTATAGTCGCTGAAAAGAAACAGTTTGGCCGATGTGTAATATCCTTGTCCTATCTTGTGCGGGTTGGCCTCGGCCGTGTAGAACGACAATAACCCGTTTTCTTCACGAGCCATGAATACACCGCGCGACGAAACCGAAGGGCAGTACATAAATTTCCCATCGAACAGAATGGAGCCGTCGAGTCCCATCATGCCCCAAAAATCGGTCGTCTCGGTTTTGAAGGGGAAATATTCTACCGGTGTAGTCCCTTTGTGTGTACATGAAGACAAGAGGAAGATTGCTGCTAAAACGGTTAAAAGGTATACTTTCATACGACAAAACAAATAATAAGGTATGGTACAAAATTAGTATAAAATAATTTTCATAGGGCGAGAAAATAGAGGTTTAATTTTTCCACCCAGAAAATTAGTTGTACTTTTGATGAAACTATTACTGAAATATAACCTATGGAGAAATCGAAAGTTTATTTTACGAACATGCGTACTACGCCAACCAATAATCTGCTCGACAAAATGGAGCGTCTGGTGCGTCGTGCGGGTATTGCCGACATTGATTTTGAAAACAAGTTTGTTGCAATTAAAATACATTTCGGTGAGCCGGGAAATCTTGCCTACTTGCGTCCGCAGTATGCGGCGCGTATGGCGTCCATCTTGCGTTCGTTGGGAGCAAAACCGTTCCTTACCGACTCGAATACTCTCTACACGGGTAAGCGTGCCAATGCTGTAGACCACTTGCAGAGCGCTATGGAGAATGGTTATAACCCTATTTCGGCGCAGTGCCCGGTAATCATTGCCGATGGTGTGAAAGGTACCGATTATGTAGAGATACCTATCAATGGCGAGTATTGCAAGCAGCCGAAGATAGGTACTGCCATTGCCGATGCCGACATTATTATATCGATGACTCACTTCAAGGGGCATGAACAAGCCGGTTTTGGCGGCGCCCTGAAAAACTTAGGTATGGGTTCGGCCAGCCGAGGCGGAAAACTGGAGCTTCATAGTGGCGCTCAGCCTCGTATAAAAACGGATAAGTGTGTAGGATGCGGTAGCTGTGTGCGTCATTGCGCCCATGGAGCCTTGTCGTTGAAAGACCATAAAGCAGTTATAGACTATGCTTTGTGCGTAGGATGCGGACAGTGTATAGCCATGTGTCAATATGGTGCTGCCGTACCCGGTGCTGACGATACGACCGAGCGCCTTAACTACAAGATTGCCGAGTATACCTATGCCGTATTGAAAGACAAACCCAACTTCCACGTCAGCTTTATTGTCGATGTATCGCCCGAGTGCGATTGCTGGAACCACAACGACGCTGCCGTTATACCCAATATAGGCATATTGGCATCGTTCGACCCTGTAGCCCTCGACCAGGCTTGTGCCGACTTGGTGATAAAGTCGCCCGTGTTGCCGTCGGACAATGTACTGCATTGCCAGCACGAGCATGAGTCGCTCGAAGGTGCCGACAAGTTCTATCTTCTTCACCCCGATACCCACTGGGAGGCTGCACAACGTCATGCTGAGAAGATAGGTTTGGGTACGACCCAGTACGAGCTGATAACGGTGAAATAGATATAGAATGTTGTGAGTATTGTTTTTGATAGAAAAGTCAAAAGCTCAGAAACAATAATTCCATCGTCATTCATACATGAACGTATCGCAGATTTAAGACCTATCCGTGAAGAGGGCTCTGTATAAGAACAAATATACTATGGTACAGTAGTGTAAAAATTTTGATTTTATGGCCATCTGTGTGTACAGGTGGCTGTTTTTGTCTTTATGTCCCTTTGGTTTACATGCGGCGGGGGGTATTACATACATATTGTCCAATATATGTGTAATGAAGATGACATGAGATAAGCAGAGGGCTGCGGCAAATTTTATTGCCGCAGCCCTCTGCTTATGATGCTCTGCTTCTTTCAGTGACGGCAGTAGGGGAGTCTGATGTGCCGTCTACAAAAGCAACAGGGGTAGGATATTTATTATTGGTGTTGCTCGCGCAGCAGGTCGTTGACTGTCTTAACGGGGTTGAATGTCTCGATGGGAACCTCTACGAAGAGGGTGTTCCAGTCGCTCATGGCGCCATTCCACAATCCAGGCAATTCGAGGGCTTTCAAATCCCGGCCGTTTTTCGATTTGAATGAGATAAAGCCCGTGTTCTTGTCAACATAACGAGGCAAGTCGTATTTGTTGCCTTCGCCGTCGCGTACGGCGCATACCAAATCTACGGGATTGAAGTGTGTACCTTGCTCAAACGAAGCTTTGGCTTCGGGATTCTTCATATCTATTTGCGAGCTTTCGAGTATTTGCAGCGATATGGTACCGTCAGGGTTATATGCGAGGAACGGGCCGCCGCCGGGTTCGCCCACATTCTTTACCATACCACACACGCGCAGCGGGCGGCAAAGTTTGCGCAAGAGATACTCGGCGCGTTCGGCTTCTGTAAGCTCGGCTTCGTGTTTATTTATGACACAAAGGTCGTGTTGCAGGAAATGCGATATTTCGTCCAAGTCGGTTGCGGTATATTGTTTGCTGCGCAGTTTGGCAGCATATTTGTCTATTTTCTCTTTCAAGGTTACGAGTACGCCACCGATTACCTTTTTATATACCACCGTGGGTTCTTTCAGACGGTCGGGAACAACATTGTCGATGTTTTTCACAAAAATAATGTCGGCATCGATGTCGTTGAGGTTTTCTATAAGAGCACCGTGGCCGCCGGGACGGAACAGCAGTTTGCCGTTGTTATCGCGGAACGGTTTGTTATCCATATCGGCAGCAATGGTGTCAGTAGAGGGCTTTTGCTCAGAGAATGAGATGTGGTAGCGTACGTTGTAGCGGGTTTCGTATTGTTTACGTATTTGCTCGACAAGCGATTTGAAGAGAGGCAGGTGCTCGTGTGATACGGTAAAGTGTACGTTTACCTCACGGGCTGCGTTGCCAGCATACATGGCACCTTCGGCCAGATGCTCTTCCATAGCAGTACGTATATGGTCTTCATATTTATGGAACAGGAGCAAGCCCTTGGGCAGTGCACCGTAGTTCATCCCGTCGGCGTTCAGTAGCGCAGCTACAACTTTCTTATACTCACCGCCCTGCATGAGTGATGCAATATTTTTACCGTAAAGACGTGTGCAGGTTTCATCCAATTTGTCGTGGAATGCAAACTTAGCGATATTGTCGAAGAATTTCTTTTCAAAATCGGTTGTAGGCACTTCATATTCGGCATCGAGAAATTCAAACAGATTCTTGAACATACGGCTGGCAGCTCCCGATGCAGGAACAAACTTTACGATGCGGTGATTTTCGGCCAGATAGTTGTCCCAGGCTTCGAGATATTGTTTTACAGCATCGGCTTCCACTCGCATGATACCGTGTCCTACAGATGCCGAGCTGTCGAGTTTGAGATAGGGGAATCCTGTAGCAAAACAATGTAGTTGTTCGTTTATTGCAGCTTCTGATATTCCACGAGAAGCAAAAGTCTGCAAGTCTTCTTGAGTAAACATATTGATTGTATTAGTGTTGGATTTGTTATTTTGTCTTTCAAAGTTACGCAAAAAATCTGAAATCAAAGAGTCGTTGCAGAATAAATGATATGCAGAGTCCTCTATCTCACGGAAGAGAGATTGGCAGAGAGCCATTATGACTCGCAGAGCGGCGAAGTACTCTTTTCGTCATCGGTTACGATAGAGATGTAGCGCGGTTCTATGTACGAAGTGAGCCATACATCCTGTATGATAAAGTGGAAGGTATATCCATCGCGGTACATAGCTTCTGCATCGATTGCCATCACAACCGGTTTGCCATGGCGTTTGCCCACCCTGATGGCTTTTTCCATAGTCTCCGAGAGGTGTACATATTGCCGTTGCATACGCTTAATGCCTTCGGACAGTATTCTCTCAACAGCCTTTTCTGACGTGCCGTGGTAGAGCCGTTTGGGAGGAATGGCAGGAGGTAATTTGATGGATACGTGGTTGGTATGTCCGTATCGTGCTTTTACGGCCGACCTGTCGCTCGAGAATTCATATCTGCCAAATTCATCGTTATAGACAATATCCTTGAGTAATTCTGCCGTAAATCCATGGCGAGTTATAAGGTCGGCAAGAGGCATCCAGCCGTGGATGTCGGGAAGAGAACTATGCCTTAGCAGATATGCCAAACGTTTTGATTGATGTTCGTTGTGACTCATAATAAGAAGTTTTATATGGGTTAGAAATATAATTTTAGGGTAAGTCTTTATAGAATCAATGGCTATGAGGTCTCTCCCTCGATAATACGTACAAACTCTTGTGGCAAGACAATATTTTCAGCCGTTATGGCACGGGCAAACAAGGGGGCAATATCGGTATCGTGAAATCCGGCAATGCCACATCCAATGCGTGTTACATAAAATGTAAGTTCGGGATGTGATGCTGCAAAATTGATAAACTCGTCGACATAGGGCTTGATTGTTTCTACTCCGCCTTGCATGGTAGGAATGGCATAGCTTTGTCCCTGCTGGCCTACACCCTCTCCCCACTTGGCACCGAAATTGCGATGAGCAATGCGTGCCGCACCCCCGGCATGAAAACCAGCCAGGTTACTACCAAAAACAAACACCTCGTTGGGCGCTAATGAAGTAATGTGTTCGGGCGTAAAACGAGTTTTCATAAGCAGTATAGTTTTAGATTTCAAAATAATACTGTGTTGCACGTTGCCAGGACAGAAAAGCAGCTCTGTTTTATACGGAACCCCCATCTGCCTAATGGAAGCATTCTGCCAAAGAAACGGCTTCTATACTACAAAGATATTTTTTTATGAATAAAAATCAAATAAAATTACATGTATTATCGGATATTTTTTGAAAAACAGATATTATGTCGGTATAAAAAATGCCCGGACATGTCGTCGCGACATATACCGGGCCTACGATAAGAGAGTTGTGTAATTAATTTATGTCGATATGTTTATGATGGGTCGATGAATGAATCATTCGAACTATTCGGTGCTTTGTCAGAAATAAAATGATACGGTGTCAGTATGTATGGCATGTGCCGTTGCATCATATTTGTGAGGGGTGGATGACTAAGAGTCGGCATTATGAGCCTATCTGTCGAGAATCAGTATAACGCTTCATATTGTCGGGCTATATGCGACCATGTGTAGTGCTCGGCTGCATAGGCTTTCATAGCGTCGCCAGTAAGGTCATTGCGCCGTAACAGCTGCTCCAATACTTCGGCCGTGTCGAAATAGTATGCCTCATTATGAGTTGTCTCTCGGTTGTACACCACGTCATATGCTAAGATAGGATGACCAAAGAACATGCGCATGTAGAACGATGTCGTATTTCTGATGATACCGCGCATCGAGAGCCATCGGTTATAGGCGCTTACCAGTTCTTCGTTAAATTGGTGGAAGGGAAAATCTTGTCCATTCAGGAAGGTGGCAAAACTTGTATATGTGCGTTTGTAGTTGCGGGCCGTTCCGTATTTTCCATCGCGAGAGAGGTTGTCGATTTGTAGATTGAAGTACTCTAAAAACATACTTTGTTGTGTGACAGAGCGAAATTGGTCGGCAATATCGGCTGTCGTAAAGGGAGTGTCTGATGTCTTAAGGTCTGAAATGATTCCTCGTATCAGCTTTAAGTCACTTTCTATTTGGCTTTGGCATAGTTGCAGTGACGTATTGTGAGTAAGTGCGGTACCATATATGCGGTTGGTACGAGGGTCCCAATACTCAAACGGAATGTGTATCGATGACGGGATTTGCTGCATTTTGCCGAGGTGGTGCAATTGGTAATATACCGTGCCCAGCAGGCTGCCTTTTTTCAATTGGCGGAGTTTTACTTGTACTGTTGTCATAATATAAGGATTTTAGTTACTGACACAAACTCATGATGTCGTCTCGTATATACGCTGCCTATGCACGCGCACAATGAAGCGGCCGCACATCGTGAGAGTCGTCATATAGAAAGACAAAAAAGAGGGAACTGTTATTTGGCTCCCTCTTCATATTGGTGACTTTCTCTATCTCCTTTATTTGCCTTGCTCTACCAAGAAGTGCTTTACCTCTTTAAACAGTGGGGTAGCGAAGACGAAATCTTCGAGAGCAGCATTGTCGCTCGTGGTAATTTCGTGCCGAGTTCCCACCCATTCTTTATGTCCTTTGCGTATGAAAATAATGTTTTCACCGATACCCAATACAGAATTCATATCGTGGGTATTGATAATAGTAGTCATTTTATATTCGTGGGTGATGTCGCTCAACAGTTCGTCAATGACGAGTGATGTTTTGGGGTCTAAGCCCGAGTTGGGTTCGTCGCAGAACAGATATTTGGGGTTGAGTGCGATAGCCCGGGCTATGGCCACGCGTTTTTGCATACCTCCGCTTATTTCTGACGGGTAGAGGTCGTTGACTCCGTGTAGGTTTACACGGTCTAAGCAAAACTCGGCTCTTTTTTTGCATGTCGCATAGCTGTCGCGGGTGTACATCTTCAACGGGAAGATTACGTTGCCAAGTACGGTTTCAGAATCGAAGAGCGCCGACCCCTGGAACAACATGCCTATCTCTTTTCGCAATGCCTTTATTTGCGAGGGTTTCATAACCATGCTGTTACGGCCGTCGTAGAGAATTTCGCCCGATTCGGGACGCATAAGGCCTACAATAGATTTTACGAGTACGGTCTTGCCGGAGCCGCTTTGTCCTATTATCAGGTTGGTTTTCCCTTCGTAGAACTGTGCCGATATGTCATACAGCACTTGTTTTCCCTCGAACGATTTATTGATATGTTTTATCTCTATCATCCCATCATGATTTGTGTGATTATTACATCTACCAGCAGTATCATTACGCTGCTTACGACAACCGCATTGGTACTCGCTTTACCTACCTGCAATGAGCCACCTTTTACCGTATACCCATAGAATGAAGCTATGCTACTGATTATAAAAGCAAAAAACAGCGATTTGAAAAGGGCATACCAGATATAGAACTCGTTGAAGAAAGCCTGAATACCATATGTCAGTATCGATATGGAGATGATGCCTGTAAGGACAGCGATGGCATAGCCGCCAAGTATACCTGTTGCCATACTGAATATGACAAGTACCGGCATAAATGTTACCATACCTGCTATTTTGGGCAGTATAATGTAGTTGGCACTGTTGATACCCATAATTTCCAGCGCATCTATTTGCTCGGTTACACGCATGGCACCAATTTCTGATGCAATATTTGAACCTACTTTACCCGATAGGATAAGTGCCAGCATGGTGGATGAAAATTCGAGCAAGATAATTTCTCGGGTTGCCACTCCCACGGTGTATTTAGGCAATAACGGCGAAACGATATTCAACTGCATCTGTATGGCGATTACAGCACCGATAAAGAGTGATATGATAATAACAATAGGAATGGAATTGACTCCCAGTTTATATAATTCGTCGATATAGCATTTGAGGAACTCTTTCCATCTGTCGGGGCGACTGAATGTACGTCCCATCAGGTGGGCATAGTTTCCAAAATTTTTGAGGGCGTTGTGTAACATATAATTTATTTGATAACAAGAATAACTTGCAAATGTACGAATTTTTTGTTGCAATCTCTTGCTCATATCGCTTTGTGCTGTAAATAGGTCTTTTTTGTCTTATACCTATTTTATATTGTCGAGGTGATGTGTCTGAGAGTCTATTGTATAATTCTATGATATGTAAAACGCTGTTGTACCAAAGAATTTGAAGCATCGCTTTTTTGTTTTGCCTGTGATTGTATTATCTTTGCACCCGAAAATATTATCTATATGTTTGTGCCAGACAAAACGAGCAATATGGATGCGGTCGATGCGATGCGTCGTAATGGAGGTATGGTGTTGCGTACCAGCGATTTGGTAAAGAAATATCGCCAGCGTACAGTGGTTAACCATGTTTCTATCAATGTGACGCAAGGTGAGATAGTGGGGTTGTTGGGCCCAAATGGAGCCGGCAAGACCACAACCTTCTATATGACTACGGGGCTTGTTACGCCCAATGAGGGACACATCTATATCAATGACCTCGATATAACCGAGTTCCCGGTTTATAAGCGAGCCCAACATGGTATAGGGTATTTGGCCCAGGAGCCATCGGTATTCCGCAAACTTTCGGTCGAAGATAATATACGGGCGGTTTTGGAAATGACTAAAACGACTCCCGAGTATCAGCGCGAAAAGTTGGAGAGTCTGATTGCGGAGTTCAGCCTTGGTAAGGTGCGTAAGAACTTGGGCGACCAGCTCTCGGGTGGTGAGCGGCGTCGTACCGAGATAGCTCGTTGCCTGGCGATAGACCCTCAGTTTATCATGCTTGATGAGCCTTTTGCCGGCGTCGACCCCATAGCAGTAGAGGATATACAAAAGATAGTATATAAATTGAAAGAAAAGAACATAGGTATTCTTATCACCGACCATAATGCTCCCGAGACGTTGAGTATTACCGACCGAGCTTATCTTCTTTTTGAAGGAAAGATACTTTTCCAAGGCACATCTGAGGAGTTGGCTGAGAATCCTATTGTACGCGAAAAATATTTAGGCCGTAGCTTTGTATTCCGTCGCAAAAGTTTCGATTGATATTTTTACTGCATTGCCAACGCGCGAATGGTGTTGTCGTTTTTTTAGGTCATGCCACTTCGCATGTGGTGAAACATCTTAAAAAGATAACATAAAAACACTGGTGCTTAGCCTCGTTACGAGGCTAAGCACCAGTGTTTTTTTCGATTGAAAGTATTGTATAGCGTCAGAAATTAAATTTTTCGAGTTTCATATTGCTGAGTTCCTCGAGTTGCGGAACCAATCGCTTGAAATGTTCCGATTGTTGGTGGGCTTCCAATACTTCAGGGTCTTTCCACGTTTCACATATCATCAGTGTATTGTGGCGGGTTGCACTTTCGTACAGGTCATAAGCTATGCAACCGTTGTCTTGCAATGAGTGCTTTACCAATTCTTTGGCTATCTCAACAACTGTGTCGCGCTTGTCGGCGCTGACTTCCATAAAAACATTTAGTCTTATCATTGTTGTATAAATTAGAGAGGTTTATGTTACGAAACTGTTATTTCTCGGTTCCTTCTTGAGAGTGATGTTGCTGCTCTTGCGATGTCTTTTCATCAGGCAGAGCCTCTTTTTCTTGTTTCTGAGCCTCTTCTTGCCGGCGGGCCCGTGCGCGCTCTTGCGCCCGTAATGTGTAGTACAACGCAATGATACAGAGCAGCGATACTACTATAATGCCAAAGTACTCCAAGATTTCGCCCTCTTTCAGTATATTACGTCCCATGAAAGCCATGACGATAAGGTATATCAACAACATGGCAGGAATAAAGACAGATTTCTTTAGATGTTTCATTATTGTAAGTTTTTAAGGTGGGTGTTTTTCCTTTCGCTATCATTGGTAGAAGCAAAGGTATTGATATAAAAGGGTTCTTTATGTAGCAAAGCGTTGTATATGTGCAGGCAGGCCCACGCATCGAGTGCGGCATAGTATTGTTGGGGCACGGAGAGGGTGGGAGCCTCCCAATTGGAGAGACGTTGAGCCTTTGATATTTTTTTGCCGAAAATGATGGCATATATCTTTTGCAAGCTCATGTCGGCTATACCATATTGTTTGACAAGGGTCTGTAATTCTACGTAGTTTTGAGGTTTAAAGTCACCAACGCGGTGCAGTACCGAAAAATCGTCTTTTAGCGAAAGCCCTATTTTGAGTAAGTCTGGGTCGGTCAACAGGTCACGTAGTGCCGGGGTAAAACCTATTTTGTTTATGCGGAACAAGAAACACTCGTTGTCGGTGGCAATTTGTATCAATGATACTTTGTTTGTTTTGCCTTTGCGAAACGAGGGTTTGGTTTCAGTATCTATTCCCAGCATAGGGGCGTGCCGCAGAGTCTCGATAGCAGTCTCTGCAGCTTCGGGTGTGTCTACAACATGTATGGCACCACCGAAACTTTCGATAGGCAGTTCGTTGACACTCTCTTTGTCTATGCAGATGTTAGGTTGCAATGTTCTCATAATCTGGTTGCTTACGATGAGTGGTGATGATGGTGACAGAGCGGGTCATCGCAATCGTGATGATGTTGCTCGTGTCCGTAAGCGTCATATTCATCTGATTCGTCTCTTTCGTTGCCATAACCGAGGTTATGGAGCGGGCGCATAATGTTTACCAATTTCTGTCCCCAATAAGTGGCGAAATTTTCTCGGCATCGATATATGGCTATGCGCGACAGGGTTTCGTTGCCATAGCGATACACCTCGAGAAAGTCGCGTATGTCTTGGTATACGTCGGCTATCCCTTCTGAAATAGATGCTGCAATAGGGGCATCGCTGTAGGCCATATCGGCATCGAAAACCTCTAGATAGTCGTCGTCTTTACCCAAGAGAACACTTACAGAGTTGCGGATGTATTCATATTGTTCTTCTGTCACATAATTGGCAAGGTCGTCGTCCTCTTCCGGTTCGTCAGTGGGGAGTAGCGAAGCCTTTACATACAGCAGGGGAAGTATGCGTGTAAGGGCGAGTATAAAATCATCCCTGTCACTCTCGGAGCATTGTTCCACTCGGCTGCAAAATTCTAATCCTACAGTGACAAATTCTACTATCTCTTTTGAGTACACTCTTTCGTCCATTTTTATTTACAGTATAAATGGTTACGGCATATATAATCATATACACCTGCGGGTAGAAATGTGTTCATGTCGTGTCCATCGGCAATGCCATCGCGTATCCATGTAGACGATAGTTCTACAATGGGGGCATGTGCATAGCTGACGTGAGCGGGCAGTTTGTCGGTGTCTATTTCGTATCCCATGCGGGGATATATGCATACACCATATTCGTTGATGATGCGATTGCCCTCTTTCCAGCGGTCGAAGATAAGCCAATTATCGGCACCGATAACCAATATGAAGGTGTTTCCCGGATACCTCTCGCGAAGCGTATCGAGCAAGGTTATGGTGTAGGAGGGTTGTGGTAGCGAAAACTCTATGTCGCAATAGCGTATTTTAGGGTTGTGGCTTACGGCCAACTTCAACATTTCGCATCGGTGGCGGTCTCCATCGGGGGTACTTCGCTCGCGTACAGGGTTGTGAGGCGTTACGCTCATCCATACTTCATCGAAGTCCTCGTATTCGGCAAGATACGAAGCCAACATGAGATGTCCCATGTGTACGGGATTGAACGAACCCGAGAAGATGCCTATTTTCATGATTATTCGTTTATAAAGTTTGTGACGAGTTCCAATACTTGCTTTTTGGCTTTCTCGAGATCGTCGTTAACCACTATTTTATCGAATTGCGGTGCATACGACAGCTCTTTCACAGCCTTGGCTATGCGGGTGGTGATTACTTCGGGTGCATCTGTTCCCCGTTTTACAAGCCGCTCATGCAACACATCGACACTGGGTGGCTTGATGAATATGGAGAGTGCGTCGTTGCCATAGAAACGCTTTATGTTGAGCCCGCCTACCACGTCGACATCGAATATCACATGGCGGTGGCTTTCGCGCAGACGTTCTATCTCGCTCTTCAGTGTGCCATAGTACTTGCCGGGATATACCTCTTCATATTCCAGAAAGTCGCCATTGCCTATGTGTTCGCGAAACTCATCGATACTCATGAAGTAATAGTCTTTGCCGTTTTGCTCGTTGCCCCGTGGCTGACGGCTGGTTGCCGAAACAGAGAACGACAGAGGCAAGCCTTGCTGCATGAGATATTGTATGAGAGTAGATTTGCCCGAGCCCGATGGCGCCGAGAAAATAATCAGTTTGCCTTTCTTCTCCATATCTGTGGTTACATTACATTGAGAACTTGTTCTTTTATCTGTTCCAACTCATCTTTCATGCGCACTACGATGCGTTGCATCTCGGCATGGTTGGCCTTAGAGCCCAGTGTATTTATTTCACGTCCCATCTCTTGGGCTATGAAACCCAATTTCTTGCCTTGTCCATGCCCGGTTTCCATCGTTTCCATGAAGTAGCGCAGATGATTGTCGAGGCGGTGCTTCTCTTCGTTGATATCTAATTTTTCTATATAGTATATCATTTCCTGTTCGAGACGGTTTTTATCGTAGTCTATTTCTTTTATTTTCGACAATCCCTCTACGATACGTCCTTTTATCTTTTCTATACGTTCTTGCTCGTAGGTCTCTACTTCTTTGAGTAACGCAGCAATGTTTGTTATTTTCTGCGTAAAAATATTTTGCAGGCATCGGCCTTCTTGTGTGCGGAATGCAACAAGTTGGTCTATGGCCGTTTTCAAGGCTTCGTCAAGAGCTACGGTCTCTTCGTCGGTCAGTTCGGGAGTCTCGGTCTGTAAGGTATCGGGCAGACGGAATAAAATCTGAAACCAATCGGTAGGGGTATTTATGCCTAAGGTAGCAGCCGCATTGTTTATTTGTTCGTAATAGCTTTGCAAGGCTTTTACATTGAGTTGTGACGGCATATCGCCACCGATACTTTCGGTACGTATCGTGAGGTCTACCTTGCCGCGCTCGAGTCTACGGGCTATCTCACTCCGTATTTCCATCTCTTTCTCTTTATACAAAGGCGGAATACGGGTCGATAGGTCGAGTTGCTTGCTGTTGAGTGACTTTATTTCGACAATTATCTTTTTGTTAGGCAATTCGGCTATTCCTTTGCCGAATCCGGTCATGGATTGTATCATGGTTCAATATATTATTCCTGCAAAATTAATTTATTTCGCGGTTATTTCTCCTATCCATTGAGAAAAAAGAGCTATTTTTGTGCTCCGTATCAGTAAGAAATATATTGCTATGCCCAATATTATACATATAGAGACCTCTACCGAGGTATGTTCCGTGGCATTGTCGTGCGACGGATATGTGCAATTTCATCGTGAGTCGTTCGATGGCCCTTCGCATGCTTCGCTTTTGGGAGACTATGTAAAAGACGCAGTCACCTATGCCCGTCTCAAGGAGTTGCCCTTGCATGCCGTTGCGGTAAGTGGTGGCCCCGGCTCTTATACGGGTTTGCGTATCGGCGTTTCTGAGGCTAAGGGCCTCTGCTTTGGATTAGGGTTGCCCCTCATTGCAGTGAGCACGCTCGAGTTACTATGCACTACGGCTATGTTCCGTGCCGATGCCGACCCCGAAGCTTTGATATGTCCCATGATAGATGCCCGTCGTATGGAGGTATATGCTGCTGTGTACGACGAGCGGTTGCAACCGGTTGTGCCTGTTGGAGCATATGTGGTAGATGAGAATACGTTTGCCGATGTACTCGAGCATCGCAAGGTGGTGTTTTGTGGCAATGGTGCGGCTAAGTGTAAAAATGTGATACAGCATCGTAATGCACTCTTTGTAGACGACATCAGACCGCTTGCCTCCGGAATGGTAGCACTTGCCGAACGTGCTTTTGTAAAAGGTGATTTTTGTGACGTAGCCTATTACGAACCGTTCTATCTGAAAGAGTTTGTGGCTACCCGTCCCAAAAACAAAATCATATAATCAAGAGAACCAGTTATAGCATTATGTTGCAATATAATTCACAACTCAAAAAACTTGTTTTGCCCGAGTATGGGCGCAATGTGCAGCAAATGGTTGATTACTGCCTCACTATTCCCGACAGGCAGGAGCGTACTCGTTGTGCTTATACCATTATAGATATTATGGGTAACCTGTTTCCGCACTTGCGCGATATTGACGACTTTAAGCACAAGTTGTGGGACCATCTCGCTATCATGGCCGACTTTAAACTCGATATAGATTACCCTTATCCCGTTGTAAAGCGTGAGAACCTGGTGACAAAACCCGAGCGTATACCATATCGACACTTCCCCATACACTATCGTCACTATGGGAAAATTACCGAAGAGATGTTGCAGAAAGCCCGACTTATGTCGCCCGGTGAGGAGCGCGATGCGTTGGTCTATATGCTGGCCAATTTTATGAAGCGTTCTTACATTACCTGGAATAAGGATAATGTCGATGATGAGAAAATCTGGCAAGACGTTTACGAATATACCCATGGTGCTATCCGTATGGATGCACCCCTTTTACGTGCCAAAGAACTCAAAGACGACCCGGCGCCGCAACAACAATCGCGTAAGAAGAAAAAGAAAAACAAGTAACCACAATCCTTACCGGCATATACACACGTTATGGCATCATTCGTTATAGAAGGCGGTCGCCGGTTACAAGGCGAACTTACCCCGCAGGGCGCTAAAAATGAAGCCTTGCAGATTATATGCGCTTCGTTACTTACAACCGAGGCAGTCACGGTTCACAATGTCCCCGACATACTTGACGTTAACAACCTCATACAGCTGCTGCGCGAGATGGGGGTAGAGGTAAGCCGTGACGGGATAGATACATATACATTCCGTGCAGAGCGCCTGGATGTAGATTATATGCAAAGCGATGCCTTTATATCGCGATGTGCTTCGTTGCGCGGCTCTGTCATGCTGATGGGTCCGCTCTTGGCCCGTGAGGGATATGTGCGTATGCCTCGTCCCGGAGGTGACAAGATAGGTCGTCGTCGTCTCGATACCCATTTTCTCGGTATGCAGAAGTTGGGAGCCTCCATATCGTGTACAGCAGGTTCGGCCGTATATGAAGTAAAAGCCGACAAGTTACAAGGCACGTATATGCTGCTCGATGAGGCTTCGGTTACCGGTACGGCCAATATACTGATGGCGGCAGCTCTTGCACAGGGCGTTACCACCATATACAATGCAGCATGTGAGCCCTACGTACAGCAATTGTCGCATATGCTATGCCGTATGGGGGCACGCATAGAGGGTATAGGCTCGAACCTCCTCACAGTGTACGGGGTAGGGGCGTTGCACGGATGCGAGCATACCATCTTGCCCGATATGATAGAGGTGGGCAGCTTCATAGGTCTGGCTGCCATGACGGCCTCGGATATAACCATCAAGAATGCTTCGGTACAGCATCTCGGCATTATTCCCGACAGTTTCCGTCGTCTGGGTATTACCATAGAGCAGAGGGGCGACGACTTGCATATTCCTACTCACGAAAGTTACGAGATAGAGACCTTCATCGACGGTTCCATTATGACCTTTGCCGATGCTCCATGGCCCGGGCTTACACCCGACCTGCTCAGTGTCTTTCTTGTTGTGGCTACACAAGCCAAGGGCAGTGTGCTCATCCATCAGAAGATGTTTGAAAGCCGTCTTTTCTTTGTCGACAAACTTATAGACATGGGAGCGCAAATCATACTTTGCGACCCACACCGTGCCGTTGTCATAGGGCAAGCTCACGCTCACGCCTTGCGTGCTGCCGACATGGTGTCGCCCGATATACGAGCCGGCGTAGCCCTGCTTATAGCTGCCATGAGTGCCGAGGGTACCAGCCGTATACACAACATAGAGCAAATTGACCGCGGATACCAGGACATAGACCGCCGTCTCAATGCGATAGGAGCGCGCATAACACGCTTGTAATATGATACGTCGTGACGAACTCATAAAAATAGGACGCTTCAACAAGCCTCATGGTGTGCGTGGAGAAATTTCCATGACTTTTACCGACGATGCTTTCGACCGTTGCGACTCACCCTATATCGTGTGTCTTGTCGATGGTATTTTTGTTCCCTTTTTTATTGAAGAATATCGTTTTAAAAGCGACTCTACTGCGCTTATGAAACTTTGCGATGTTGATAATGAAACAGATGCAGCTGCATTTACTCTGCTTGATGTATATTATCCCAAACGCTACTATGTAGAGTCTGACGAAGCCGCAACTCCCGGCGATTATTTTATCGGATTCAGTGTTGTAGACAGTGAGAAAGGAGCTTTAGGAAGTATCATTGCCATAGACGATGCCACTGTCAATGTACTCTTTGTCGTAGCTGCTTCCGATGGCAAGGAGTTGCTTATTCCGGCACAAGAAGCTTTTGTAGAATCTATCGACGAAGAGGCACGAACCATACACATGCATCTTCCCGACGGATTGCTCGATTTGTAATACAGGATAAAATCAATTTGGCACATTAGTAGTTAGTAATTATATATGTTGCTCAGCTGTGAGGCAACGGCAATTTATATATCTTATGCTCATGAAGTGGCGTGAATGTATGTGTAGCACCCCTTCAATTAAAATAGTATAACTTGAATTGAAATATTGTTATTATATGGCATGCTATTTGTTATATTTATAATAAAAACGAATGGTTTTCGTTTGATAAACGTAGGCGATGCATCGTAATAATAAAATTTTAATTTTAGCGATTATGAAACAGGAATTTTGGGTATGGGCGCTCATAGGCGCATTATCGTGTGTAGGAGTAGTAAATGCACACGCGGATACGCAGGCCGACAAGACTGCCGCCAAGCAAGAGAAGATTGATAAGAAAGCCATGGAGAAACGTATACAGGCTATGCGTGACTCGGTGAGTTTTGTGCGTGCGGTAGAGGCTATAGAAAACCACGATTTTGTTTTGGAGGCCGACCGTTTGGTCTTTAAGCGGGGTGAGACGGCTTATGTATCGTCAGGTACCAATTTCGTTTCGCTCAAAGGCGATGAGGCTGTTGTACAGGTAGCCCCATTCAATGTAGGTGGCCCCAATGGTGTGGGCGGTGTTACTGTAGAGGGACGCGCCTCGGATATGGAGCTGAAAACCGATAAGAAAGGCAATGTCTTTTTCTCGATGAATGTATTGGGCTCGGGTATCTCGGCGTCGGTCTATTTAAGTCTTCCGGTAGGAGGAAACAATGCTACGGTGACGGTCGACCCCAATTTCAGTTCCAACCGTATTACACTTAGCGGTACATTACTGTCTACAGAACAGTCGTCGGTATATCAGGGCCGTTCTTTCTGATGCCCGGGTTGCATAGCAGTTTCTGTAGTTGTGATGAGACTGCCAAGTGACCTGTTTGTTTGTCATCATTTTGTCAGTGGGCTGCAGCATAGTAAAAATATGCCGCAGCCCACTTGTTATATTATGGCAGGAGATGGGCAAGGTGTTGAGCTAGAGTAGGAGGGAGCATTTACAGAGATTGCCGTTTAGGCCGTTGCCATAATTGGGATACTGTCTATCGGACATGCAGGTATGTAGATGAGACTCTTTTTTGCTGTCATTTTGTCCGATATTGTCCGCTTGTCTGTTTTTGGCATGAAATTGGTTAAATATTTAGTGCATTCTGCTTTATGCAGAGGCATTAATAGAGTATAAACATTAAAAAATAGTAATACAATGAACATTAAGCCATTGGCAGACAGAGTGCTGGTATTGCCCGCTCCTGCCGAAGAAAAAACAGTCGGTGGAATTATCATTCCCGATTCAGCAAAAGAGAAACCTCTCAAAGGTACGGTTATTGCTGTTGGTAACGGTACGAAAGATGAGGAGATGGTCGTAAAGCCCAATGACAAGGTTTTGTATGGCAAGTATGCCGGTACTGAAATTGAGCTCGATGGCGAAAAATACCTTATCATGCGTCAGTCTGACATTCTCGCAATTTTGTAATCATTTATACTATTCAGAATAACTCAAAAAAAGATTACTACTATGGCTAAAGAAATAAAATTCGATACTCAGGCTCGTGAAGAGCTGCGCGCTGGCGTTGATGCGTTGGCCGATGCTGTAAAAGTTACCCTTGGTCCTAAGGGCCGTAATGTGATTATCGAGAAAAAATTCGGTGCTCCCCAAATTACGAAAGACGGTGTTACCGTTGCTAAAGAGATAGAGCTCGAAGACCCGTTTATGAACATGGGTGCTCAGTTGGTAAAAGAGGTTGCCTCGAAGACTGGCGACGATGCCGGTGATGGTACTACTACGGCTACCGTATTGGCACAAGCCATTGTTAATGTAGGCTTGAAAAACGTTACAGCCGGTGCAAACCCCATGGACTTGAAACGTGGTATAGACAAAGCTGTTGCTAAAGTAGTTGAAGGTATCAGAGCTCAAGCTCAAGAGGTTGGCGACGATTTCTCTAAGATAGAATCGATAGCACGTATCTCGGCCAACAACGATGAGGAAATAGGTCAACTTATCGCTGAGGCTATGCGCAAAGTAAAGAAAGATGGTGTTATCACCGTTGAAGAGGCTAAAGGTACCGATACGACTGTTGAGGTTGTTGAGGGTATGCAATTCGACCGTGGTTATATCTCGCCCTACTTTGTAACCAATACCGAGAAGATGGAGTGCGAGATGGAGAACCCCTACATCCTTATCTACGACAAGAAGATTTCGGCATTGAAAGATATGCTCCCCGTATTGGAAGCATCGGCACAAAGCGGTCGTCCTTTGCTTATCATTGCTGAGGATGTTGACAGCGAGGCTTTGGCTACGTTGGTTGTAAACCGTCTGCGTGGTTCGTTGAAGGTTTGCGCCGTTAAGGCTCCTGGCTTTGGCGACCGTCGTAAAGAGATGCTCGAAGATATAGCCGTACTTACCGGTGGTGTAGTTATCTCGGAAGAGAAGGGCTTGAAGCTCGATGCTACTACCCTCGATATGCTGGGCCGTGCTGAGAAAATCACCATCAATAAAGACAATACCGTTATCGTAAACGGTTTGGGCAGTAAAGATGCCATCGCTGCACGTGTGGCTCAAATCAAAGCTCAAATCGAGAAAACAACCAGCGATTACGACCGTGAGAAATTGCAAGAGCGTTTGGCTAAACTTGCCGGCGGTGTAGCAGTTCTTTATATCGGTGCCGTATCGGAGGTTGAGATGAAAGAGAAGAAAGACCGTGTTGACGATGCCTTGAGTGCAACACGTGCTGCTATAGCAGAAGGTATTGTACCGGGCGGCGGTGTTACTTACATCCGTTGCATAGATATGCTCGAAAACCTCAAAGGTGACAACGAGGACGAAACCACAGGTATTGAAATCGTAAAACGTGCTATTGAGGCTCCGTTGCGTCAGATTGTTGCTAACGCCGGTCTTGAAGGTGCAGTTATACTGCAAAAAGTTCGCGAAGGCAAAGGCGACTTCGGTTACAATGCTCGTACAGGCGAATATGAAAACTTCTTTGCCGCAGGCGTTATCGACCCTGCCAAGGTTACGCGTGTAGCTCTTGAGAATGCTGCCAGCATCGCCGGTATGTTCCTTACAACAGAGTGCGTAATAGCCGAGAAGAAAGAGGAGAATCCTGCTCCTGCAATGCCTGCCAACGGAATGGGTGGCATGGGCGGCATGATGTAATGCTGTAACGCCAGGATAAAATAGTGAAACGCTGCAACGATTATCGTTGCAGCGTTTCTTTTTTATATAAGCTGTTATTGTACGGATTATTACTTGTTTTACCAATCGGTTTGCGACTGATGTTGCCGATTGATGCAGGGATATACCATAACACGTAACATGTAATGGTATGCAGCCAGACAGTAGTACTCCGGGTTATGGTTGTCAGCAACCGCTACCGTCAATATTGCATGAGGCACCTTCGGCTGTAGGGCGCGATTGTAGGCCGGCATCTTCGGGTGTAAGTGTGACCGTGCCGTCGTCGAGGACAAAACAAGGTATGCCTACCGCACCTGTGGCCTTGGCAGTTGCAAACACGGCATTGTTGTCGCGAAGTTTTAAGAAGGCCTTGAGGTTGCGTACACTCTTGCCTATGTCTATGATTTCGTATCGGTTGTTATCTGTTACCTGCTGTTCTACATAAGTACAATCGGGGCAGGTCTCCATGCCATATATCTTTATCATAGTTTGTAAGTATTATTTCGGGTTAGACATTTTTTCTGTTGAGAAATACTTCTGTACGGTTCAAAGATACAAAAAATAGTGTATAAACCGTGCATATAAGGATATAACATGTGAGCCGACTTATTTGATGGCGCAAATGCAAGGTTTTTATGGAGAGGCCGTCATAATCACGAAAATTCTTCGTACCTTTGGGCAAATTTTTGCAAGCCCGTTGCTCAGCTTGTTTTATTGCCGCTACGGCTTGTATAACAAGGATAAAAATCGTCGTAATATGAATATTTCTTATAATTGGCTGAAAGAGTATCTCGATTTTGACCTTTCTCCCGAGGAGACTTCAGCAGCACTGACCTCTATCGGCTTGGAAACCGGTGGTGTAGAAGAAGTGCAAGCTATAAAGGGTGGGCTTGAAGGATTGGTAATAGGTAAAGTGCTTACTTGCGAAGACCATCCCAACAGTGACCATTTGCATGTGACTACGGTAGACTTGGGCCAAGGTGAGCCGGTACAGATAGTATGCGGCGCTGCCAACGTGGCTGCCGGACAATATGTAGTTGTAGCTACAATAGGTACAGTATTGTATGATGGTGACCAAAGCTTTACTATCAAGAAGTCAAAGATACGCGGCGTGGAGTCCTTTGGTATGATATGTGCTGAAGATGAAATAGGTATAGGCACTTCGCATGCAGGTATCATTGTCTTGCCAGAGCCTGTCGCTCCTGGTACGCCGGCCAAACAATATTATAATATAGAGAGTGATTATGTTATAGAGATGGATATCACTCCCAACCGTATAGATGCGGCATCGCATTACGGTGTGGCTCGCGATTTGTCGGCCTATTTGGCTCGACATGGCAAACCGGCTCAGTTGCGACGCCCCTCAGTAGATAACTTCAAGGTAGATACGCTCGATGGAGCTATTGCGGTAGAGGTACGTAATACCGAGGCTTGTCCGCGCTATGCCGGATTGACAATTCGTGGCGTCAAGGTGGCCGAAAGCCCCGAGTGGCTGAAGAAACGGTTACAAAACATAGGCTTGCATCCTATAAATAATATTGTAGATATTACCAACTATCTGCTGCATGCCATGTGCCAACCCTTGCACTGCTTCGATTTGAATCAGATAAAAGGCGGTAAAGTGGTTGTACGTACTGTAGAGAATGGTACAAAATTTGTCACCCTCGATGGTGTAGAGCGAACCCTCACCGATAAAGACCTTATGATATGCAATGTTGAGGAGCCTATGTGTATAGCCGGCGTATTTGGTGGTCTGAAGTCGGGCGTAACGGAGGCTACTACCGATATATTCCTCGAATCGGCCTATTTCAATCCTACCTGGGTGCGTAAGACGGCACGTCGTCAAGGGCTCAGCACCGATGCTTCGTTCCGCTATGAACGTGGCATAGACAATAACAATTTGGTGTATGTACTGAAGCTGGCTGCTCTGATGGTGAAGGAACTGGCAGGTGGTACGATTTGTGGAGAGATTGTCGATACACGTCCCGAGGGATTCCCTCCATTCCCTGTTACTCTTACCTATGATAAAGTAGACAAACTTATAGGAAAGAAGATACCGGCCGAGACAATAAAATCTATTTTGAAGAGTCTCGAAATGAAAATTACCGGTGAGACTGACGAGGCTCTGCAGTTGCTTGTCCCCACATATAGGGTGGATGTACAACGCGAGGTAGACGTCATTGAAGACTTGTTGCGCATTTACGGCTACAACAATGTGGAGTTTACCGATGCACTTCATGCCAATTTGTCATATAAGACTGTTACCGACCAAAGTCACCATTTGCAAAACATCATATCGGAGCAGCTGACAGGATGCGGCTTCAACGAGATTATGTGCAATTCGTTTACCGCGGCTTCGCTTTACGAAGGTTGTGGTAACTTCTCGCCCGACCGTTTTGTACGATTGCTTAATCCTCTCAGTAGCGACCTTGGCGTAATGCGTCAGACCTTGTTGTTCGGTGGCTTGGAGAGCATAGCCCGCAACATCAACCGCCGTCATCCCGATGTGCGCTTCTATGAGTTTGGCAGTTGCTATTTCTATGATGCCGACAAGACATCCGACAGTAATCTTACTGCGGCATATTCCGAGGAGAAACACTTGGCCTTGTGGCTTACAGGCAATCGGGTATCGGGCAGCTGGGCACACCCAGACGAGAAATCGAGTGTCTTTGAGCTGAAAGCTTATGTAGAGAATATCTTTGCCCGTATGGGTATATCGCACAATGAAATGGTGATAACACAAATATCGGACGATCTTTACTCTGCAGCTTTACAGATAATGACCCGTGGCGGCAAATTGCTGGGACATGTGGGTATCGTAAACCGCAAGTTACTGAAGAAAGCCGATATAGATGCCGATGTTTTCTATGCCGAACTTTTGTGGGATAATATGCTGCATCTTGCATTGCACCATAAAGTAACGTTTACCGAATTGCCCAAGTACCAGTCGGTGAAACGAGACTTGGCATTGCTCGTAGACAATGCAGTGACGTTTGCCGATATAGAGCGAGTAGCACATGCTACCGACCGCAAGCTGTTGCGAGAAGTGTTGCTTTTCGATGTTTACGAGGGTGACAAGTTGCCTGCAGGCAAGAAATCGTATGCTGTCTCGTTCTTCTTGCAGGATGATGACAAGACCCTTACCGACAAACAAATAGATGGTGTTATGAATAAGCTGATAGCAGCTTATTCACAACAGCTGGGAGCACAGTTGCGATAAATGAAATCTTAGTTAAAATATAATTTAGTAAAACAGAAAAATATGGGAAGAGCTTTTGAATACCGCAAAGCCAGAAAACTGAAACGCTGGGGCAACATGTCTCGCACATTTACCAAAATAGGAAAAGAAATAACCATCGCCGTAAAGGCCGGAGGTCCCGATCCTAACGGTAACCCTCGCTTGCGGGCTTTGATGCAAAATGCCAAAGCTGCCAACATGCCCAAGGATAATGTAGAGCGTGCTATCAAGAAAGCTACCGATAAAGATGCCGGCGACTTCAAAGAACTTGTATATGAAGGATACGGACCTTATGGAATTGCTATTGTTATAGAGACAGCAACCGACAATCATACCCGTACGGTAGCAAATATACGTAGTTACTTCAATAAAGCCGGTGGCTCTTTGGGTACAACGGGTTCGTTGTCATTCCTGTTTGAGCACAAATGTGTATTCCATATCAAACCCAAGGAGGGTATTTCGCTTGAAGACCTTGAGCTGGAGTTGATAGACTATGGAGTAGATGAGGTTGAAGCCGATGACGATGAGGTTGTTCTCTATGGTTCGTTCGAGTCGTATAACGACATCCAAAAGTATCTTGAGGATAACGGCTTTGAAATCATCAGCTCAGAGTTTGTGCGCATTCCCAATGACGTGAAGGAACTCGATGCCGAGCAACGTGCTTCTATCGAAAAGTTATTGGAGCGTATCGAAGAAGATGAAGACGTTCAGAATGTATTCCACAATATGAAAGAGGAAGATGACGACGAAGAAGAATAATAGTCTTCTTTCTCAAAATATAAAGCCGTACTCCCCGAAAGGTGTACGGCTTTTTTACGACATGGGGATGTGATGAGAATATGATTTGATGACGAAGGGTTGAATAGAGCCAGGTCATTTGTAAATTCAATTATATTGGTTAAATTTTGGCCCATGTACTTTTTTGAATAGCAAAAGGGATATGACTAAAACCTTGTTACATAGGATACTATTTCTCAAACACAACCCAAAAAAATTAACGACATGAACACCTATTTAGTAAAATCGACAGGAATGATTGTTGCCTTGGCAATGGCTCTGGCTTCGTGTTCCGGTAAAAAAGATGCAACCCAGCAAGATGTTGCGGCTACCGATACGGTAGCAATAGAAGGAGTAGAAATTTTGCCGCTTGATGATGTGACTGCTGTTTGGCTGCAAGACAATGCACAAGAAAAACTGATGCCTCGTACTCTCTTTGCCGATGCTCCCGACACGCTTATAGAGCGCCTCGATTTGCAAGACGGCATACCCTCGACTATCAGTGCCTTTTGGGTAGAGGCCAACGGTGAACATATTTTGTTTGACACCGGTATAGGCGCTCCAGATGGCAAGCTTATGGAACGGTTACAAGCCATAGGATTGACACCCGCCGATGTACGTTATCTCTATCTTACCCATCTGCACGGCGACCACATAGGAGGTATGATGCGTGGCGACAGCGTCGTTTTCCCCAATGCCGAAGTCTATCTTGCAAAGGCCGAGTATGATGCGTGGATGCTGATGCCTGCAGACCAGAATGCACAAGCTGTTGCTACAATGGAAGCCTACAAGGAGCATCTGCACCTCTTTGCTTTTGGTGATACCTTGCCAGGTGGGGTATGTACAATAGATGCAACAGGGCATACACCCGGACATACAGCATACCAGGTAGGCAGCCTGTTGATAGTAGGCGACCTTATGCATGGAGCCGCTTTGCAAATACCTTATCCCGAGTATTGTGCTTCGTATGATATGGATAAGACAAAGGCTGTAGAGACTCGTCGACGCCTTATGCAATATGCCCGTGACAATAAGCTTACCATAGCCGGTATGCACTTGTCTGCTCCTGCATATCTTACTAATGATTGAGTGCGTTAAATATTCGCGGCAGTATGAAATGATGATGAAAAGCGTCCCTTATTGTGTATAGATAAAGGCATAATGTGTAGTTTTATGAAACATGGATGTAGTGCCTGAACGTAAGTCGACACAATAAGCATAGTAAACGAAACAGCCCGTAGAGAACCTCTACGGGCTGTTTCGTTAGTTGTTGATATATTTGTCCTTATTTACGACGCAAAACCAGAAGATTGCTTTTCTCGGGTATTCGATACAGCCCTATATGAGTGTTGTTGATAATGCGGAATGCATCTACGTCGTTCAGCGCATTCAACACGGCATCTTCAATCTTCATTGCTTCGGGCGAACACATTCGGCGCGTCGAGGTAATTTGGTCAAACTGGATACCATTGTTTACATTGGTGTTGTCATACACTATGGTACCGTTCAGAAGGTTGCAGCCTGAGTTGCCGGTAATTTTCTGTGTCGTAATGTCTAACACAATCGAAGGCATCTCTTCAGCATCTATTATTTTTTTCCCGTCTACCTCTATGATATCCCAATGCCCGTTGAGCAATTCTCGCATTTGTCGCGACAGAGTAGCTACCGGCATACCTTCACTGTTGAGGAGGACTATTGTCAACTTCTCCTTTGTTTGTTCAGTAACAGCATAGTGCGTTGTAGAATTTAATGCTTCCATTACATTGCGGTCAGTAACTTCAGGACGGCAAGCCATCATGGTAGTGATACACTCGCCAAACGATAAAGCTGTGCCATCGCCCAATATTAAAGCCCCGTTGAATACGTTACATCCGTTATTACCGAAAATGCGGCTGGTAGCTATGTCGAATGTAATCTGTACGGTTTTATCGCCTATTACCGGTTTCCCGCAAGCTTCAGTGAAGAGCCATTCGCCGTTGAGCAGGCTGTCGGGTAATACAGTCGTGTTATGTAGGGTGTTACGAGTGTCGTCGCTGAAAGATTCTTGCGATGTGGTTTGTTGCATCTTTCGAGTGGTTTTGCACGATGTGGTGGCAAGCAAGGCAGCAAGGCATAGCGTGCCGATGAGAAAGTTACATTTCATTGTCATTTCCAATTAATAATTTATGCGAAGATAGTGCAAATAAGTGACCTGAGGCACAATATTATCTTTTTTATGCATCTCGTATCCTTTTTTTGCATCTCATATGTAGTAATGAAACAACAATTGGCAGAAGCTTTTGTTGCGACGGCAGCAGGAGCCGTTATAACAAAGAAAAAAAATGAAAAATACGTCATGCCATTGCGGCAAGTCGTATTATTTATTTACTTTTGTCACCATATAACTTCGATGGTTGAAATGAGGCCTCTCATATATCGTATTCTTTTATTTTTTTTCTGTCTGACGGCTATTCCGACAGTTGCACAAATCAATACCGATAGGGTGATGAACATAGGACGTAATGCGCTCTATTTTGAGGATTATGTGCTTTCTATACAATATTTCAATCAGGTCATAAAGGCAAAGCCCTATTGGGCAGATCCCTATTTTTACCGTGCTGTAGCTAAGCTTAACCTCGATGATTTTCGTGGCGCAGAGGCCGATGCCACAGCTTGTATCGACCGCAACCCCTATATGGTCGATGCTTACCAGGTACGAGGTATAGCACGTCAAAACATGGAGAATTATGAAGGTGCTATCGCAGATTATAAGCAGGGACTTGAATATGAGCCGCACGACCGTCCCATGTTGATGAATCTTGCCATTGCCGAGGTGCAAATCGAGGATTATTCGGCTGCCGACTCGACCTATGTGGCACTTTTTGCTCAATACCCGTCGTATGCTCCGGCTTACCTTTCGCGCAGTCAGTTTAATCTTATGCGAGGCGATACCATCGCGGCTCGTGCCGATGTAGATAAGGCGATAGAACACGATAAAAACATGTCACCGGCCTATCAGATAAGGGCTCATATACGTATGAAGCACGATGCCGACTATGCCGGTGCATTGGAAGATATGAATATGGCTGTGCGGCTCGAGCCCCAGTCGCCTACGGCATATATCAACCGCGCTTTGGTGCGTTATTATATGGACGATTTGCGTGGTGCTATGGCCGATTATGATTACGTGCTTATCATAGATCCAGGCAATGTGATGGCTCATTATAACCGTGGTTTGCTGCGTATGCAGGTGGGTGACCGTAACCGTGCTATCGAAGACTTTACGGCTGTGCTTACTCGCGAGCCTGACAACTATTTTGCTCGTTACAATCGTGCTATACTTTATGATATCTTGGGACAGTATACCAACGCTATTGCCGATTACGATGCTGTACTGGATGTATATCCCGATTATATTGGAGGCTTGTATGCACGGTCGGAGGCTAAACGTAAACTGGGCGACTTGCGCGGCGGTGAGGCTGATTTTAATAAGGCTTATGCTCTGCAAGAAAAGGCCAAACAAGATCCTAATTATGCCATCGAGGCTGCCGAAAGTGCTGTCAAGAAGGCCGAACGTACCGAGTCGGACAAGAATATCAATAAATTTGACCGTTTGCTTGTTGCCGACAACGATGCAAGCGAGGCTTTTGCCCCTAAATACGAAAGCCAAGTGCGCGGGCGTGTGCAAGACCGTAATGTGCGCGTTAGCATGCAACCCATGTTTGTGCTTACCTATTACGAGCGTCCCAATGAGTTGCGTCCGTCTAACTTCTTCTCTGATGAACTCGATTATCTCAACAATTTGCAAGCATTCCCTTATCGCCTGGTGCTTACCAATGATGAGGCTATACTTACTACATCGCAAATCAACGAACGCTTTTTGTCTATCAACCGTTACGACCGTTACATAGATACCCTTACTACTCCCGATCCTTTGGCATACTTTGGACGGGCTATCGATATGATGCTTATACAGGACTATGCCGGTGCCATAGCCGACCTCGACCGAGTCATAGAGCAGAGCCCACAATTGATGTTGGCATACTTCGAGCGGGCGGTAGTACGTTATAAATATGTGGAATATCGTCGTCGCCAGCAGGCCGACTCAAATGCGCAGTCCTCGGTTTCGTCGACAACAGGAATGCCGTTGCAGCTCAATCCCGAGGCTGTGGAATATGAGCTTATCTTCCGCGACCTGGCCCGCGTATTGGAACTTTCACCCAGGTTCTATTATGCTTATTACAACAGAGGAAATCTCTATTTTGCACAACAAGATGTAGCTTCTGCTATAGCCGACTATACCGATGCATTGCGTTTGCAACCCGACCTGGCTGCGGCCTATTTCAATCGCGGATTGGCATATCTCAAAGCAGGCGACGAGGCCAAAGGACGTGCCGACTTGTCAAAAGCCGGTGAGTTGGGCGTTATGGCTGCCTATAATATTCTGAAACGTTTGGGCGATTGAGATTTGCTCTTATTTTATTGTTGTGTTTCCTATTTTTCTCGGCGACGTAATTCCCAAAAGGCGACGGCCGATGCTGCTGCCACATTGAGCGAGTCTACACCGTGCGACATGGGAATACGTGCCACATAGTCGGCTTCGGTAATGACGGAGTGGGGCAGTCCGTCTCCTTCTGTACCCATAATGATAGCCAGTCGTGGTTCTTTTGCAATGATGGGGTCATCAATAGGCAACGAACGGTCTGTGAGAGCCATAGCTACGGTACGGAAACCGTAGTTATGTAAGTCGGTGAGGGGTGCAGACATCCACGTCCATGGCACAAGAAATACTGTACCCATAGAGACTCGTACAGCACGTCGGTTCAAAGGGTCGCACGTGTCGGGGGTGAGCAGTACGCCGTCAATTCCCAAGGCGGCGGCCGAGCGGAATATTGCCCCAATGTTGGTGGTGTCTACTACGCCTTTTATCACAACAACCCGACTTGATTGGTGGCATACCTCCTCGACGGTAGGCAGGTGTCGCCGACGCATGGCACATAATACACCTCGTGTGAGAGTATAGCCTGTGAGTTGTGCCAATAGTTCGCGGCTACCTGTATAAACAGGTATGTGAGGACACCGGCGTATTATCTCGGCAGCATCTCCTTCTATATGTCGTCGTTCGCACAGTAGAGCAACAGGCTCATAACCGGCTGTCAATGCAACATGTATTACTTTGGGACTTTCGGCTATAAATATGCCTTTGTCAGGCTCTATGCGGTTGCGTAATTGAGCCTCGGTCAACGTACCAAACAGCTCCACGCCCGGGTGTTGTAACGATGATATTTCTATAATTGCCATATCAATATTTTTTGCAAAGATAGTGTAAACGCGGGTAGGTCGTACAATATAGTACGGGAGTGCTTGTCGAGTATTTTTGTATACAAAGGGGATGTGAACGCAGTATTACGTATCACATCCCCTTATGTATCGATGCCCGTTTACGGATTATTTCTTTCTCAGGCTTATGAATATAAGGCCTTTGCCTAAGGCATCGTATTGCTTTACGATTTCGGAAGAGTCTTTAAATACAGTAACAGACTCTATATCTTCGACTTTTATATCGTTTATGTCTTTAACTTTTTTGCCGTCTACTACATAAACAGGTTCGGCAGTGGCAAGCGGGGTTGTGCCGTTGGAGATAGAAATAGTCTTCGTATCGCCCGATTTTACCTCCAAAACACGGACGGAAGTAGAGTCTGTAGCGTTTGCACTTCTTATGGATATTACTTTCCCTTTTGTGTCGGGTAGCTTGTTATCCTTATATCCAACGACAACTATATCGTCGATGGCTGTATCGCTATCTTTGAGAACGATAGAAATAACCTTGTTCCCGTTATCGAATTTGTTTACGTTGATGTTTTTAATGTCATCGGGCGAAATTTCATTTAATTTTTCTCGTGATATCGGTTTGCCGTTGACGAAAATCTGTACGTTGGCAGTATCGTTGGCATCGAACTTAATATTTCTTTGCAGCGAGATGCTGTCGTTTTGCGATGTATAGACATAGCTGACATAGGCATCCTTTGAAGAGCCTTTAGTATCGTCGGTTGACTCGGACGATATGGTTATTACATTATTATGTTGTTGACTGTCGTCATTTACATTCTTTTTTGTAATTTCGGCAGTTGAAACATTTTGCAGTCCATCGGCAATTACCGGTGTAGAAAGCAAGAGGGCAGCCAAGCCCAGGGCAGGAAGCGCAGCAAGGGCGCGCCATTGTGTCTTTTGATTCGATTTTTTACGTAACATCATAGTAATACGTTTTTTTAGGTTGCTGTGATTTAGGCTGTTGGCTATGGACGGGAATCTTGTGCCGACAGCCTTTTTAATAAGTAATAGTTGATATGTATGGGCATCTATTCCACTGTTGAGAACTGCTTCATCGGCTTCGTATTCGTGAATACTTTGCAGTTCGTTACGCATTAACCATCCGGCCGGATTATACCAAAGCAATATCGAGGCAGTTTCGGCGGCAAGCAGGTCTATCCAATGATGACATTGCAGATGCTGCTCTTCGTGAGCTATGATGATGTCGCCCGCTGTTTCGTAATCGTGTTGCGACATGACGATGTAACGATACCAACTGAATGGTGCTAAGTTGTTATCGTTGTGTAAGACCAATTGCCAGCCGTTTGTTGTGTAGCTGCGTAGCCCTTTGTGTATGGTACGGTACATGCGATACCATATAAAAACTTCGCGTGCTATAAAAAAAAGTAGGCCTGCTATGTAAAGTATAACGACTGCCATGATAGCCCACTCTGTCAACACATGATTTAGATAAGCGGCATGGTCGATAGAAGTGGGCGTTGTTGCGACGTATGAGCTGTTATATATAATCTTCATGGCAGGCAATGTAATCTCTTGCTGACGATGTGCGGTTACATATATGATTCCGGCTACGAGCGACACTATGTAACTCGATAGAACAAATATGCGATTGAAGCGGTGAAATGTTTCTTTCTCGAGTAATAGTTTATATACTGCATATAGGGCAAGCAGTATAATCCCGACTACAAATGTGTATGCGACGAATGTTCCCATGGCATTACTCTTTTTCTTTGTGATGAGCTTCTTCTACGGCGGCTATGAGCGAACGCAATTCGTCGAGAGTAATGTTTTCTTCTTTTACTAGCGACGATACAACTCCAAGGTACGAATTGTTGAAGTATTTGCTTACAAGATTGCGTAACGAGCGTTTACCTACATCGCCCGGGCTTACGGTTGCATAATACTGGTAGGTTTTGCCGTATGCCTTGTGAGCGACGAACCCTTTCTCTTCGAGCCCTCGTACAATGGTCGATAGTGTGTTGAAGTGAGGTTTGGGTTCATCATAGAAATCGAGTATCTCTTTCACGAATAGTGGTCCGTGTTCCCAGAAGAATCGCATCAACTCCTCTTCTTTGGCTGTAAGTTCATTCGTTTTCATATTACTATCTTTTGTTATGGAAAGTCCCTTCGCAATCGGTATGATGATGCGCTGTGTTCTTTCTGATGCAAAGAACTAAAATATTTAGTTGATAAACTAATTTATTTAGTTAATAAACTAAAAATAGTAGTTTTTAATTTTTCAAAGAGCTTTTAATACTTTGTAATATTCTGATTTACATAAATTTAATGATATGCCGATTGCCGATTCCTATTTGCCAAGTAAAATGCTTTTGTTTTTCTATGCAATACATTATCTTTGTTAAATGATAGTTGTATGAGTGCAGATTTGTGAAACAGACAGGCAACGAAACTTTTTATGAACAGGTATATATGTGTCCTTTTATTTCTTCTGTCGGCAGCATGGGTTAACGGATGGTCGCAGAATGTAAGGCAAGTCGATTATTCTTCACTTTTTTCGCGAAAGGGTATGCGTCATGCGTCGGTGGGCGTGTGTGTCATGGAGGTGTCAACAGGGAGAGTATTAACCGGTTATAACGAACATATCGCTTTTACACCGGCTTCGCTCACTAAGATTGTTACAGCCGCAACGCTCTTACAACTCTATCCCGATACTGCCCGGTGGTATACCCGAGTAGGATATACCGGTTACATAGATAATGATGGTGTATTACAAGGCGACATAGTGATACGGGGTTGCATTGACCCCTCTCTGGCCAACGATTATGCCTTACGGCCGACCGGTGCATTTCTTGATACGATTGTCGAGGCTGTCAGCTGGGCTGGGATTCGTTCCGTAGCTGGTAATATTGTTGCCGATGCCTCACTATGTGCCACAGAGACATCTTCTCAGTGGTTGGCTGAAGACTTGGGGTGGTATTATGGCGCGGGATGTTATGGCATCAACTATAAGGGAAACAGTTACGACCTCTATCTGCGTACAGGTGCAGAGGGTACTCAACCTCATATACTTGGCACATCGGCGACGGTTGCACCTGTAACATATCACAATCATCTTGTAGTAGGGCAAAAAGATTCGTCGTTCGTATCGGTCGTACCATATGCCGAGCAGTGTGTTTTGTCGGGTATTGTCCCGGCGCACCGCGAGAAGTTCGTCTTACCGTGCTCCATGACCGACCCGCCGCTTACATTGGCATGCGATGTAAAGGCGCGTTTACAGGCTGCACATATATTTGTTGCCGGACATGCAGTGACCGACCGTTTATTGCAAGAGGAGCAAAAGCCTGTTCCTGTAGCTACATCAAACTTGTGTAGTTATCCGTCGGAAGAGTTATTGCAGATGGTAGAGACGATGTTGCACCATAGCGATAATCTCTATGCCGAGGCGATGTTGCGATATGTGGCGTTGTCGCAAGATACGGTAGCTACAGTGTCGACAGCACTGGCAATAGAGCGCGATATATGGAAAAAAGCCGGGCTCGACACTGAGGCTATGCAACTCTACGACGGTAGTGGTTTGGCTCGCAAGAATGCTGTTACTCCCTATTTTTTGGCATCGCTCTTATCACAGGCATACCATATGCCCCAGTTGGGAGCCGCGTTTGTCTCGGCCTTTCCTGAGGCAGGACGTGAGGGGTCTGTCAGGTCTTTTATGGCACGACAGAAGTTGCCCGGTATATTGCGCCTTAAAAGTGGCAGTATGGGTGGGGTACTTTGCTATGCAGGTTATTATATGAACGCCGGTACTGTCTATGCCGTAGTGTTGATGTGTAATCACCATACCTGCCGTCATGCACAGGTACGTGCGCAATATGAGAAACTGCTGCGAACCATATTCTAAATTCTAAAAACAGTATTGTATGAAAACAAATGTATTGAGTAAAATAAAGACATCGTTGTATGAAGTTGTAAGGTACTATCCGATAGAGTTATTGTTGGGTGTCACATTCTTTGTCATCTATTATCGTTGTGTGGCTGATAATAAAGAGTCTGTGTTTAATGTGTTGCTGCTCTTCCCTGTGTTTTTTGTGCTTACATATACACTACATCGTTTGGCCGATGGAAAATATAGGTGGATATATTGGCTGTCGTATCTCTTTTTTGTTCCGTTCTTTTTTGTCGACCTGCAACCATTCTATCCATGGGGATATGGATTTACCGGCATAGCGGCTTTCTTTTTATTGTTGGTAGTATATGGCAGGTCGACCGATAAACTTTTTGCTTGCGATGCGGCCAATATGGTATTGCGCATGGTGCGAGCTGTTGCCTCGGGTGCATTCCTATACATAATGCTGGCATTGATTATGGTTTCTCTCGAATATATTTTCGGAATCAATTTCTCAGATTCGTATATTCACTTGTTCTTGGGAATACTATTGATATTTATACCGTTGGTATTTTGTGCCTTGCGACAGTCCATAAGCGACGAGAGCCCAACGATGGGCAAATTCGGCAGTTTTATGCTCAATTACATTTTGTCGCCGGCGCTTGTCATATATACAATTGTACTATATGTATATATTGTGACGATTGTGGTAAATTGGGAGCTGCCCAAGGGCGGTCTTGCATATATGGTATTGGCTTTTGTCATCGTGGCAATGGTAGGGCAGGTCATGCAGCATTTATTGTCGCGAAATATCTTCAAGTGGTATTATAATTGGTTTGGATTAATAGGAATACCTGTCATTATTTTGTTTTGGGTAGGTGTAGGGCATCGTATTGCCGAGTACGGATTTACCGAAGCTCGTGTTTATCTTTGTGTAGCCGGATTTGTAATGACATATTATATCATTTCTTTGTCGATAAAAAGGTTGAGTAGTTACAGACTTATGTTTACTGTGGCCATAGTGATAATCTTGGTGTTTACGTTTATCCCCGGTATATCGGCACGCAGTATAGGTATATGGTCGCAAGCGAATCGTCTCGAACACTATGCTGTAGCTCTCGGTGTATGGGATGGTGCACGCGGTAAGCTCAAGGAAAATCTGCCTGTTACGACAGGCGATGCTGCCAAGGAACTGAAAGCTTCATATCTCTATTTGTGCAACGTTTTGGGCCGCGAAGAGGTGGCAAGACGTTGGACGGGAGAGGTAGATGTGTATGCTGTTTTCTGCGACGATACCGACTATCCGATGGAAGAGGTTGTCACGCCATCATTCCGCGTGTACCGCGATTTCAGTCAGCCTGTCAATGTATCGGGATATAAGAACTTTTATCAGGTAAAGAGCAATTTTATCGATGGCAAGGCCTATCATGATGTAATGAAGCAAAACGTTTATGAGTTGTATGACGATAGCAATATATTGCTGTATACTTTCGACATGGAGAAGCATCTGGCGCCACACTTAAAGCATCTGGAGCAAGCGTATAGTAACAATGAGTCGTCCAAAGATATATCATTGTTTGTTGTAGGCAATGATTCGTTGAAGATAGTGTTCGACTATATAGAGATTTATACAGCAGAGTGTGATACAATCTACACCATGAGCAATGCCGGTGTATTCGTAAAATAAAATCAGTCAAATTAGAGTTATGAGTCAAACGATTCTTACACCCGAGGTATTAGACCGACTGAAACAGTTGGATGATGCAGGGGAGATGTATGCAATAATAAATACGATATTAGATTTTATAAATGACGGTATCGAAAAAGGTGATTTTACGCAAGAAGAGGCTTGCCACGACCTTGATATAGCCTTATGGATATCGTATGCCAATAATAATCTTGACGACTACTTGCGTTATGTAAGTTCGGTAAAATGGTTGAGTGATGTAGAAGACCTTGCAGCCGGGTGTGGAGCATGGTACTATCGGTATGCCGTTTCATTGATGTATTTGGGGCGTATTGATGAGGCCTTGAAATATGCCGAGGAAGGCGTGCGGCAAGAACCCGACTATCCGTGGGGATGGCTTATACTGTCGGCTCTGAGAGCTCATCATGGCGATAAGAGTGGGGCGTTACAAGCTGTAGAGCGGGGATTGGAGTTAGTACCTGGCGACTATGAATTCTTGCAGCGCAGGCGAGAAATAGAGGCAGGATATCCACTCGATGTGATGGAAAATCATTACATATCGCCAGATGCCGATGCCAAGTTGCACGATGTTACCAATACCGATATGGATGATGAGCGCCGAGCTAAGGCTTTGTCGGTTTCGACTATTTTATGTGATACCCTCAATTTAGAAAAGATAAAAAAGGTATTACCACCGATGACATTGAGCAATGATGCCTTTTTCTGTAGTTGTACTATTCCTTTGGCAGCCCGTGACGTAAGCCTTCGTTTTATAATGAACGAAGCCGGTTTATCGAAGTTTGATGTAGAGTGGGTAGCTCGTTTACGCAGTTCGATAGACCATTTGGTAGAAGAGGCGTGCCATTGGATAGACGAAAAGTCGCGACATGAGATAAATGTGGCCGATTTACATCTTCACTCTATCGATGTCAATATAGACCGTAGTTTTGAAATCTATTTTAAGAGAACTGACGAGCCCGATAGCGACTTGCTACAAATATACTTTACGCCCGATTTTGAGATAAACTCGATGGAACAGGATAACTATTTTCCCGAGACTTATAGTAGGGATGAGATGCTTGTCGTAGATAGGCATATAAATAAGTATATGGGCGTTTGTGCAGGTGTGTTTCATGAAAAAATATCGCCCGATTTGCACATAGATATTTACGTCATATCTCCCACACCACAACGAAATTACTATACGTTAGTGACGCTTGGTATGGGCGCTCATGTTATGAATCTTCCCGATGATATGCCGGAAGGAGAATGGGGAAGAGCTGAGTTGGTAATGTGTTTGCCGCCCGATTGGAATATACAAAGTCTCGATGATAAGGACTATTGGCCTATCTATGCGTTGAAGGTGTTGTCCCGTTTGCCGGGCAACCATGATACTTTCTTAGCAAAAGGACACACCATACCTTATGGCAAGCCTCTTGCCGAGAATACACGTCTCACAGGGTATATTCTGTCTGACTTGCAAAATTTCCCTCGCGAGGCTTCTTATGTCACTTTACCCGATGGCGATAAGGTCAATTTTTATCAGGTTATACCTATATATGATGAAGAGATGCAGTATAAACTCGAAAATGGGCATGAGGCTCTGTTCCGTCTGCTGGCAGGGGTAAGTCCCGTCGTAGACATTCACAGACCAAACACGTGCGAAGGTGTGTTGTTTACACCTTTTTTCGATAACAGTTCTGCAGTAAAATATAAGAACTGACTATCGTAACATAAGCATAAAAAATCGTTTATAATAAAAAATGCCGCAGCTTACTGAGGCTGTCATAAATATACCTATTTTTGCAAATAGATTGTATTTGATAATATGAATAATAAAGAATACGCCGATTATGTAGTAGAGCAACTTACAGAGTTGCGCGACTTGATTATTGTGATAGAACGCGGCGGAAAAGATACTCCCGACGTGTTGTATAAACTTGCTATGGAAAAGTCGGGGCATATCACCTCATATATACAACAGTGGCGCCATGATGCTGCTCCTTGTGAAGTGAAGGTGCCAGATGAATATGAAGAATGGGTAAATGGACAAACAACCGAAGAGAGTGTTTGGGAAGAGAAGAAAGCTCAAGCAGAATTAGCCGACAATACCGACAATGTTGCAGCACTGCCTATCGACAATATGCCGTTAGAAATAGATTTGCCCGACGAAAACTTGGAAATTCCGGAAGCTGATGCTTCTTCGTCGACAGACGAACACCTCAATGAGACAGTTAATGACATCCCGTTTATTCCGGTCGATACAGAGATGGATACCATAGAGGTTGATATGGAAGAATTCCCCGAGAATACTTCTATAGGAGAAGTTCCTCTTGTCGTTGAGGATGAAGATGAAAAAGAACAAGAATCAGATACAGAGCCCGAGTGTCTCGATGAAGCACCTCAAGTGTTGGATACCGCGAAAGACGATGTGGATATTTCTGCCGATATCTCTGATGAGGCTAACAATATAGATGAGGAGCAACAAGTATATAACATGGGTGAGCCATTTGATGATAATGAAGTCACTGCCGATACCAACATGACCGTAGGCGAAATGATGAGTGTGCGCCGGGCCAAAGAGTTGCGTCGTGCCATTAGTTTGAACGACCGTTTCCGCTTCCGTCGTGAATTGTTTGGTAACAGCGATGTGCGTATGACCGAAACCCTGGCATTGATAGACACCATGAGCGATTATGGCGAAGCTCGCGAATACTTGCTGAACGACATGGGTTGGGATGACGAAGACCCGGTTGTGAAAGAGTTCCTGGCATTGGTAGAAAAACATTTTAAACAGTAAACAATATAGGAGATGGCCAAACTGTATCTTGTTCCCACACCGGTAGGAAACCTCGAGGATATGACACTTCGTGCATTACGCGTGTTACGCGAAGTCGATTGTATTCTTGCTGAGGATACTCGTACAAGTAGCATCTTACTCAAACATTACGATATACAGGCACGGTTGCAGTCGCACCATAAGTTTAATGAACATGAAACTGTCGATGCCATTGTAAAGCGTTTGCAGGCAGGAGAGACCATTGCACTTATTACCGATGCCGGTACACCAGCCATTTCCGATCCCGGTTTCTTACTGGTACGAGCTTGCTGTCGTGCCGGTGTCGAGGTAGAGTGTTTGCCCGGAGCTACAGCATTTGTACCGGCCTTAGTCATGTCGGGCTTGCCCAACGATCGCTTTTGCTTTGAGGGTTTTTTGCCGCAGAAAAAAGGCCGCGCTACACGCCTCGAAGCACTTGCCGGAGAGGAGCGTACTATGGTGTTTTATGAGTCGCCCTACCGGTTGGCAAAGACTCTCAAACAGTTTGCCGAGGTATTTGGCGAAGAGCGTCAGGCTGCAGTCTGCCGCGAAATTTCAAAAGTACATGCTGAGACACGACGAGGTACTCTTGCCGAACTTACGCTGTATTATAGTCAGAACGAACCGAAAGGTGAGATTGTCATTTTGGTAGAAGGCTTACCTGAGCAGCCTCGTACTAAAAAAGACAAGTATGCCGAGCTGAAAGAAAAAACGAGTTTAACCAATAAATAATGACGAGTATGAAAAAACTTCAGTTATTAACCCTGTCTGCAGGGATTTTGTTTTTAGGGGCATGTACGCATAATGCCAATTCACCCGAGATGATGGCTCTGCAACAAACCAACGATTCGTTGCTACAGGCCAATGCCGAGATGCGTAACGGCTATGAAGAGATGATTAGCTTTATTGCCGACATTGAGACAGACATGCAAAGCATCAAGCAAGCCGAGAATTTCGTCATACAACAACAAAACGAAACTGGCGAGATGACACTGTCTACTCAGGAGCGTGTAAAACGCGATATAGAACTTATATCCAATACGCTGCAACGCAATAAAGAGCGTATTGCCGAGCTTGAGCAACGTCTTCGGAATAGTAATTCAAACTCAGCCGCTCTTAAAAAAGCCATTGATAACCTCAACGCTCAGATAGCCGAAAAAGACTCAATGATAGTAGGTTTGCAGTCGGCTCTTGCTGCTCGCGATATACGTATTGCCGAACTTGATGCTGCTGTAGATACGCTCAAAGGCCAAGTTACCGACCTTTCACGCATACAAAACGAGCAAAGTGCTATTATAGCTTCGCAAGATATGGCTCTTAACGAAGTGCGTTATGTGTATGCCAACAGTAATCAGTTGCGCGAGCATAACATTATATCGGGCGGCGGACTGTTTAGCAAAACAAAGGTCATGGAGGGTGACTTTGATGTGAATTTCTTTACTACGGCCGATCAACGTACCTTGACAACGATTTTCCTCGAGAGCAAGAAGGCCAAGATTCTTACAAAGCATCCACAAGGTTCATATGAGCTTGTAAAGGATGCCGAAGGCTTCTATACACTCAATATTACCAATGTAGGTAATTTTTGGAGCTTGTCACGCTATTTGGTCGTAGAGATAGACTAAACTTGCCGGATATAAACCGTTATAGCCAGAATGCTGTCAGAGTGAAGGCATAGCGGTATCACTAAGTCGTTCGTATCTCTTTCGACTGCAAAATAATAGTATCTACTAAAAAGAGAGAATAGTAATAATTTATAATGGGGCTGTGGCTGAATGATACACTCGCCACAGCCCCTGTTGTGTGTAAGACCGAGCAATACTATATTATGTGCTGTGAAATATTGCATATTCGGCCACATATACACGATAGTTTTACGATATGTCTTTCCGGTAGGATAGGGCATATATTCGTGTAAATAATCTTTGTGCTCATCATGTACTTTATACAAATGCATGACATAGACAAATAAAAATCATTTTGGAGATTGCTGCAATAACTAACAATAGGTGCAGGGAGGATATTGCTATTGGTATAGACACATTGAAAGCTCAGGTTGCATATTATCTGGAGATGGATATTACAGGTGTATTAATGATATATATAAAGGTTATAAAAGGATAGATTATGAGAGCAAAATCAGAAGGTTTGCATATGCAGTTTCGATATTCGGGTGAGAGGTTTCGCCAATATCTGCAACGTAACAAAATATCATATAAGGAAGCAGCAAGAATTTTAAGTATAGACAAAAATACGGTTGGGAAAGCGGCCAGAGGTGGAAACCTGAAAGTGGATATTCTCTTACACATCTGCAATGTGTTTCAGATGGATGTAACAGATTTCTTTTGTTGTGATGTAGTCGGTGCTGATGGAATAAAATACTATATTAGTTTGAAGCTGATTTTAGAAGATAGTGAGTGTGTAATAGAAGAAGCTGTAGGTTATAAAAGAGCTGCAAATCATTCGCTTGTCGCGCAACCGGCAGATAAGGTAATAGCGGAGGTCGACTATTTACTCCTATCATTTGAAAAGGCTTATTGTGAGTGCCGCGAGAGGTTAGAAACTGTGCGAAAAGAGGCTTTGCGTCAGATGTAGTTTGTTTCAATGCTCTCAATCTCTTATTGTGGTAGGTAACATATGTAATGAATACTTGAGATGCCTGAATATCAAAATAATTATTTAGGGATGCCTCAAGTACAACTAAGTAGTAATATTTTTATATTTTTGAAGTTTATTCAAATAAAGACTTTATCAACAGATAAAAGAATACAAAGGAGAAGTTATGGGAAAAATAAATTATTATAAGGATTTATTACTAAGGAATAAGAATCTTATTTTAACAGGTGCTCCTGGTACTGGAAAAACATACATGGCAAAATTGATAGCAGAAGAATTAGGTGCAACCGAAGAGAATCATCAGTGTATAATGGTGCAATTTCATCCATCTTACGATTATACCGACTTTGTGGAGGGATTACGTCCTACGCTTCCTGATGTATCGGGCAATGTCGGTTTTGAATTGAAAAATGGTGTGTTCAAGGAGTTTTGCGAGAAAGCTCGGAGAAACCAGGAGGATAGTCTAAAAGATATCAATACACTCTCTGTCGAGTTGCAAATAGAGGATAAATATAATCAGTTGGTTGATGCAATTCAAAACGGAGACATCAATAAGGTAGAGCTAAAAACACCAGGAAAGTATGCTATAATAGCAGGGCTATCTAATAAAAATATCATACAATTTAAACAACCGCGCAATGGGCAAATTAGCCCCAATAAAGTATCATTATCTCGTCTTCAACAATTAGGGAATGAATTCAGAACACAAGCTCAGTTAGAGGGAATGGTCAACCTAGTGAAATGTATCAGAGATGTTATAAAAGGGTGTAATGCGACGTGGTATTGGGCCATTTTACACCATCTGTATAAAACATACGGGGATGTAACAGACAACGCTACAATCAATAAGGTTGAACGAAAAAATTATGTATTTGTTATTGATGAGATTAATCGTGGTGAAATTTCCAAAATATTTGGAGAGTTGTTTTTCTCAATCGATCCTGGTTATCGTGGAGAGAAGGGTGCTGTTTATACGCAATATGCCAATATGCATGAGACGGATGAAAAATTCTATGTGCCCGAGAATGTGTATATCATAGGAACGATGAATGATATTGACCGCAGTGTAGAGAGTTTTGATTTTGCCATGCGCCGCCGCTTCGTTTGGCAAGAGATTACGGCAGAAGAAAGTGCCGAAAGCATGAGCCTGCCTCAGGAGTGCAGAGATAGAATGAAGGCCATTAATAATATTATTTCAGAGATTGAGGGGCTTGGGCTTTCATATCACATAGGAGGAGCATATTTCCTTGATGAGAAAGGCGTCCCTATTAAGGATTTTGAGAGAATATGGAATTTACGGTTGGAGCCTCTGTTGCGTGAATATTTGCGAGGTATGCCCGATGCTGAAGACAATCTGAATAAACTGAAAAAAGCATATGGAGTTGCAACCGACAACAGACAATAACGGAGGGAATTATAGGGTGCCCGATGAGCATTGTGATAACCTGTTGGCAATAGGAAATCGCAGTGTTGAGACATTGTGTCAAGAAAATCCCGATTTGTTGATTTTTCCGCAGTCTTTGGGCCTCAATCATGATGATATTGCCAAATCCCCCATTTTTGTGCTACAAGATGGGATATTGACAACACACAATATGATGGGGTTTGTGGGGAGAGGCGCGACAAGGTTGACCATATCTTCTCGGTTTTGCAAGGACGATAGGCATGATTACTTCTTGCATTATATGTTGCAACGAGTGTTTGCTATCAACTTGTTTGATTTTGAGCAAACATCTAATGATGAAAGTATCTGGAATTTTTTGTTGTATTTGTTTCCTTATTATTTAAAACTGGCTTATAGACAAGGAATCTATAGGACTTATGTAAGAAACGAATATAACGACGCTTATGTTAAAGGACGTATTGATGTCAATCGGCATATTCGAATGAATGTTCCTTTTCGTGGTCAGATAGCATATTCTACGAGAGAATATAGCGCAGACAATCCTATGATTCAGCTGATACGGCATACGATTGAATACATATCGAACCATCCTTTGGGAAAAGGAGTGTTGATGACCGATGCTGAAACCCGCGATGCTGTTAGTAAAATTCGAATGATGACTCAAAGCAGCTATCAGAAAAACGATCGTCAGAGGGTTGTGATTGCTAATATGAAAAGGTTTTCTCATCCATATTATACAGCGTATGTAATGTTGCAGAAGATTTGTATGCAGATTCTGCGACGGGATAAAATCAGTTTTGGAGAGAAAGAGAGTAAAATATATGGATTGCTTTTCGATGGGGCTTGGCTTTGGGAAGAATTTATACATAAAACAATATTGAGTGAATGCGGATTTAGCCATCCACAAAATAGAACCGGAAAAGGTGGAATATATTTATTTGATAAAAATGACTCAGATATAAATTTTGTCGTTAGCAGGTGTAAGCGCTATCCTGATTATTTTAAAGAGAACTTTATATTAGATGCCAAATACAAGCATTTAGATAATAATCGTATAGACAGAAATGATATGCATCAAATCATATCATATATGCATGTTGAAAAAGCTAATATTGGAGGTTTTATATACCCTAGATCCACAATGGATATAATGATAACTAAATTAGGCAATTTACGTGGGTATGCGGGTGTGATATACTGAATTAGTCAAGACTTAATCTGACAGTTACGCATAACA
>ULQP01028387.1_pt1 | contig 86597 bp, 96 predicted proteins | sample 1954571 | NCBI WGS metagenome assembly ULQP01 (sample SAMEA4835657, study PRJEB28245) | human gut metagenome | biome: gut microbiome; material: fecal sample | place: Denmark | collected 2008 | reverse complement strand
AAATGCATTACGATGGAAACTGGAAGACGAAACGGATGAAAACCGTAAAGCTGAACTGAAATCAAAAATTGCCCGGCTGCGCAAGCAGATGTTGGATATTCCAGCAATAAGGGACATGGATGATACATTCAAAAGATTGAAGTATGTAAGGTATGCTGATGACTTCCTTATTGGAATGATTGGCAGCAAGGAGGAATGCAAGATTGTCAAAGCCAACATTACGACTTTCATGAGAGAAAAGCTCAAACTGGAGATGTCGCAGGAGAAGACTTTAATCACCAATGCACAAGAACCTGCAAAATACCTTGGATATGAAATCATGGCACGCCGTTCTATGGATCATACACGCACACGGAGTGGGCTACAACGCCGTCCGTGGCTGGGAACAATTGTGTTGAATGTATCTTACGAAACCGTACTTAAGCGCCTTCAATCCTATGATGCCGTGCGTATCACACAAGTTAATAGGAAAGAGACTCTTAAGCCTTCGTCTCGTAAGTATATGGTAAATAGACAAGACGCAGATATTCTGGCGCAATACAATCTTGAATTGCGGGGATTCTACAACTACTATTCCATTGCGGACAACATCAGTTATTGGAGGTGGAAGTTTAATTATTTCATGAAGTACAGCATACTTAAAACGCTCGGTCGAAAACACAAAAGAACCGTCGGACAAATACTCGAAAAGTATAGGGACGGGACGGATGTGGTTATCCCTTATAAGGATAATAAAGGAAACGAGAAACAAAGAGTATGGTATAACGGTGGGTTCAGATGCAAACGTTTCACAGACATCTATGAGGATAACCATTACGACAATATACCGAACACGATGTATCTTCCTGCCCCACACTTGTGGAAAGGCTCAAAGAGAGAAGATGTGAACTATGTGGAAAAATGGGAGACCTTGTGATGTATCACGTACGTAACATCAATCAACTGAAAGCTGATACAAGATGGAATACCATGATGATTAAACGACATCGTAAAACATTAGCGGTCTGTCACGACTGTGATGCATTAATCCACAAAAGCTATGGAAACTAGAGTTATGTTGACAATGGAGAGCCGTATACATGGAAACATGTACGTACGGTTCGGGGGCAGGTTAGTGGAAACTTACCACCGCAAGGTGGCAAAGCGCTGCTGGCCTAGCCTACTGAAAGAAATTGCCGACCTGTGCGGAATTAGAAAAAATCTGACCACGCACACCGCAAGGCATAGTTTTGCCTCGGTTATTGCACTGTCTAACAACGTGTCACAGCCGAATGTGGCTAAGATGTTAGGGCATTCATCCACCCGAATGACACAACATTATGCAAAGGTTTTAGACCAAACGATATTAAAAGACATGCAAGCTGTTGAAAAGCTACTTTCGGTATAAAAAGGATAGCTAAGCTCTCATAAACTAAAATCAGCCTCGCCACAATTGCAGCGAGGCTGATTTGGTTAAAAAGGAAAGTTTGACATATTCCCTTTACAATTCATCTTATCGATGATGCGCAGAGAACTGTATCATCTCATCGAGCATTTGCTTTAATTCCTCATTATTGTATTCAGGCTTAATGATATTTTTACTATCTAATAATCCTGATTTAAAATCTCTGTTTAAAGCTGGTTTATCTCTAATATCATCAGCGGGAATAATCCATGCCTTATAGCCTATAGATGAATAATCTTTAAGAAATTTATTATAATCATCTTTTTTATCTCCATCGAAAAGGGCACCAATATAAGAAAAACCGAGACATTTCAAAATATATGCGATTTGCGTTATACTACTTGCTCCTCCTGCTCCAAAACCAAAAAAAGCAATGTCATTAGGTAAATCTAACTGCTTCAAAATTTTTGGGAGAAGCAAAACATCTTCTTGTCCTTCTGTTATTATAAAACCATCTTCCGCAAAAAAACACGAACGTGCATCAATTCCGATAGTATGAGGATTATAAATATTGCTATTATAAGATGCGAAGTATTCACGGCATACATCGTCAATACAAGCAATTACAGAACTATTCTCTCTTTCAAAAACTCTAGCTATTTCTCCTTTGTTTATCGCAGCTTCCACAGAAACCATATTTGCTGAATGAGTAGAAATGACTACTTGTACAGATTTCGTTAATTCTAAAATTTCATTTAGCAAACGTATCTGTAGTTGGGGATGTAAACTCAATTCAGGTTCATCAATAACAATCAGTTCATCTGGCTTTGCTTCAAAAAGCGCATCTACAATAAAAAGTAAACTAACAATACCTTCTCCCAAACCATCTGAATTGTGGTATATAGTATCAGCTTTCTTTACTTTTACATAATAATTTCCCGAGTCATCCTGGTCAATAGTCCAATGTAACTCTTTCCCTAATATTTTCCAAAATAATTTATTAAATTCAGCAGAATGTTTATTTGCATCAAACAATCTATATGTAAAATTATTCAACTGACTACCTCGAAATTGACTAATTTCAGGATTTTGAATAAAAGTATTTCTATCCCATAAATTTCTTGAAAAGTAAGGATTAAAAACTCTTCTCGATGGTAAATAATATATTTTAGGTTTTTCTGTTGGTCCATTCCATTCTGTTTCACTACCTCCACCCACAACAGAAGCTAAAGTTCCATGCTTATGTTCATATGCAATTTCAATTGAAACTTTATCTCCTGCCAATTTGTTTCTTTTTCCTTCCGTGAAAGAAACGTCATTCATTGCTATTTTTGAAAAACACTCAACAAGGGTAGATTTTCCACCACCATTAGGTCCTATTAGCACTGTCAATCCACTTCCTCTTTTACCATTAGGAATCGCAAGTTTTAAACTCTGCTTTTGAGCAAATCCTCGATAACCATGACAACTTATCTTTTCTATCATACTATTTGCTATAAAATTATCTTAGAAGCAAAGATAAGATCTAAAAGAATAAAAATTAATTATTTATGGTACTTTTTTAATAAGATAACAATATTTCAAAGCTTCAGAATTTCATTTTCGATAATAGCTATTTAATAAATCTGTTATATCACTTTCCCGATAAATGATTTTTCCCGGAAGCTGCACATATCCCAGCAGTCCCGTATTTCTGTAATCCTGCAAAGTCCGTTTACTGATACACAGTTTTTGGCAGACTTCCTCACCCGTCAGGTAATGTTCGCCACCCAGTACCGGACGATAATTCGTTATCATGTATTCCACATTCTCCAACACCCGGTCAAGGGATGAAAACAATACTTGTGTTGTATTGGAATCTTTCGTTATCAAATCCATAGGGTCTATTTTTTAGAGTTATTTTTTACGTGATTTTGCATAAAGGTTTCCACATCCGAAACCTTATAATAAATCTTGTTATTGATTTGCGAATAAGGTAATTTGCCCGTATCACGATAGGTTTGCATCGTCCGGGCAGACACGTTCAGCAAACGGCAGGTTTCACAGTTATCCAGCCACTTATCCTGTTTTCTTCGCAAAGGAGTACAAAGAGCATCCATACGATGGATAAAGTGGTTAAACTTTTCCTGCCAAAGCTCGAATATTTTCTTTTCAATGGTTACTATTTCCATATTTCATTATATTTTGATTTTACTTCTTTTTTCTTGTTTGATGCAAATATATAACCTTGAATAATAGCTTGTTTCAGACTGTCCGCAGATGTCCTTATATGTCCTCACTTGTCCTATCAGCATATTGAAAAGCATAAGAACAGTTGCAAAAAGTAAATGATATAAAGATTTCCGTTCACATTCCATTTCCTAATATAATAAGGTGAAGAACACAAACGAACTTTCATGGTCTGATAGTATTTTGAAGCAGAGCCGAGCAAAGTAATTCCAAACGCCTGACACTTTGTTTTTTACCATTTTTTCTTATTTTATTTGTGGTGCTAATTCAAAAAACAAAGCACCATGAACAATCCTTTTGAAGAAATTTTCAAGCGGCTGGAAAACATCGAAAAAATGATTTCCCCCGTAATCAGTTCTTCATCCGAAGAACCGGACAGCAGGCAATTTGTTTTAGTCAAAATATCCGTAGCCAGCCGGATAACCGGATATTCAGTTAATTACCTCTACCACTTAGCCAGCAGCGGAGCGATACCATGTGTCAAGCGTGGACGCTCCTTACGTTTCGATGTGGACGAGTTGCAGCGGTGGATGCAGCAACAATATGTACCAGCTTCCAACAAACTATCCGATGAAAGAGAAAAGAGATAACGAAGCGGAACACATCGAGGGTAGGTTATCCAAGAACGAGCGCATCGAAAGGCTGCTTAATTCCTTGTACGACTTCCGGTTTAATATTGTGAAAAGCCGAACAGAATACCGGGTTATACATGCTTCCGGTTTGTATCAGCCAGTCACGAAGTTTGCTTTGAACTCTTTCAGGCGCAAACTGGATGTTACCGCAGGCGTTGCCACCTCTGCCGAAAACATCCGTATGATATTGGAAAGCGATTTCGTAAGTAAGGTGCATCCCATACGGGAATACCTTACTGCCCTACCCTTGTTGAATCCTGCCGGACATGGATATATCAAAAAACTATTGAACACGGTGCAAGTAGCCAATCCCGGCAAGTGGGAGGAGTATTTTACGAAATGGCTTGTCGGTGTGGTAGCCAATGCCATGAATGATACAGGCTGTCAAAACCATACTTGTTTAGTTCTTACTGGCGACAAGCAGGGGCAGTTCAAAACATGGTGGCTGGATAACCTTTGCCCGTCACCGTTAAAAAATTATCTATTTACCGGGAAGATAGAGCCACAGAGCAAAGATATTCTGACACTGATAGCCGAGTACTTGTTTATCAACATCGACGACCAGCTAAAGGAACTCAACAAGCAGAATGAAAACGCACTAAAGAACCTGATAACCACCCCGGCAGTCAAGTATCGCAGACCGTATGATATTTACATAGAAGAATATCCGCATTTAGCCAGCTTCATGGCTTCGGTCATCCCATTAAATAGCATTCAAGTGAAGCTATTGAATAAAAAACATTCCCAGCATTGTGAACTTCTAATTTTTGTGCATCTAAGCAAGAAGTTACCCATGAAGCAGATAAACATCGTATTCCAACTTCCCTACAAGACACAATATCTGAAACTGTATCACCTATATATATCATTTCATCCGGTTGTAACTTATAATCTGCAAGCAATTCCCTAAAATTCTCTGCTTTATTATTTTTGAAAGGATTTCCAGTTTTTACTTTATCAAAACACGTGTCCATATTAAATTGACGTAATGTTATTGTACAACTCTTTTCTCCTTTTCCCGTAACCAAAGCAATAAGAATAGATTTCTTTTTTAACTTCTCAATCAGTTCTGTTATACCGTCAAAAGGACGAGGGCACATTATATGCATTTGTTCGTATATCACGTAGAAGTCATTCAAGGCTTCTTCCCAATTATAACCAACAAGTTTTTTTATCATTCCTTTTTCATTTAGTCCAAAAGTTTCTAAAATATCATTTTCGGATACATCATTAAGAGTAACATAAGGGGTTACTGCCTTTTTTAAGGCTTTGAGGCACATGGGAATTGTATCTCCGATTGTACCGTCTAAATCAAAGGCGACTAATTTAATCATAACCTTACATTTGATTGATTTTCCGTATCACCCGGCAAGGATTTCCTACCGCCAAGCTATTTGCCGGAATATCTTTGGTGACAACACTTCCTGCACCAATCACACTTTTTTGCCCTATTGTCACACCCGGTAAAATAATTACTCCACCGCCAATCCAGCAGCCATCCTCTATCATGACAGGGAGGGCAGAAGTTCGACGGACATATTTACAGCCAGCCGGGGTTTCTGTCAATACAAGCCGTTCATTAAACTCTACCGGGTGAGTTGCCGTATAGATTTGCACATTAGGTGCTACCAGCACATTGTTCCCTATGGTAATCCTATTGCAATCGACAAATGTACAACCGGTATTTACGGTGACATTATCACCGATATGTATATTGCATCCATAATCACATATAAACGAATGACCGACAGAAACATTTGCGCCTATGCTTCCAAACATTTCCTTTAGTACGGCATGTTTTTCAGTCTTTTGTTCATACGGCAAAGAATTGTATTTCATCAACAAGTGATGAGCTTTACTCTTCAAATTCATAAAAAATGGGTCGTGGCAATCATACCATTCACCAGCCAAACATTTTTCCATTTCAGTTTTCATAAGCTATGATTTTAAATATATTGCAAAGTTATACCGATTTTTCGGCTAATTTTAGGTATTATTTTTCGTTATTTTGGTATTAATCCGTTTTTTAGGGCTATATTTATGGCATGAAAAGAGAAAACCTACATCAACCATTCGAAATTAGTTTTAGCGAGCTTGACGAATCCTTGCTAAAAGAGCATGAACATACCTTTTTTGAATTAGTATATATTCTTTCAGGAACAGGCATCCAATGGATTAACAACAATATGTTTCCTTATCATGACGGACATTTGTTTATGATTACTCCCGGAGATACGCATTCTTTCGAAATCCATACAACAACTAAGTTTGTCGACATCAAGTTTAACGACATATATATACATTCTTCTGTTTTCGGTGCTGAAAATATCCAAAGACTGGAGTTTATTCTTCAACATGCTAATCATCAACCCGGTTGTATACTAAGAAATAAAGTAGATAAGCTATTGGTGAAACCCATGATTGAAGCGATTATCAGGGAATATATTAACCGAAATTTATACAGCAAGGAGATTATAACACAAATAATTAATACGATTATTATTGTGGTAGCACGCAATATCGCAATGTTCTTGCCTGAACAGGTGGATGAATGCTCTGAGGACAAATCGCTTGACATATTGCAGTATATTCAAGCAAACATCTATAAAACAGGTAAAATCAGAGCAAAAGATATAAGCCAACATTTTGGCATTTCGGAGAATTATTTAGGACGATATATCAAAAAACATACTAATGAAACTATGCAGCAATACATTTTAAACTACAAACTAAAGTTAGTAGAAAATAGATTATTGCATAGTCAAATGAGAATTTGTGAAATCGTTGAAGAATTGGGATTTACCGATGAGAGCCATCTTAATAAGTTTTTCAAAAAGTATAGAGGATGCAGCCCCTCTAATTTCAGAAAGAACAATTTGAAGTAAACCATATACATATCCTTGTTTTTAGAGTTATTGAAACAATAGAAATGACTATTTTTGCATTATATTTATAGATGTCTATGACAAATACAGAAACCATACAATCACTCATCAATAGCGGAGAAGGCTATAATGTAGAGTTCAAAGTTCGTATTCCTTCAAAGGTTCGTGAACTAACAGAAGAAATTTGCGCTTTCGCTAATGCAGACGGAGGATATTTACTCATTGGTGTAAATGATAACGGACAGATTATTGGTACAGGTTTGGAAAATGACAAACGTTCAGCCATTCAAGGCTCTATCAGTGAAATATCTCCGGCTCTCCATTGTGATATGTATGCGGTAAATATCGAGGATAAGACAGTATGGGTAATTGATGTTCCGTCTGGGAAAGATAAACCTTATATATTTTCCGGTTCTATCTTTGTGCGTGAGGGAGCAAACTCACAGAAACTTCGTACTGTCGAAGAAATGCGCAGTTTCTTTCAGGAATGCAACAAAATTTTTTTTGATGCTATCCCTTGTTCATGGTTCAACATTTACACAGATGCAGACGAACAAGCGATAAAAGACTTTCGCACGGAAGCAAAGCTAAGTCCATCGACTGCCAACAAACAGATATTTGAGAATTTAGAACTGTTTACGGATAAAGGAGTAGCCAAGAATGGAGCAGCCATGTTCTTTGGGAAACAACCTGAACGAAAGTTTCCACACGCAGTAACAAGATGTATCCTTTTCAAAGGAACAACCAAAGTATATATCATTGATGATAAAACCTTTGGCGGTCCACTATACCAACAATATTTGCAGGCTATGGCATGGCTGGAAAGTAAACTGCAAGTAGCTTATAAAATTGAGGGAGCAGGACCAAGAGAAGAAATTTGGGAAATTCCTCTTACTGTGTTTAAAGAAGCCATTATTAACGCTCTCTCACATCGTGATTATTACGAACAGGGAGCAACCATTACAATAGAAATGTTTGATGACCGGGTAGAGGTTTCTAATCCCGGAGGGCTTTTGCCTATCGTAGCTAAAGATTTCGGGCACAAGAGTATGACACGTAACCCCTTAATCTTTGGATTATTTACCCGCATGCATTTGGTGGAAAGGGTTGCATCCGGTATTCCCCGTATGCAGGAAGCCATGAAAGAAGCTAATCTTCCTGAACCTGAATTTCATACGGACGGGATGTTTACGGTTGTATTCAAAAGAGGTATCAGTATCAAGAATGATACTGTAAATGATACTGTAAATGATACTGTAAATGATACTGTAAACTCAAAAGAACAAGAAGTACTAAATATCATCAAGCAATATCCGGGACTTAATTCGTCTAAGATTGCAGGATTAATAGGCAAAAGTGTTCCGACTGCTAAACGCTACTTAAATTCTTTGGTAAAATTAGGATTAATAGAGTTTAGGGGGGCACAGAAAACAGGTGGATATTATTTAGTATAAAAAAATATGGCTCAAATTGAATTTAATGAATTTGATTTCAGAAAAGTTCATCCAATAAAGTTACCATTCGCAGAAAAATACATATATGATGTTGACAATATTTTTTATGCAGATACAGGACTATTGGATGCAAGACAAACAAATATGTTCTTTCAAGAAGCAGGAAGAATGTTGATTAACGCTATTAACTTATTTTGTGATGGATATTTTGATTGTGCTTTTTACAGTTTACGCCAGTCTTTTGAAATATCAGTAACTTCTTTATATTTGAATGAAAATAAATCTATCATAGATAAATGGAATAAAAAACAAAGTGGGTTTGAGCAACACACTATGGTTAAATCCTTAAAAGAACAATTAGAAGATTACAAGGAACTAAGAGAAGGATTACTCAAACCATATTTTGAGAAACTACGTTCTATTATGGAAAAAATGAATAAATATATCCATAAACAGGGATTTTCTACAATGTATACTATGAGATATAGTTTTGAAGGGCGTAAAATATATAAAGAAGAACAATTGATAAAATTTTTCACCTATTGTTTAAAGGCTTGTATTGGTGCTGTTGCTATATGGAGAATTGTTATAGACCCAATGCCTGCATTATTAAACGATGAGACTATTTTTCGAAAAACACGTGAAATGATTACAGAACCATACAGTGATGAATTTATCGAAACATATATAGGAAATGATATATTTGAGTTATATAAGCAATCAACTCTCTATAAAGAATATTACCAATATTTCAATCAGTATGAGGAACAGAACGAAGCTGTATTTTATCTTATTCATTATCAATGTATAAATAGAAATAACCTTGATGATATTTATAAGCAAATTCATCTATTAGACATTAAAGAAAGAATTGCAGTATTATTTATAACATTCTCAGAACATATAACAAATATCATATTTGGTAATGGTCTTTTTAACTTTACATCCAATATTGTTTTTAAAGGAGATGATAAATCTATTACATATGGAGAAGGAATATATGATAATTATTTCAAAGAACATGATATAAACCAACCATACAAAGGAGGATTTATTTCCCGTTTCAAATTTAAAAACGAGAATGTAATTGTAATTCATAATGAATTGTTTCTTGCAGAAGAATTATCAGCATTCAATCTGATTAATGAGAAATGTGCAGACTATTTACAAAAAGAAAATGATAATTTTAATAGGATAATAGATGAATATACAAATACTAATCAACAAAAGATGTGATTTCCTTTAACTTTATGAATAAATCTCTATCTTTGCATTCAGAAATCGTACCCAAGATACAAACTTGTGTTGAACGGTGCAAAGCTGTGAAAACCTTATTCAAGGGACTTACATCGTAGCAAAGATATAACTTACTGAAAGATAGTGCTATATCAACCCGGTTTCAGTTGCTGGTGGCACCACTTATTAAAGAGGAAAAATGAAGCAAACCCCTGAATTCAAAGCGAGTTCAGGGGTTTTCCTTTTATATCCAATAGGAAAAATACACCGAATTCTGCGGTTTCAAGGTGTGTAATTCGGGGAGGATTTTTTTAAGGCTCAATTCCCTCCCGAATAAAACACTCTGTAACTGAATTCCACTGTTCCAAAATTACATTACCGGGAGAAAATATTAAAGTAGGGTTTCTCCTTAGAATAAATAGCATCCGGTTGAGAAGGACGAAGCTGTATCCTTTTATAGAATTGCGAAATACTTTCAGGCATAATAACGAGTATTTATTGCAAAATAAACAATTATTATCCGAAGAGAGCTTACTTTTCAGGTAATAACACTATTAAATCCTCACACTCTTCGATTAAATAGTATGCAATGAACACTAAAGATTCGGAATCTGATGCATTATCAAAATGCAGTATCGGCTTATTCTTAGGTTCGTAAAATGCTTCTCCACCTGTTAGCAATTGAGCTTTTTCTCCTTCAACCTGGAACGATAAAGTACCTGAAACAACATGCCCCACAACTGAGCAAGGATGTAAATGATACTCAGCCTTTCCACTTTGCGGAATAACGACTCTTTTAATTTCGACTTTTGATAAACCTTGCTTTTCCTTCAATTGGATAGAAAGAAGATTGGTTCTTGCTACGTTATTCTTTTCCATACTTGTGCAACAATTTAAAATGATTAATACAATGAATACTGCTATCTTATTCATGATAGATTTGTTTGCTGCAAAGATAGGACAGAGCAAGAGCTTATTTCATTAACCTATGTTAAGAGATTTAAGACGGCTCAAGGATTCAGGTTTTATTCCAAGATATGATGCTATATGATATTGTGATACATGTTGTTCTATATTAGGATAAGTTTGTAGAAGTAATTTATATCTGTCTAAAGCATTATCCATAAGTAATGATGTCTCTTTCCTGCATTTTTTAATAAAGAGAGTGTCTGCTATATATTTTCCCAATTTATACCACTCATTCGAGGCTTGTAGTAATTGGTCATAATTAGTTTTAGATAAACAATATATAACCGAGTCTTCCAATGCCTGTATGCTTCCTACACTTGCCTCTTTAGTTAGAAAACTTCTATAAGATGTGATAAATGAACCTTCAAAATAAAAGTCACTGATATAATCGTCTCCTTCCTTTTCTATGTAAGAGCGTAAAACTCCCGATTCCACAAAGCCTATAAATCTACAGATTTGTCCCTGATGCAATAAATAGTCTTTCCGCTTCAAAAAAACTTTATCGCATGTATCTATCAGCCTTCCATATAAATCGGACGATAGACCTACTTCGTTGATTAGAATGTTCTCTAATATCATATTTACAGTTTGAGAACACAAAATTACCCCAAAGACTTCTAATTAACACCCCATTTGCCAAACAAAATCATTACTTTTGTAACAAGATTAAAATAAATGCTGAATACTAATACCATACAGTCGCTCATTAATAGCGGAGAAGGCTATAATGTAGAGTTCAAAGTTCGTGTTCCCTCAAAGATTCGTGAACTGACAGAAGAGATTTGTGCTTTCGCTAATGCTGACGGAGGATATTTGCTCATTGGGATAGATGATAACGGTCAGATTGTTGGTACAGATTTGGAGAATGACAAACGTTCAGCCATTCAAGGCTCTATCAGTGAAATTTCTCCAGCTCTCCATTGTGATATGTATGCGGTAAATATCGACGATAAAACGGTTCCGCCATGTTCTTTGGGAAACAACCTGAACGGAAATTTCCACACGCTGTGACAAGATGCGTTCTTTTCAAAGGAACTACTAAAGTATATATCATAGATGATAAAACCTTTGGCGGTCCACTATACCAGCAATATTTGCAGGCTATGGCATGGCTGGAAAGCAAACTGCAAGTTGCTTACAAAATAGAGGGAGCAGGACCAAGAGAAGAAATTTGGGAAATACCTCTTACTGTATTTAAAGAAGCCATTATCAATGCCCTCTCCCACCGTGACTATTACGAACAAGGCGCAACCATTACGATAGAAATGTTTGATGACCGTGTAGAGGTTTCCAATCCCGGAGGACTTTTACCTATCGTAGCCAAAGACTTCGGACATAAGAGCATGACGCGCAATCCATTAATATTTGGATTGTTTACCCGTATGCACTTGGTTGAAAGGGTGGCATCCGGCATTCCCCGTATGCAGAATGCCATGAAAGAAGCTAATCTTTCTGAACCTGAATTTCATACGGATGGAATGTTTACGGTAGTGTTCAAAAGAAAGAACAATAGTGACATTGATGGCACTGTAAATGGCACTGTAAATGGCACTGTAAATGAGAATGAACAAAATGTATTAAATTTAATAAGAAAAGAAGAAGGGTTAAATGCTATTGAGATATCGAAAAGAATATTTAAGAGTCTAAGAATGACTAAACGGTATCTAAAATCACTGAATGATAAAGAATTAATCGAGTTTAGAGGTGCCCCAAAAACAGGTGGTTATTTTCCAAAAACAAATAGCCTATGAGATACAAGAATAATGATGTATATTTGTTCGCTATTTTAATCTCATTATAAAATGATTCAGAACGACATAACTACTTTGTTGGGGTTAGCATCTTTTATTTGGGCTATTTGTCAATATTTTGATTCTCGCAAAAGGGAACAGAATTTAAAAGAATTTGAGAACTATCATAAATTAATAAAAGAGTTGGTTCAACCGGACGATGAAAAAAATTCAATGTACATTGATAGGCAGGCTGCTATTATTTATGAACTTAGACATTTTAAACGGTATTTCCTATTTTCTTTAAGGACATTAAAAGGTTTAAAAAACGAATGGGGAAAGGTAGATGGGCAACATCCTCGTTTATTGGAAGAGTTGGATTTGACCATTGATTTCTTACAAAGAAGAATTGAGCATGGTACTATTTTTACGCGCTTGTGGAGAATTATTGGCTTAGAGTAGATCTTCGGACTACGTCCATCAATTCGTTATCAAAACGATTAAGGTAGATTTAAGTAATACGTTCTGAGTCATACCGGCACTGTCCATATCAATCATTTCCTCACGTTATGTTTTTCGATAATCTCCATCTCCTTTTTTTCTTGAATCCATCACTCAATAAGGCTTTTACGGAAAAAGTGTTTTCTTTCGAAGGGGCATTAATTCAATGTTACTTTTGTTTATTATCATAAATTCAATTGTTTTCTATTTATCAGGAAACAAAGGCAATCTATTATGCCGCAACGTACCCCATTTAATACACCGTTACTATTTCCCCCCTCTCCTTTCGAGTTGAGAAACGTTCGGGTTGTTCTGTGATATATCCCAATGGTATAATCGCTACCGGATATTTTTCAGCTGGTAATTGAAAGTTTGTTCTAAGTAAGTCCAAATCAAAGTTACAAACCCAGCAACTACCTAATCCCATTTCTGTAGCAGCAAGACAAATATGTTCTGTTGCAATGGCGGCGTCGATGTCTGCATGATTTTTATTATCAGACTTCCGTACCCAGGCATCCGATTTATCAGCACATACCACGATATAGACTGGTGCTTTTGCAAACCATTCTCTATTATAACATTGCTGTATCTTCTTTTTTTGTTCTTCACTGATTACAACCATGAAATGCCACGGTTGATAATTTACCGCAGAAGGAGCTAACCGGGCACATTCAATAATATAATCTATCTTATCCTGTTCGACCTTATCCGACTTATAATTTCTTGCTGAAAAGCGTTTCTTTGTTAGTTCTAAAAAGTCCATACCTTCGCTGTTTTTAATATTTGGAGTAAAATATCTGTAAAATTACGCTTTACAAACTATATTTGCTACATGAATAGAGATAATTTGTAATAACTTCACCCTCTTAAAAACAAAATCACTAAAAGACAAAATCATGGCTACTATTTTAAAATCAACCGAAAGAAACTTTCAGGAAAATCCGAACAGGATTGAGCCTTTCAAATTATTCACAGACATCTCCAGAACCCAAAAAGGAGTGGAACCGGAAAATTTAAATTTCGACTTGCGTCAACTGAATCCCGGACAATACTGTTCTGCGTACCATTTCCACCGATACGCAGAAGAATTATTCTTGATTATCTCCGGCTCTGCCACCTTAAGAACACCTAAAGGGTTAGAAGCCGTAAGCAGCGGAGATTTGATTTTTTTCGAAAAAGGTGAAACCGGAGCACATCAATTATACAATCACACGACAGAACCCTGCGTATACCTTGATATAAGGACATTTATCGGACATGACATTTGTGAATATCCGGATTCCGATAAAATATATCTTGTTCCGTCAGGTGAGATATTCAATAAATCCGCTCAATCCGGTTATTTTGACGGAGAAGAAAATCCCCAGGAGAAATGGAGGGAACTTCAATGAAGCCAGACAATATCACTCGCGAAGAATTATGGGCCAGACAAAACCTATCAGCTACCGGCATCGATTACGCCGTTTGGGAACAAGACAAAGCCATGCTCCTGCAAATGGCGAAAATAAATCGTACCTGTACCTTCGTTGTCGATGTCTACAAATGCAGATATGCTTTCGCTTCCTCAAACTTTTCCGACTTGCTGGGATATGACAGCCATAAAATTGCCACTCTCGAAAAACAGGGTGACTATCTGGAATCACGTATCCATCCGGACGATCGCCAGCAACTGGAGGCTTTCCAAATCCGGTTGGGAGAATTCATTTACAGCCTCCCTGCCGCTGAACGGAACAACTATTGCAATATTTACAGTTTCCGTGTCCGCAACATCCGTCAACAATACGTACGTGTCATCAGTAAACATCAGGTAATGGAACAGGACGCAGCAGGAAAAGCATGGCTTATATTAGGGAATATGGACATTTCACCCAACCAGGAAGAGACAGATGGGGTAGATTGTACCGTCCTCAACCTCAGGAACGGAGAGATGTTCTCCCCTTCCCTCCCGCCCCGTCGGCAACCGATTCTCACTCCGCGGGAAACGGAGATATTACATCTTATCCAGGAAGGACTGCTAAGTAAGGAAATCGCTCATAAACTATGCATCAGTATCCATACAGTAAATATCCACCGTCAGAACCTGTTACATAAATTAGGAGTTCAAAACTCCATCGAAGCGATAAATGCCGGATTGGAATCTGGACTGTTAAACCGGCTTACGGCATCCACTCCACCACACCGGTAACCGGATATTGTTTTCTCCACTCCTCAAATTCGGCATAACTCCGCACACCGTCACGAATAACAGCCTGATAATACTCCACTCCCATGACCTTTTCCGTTACAGGTGTTTCAAATTTCAGTTGCAGGATAGCCCGTCTTGTTTCATCCGTCAGAACAGCAGCGATTCGCTTGGCTACCTTTTCAAAATAACCGTCATATCGGGAACCTTTCCGGATATGAATCATATCTATCTGCCAAAGTTCACCTTCCGGTTCCTGAAACCAGGCATGCCACTCCACGCACTCTTCAACCGTATGTAACAAGTTCGCACACTCTATTTTTTTGACAGACGGATTCTCCGCCAGTTTTGCCATCGCCCGGAAACTGTCTGATAATTCCAACGGAGAGGTATAAATATGAAAATCAATATCCCGGTGCGTCATCAGTAACCCCGTACTTAAAGAACCAACCAGATTGATTTCAGCCCCTATACTTTCCCAGGCGGGGATAACGCCGCTGTCCTCCACTACTTTCCAGGCCCGCTGCTGATTCAGCCGTGCTATATCGAGAATATCCATTTTTGTATTTTTAATGTGCACGCAAAAGTATGAAAAAGGCCGGAAATATAGCTATAAATCACTATTTAATAGACAGGCCGGTTCATGTAACTTTGCCCGTCCTTTCCAATCATTTTAATATAACAACAAGACAGCTATGGTATTCAACGAAACAGAAAAACAGGAAAAAGAATATTTACAAAAGATACTCAGTATCATACACGATACGATTAACAATACCGACAAATCAGTTAAAGACCATGTAGACACCCTGCAAGAATACAAGGATTATTTATGGTCTAACAAAGACATAGACCCACACGAGATTCGTTCCATGCGTGAAAGTATCCTGAACCATTTCGCATTGGGAGAAAACGTCATCGATAAACGCAAACGGTTAGGCCGGATTCTCGATATTCCCTATTTCGGACGGATAGATTTCAAAGAAGAGAAAGATGGCAGCCAAACCATACCTGTTTATATTGGAATACACACATTCTACGACTCCATAAGCAGGACCAATCTGATATACGACTGGAGAGCCCCGGTCTCAAGCATGTTTTACGACCATGAACTGGGCGAAGCCTCCTACACCTCCCCGAACGGCGAAGTCAACGGCAAAATATCGCTCAAACGCCAGTACCGCATCCGTAAAGGCCGGATGGAATATATGATTGAAAGTTCCCTCACCGTCCATGACGACATTCTACAGAAAGAACTCAGTGCCAATGCCGACGACAAAATGAAGAATATCGTAACGACTATCCAGCGTGAGCAGAACCAAATTATCCGTAACGAAGAAGCTCCCGTACTTATCATACAGGGAGTAGCCGGTTCCGGTAAAACCTCCATTGCCTTGCATCGTATCGCTTATCTGCTTTACCCCCTGAAAGGAAATATTTCTTCCAGGGATATTCTGATTATATCCCCCAATAAAGTCTTTGCCGATTACATATCCAACGTACTACCCGAACTCGGAGAAGAGACAGTTCCTGAAACCAGCATGGAACAAATCCTTTCGGAATTACTCGAAAATAAATATAAATACCGGAATTTCTTCGACCAAGTAACCGAATTGCTGGAAAAACCATCCCGGGATTTTATCGAACGAATACAATACAAGGCATCGTTCGATTTCATTTCCCTGTTGGACAAATTCATCCTCCACATGGAAAACAATTATTTCAAGGCTACAGATGTCCGGCTCACCAGACATATCACCATCCCCGCCGGCTTCATCGAGGAACAGTTCAAACGATTCAACCGTTATCCGATGCGACAACGGTTTGAGACAATGACTGATTACATACTGGATATGATGAAAATCCAATACAACATATCCGTAACCACGTCAGAAAAGAACCTGCTGAAAAAAGAGATAAAAAAGATGTTCGGCGGAAACAATGATCTCCAGGTATATAAAGACTTTTTCAAATGGACCGGGAAACCCGAAATGTTTAAACTGCGTAAAGGCCATATCCTTGAATATGCAGACCTTGCCCCGTTAGCCTACCTGCACATGTCGTTGGACGGAAACACGACATATTCCCATATCAAACATCTCCTGATAGACGAAATGCAGGACTATTCGCCCATCCAATTTAAGGTAATTCAAAAACTTTATCCCTGCCGGAAAACTATTCTCGGCGATGCATGCCAATCGGTAAATCCCTATGGTTCATCAACAGCCGAAATGATTCGCAAAGCATTTGCTGCAGGAGAGGTCATGAAATTATGCAAAAGTTATCGTTCGACCGTCGAAATAACCGGCTTTGCCCAAAAGATACGTTCTAATGACGAACTGATACCGGTTGTACGTCATGGCAAAAAGCCGGAAATTCTCCGGTTCGGAAATGCTGAAGAAGAAATATCCGCCATCGCTCATTTGGTCTCTGTATTCAGAGAATCAGATTACAAATCATTGGGAATCGTATGCAAAACTGAATTACAGGCAAAAGATATGGCAGAAAAACTTCAAAAACAAATCGAAAACATATATTTCCTGTCCAGTCAAAGTTCCGCTTTCATAAATGGCACCATCGTCACTTCTTCCCATATGGCAAAAGGGTTGGAGTTCGATGAAGTAATCATCCCCCAAACCAATAAGACAAATTACTGTTCGGAAATCGATAAAAGCATGCTTTATGTGGCAGTAACCAGAGCAATGCATCAATTGACAGTGACATATTCAGGGGAACAAAGTGAATTTATCCGTACGGCTACTCAACACTAAAATCCTCGGATTTGAACCCACTATAATATCTTCCCGAAAAAGCGGTGAATTTCAACACACAATAATCCGGATCGGTAACACCTTCTTTATAATACATTGTATCTCCCGGCAACCAGATTAATTCTTTGCTTGCCGGGTCGGTCAGGACTTCGATTGTTCCTTTCAGCATCACGCCTTTGAAAAAGCGCCGGTCACAAAAGTAAATACAGGAACGGTCATTCTCCCTGAACTGAGCCACACGCCTGGAAGATGTATTGGTAGTAAAATAAAATGTACGGATTCCTTCCCGCTTACGAGGTTGAAGCATTGCTTTGATATTAGGGAAACCTTCCTCATCAACCGAACCGAGGAATGAAACTGTCTGTTTGTCAACGATATTACCTATCGTCTTTTCCGGATCTCTCATAATTAAACTGTTATTCGTTTATAATAAGGGCAAAAATAGAGTATGAAGCTATCCCGGATGCAACAGTAAACAGGGAGAAAATGTCACTTTTTACGGTTTGTGCATTTTTCTGTATGCCAATGGAGTTTGTCCGACATGTTGACGAAATGAACGGATAAAATAAGATACAGTATCATAGTTCAGCCGGGCGGCTATTTCCGAGACGGGTAAATCAGTATAGGTCAGCATCCTTTTGGCCTCTCCCATCACTTTGTTATGAATATATTGTTTGGCACTGACCTGCATGGAGGCCGTAATCATTTCATTCAGGTAATTCGGCGTAATGCATAATTTATCAGCATAATAGCTGACTGCACGATGTTCTTTAAAAGACTTGTCGACCCAACGGATAAAGTTAGTAAGATGAAGGTTACGCCCCTTCACTATATCCGTTTTCCCTTCTTCCTCCTTGTATCCCCTGTCAAGGAGCATAAGAACCTCATAAAGCAGTGCCCTCAACACATGGTCACCATTTCGGGAGGACAGACCGATCTCATCCCTAATATTACATATCTGTTGGAAGATACGATCGGAAACTGATTCCGAAAGATGTATTTTTGCCGCAGTTTTGTCTGGATCAAAATAACTGAGATGCTGAACGAACTGGTCGTCTTTGAAAAAAGAGGAAAGAAACTCTTCCTCAAAAATAAGTGCATACCCATTTATAATATGGTCTTTATCCCAATTACGTATCTCCCCCGGCTTTGAAAAAATCACATCACCGGGACAGACGTCATACTGTTGGTTATCAATTGAAAAAGAGCCAGAACCTTCGGTGACAAAAGTAATGTCATAGTAAGTCAGCGTATGCACCGGATTGATATCCAGAAACTTCTTGATGTTTTTCAGTTCAACAACATCCACCAGTAACTCACTACCATACTTGTGCTTATAAAATGTATAGCGGGGTATTGACTTTTTCATCGGACAAGCGTCATAAAACCAATTCATAAAGTTGGAACCATTTCAAATGCTCATAAGGCAGTCCCAGATCAACAGTCCCAATATATTGATAACCGAGTTTTTTATAAAGGCTAATAGCTGGTGTATTATCGACTGACACGTCCAACCGGATCGATTTCATCCGGTGACTAACCGCATATTGTTTAGCAAACTCCATCAATCGGGTCGCCACCTCCTGTTTCAAAAATGAAGGATGTACAACCAACGTCCGGATCACCAGAATATCAGCATATTCCGCCTCAACCAGCCAGCGAACCTGACTGTAAGCCTTTTCCGGCTCATGATTCAATATAATACTTCCGGCAACAGTTCCATTTTCAATGGCAACAAACAAGCATTTCTCATCAATCCCCTGCATGGCCGTCTCCCTGACAGGATATATATGTTTTATCCATCCCGGATAGTTTACCGTGGAAGACAAATAGTCATTCAACCCGTCATAAAGAACCTCCAGTTCGTCAAGATGATGCGTTGTGCCTTGTTCTATAATCATTGCCTGATTTTTTCTTATAAAAATAAATGCCTAATATCTTCCAGCAGGCAATGTAAAAGTCTCCTTATCCGTCAGATAACCGTCTGAAGACTTCAAACGGACAGACAGCACTATTTCTCCGGCTTTCAATTTAGGAGAAGCATGCAAGGTGACAGTATAACTGACTCTTTTATGCGGCGGTAACTGACGGATAACAAGAGGCTTTGAAAGTTTCACATATTTGCCTCCCTGTTCGACCTTGATAACAGGCTCAATATTGTAAGCCGTTTGTCTGCCTTCATTCGATAAGATAAACGAGATACGGCAACTTTCTCCTGCATCTACGATCTGGTTGTTATTCCGGTCTTCCAGATAAATATCCTCAATAACCAGATAGGGGACCTGATACTCTCTGACACTCGCTGTATTCCTGTCACGTTGATTTTGAGAGGAAGCGGCGGCAGCACCCAGAACTGTCCCTCCGACCGATCCCACAAACGAACCGATCGCCTCTCCGCGATATCCTCCGGCCGCATGCCCGATCACTGCACCGGTAACCGTACCCGCCAACATGCCGACCTGCGAACCCACTATCGTACGCGATGTCGGATCCATTGTCGCACAACCCGTGCCAATCACAGGTATCATCAGAAACAGGAGCCAATTCTTCATTCTCATATCAACATTTTTTATTTATCCGCTAAAATACAAATATTTAGCGGATAAAGGCTGATCAAAAACGTTATAATATTCGTCTAAACAGAAAACCGCCCTTGTTTCATCCGTTGAAAGAATTAATCCAGTGTCAGATTGAACTCGTCTTTCAGTTTTCCCAGGACGGGATTTACGGTCAATAAATGTTCGAACTTCTCGGTTGCCGTATAGGCTAAATGCTTTTCGTTCGTTTCGATAATCCGGACACGCATCTGGATACGTGTATTTCTGAGTTGTGCACGCAAATAATTCAATAAATCCACACAACCATTACTCAGTTCATCCTGCTGACCGGGATTATGTACACCTACTTCAAAGAAATAGTTTTCCTGCAAAACAGGCTTGCAGTTGATCATCGTATTCTTCAGATAAACTTTCTTATCGATAATTCCGCTTGCCGCATAAGCATCCCAACAACGTACCAGGTCTTCTTCCGTGAACTGGTTGACCATCTCCTGAACTGTCCGGTTTTCCTGTTGCCCCATCTGGTTCTTCGGTTTTTCCACACCGATTTCTTTCAGCGACGTACCTAAATGTTGCGGACGGGAAGGACGTTTAGGTGGAGTTGCAGCAGGAGGCTGCGGAATAACTGTTGCCGAAGAAGGCATATTCGAAGTTACTACACGACCATTGTTATTACCCATATCAGCCAGTTGCTGTGAAGCCGGTGAACCGGGATAACCGGATGGTTGAACTGGCTGACGAACAGGCTGCCCCTGTGGTGAAGCCTGTGTGCCCTGAGAAACAGGCTGTCCAGGAGCACCGGATGCGATAGGTTCAATTACTCCTTTTTTTTTATCGTCGGCTGCCTGCCCTGCATTACTCAGCTGGCAAAGCTGGATAAGCGTCAGTTCCAACAGCAGGCGCTTGTTACGGCTGGCACGATAATTCAGATCACAGGTATTGGCCAGTTCGATCGCCTTAAAAAGCAACTGATCCGGACAGCGTTTTGCCATCTCTTTATATCTTTCGCGGATCGAGGCTCCGACTTCAAACAAGATCAGAGTTGCCTCATCCTTACAAACCAGCAAATCACGGAAATGGGCGGCCAACCCGGTAATGATATTCTGCCCGTCAAATCCTTTGCTCAATATTTCATTCAGGATCAGAATAGACGAACGGACATTTCCTGCCAGGATTGCGTCCGTAAGACGGAAATAATATTCGTAATCGAGTACATTCAGATTGTCGATGACAGCCTGATAAGTAATATTGCCATTGGTAAAACTAACTACCTGGTCGAAAATAGACAGGGCATCACGCATACCGCCATCAGCTTTCTGGGCAATTACGTTCAAAGCTTCCGGCTCAGCAGTCACATTTTCTTGAGAGGCAACATATTCCAGATGTTCCACCATATCGGCAATCGAGATGCGGGAGAAATCATATATCTGACAACGCGACAGAATAGTCGGAAGTACTTTATGCTTCTCGGTTGTCGCTAAAATAAACAGAGCATGATGCGGCGGTTCCTCCAACGTCTTCAGGAAAGCGTTGAATGCAGCCGAACTCAGCATATGAACCTCATCGATGATGAAGACCTTATATTTTCCGATTGCAGGCGGGATACGCACCTGATCGATCAACGAACGGATATCGTCGACCGAGTTGTTGGAGGCAGCATCCAGTTCATGAATATTATAGGAACGCTGTTCATTGAAAGCCTGGCATGATTCACATTCGTTACAAGCCTCGCCGTCTGCTGCCGGGTTCAGGCAGTTTATTGTCTTCGCAAAGATTCGTGCACACGAAGTCTTCCCGACACCACGCGGTCCGCAGAAAAGGTAGGCATGTGCAAGTTTGTTACTTTGTATTGCATTTTTTAGTGTAGTGGTAAGAGACTTCTGCCCTACAACACTACGGAAGGTAGACGGGCGATATTTTCTTGCCGATACAATATAATTGTCCATTCTTTGCTTTTTTATTAACAACACAAAGATATACAAAATAATTCATTTACCTTTGCAAAAACGAAGTTCCATGTCACGCATAAAAGACTTTTACAACAAGTATCTATCCAGGATAAATGCCTACTGGTTGGTTATCATTGGATTTTTGATCCTCACTTTTACAGTGGGCGACAGCAATTTGTATAAGCGGTATACATACGACGAAAAGATCCGCAGCCTGGAAAGAGAGATCAAACATTATCAGAAAGAGATCGAGATAAACAGTAAGAAACTGAACGATCTTCGTACCGACAAAGAAGGTCTGGAACGCTTCGCCCGTGAAGAATATTTCATGAAGAAGCCGAACGAAGACGTCTATATCATCAAAAAGAAATAATGAATCAAAAAGCAAGAACAATCATTTTCAATATGGCCGGTTTACTGATACTGGCCGGGGCAATCCTTTTCCTTACCAAATGGTTCCTGGCACCTTACCTGTTTGCCGTCGGAGCCGCCGGTATGGCTGTATGCTTCCTGACACTCCCTACTAAAGATATGGAGTTTCGCGAACGCAGGTTGCACCGTTTTAACATAATAGCCTCTGTCCTGATGATCTGTGCCTCCGGATTGATGTTCAAAGATATGAAAGAGTGGATTATCTGCCTGACAATTGCAGCCGTACTATTGCTCTACTCATCATTCGTTTCCGGAAAGCAACAAAAATAATCCTATCAAATTTCCCCACCCTATTTTATTATGTGGGGAATTTTCCCCTTCTATATGGGGAAATACCCCCATTAGAGTGGGGAAATACTCCCATTGTAATGAGGTTTACTCTCTGCATAACAATAAATAAAACGGTATGATACAAAAAAAGCTGTTACATTTAATGCAACAGCTTTTTGTATATCGTTTTTGATACTACTTATTTTCCGCTGGAATAACTCTTATTCAACAAGTCGATCAATTCGTTTGTGATATCGTAAGCATCGCCGGCTAACAAAATATTATCTTCTGCGGTGTTACTGAAAATTACCTGATATCCTTTTTCCTTATTATATACTTTCAATTTTGAAACTACTGTATCACGAAGCTGTTCGTTCAGCTTCTGGCGTTCCATTAACAAATCCTGTGACAATTTAGCATCCAAGTCTTTCAGTTCTTGTTCTTTCTTCATCAGACGTTCCTGCTCTTGTTGAGCTCTTTCACGAGTTAGGAATGCATTATTTTCTGCTTTACGATAGAATTCCTGAACTTCATTCTGCAAATTACGTGCCTGCTGTGTTACATTAGCACGCGAATTTTCTTCTTTTTTCAGGAGCTGTTCATTCAGATCCTTGAAATAATTATAATTAAGCAAAAGCGAATCTACATTGACATAGGCTATAGGAAGCAGGTTTGTTGTATCACCTTCTCCGGATGCAAATGTTTTTGTTACTGTTGATTCTTTCTTGTCGGAAAATTGCATTATGAACAATATCACGACAGCCACCGCGAGCACACCATTAATTACGTAGTTAATGTTCTTCATAAAGTGTAAATTAAATCCTTATTTTATTCTTCTATTTCTTTTACTCTATCATATAGATTCTTTTGCTTCTTCTGTTCGCGGTCTTGCGTCTTGGCACAATGGATACCTTTTTTACTCAGTGCTCTGTTACCTCCGACATGCGTATTCGGGAACCTTCCCCCCTTCTTGAATATCACTTTTACAGCAAGTAACACAACACAAATAACAAGAATTATGACCGTTAATAATATCGTTGTAAGCATTTTCTCTATATTTGTGGACGCAAATATAAGAGTTTAAGTGATTATAAAGTATCTTTTTGGTATTTAATTCTACTTTTTTTCATACATAACTCCTGAAATGATTGCATTATTAACTATATAGTAACAACTATAATATATTGTAACATTATGAAGATTACTGACTTAAAGCCTGAAATCGTCTGGAAGTTTTTCCACCAGGTAACACAAGTGCCCCGTCCTTCAAAGAAGGAAGGCAAAATGATCCAGTATCTGGAATCGTTCGCAAAAGAGTATAAAATCGCCATAAAGAAAGATGCAGCCGGAAACATCCTGATGTCGAAGCCTGCAACACCCGGATATGAAAAGCTGCCGGTTGTTATCCTTCAGTCGCACATGGATATGGTTTGCGAGAAAAACAACGGAACCGTTCATGATTTCGACAACGACCCGATCGAAACAATTGTAGACGGAGACTGGCTGCGTGCCAACGGAACAACGCTGGGAGCCGACAATGGTATCGGTGTTGCCGCCGAACTGGCTATCCTGGCTTCCGACGATATCGAACACGGACCGATCGAATGTCTGTTCACTGTTGACGAAGAAACTGGCCTGACCGGAGCTAAAGCTCTTGAAAAAGGTTTCATGACCGGAGATATCCTGTTGAACCTCGACAGCGAAGACGAAGGCGAAATCTTTATGGGCTGCGCCGGAGGAAAAGATACACAGGCCGTGTTCCATTGCGAACAACGCCCGACCAACCCCAATATGTTATATTTCAAAATTGATGTAAAAGGATTGAACGGCGGACATTCCGGTGGTGAAATACACAAGGGACTGGGTAATGCCAATAAAATCCTGGTTCGTTTCCTGTATTTATTGAACAATGAAGCAGACTTCACTTTGTGTTCGATTGAAGGGGGTAATCTGCGCAATGCGATAGCCCGTGAAGCGCATGCAGTCATCGGACTTTATTCGGAAGATAAAGAACAGGTTCGTGTACTGCTCAATAACTATACGGCGGATATCGAAAACGAACTGAAACATATCGATCCTAACGTACAGATCACCATGGAATCGACCGACCGTCCGGAATTATGTCTGTCTAATTTCGATATGGAAAAGGTTATCCGGGCTTTGCATGCTTGTCCTCATGGCGTTATCGGTATGAGCCATGACATCGAGGGATTGGTTGAAACTTCTACCAACCTGGCTTCCGTAAAAATGAGACATGAAGCCGAAACAGAACAATTGATAATCACTGTCGGAACCAGCCAGCGTAGTTCCATCGAATCATGCAAAAACATGATTGCCAACCAGGTAGCCTCCGTATTTAAACTGGCCGGAGCGATTGTTACCCACGGTGACGGTTATCCGGGATGGGCTCCTAATCCGGATTCCAAAATCTTGAAAGTCGCACAGGATACATATAAACGTTTATTCAATAAGGACGCCAAGATCATGGCTATCCATGCCGGACTGGAATGCGGACTGTTCCTCGAAAAATATCCTAATCTGGATATGATTTCTTTCGGACCGACTTTAAGAGATGTTCACTCTCCGAACGAACGGATCGAAATTAAGACCGTCGGTTTGTGGTGGGCTCATCTTTTAGAATTATTAAAAAGCGTACCGGCAAAATAAAATTAAATATTCTGCGTTATAAAAAGAGGATTAACACTTTAATCGTGTTTTTCCTCTTTTTTTATGTTAATGCCTGAAAACATTCTTTATAAATCGTTTGTTTATAAAGAAACAAGAACACAAAGGCATACATTTTAACATTTAGAGAAAATGAAAAGAATTACAGCGCCGTTGCTTATAATATGTACACTTTTACTCAACCTGTTGGCTGGATGCGACGGGCTGGACGAAAATTATTCGACCAATCCGAATCACCGGTTGAGTTTCTCGACAGATACCTTATCATTCGATACTGTCTTTACCACGATAGGTTCAGCCACAAAACAATTCATGGTTTACAACAAAAACAGTGAACCGCTGAATATAGAGAGAATCATACAAGCCTCGCCTGCTACCAGCGGATTCCGTATCAACGTGGACGGACGAAAAGGTGACAACTTCGACAATGTCAGAATTGCAGCCAAAGACAGCATGTATATATTTGTGGAAGTCACTGTCAATCCGAATGGAAAAGACCAACCGTTATTAATCCAGGATTCAATAGTGTTCACCTACAACAGCGTGAAACAAACAGTTTTACTGGAGGCATGCGGACAGGATGTCAAGCTGATAAAAGGCGGACAGACATTGAGTGAAGACACCAAGCTGACAGCCGAACGTCCTTATCTGATATATGACAGCCTGATGATAGACAAAGGTGTAACAGTTAATATCGAAGAAGGCACCACTTTCTATATGCACGACAAAGCAAAGATCATCGTTGACGGAACGATCATTGCGAACGGAACCATGGATAAACCGATAGTCTTCCGCGGTGACCGTCTCGATTTCATACTCGACATACTACCCTACGACCGCACACCGGGACAATGGGAAGGAATTGTATTCAACAATGAAAGTTTTGACAACATATTTAATAATGTAATAGTAAGAAACGGAAACAACGGCATAACCTGCAAGGCTTCTGATCCGGAAAAATCCAAATTGAAGATTAACAATTCGCAGATCACCAATATGGATGGGAATGTATTGACTGCAACCAACTGTAATCTGGAAGCCGCTAACAGCGAGTTCACAAATGCTACGGTAGACGTTGTTGTATTAAATGGAGGCAAATATAGCTTTACACATTGTACACTTGCAAACTACATCTCTGCCAAAAGCCGGCATTCGGAATCTAAAGAAGGTGAAGCCAGTCATACCTTACAACTATTTGACAATTATTCAAATTCAAATAAAGCGATCATGCCATATGATTTATTACAAGCCAATTTCGACAATTGTATAATCGATGGTAGTCTAGGTGCCGGTAAAGAAATAAAAATCGATATTGGGACCAAGTCCATGCTCCTAAGAAACAACGATTTAAAATATCATTTCGATCACTGCGTCGTAATGATGGATCAAACCAGTAGTGAAAACTTTACCGATGTCATTTTTATTAAAGGAAAAGACGAGAGTAAAATGGAGTACCGGATGACCGGTGGAGAAAAGAATAAATATATGTATGATTTCCGTCCGGATAAAGAAACAACTCCCGGCGTAGGCAAAGCCGATTTGTTTGTTTCCCAGAAATATCCGGTCGATCGTAACGGCGTAAACCGACTGACAAACAACGGGCCGGATATAGGCGCTTATGAATTTGTTCCTAAAGAAGAAGAATAAAAACAATTAAATATGACCAGGACCTTAACTATATTAATTTGCGTTCTCGCCTTTCTCTCCCATCCGGTAAACGCCCAGCCCGGATTCAGGGTTATGAGTTACAATGTAGAGAACCTGTTCGACACCGAAGACAATCCGGACAAGAACGATAATGACTTCCTCCCATCGGGTAATCATCACTGGACACGCGGACGATATTACCATAAACTTCAGCAAATAGCCAAAGTAATCAGCGCCGCAGGTGAATGGGATACTCCCGCCCTAATCGGCCTCTGTGAAGTGGAAAACGATTCCGTCCTGATCCATTTGCTGAACCGGACACCTTTGAAACAACAACAATACCGGTACTGCATGACACACGGTTCAGATACAAGGGGAATAAATTCCGCCCTTCTTTATCAACGAACTCAATTCGGATACATCGGCCATAAAGAACACCCGGTACTCTTCACCCATAAAACACATAAACAGACACGTAACATTCTCCATGTATGGGGAAAAGTAATAACCTCCGATACATTAGATGTATTCGTCTGTCATCTTCCTTCGCGCTACGGAGGTGAAAAGGAAAGCGAAGCCGACCGCTTCGATGCTGCCCGTACATTAAGGCATCTGTGTGATTCCTTGCTGCAAATCCGGAAAACGCCTCAGCTGCTGATCATGGGAGATTTTAACGACACACCGGAAAACACCAGTATCACACAAATACTGTCTGCCGGAAAAACCTCCGGAAATCCGGTATCCGGCAAGCTCTACAACCTTTTTGCCGATCCCCATGTCCTGAACAACCCCGGAACCCACAAGTATCAGGGAGAATGGAATCAGCTGGATCATATCATCGTATCCGGCAATCTGATCGATAAAAACTCTCCCATGCATGTTGTTCCCGGAAGCAATCGAATATTCATGCCCCCCTTCCTGCTCACTAATGATAAGACCTGGCACGGCAAACGACCTTTCCGCACCTATTATGGTTTTAAATATGAGGGTGGTTACAGCGATCATCTACCTCTCATTACCGACTTTTTACTATCTTTGCCTAACAAAGATTGAATTAAAATAGACATGCAGATACATCATATACTGGCAGGGATTTTCCTCTTTGCCGGAATTACAAACAACACAGCCGAAGCCCAGCAACTTCGCAAACCGATGGATATTCCGGTCTTGCTAAGCGGGAATTTCGGAGAACTGAGAAGCAATCATTTCCATTCGGGAATAGATTTCAAAACACAAGGTGTCGAAGGGAAACCGATCCACTCCGTGCAGGACGGCTATGTCTCACGCATTTCGGTAAGTCCCTGGGGATATGGCAACGGCCTGTATATCACACATCCGGATGGTACGACTACTGTTTACGGCCATCTTCAGAAATTCTCCCAAAAGATCACCGCTTATCTCAAAGAAAAACAATACGAACAGGAAAGCTTCAATGTAAACCTGAGCCTCACTCCGGATGAACTTCCTGTTAAGGAAGGCGAACTCGTCGCGCTGAGCGGAAACACGGGAAGCTCCGGCGGTCCGCACCTCCATTTCGAAGTGCGCGACACAGAGACGGAAGAGCCGATGGACCCGATCGAATACTACAAAAATTTAATAAAAGATACGCAGGCTCCCAAGATACAGGGAATCATGGTCTATTCAATGCCAGGAAAGGGCGTTGTGAACGGAAGCCGCCGAAAACTGGAACTAAAACCTGTCACTGCCAAGAACGGAAAACAAACGCTGAACGGAAAGATTGAAGCCTGGGGAGAAATCGGACTGGCTGTAAAAGGATACGATTACATGGATAATACCTCCAATATTTATGGTATCAAAGACATCACACTGACGGCAGACAGCCAGGTTATTTTTCATAGCAACCTGGATCGTTTCGCCTTCGATGAGAGCCGTTACCTGAACAGTTTCACAGATTTTGAAGAATGGAAAGAACACCGTTCGTTCTATATCAAAAGTTTTGTCGACCCGGGAAACCGGCTTCGTTTCATCGAAAGCCTTAACCGCGGAATCCTGACTATCGACGAACCTCGCACCTATCACCTGACTTACCAGTTGGCAGACGCTTTCGGCAACACGACCCGGCTTTCTATCCAAATCGAAGGCAAAGAACAACCGATCCCGGAAGTCGACATGGAAAACACAGAATTGTTCCATTGGTGGAGCGACAACCGTTTCGGAGCCAAAGGAATCCGCCTGACAATCCCGAAAGGAAATCTTTACGACGACTTATATTTCCGCTATTCCGTCAAAGAAGACAGCGCTGCACTGGGTGCCACACATATATTACACAACAAACCGGTCGCTTTCCACAAATCAGCCAAATTATCCCTCCGGTTGCAAACAGACACACTGGAGAACAAACAGCAATACGGTATTGTCCGACTGCAAAACGGACGCCGGTCATGGACCGGAGGTGTCTACCGCAACGGCTGGGTCGATGCCGATATAAAAGAAATGGGAAGCTACACGCTCGGTCAGGACCTTGTCCCGCCGACCATTACACCTCTCAATCCGGCAACATGGGTCAGTAAACAAGCCATCGCACTCAGGCTGTCGGACAACCTGAGCGGTGTACAAACATACCGGGGTGAAATCGACGGTCAATATGTTTTATTCGAAATGAATAGTAAGTCCGTCATTACCTATCACTTCGATAAAGAGCGGCTGGCAAGAGGGAAACACACGCTGAAACTGGTTGTAACAGATGCCTGTGGAAATCAATCCACTTATACTTATCCGTTTACGTGGTAAAAAATAACTTTTTCTTTTTTCTTGAAAATAAAGCTGCAAGCCATTGTTTACAACAATTAATTTGTATCTTTGTTTTCTCCTAAATAAGGAAATAACACATATATAAATGCAAGATATTTGGGTATGGAAAACAACGAACTGCTAGAAATGGTAAGAAGTAAAGCGCAAAGCTGGCTTACCAAAAGTTATGATGCCGAAACAAAAGCAAAAGTTCAGGAATTATTAGACAGCGAAGATCCGACCGAACTGATCGAATCTTTCTACAAAGACCTTGAATTTGGTACAGGAGGTTTAAGAGGTATCATGGGTGTAGGAACCAACCGTATGAATATTTATACTGTCGGTGCTGCTACACAAGGTTTGTCAAATTATCTGAAAAAGGAATTTGCCAATCTGGATCAGATCAAAGTTGTTATCGGCCATGATTGCCGTAACAATAGCCGTAAATTTGCCGAAATCTCGGCAGATATCTTCTCTGCTAACGGTATAAAAGTGTACCTGTTCGAAGACCTTCGCCCGACACCGGAAATGTCTTTTGCTATCCGTAAACTGGGATGCCAGAGCGGTATCATCCTGACAGCTTCGCATAACCCGAAAGAATACAATGGTTACAAGGCTTACTGGGACGACGGCGCACAGATGATCGCTCCGCACGACCGTAACACGATCGCCGAAGTAAACAAGATCCGCAATGCCAGCGACATCAAGTTCAAAGGCAATAAAGACCTGATTGAAATCATCGGTTCTGAAATCGACAATTTGTATATCGACGCTTTGACGACTATTTCCCTTTCTCCGGAAGCGATCAAACGTCACCACGACATGAAAATCGTTTACACTCCGATCCATGGAACCGGTGTAAAGATCGTTCCGGCTACATTGAAAGCATTCGGATTCACTAATATCATTCATGTCCCGGAACAGGATGTTGTAAGCGGCGACTTCCCGACAGTTGTTTCGCCGAATCCGGAAGAACCGGCAGCACTGGCTATGGCTGTTGAGAAAGCGAAAGAAACAGATGCCGAACTGGTTATGGCTTCCGACCCGGATGCTGACCGCGTTGGTGCAGCAGTTAAGAACAACGAAGGCGAATGGGTATTGCTGAACGGTAACCAGACTGCTTTGATGTTCGTTTATTACCTGATTACCCGCTGGAAAGAATTAGGCAAGGTAAACGGTAAAGAATATATCGTAAAAACAATCGTTACAACCGAGCTGATCCGTACGATCGCTGAGCGCAACGGTGTTGAAATATACGACGTTTACACCGGTTTCAAATGGATCGCCGATGTAATGAAGAAAAACGAAGGAAAGAAAAACTACATCGGTGGCGGTGAAGAAAGCTACGGATTCCTTTGCGAAGACTTCGTTCGCGATAAAGATGCTGTTTCCGCATGTGCTATCCTGGCAGAAATCGCAGCATGGGCAAAAGATCAGGGTATCACCATGTACCAGTTGTTGCAGAACATCTATGTACAATATGGCTTCTCTAAAGAAAAAGGTATTTCTGTTGTGAAAAAAGGCAAGAGCGGTGCAGAAGAAATCGAAGCGATGATGAAGAACTTCCGCGAAAACCCGTTACAGGAAATCGCTGGTTCTAAAGTTTCATTATTCTATGATTATGCATCACTGAAAGGTTACAGCTACATCGATAACGAAACGATCACGCTGGATATGCCGACAACTTCCAACGTACTTCAATACTTCACTGAAGACAATACGAAAATATCTATCCGTCCTTCAGGAACAGAGCCGAAGATTAAATTCTACTGCGAAGTTCATTCAAAAGTAAAAAGCCTAGAAGATTTACCGGAAGCAAACAAAGCAGCCGAAGAAAAGATCAACCAGATCAAAGCATCTTTGGGTATCTGATCAGATAGTTAAATAAAAAAAGCGGGACAAGAAGTTTGACTTCTTGTCCCGCTTTTTTTACTACGTACATTCAGAACTTATTGTATTATTCCGATTTCAAATCTTCTTTCCCAAAACAAAGCGGTAAAAGCGATACCGCACTCGGAGCAGCCATCACATCTTTTGTTCCGCAAAGCAACACTTTCACAGGCTTACCATATCGCTGTTCTGTCTCCAACAACACCTGCCGGCAAGCACCGCAAGGCGAAATACTTTCCACCTGCTTCCCTCCTGTTGCCGCCGCAATTGCCAGGGCAACTACCGGAATATCGGGATACTGATGTCCGGCATGGAACAAAGTAACCCGCTCCGCACATAAGCCGGATGGGTAAGCCGCATTCTCCTGGTTACTTCCCGTCACAATTGTCCCGTCAGCCAGTAACGCTGCCGCCCCGACATGAAATTTTGAATAAGGAGCATATGATTGTTCCGTTGCCTTCAAAGCCGCATGAACCAAAGGCAGTTCCTCATCCGGAACTTCGCTCAGCGAATAAACCGTTATTTTTGTTTCCAGTTTGATTTCTTTCATAAGACTGATAATTAGATAAACAAAGATAGTAAATTTGTATCTTTGTCCGATAAAATACGAATAATTCCAAATCAGGATATGCAAATACCCCTACTCACCCCCCAAAAAGACCCGATGGGCGCCGCTATCGCAGATTATTTCGCGAACGGTAAAGCTAGTAAACTCCGCGTTTTTTCTTCCATGTTCGATGAAGATGAAATCCCGGTGAAACAGTTATTCCGCAATTTTACGGAAATGCCGGTACTGGAACAAGAAGCACTCCGCATGAGCGAAGGCAGAATACTCGACGTCGGTGCCGGAAGCGGCTGCCATTCGCTGGCATTACAGGAAATGGGAAAGACGGTAAAAGCCATCGACATCTCACCTTTGTCTGTAGAGGTCATGCAGAAAAGAGGCGTAAAGGATGCCTGCCTGGAAAATTTCTTCAACGAACAGTTCAGCGGCAGCTTCGATACGATCCTGATGCTGATGAACGGTTCGGGGATTGTCGGAAAGATAGCCAATCTCCCGATTTTCTTCCATACTTTAAAACGCCTGCTTGCCCCGGGAGGTTGTGTATGGATGGACTCTTCCGACCTCCGTTACCTGTTTGAAGATGAAGATGGCAATCTCGATATAGATATTGATGATGACTATTACGGAGAAGTGGATTTTCGCATGCAATATAAAAATATCAGGGGCGACCGATTCGACTGGTTATACCTCGATTTTCAAACGCTCAGCCTGCATGCGGCAAACAACGGGTTCAAAGCGGAGAAGATACGGGAAGGAGAACATTTTGATTATCTGGCTAAAATTAGCAGGATATAAACCAGTATTTTATAGATTATTTAGAAGAATAATATATCCAGCTTCATTATCTTTGCGAAAATAAATACTTTAGGAACTCGTTTTATGAAACTGACAATACGGATTTTTTGCCTCTTATTTTTTATAGCGACATTAGCGGAGGCAGCAACCCAGCGCAAAATACCTTCATACGAAAAGTATATAAAAACATACAGCGCTCTGGCTATAGAACAACAAAAGAAGTACAAAATTCCCGCCAGTATCACTCTGGCACAGGGACTACTGGAGTCTGGAGCCGGACAAAGCGACCTGGCACGCCGCTCAAACAACCACTTCGGCATCAAATGTCATTCCGACTGGCGCGGCGGACGTGTTTATCATGACGACGACCTGCGTGGAGAATGTTTCCGTAAATACAAACGGGTGGAAGATTCATATGAAGATCACTCCAAATTTTTGAAACGCTCGCGTTACGACCGGCTTTTTCAATTAAAAATAACTGATTACAAGGGTTGGGCCAAAGGTCTGCAAAAATGTGGTTACGCAACCGATCGCGCATATGCCAACAAACTGATTAAAGTAATTGAAGATTATGAACTTTACCGTTATGATACCGGAAAAGTACACAAATTAACACGCCAGGAAAAGAAAAAACTTAAATACCCGACCGTCAAATATACGATATACAGAACTTACGGTCTACTGTATGTTTATGCCAAAGAGAACGACAGCTTCGACCAAATCGCACAGAATCTGGACTTCCCTGTAAAAGATCTGAAAAAGTTCAACGAAGTACCGGAAGACTTCCCGTTGCAAAAAGGCGATATCGTCTATATTGAAAAGAAGAAGAAGAAAGCCGATAAGCCTAATTACGACCATGTTGTACAAGTCGGAGAATCCATGCACAGCATCGCACAGAAATACGGAATACAGATCAAGAGCCTGTATAAGATGAATAAAAAAAACAAAGATTACGTTCCTGAAGAAGGAGATGTGCTTAAACTTAGATAAGTAACATAAAAAAATAGTATCTTTGCAGCCAAATATGTAAAAACAATGAGTGACCAACGTTACAACCTGCGCGGTGTATCCGCTTCAAAAGAAGATGTTCACAATGCAATAAAGAACATCGACAAGGGAATATTCCCTAAAGCATTTTGTAAGATCATCCCTGATATATTAGGCGGTGATCCTGAATACTGTAACATTATGCACGCTGACGGAGCCGGAACAAAATCATCCCTGGCTTACATGTACTGGAAAGAAACTGGTGACTTGTCAGTGTGGAAAGGTATTGCCCAGGATGCACTGATCATGAACATCGACGACCTGCTGTGTGTGGGTGCGGTAGACAATATACTTGTTTCTTCCACTATCGGACGTAACAAACTGCTTATCCCCGGCGAAGTAATCTCCGCCATTATTAACGGAACGGACGAACTGCTGGCAGAACTGCGCGAAATGGGTGTAGGCTGCTATGCCACCGGAGGCGAAACGGCCGATGTGGGCGATCTGGTTCGCACGATCATCGTCGACAGCACCGTGACTTGCCGCATGAAACGTGCAGACGTGGTTGATAACAGTCATATACAAGGGGGCGACGTAATTGTCGGAATGGCATCTTACGGACAGGCTACCTACGAAAAAGAATATAACGGCGGAACAGGCAGCAATGGTCTGACCTCTGCCCGTCACGACGTATTTGCCAAATATCTGGCAACCCAATATCCCGAAAGCTACGATGCAGCAGTTCCCGATGAACTGGTTTATTCAGGCGGACTGAAACTGACCGACAAAATCGAAGAACTGGGTATCGACGCCGGCAAACTGGTGCTTTCCCCTACCCGTACCTATGCTCCGGTAATCAAAGTATTGTTGGATAAACTACGTTCGCAGATACACGGTATGGTACACTGTTCAGGCGGAGCACAAACAAAAGTAATGCACTTCGTCGAAAACAAGCGTGTGACAAAGAACAACCTGTTCCCTGTTCCTCCTCTTTTCCGTATTATTCAGGAACAGAGCGGAACCGACTGGAGCGAAATGTACAAAGTGTTCAACATGGGTCACCGCATGGAGATCTATCTGTCGCCCGAACATGCTGAAGAAGTGATCAGCATTGCCAAGAGCTTCAACATTGATGCACAAATCGTAGGCTTCGTGGAAGAGGCGGATAAGAATGAATTGATTATTGAAAGCGAAAAAGGTCGCTTCGTATATTAATCTGATAAATGGCTGATAATAATTTATTAGGAAGACTGGACGGATTAGTAAGCCGTTTTGAAGAAGTCGGAACACTGATTACCGACCCGGCAGTGATAGCCGATATGAAACGGTTTGTAAAACTCAATAAAGAGTATCGCGATCTGGAGAAGATCGTGACTACCCGAAACGAATATGTCAATACATTAAATGGTATAAATGAAGCACGGCAGATGCTCGATACCGAGCAGGATCCTGAAATGAGGGAAATTGCCCGCGAAGAGTTGGATGCCTGTAATGCCCGCATTCCGGAACTGGAAGAAGAGATCAAGCTGTTGCTTGTTCCGAGCGATCCGGAAGATGATAAGAATGCTATCGTTGAAATTCGTGGCGGAACGGGAGGCGACGAGGCCGCCCTTTTTGCCGGCGACCTCTATCGCATGTATATCAAATACTGCGAAGCCAAAGGCTGGAAAGTCGCCCTGTCAAGTTGCAGCGAAGGTTCGTCGGGCGGATATAAAGAAATTATTTTCACCGTTAGCGGTGAGAAAGCATATGGTACGCTCAAATATGAATCGGGCGTACATCGTGTTCAGCGTGTACCCAGTACTGAAACTCAGGGACGTGTACACACCTCAGCAGCTACCGTGGCTGTGCTCCCCGAAGCAGACGAGTTTGATGTTGAAATTAATGAAGGTGAAATTAAGTGGGATACTTTCCGTTCGGGAGGTGCCGGCGGCCAGAATGTGAACAAGGTCGAATCGGGCGTACGTTTGAGATACGTCTGGAAGAACCCGAACACCGGCGTGAGCGAAGAGATCCTGATCGAATGTACGGAGACGCGCGACCAGCCGAAAAACAAGGAACGCGCACTTACCCGCCTGCGTTCTTTCATTTATGACAAAGAACATCAGAAATACCTGGACGACATTGCCAACAAACGCAAGACAATGGTATCGTCGGGCGACCGATCCGCGAAGATCCGGACATACAACTATCCGCAAGGACGTATCACCGATCATCGTATCAACTACACGATCTATAATTTATCTGCTTTCATGGACGGCGATATACAAGCCTGCATCGACCAACTGACCGTTGCCGAAAATGCAGAACGCCTGAAAGAAGCTGAACTATAACAATTTCACTATTTGACACAAGACAAGATGAACAAGCAACAATTATTCGAAAACATTAAAAAGAAACAATCTTTCCTTTGCGTAGGATTGGATACAGATATAAAAAAAATCCCGCAGCATTTACTTTCTGAAGAAGATCCTGTCTTCGCTTTCAACAAGGCAATCATCGATGCTACAGCCGATTACTGTGTAGCTTACAAACCGAACCTGGCTTTCTACGAAAGTCTGGGTGTGAAAGGTATGCTTGCCTTTGAAAAGACTGTTACTTACCTGCGTGAAAACTATCCGGACCAGTTCATTATCGCCGATGCGAAACGTGGCGATATCGGTAACACCTCCGAAATGTATGCCCGCTCTTTCTTCGACCATATCAAGGTGGATGCTGTTACAGTGGCTCCTTACATGGGCGAAGACAGCGTAAAACCGTTCCTGATCTATCCCGAAGCATGGGTAATCCTGCTGGCATTGACTTCAAACAAAGGCTCACAGGATTTCCAGATGACGGAAGATGCCAACGGCGAACGTCTGTTTGAAAAAGTATTGAAGAAATCGCAGGACTGGGCTACCGACGAACAGATGATGTACGTTGTCGGTGCAACTCAGGGAAAAATGTTTCTGGACATCCGTAAACATGCTCCCAACCACTTCCTGTTGGTTCCGGGTGTCGGAGCACAGGGTGGCAGCTTGCAGGAAGTGGCTCAATACGGAATGAACGATCAGTGCGGTTTGCTTGTTAACTCTTCACGTGCGATCATTTACGTAGATAAATCGGAGAATTTTGCCTCATTTGCCCGCGAAGCAGCACAAGCTGTACAACGTGAAATGGCAGGATATCTGCATGATAAGGGAATTATTCCCTGCAAAGCATAGGCTATCCCAATATTTTTCACCATTTTTGCAAACTGCTTTGTTCTTAGTGGAGCAGTCTCAATTCAAAATACAATATAACAAAATAAGTAATGGAGTTATCAGCCCAACAAATAGCGGACTTTCTTGGTGGAACCGTTGATGGCAACCCGGAAGTGAAAGTTAGCAACTTCTCAAAAATAGAGGAAGGACAACCCGGAACACTGACGTTTCTGGCTAATCCCAAGTACGAACATTATATCTATAATACAGAAGCAAGCATTGTTCTGGTGAATAACGACTTTTCTCCGGCTGAACAGATCACCGCTACTTTAGTGAAAGTTGAAAATGCATATTCTGCTCTTGCCATGTTACTCAACCTGGTAGAACAGTCAAAACCTAAAAAAGCCGGTATTTCTTCGGCTGCTTTCATTGCAGCCTCTGCGACAATGGGAGAAGATTGCTTTGTCGGCAACTTTGCCTATATCGGAGAACAGGTAAAGCTGGGTAAGAACTGCCAGATATATCCCAACGCATACATCGGTGATGGCGTGACTATCGGAGATAACTGCATTCTTTATCCGCATACAACCATCTATAACGGATGTAAAATCGGAAATAATTGTATCCTCCATGCCGGTTCTGTGATCGGTTCGGACGGTTTCGGTTTTGCTCCCGAAGGAGAGAATTATAAAAAGATCCCGCAACTGGGGAATGTTGTATTGGAAGACAATGTCGAGATCGGGGCCAATACCACGATCGACCGTGCCGTGATGGGGTCAACCATCATCCGCCGCGGTGTGAAACTGGATAACCTGGTGCAGATCGCCCATAACGTAGAAGTCGGAGAAAACACTGTAATGGCAGCCCAGGTAGGTATCGCCGGTTCAGTCAAGATCGGCAGCCATTGTATGTTCGGCGGACAGGTAGGACTGGCCGGACATATCCATATTGCCGACGGCGTCGTATTCGGTGCACAATCCGGTGTGATCAGCGACATCAAGGAAGCTAAGACTGTATTGGGTGCTCCGGCTATCGACGCGAAGAACTTCATGCGTTCAAGTGCCGTATTCAACCGCCTGCCCGATATGTACCGTACACTGGGACAGTTGCAACGCGAGATCGAACAATTAAAAAAGGAAATCAATAAATAATTAATATACGTATGCAGAAACAAAAGACGCTAGCCAAGAGTTTCTCGATGCAAGGTAAAGGCTTGCATACCGGACTGGACATACAGATCACGTTCAATCCGGCACCGGAAAACCACGGATACAAAATTAAACGTGTTGACCTGGAAGGACAACCTGTTATTGATGCGTTGGCAGAAAACGTAGCCAGTACACAAAGAGGTACCGTTTTATCAAAGAACGGCATCCAGATCAGCACAGTTGAACACGCAATGGCAGCATTATATGCCTACGAAATCGACAATTGCCTGATTGAAGTGAACGCTCCCGAGTTTCCGATTCTGGACGGTAGCTCACGTTTCTTCTCTGAAGAGATCCGGAAAGCAGGAATCGTTGAACAGAACGCTCCGAAAGATTTTTACATCGTAAAACATAAGATCGAAGTAAAAGACGAAGAAACAGGCTCTTCACTGATCATCCTCCCTGACGAGAAGTTCAGTGTGAATGTGCTGATCTCCTTCGATTCGCCCGTTTTATCCAATCAGTTCGCCACTATGAACGATCTGAGCGAGTTTCCCGAAGAAATTGCCGCTTCCCGTACATTTGTATTCGTTCGTGAAGTGGAAATGCTCCGCCAGAACAACCTGATCAAAGGTGGTGACCTGGACAATGCAATCGTAATCTACGACCAGAAAATGCCGCAGGAAACACTTGACAAACTGGCAGACGAAGTCGGCATACCCCACAAAGACGTATGCGACCTGGGTTACATCAACAACAAACCGCTGGTATTCGACAACGAACCGGCACGCCATAAACTGATTGACGTACTGGGTGACCTGGCACTGATCGGCAAGCCTATCCGCGGACGCATCATCGCAACCCGCCCCGGACATAAGATCAACAACCAGTTGGCCCGCATGATCCGCAAGGACATCAAATTAAACGAAGTACAAGCTCCGATTTACGATCCGAACGTAGCTCCGATCATGGACATCAACCGTATCCGCGAGTTGCTTCCCCACCGTTACCCCTTCCTGCTGGTCGACAAGATCATTGAAATAGGCGGTAACTATATCGTCGGAATAAAAAATATCACGACAAACGAACCGTTCTTTACCGGACACTTCCCGCAGGAACCTGTTACACCGGGTGTATTGCTGGTTGAAGCGATGGCACAGACCGGAGGTTTGCTCGTTCTGAATTCAGTAGACGAACCGGAACGCTATTCAACTTATTTCATGAAGATCGATGGCGTAAAATTCCGCCAGAAAGTAGTACCGGGAGATACACTGATCCTGCGTCTGGAACTGCTGGCTCCTATCCGCCGCGGTATTTCCACGATGAAAGGTTATATCTTCGTTGGCGACAAGCTGGTTTGCGAAGCTGAATTTATGGCTCAGATCATTAAAAACAAATAATAATAACAGAAGAAGGCAATGAATCAATCCCCTTTAGCAGTCGTTCATCCCGAAGCAAAGATCGGCCAGAATGTAACGATAGATCCTTTTGCAGTGATTGAAAAGGATGTAGTAATAGGCGACAATTGTCATATTTATTCACATGCAGTCATTCTCGACGGGGCAAGGATCGGAGACAACTGTTCCATCTTCCCGGGAGCTGTAATTGCCGGTATTCCACAGGATCTCAAGTTCAAAGGAGAGCAGACCACCGCTGAAATCGGAAAAAATACGACGATCCGCGAGTGTGTCACGATCAACCGGGGAACAGCATCAAAGGGAAAGACCATAGTCGGAAGCGATTGCCTGATTATGGCATATTCCCATATCGCACACGATTGCGTGCTGAAAGATCATATTATCCTCGGGAACGCATCCCAGATAGCCGGAGAAGTGGAGATTGACGATTTTGCTATTGTCAGCGGCGGCAGCCTGGTTCACCAGTTTACCCGCATATCGAAACATGTGATGGTACAGGGCGGCTCCCGTATCGGTAAAGATATTCCGCCTTATACGTTGATCGGCCGCGACCCGATTGTTTACTGTGGCATCAATATCGTAGGATTGCGCCGCCGTGGATTCACCAACCAGCAGGTATTCCTGATACAGGATATCTACCGTACGTTATATACCCGTGGCCTGAATAATACGGAAGCCATCAAGGCTATTGAGACCGAATACGAAGCCAGCGAAGAAAGAGACCTGATACTCAACTTTATCAAGACTTCCGAACGCGGTATCGTAAGAGGTTCGATCGACGAATAATAATGTGCCAATCAGGCAATATGCCAATACGCCAATGAAAATATCAACAGATAGTATTTTTATTGGTATATTGGCATATTATTTTATTGGCACATTATTTTTATTTTACTACTTTTGAACCAACAAAAAACTAAAAAGACTATGGTATTTAGATTCCTCATTCTATCAGATGAAGTAGATGACTTCAAACGCGAAATCAAGATTGATGCGGAAGCAACTTTCCTTGATCTGCACGACGCCATCCTTGAGTCGGTTGGCTACACGAAAGATCAGATGTGCTCTTTCTTTATTTGTGACGACGATTGGAGCAAAAATACGGAAATTACATTAGTTGAAATGGACACCACTTCGGAAGTGGATAACTATATAATGGCTGAAACTCGTCTGGAAGAATTGCTTGAAGACGAACACCAGAAACTTATGTTCGTTTTCGACTATATGACCGAACGTGCTTTCTTCATGGAGCTCCGCGAAATAGAGCCGGGTAAAGATCTCGATAAAGCAATCGTCAGCAAATCAATAGGTGTCGCACCTGCCCAGACGATCGACTTCGATGAGTTCGAAACCAAAAACGGAAGCACAGAGATCGGCGAAGACTTTTATGGTGACTCAGAATATGACATCGACGAACTGGACAAAGGCGGTTTCGAAGGTTTAGGCGACGTACCGATGGAAAACCCGTACGACGACGAGCGTTTTTAATTGATGAACTCCCTTGTCATATTACTCGGGCCGACAGGAGTCGGAAAGACCGAACTGAGCCTGCGCGTAGCAGAACATTTCGGTTCGCCTATTATTTCCTCCGACTCCCGTCAGCTCTATAAAGACCTGCCTATCGGAACGGCAGCTCCCACCGCCGAACAAATGGCAAGAGTAAAACATTATATGGTCGGGACACTGGACCTGACCGATTATTACAGCGCCAGTAACTTTGAAGAAGACGTAATCTCCCTCCTGGAAACACTCCACCGTACCACTCCAACCGTTGTAATGACAGGCGGTTCCATGATGTACATCGACGCCGTATGTAAAGGCATTGACGATATTCCAACCGTCACCCCCGATATACGTGAGGCTATTTACGCCCAGTTCGAACGTGAAGGACTGGAAAATATCCTACAGGAGTTAAAAGAATCCGACCCTGTCCATTATGAAGAAGTAGACCGGATGAACTACAAACGGGTAATCCATGCCGTCGAGATATGCCGGATGACAGGAAAGCCTTATTCATCTTTCCGCACCAATATAAAGAAAGAACGCCCATTTAAAATCATTAAAGTGGGACTGACACGCGACCGCGAAGAATTATGCGACCGCATCAACCGCCGTGTCGATCAGATGATGGCTGACGGCCTGCTGGAAGAAGCGCGCAAAGTCTACCCTTTCCGCCACCTGAACTCACTCAATACGGTCGGCTATAAAGAACTGTTCAACTATTTCGACGGAGAATGGCCGCTCGACCTGGCCGTAGAGAAAATACGGCGCAACTCCCGTGTCTATGCCCGCAAACAAATGACCTGGTTTAAACGGGACGAAGAGATCAAATGGTTTCATCCGGACGAAGAAACAGAAATATTACGGTATCTGGATGGGATAATTAAAAACCAATAGCATGTTGAGGATGGAATGCCCTCTTCAAACGATTTATCAAACCAACTATCATACTATCATTTAAAATCATAAGAGATTAATTACAAGACTATTACCCTATGACAGTTGTTATTATTAACTATCATATAACTATCAGGCAACTATCATAGTCTTATCCAAAGGTCCAGTGTAAGCTTCTTTTTTTGCTGAAGTATATGACTTATTTTCAAGGAAGTAATTACTTATGTTGTTCGAGACCCGGGTCTCAAGGTTGCCAACACCCGGGTCTGAGCATCGTCAACATCCGGGTGTCAAACAGGATAAAACGGGCATCCTGACAACAATAAATAGTTGTTTCGATGAAAGAAGTCTATATATTTCGGCAAAAAAGACTTGGGATAGAGGCTTTTTAATAGATACAGGAACGATAGTTTAGTTAAAACAATGTAAATATGATCGTTGCATGATAGATAAATGATAGTTAACAACAACAACCATCATAGGGTAACACACTCATTATACGCATATTACATCAAATTATGATAGTATGATAGTTGAATTCAAAATTAAACCCATAGCTGGTTCACTGATATTTGCTACATTTAACGGAAATAGCAACTATAATCCCCGAGGTGGGTTCATTGTACGCCGATTACTTATTTACTTCTTAAATACCAGGTATACCGCCGCTACCAAAAGCAAGCAAGCCAATGCATGATTCCATTTAAACGATTCCCCTTTAAAGGCGATCGCACTGAAAGCCACGAATACGACAAGCGTAATAACCTCCTGTATTACTTTTAATTGTATCAGATTGAACGGTCCGCCATTCTCCCTGAATCCCATACGGTTTGCCGGTACCTGAAAACAATATTCGAAGAAAGCCAAAAACCAGCTGAATAAGATCACACCGATCAACGGCAAATGTTCGAACCAACTGAACTGCTGTTTCATCTTCAGGTGGCCGTACCAGGCACATGTCATAAAAATATTCGATACGACCAATAACAGAATAGTATAAAAACCCTGCATAACTTATTTATTTTTTTGAGGAAGATAATCCTGTTGTACATTCGACATACTGTTCCAGATGCTGTAACGTGCTTCCGGATTTATAGCTTCGAGCCGGGCCAGGACCTCTTTCATATCCGAACGGCTGGAACCGGACTCATACGGACAGTTCTTTATTTGTTTACGATACCCTTTCCATTCGGCAATACGGACCAGTTCTTTTTCTTCAACCAGACACATCGGACGGATGATCTCCATATCAAACTTATCCATCTTCAACCGCGGAGGCATAGTCCCGAAAGCCCCCTGATGGGTTATATTCATCAGTAATGTTTCGATAATATCATCCTGATGATGCCCCAGGGCGATCTTATTGCAATTATGCTTCTTGGCTATATCAAACAAGGCCTTTCGCCGTGTCCAGGAACAAAGAAAACAAGGAGACTTACGTGTATCGGTAGAAGCGTCGAAACTCGTTTCGTGAATGATAAACGGTAATCCGTGTTCATCGGCACAGCTTTTCAGGTACTCCGCATCCGAGCAATAAGGAATATTCGTCATCACCACATGCGCCACGACCACTTCAAAGCGGGGATTGTAGATTTTTGAACGACGCCCCAGCAGGTCGACAAGGGCAAGCGAATCCTTTCCACCCGACAATCCGATCAGGATGCGGTCACCATTGGCGATCAGGCTATATTCGAAAATTGCCCTCTTCACTTTCTCTTCTATTTTCCAGAACAGGAGTTCTTCTGCTGTCAACTTTGCCATATCTACTCTAAATCGGGCACAAAAATAGATATTTATCTAATGAATTGTACGCTTAACTAAAAATATTATTATCTTTGAATCAGTATAATTATATCATAACAAGAGACAATGAGCCGGTTATCTAAAAAACTGTTTTACACAATTGGAATTACATTTCTTTGCTGCAGCCTGCAGGCACAGAGCCTGGACCAGGCCAAAAAACTATACAACGAAGGACAATACGCTGAAGCTAAACCTGCTTTCGAAAAACTGGTGAAACAAGCTCCCAGTAACTCGTCCTATAATCATTGGTATGGTGTGTGTTGTTACGAGACCGGAGATCTGGCCGGTGCCGAAAAACATCTGAAAGTGGCAGTCAAGCGCAAAGTTCAGGAAGCTTATCGCTATCTGTCGGATGTTTATTATCAGACCTACCGTTTTGATGAAGCGGCGGAAATGATGGAAGAATACATCGACCTGCTGACTAAAAAGAAACAGGACACACAAGCATTCGAAGAAAAACTCAGTCTGGCTGAGAACGCCCACCGGATGATGGAAAAGACGGAAGATGTACAGATTATAGACAGTATCGTTGTCGACAAAGATGATTTTCTGGCAGCTTATACACTGAGCGAAGAAAGCGGCACATTGACTTCTTTCAAAGATTTCTTCCAGACAAATGAACCTGTATCCTCAACGGTTTATATGAACCAGAAGGGCGACAAGATTTATTATGCCCATGCAACAGACAACGACCGATACTGTCTTTTCACCCAATCCAGATTGATGGACAAATGGGGGGATGAAAAACAGTTGCCGATGAATATCAACAACAACGATGACGACAATTATCCTTTTGTTCTGTCTGACGGAGTCACCATCTACTATGCCTCCAAAGGAAACGGTTCATTAGGCGGATACGACCTGTTCGTTACACGCTACAACATCAACTCCGATACTTATCTGGCACCGGAGCAGTTAAGCATGCCTTTCAACTCACCGTTCAATGATTATATGATGGTGTATGATGAAACCAAGGAGTTGGGATGGTTCGTATCAGACCGCTTCCAGCCCGAAGATAAAGTATGTGTTTACCTGTTCATCCCGAACAATGAACACAGCCGCGTGGAAAGTGAAGATATCGAAATGAAACGTGCCCGTGCCGCCATCACTTCCATTCAGGACTCATGGAAACCGGGAAGCGACTACAGCAATCTGGTCGAACTGGCCCATAAAGAAATACCTTACGGGGAAGCGAAAATCGAAAAAGATTTCGAGTTCGTGATAAACAACAGCCTGGTTTACTATAAACTGGACGATATCAAAAGTCCGGAAGCAAAGAGTTACTATGGAAAAGTTGTCTCACTGAACAAACAGATAAAAGAACTGAATGATAAACTGGCCGACCTCAGAGCCTCCTATTCTTCCGGGAACAGTGCAAAGAAGGAACAGTTGAAACCGGCAATTCTTGAAGCGGAAGAGCAATTAAACAGTCTGCTCGACCAGCCTGAAGAGTTGGAAAAGAAAGCTCGTAATACGGAGATAAACTATTTAAAAAGTAACAGATAATTCAACCGCGACTATTATGATTTGGGAAATAACCATTATTGTCTTTTTGATGCTGGTAGCCATCGTGCTTATCCTGCTGGAAATATTCCTTTTGCCGGGAATAACAATTGCCGGTGTCGGAGGATTTCTTTTCGCGGCATCAGGCGTTATTTATGCCTATACGGTAGGTGAAACGGCCGGACATATCACATTGTTCCTATCGTTAACAGCCTTTGCCGCCTCATTTGTATGGTTATTACGTGCCCGGTCATTCAACAAGGTCGCCCTGAAAACGGATGTCGACTCCAAACTGACTTCAAGCCGTGACCTGGGCATCGAACCGGGTGACGAAGGTATCACCCTTTCACGCCTTGCCCCCATCGGCAAAGCACGCATCAAGGGCATCACTGTCGAGGCGAAGTCGATGGATGAATTAATAGACGAAAACACGCCGGTCGAAGTACTGCGTGTCGACGGTTATAACGTATTGGTTAAGAGAAAAGAACAAACAGATATTCACGCTTAATTAAATTTATATGGAAGAATTGAACTATTTGCCTTTTATCCTACTGGGTGCAGCGGTATTGCTGCTGGCAATTTTCTTTTACTATGTGCCGTTCCTGCTATGGATCTCGGCCAAAGTATCGGGTGTAAACATCTCGCTGATACAGCTGTTTTTGATGCGTATCCGTAATGTACCTCCTTATGTTATCGCCCGTGCCATGATCGAAGCACACAAAGCCGGTCTGAAGTCGCTGACCCGTGATGAACTGGAAGCACACTATCTGGCAGGCGGACATGTTGAGAAAGTGGTTCATGCACTGGTATCTGCCTCCAAGGCAAATATAGACCTGCCTTTCCAGATGGCAACAGCTATCGACCTGGCAGGCCGTGACGTATTCGAAGCCGTTCAGATGTCGGTTAACCCGAAAGTGATCGATACTCCTCCTGTAACTGCCGTTGCAAAAGATGGTATCCAGCTGATTGCCAAAGCCCGTGTAACCGTTCGTGCCAACATCAAACAGTTGGTCGGTGGTGCCGGTGAAGAGACTATCCTTGCCCGTGTCGGTGAAGGTATCGTATCGTCCATCGGTTCGTCCGAAAGCCATAAAACGGTATTGGAAAACCCGGACTCAATCTCTAAGCTGGTACTCCGTAAGGGGCTTGATGCCGGTACGGCATTTGAAATCCTGTCCATCGATATCGCGGATATCGATATAGGTAAGAACATCGGTGCATTCCTTCAAATGGACCAGGCACAAGCTGATAAGAACATCGCCCAGGCTAAAGCCGAAGAACGCCGTGCAATGGCTGTTGCTTTAGAACAGGAAATGAAAGCAAAAGCTCAGGAAGCCCGCGCCAAAGTGATCGAAGCAGAGGCAGAAGTTCCGAAAGCAATGGCAGAAGCCTTCCGCTCCGGAAACCTGGGTATCATGGATTATTATAAGATGAAGAACATTGATGCCGATACATCTATGCGTGAAGCAATAGCCAAACCGACCAGTGCTCCTTCAAAACCGCTTAAAGACTAATCAGATGAGAGTCATTCCCGAATCCGAATTAATTATAAATGCAGATGGAAGCGCCTTCCATCTGCATCTTAAGCCGGAGCAGCTGGCAGACAGAGTAGTCCTGGTTGGCGACCCCGACCGGGTGTCAACCGTTGCCTCTTACTTCGACACACAAGAATGCGAAGTATCCAGCCGGGAGTTCCACACTATAACCGGTACCTATAAAGGAAAGCGTATCACAGTTGTATCCCACGGCATCGGAACGGACAATATAGATATTGTACTGAACGAACTGGATGCACTGGCCAATATCGACTTCTCTACCCGTACCGTAAAACCGACATTTAAACAATTGACTTTGGTTCGCGTCGGGACATCGGGAGGTCTGCAACCGTTTGTTCCTGTCGGCACGTACGTTGCCGCTGAAAAATCCATTGGTTTCGATGGTGTCATTTACTTCTATGCAAACACCGAACGTGCCAGGGATACAGCTTTTGAAGCAGCTTTGAAGGAACAATTGGACTGGAAACTTTCCGGCCTTTCTCCTTATGTCGTACCAGCCGATCATTCCCTGATCGAACAAATCACCGGAAACGATATTATCCGTGGCGTGACAATAGCTGCAAACGGATTTTATGGACCGCAGGGCCGTGAACTCCGCCTGCCTCTCGCCGACCCCAAATTGAATGAAAAGATTGAAGCATTCAATTATAATGGAAGGCAAATCACAAACTTCGAGATGGAAAGTTCTTCACTTGCCGGTCTTGCCGCCCTGATGGGACATCGCGCCATGACAGTCTGCTGCATCATTGCCGGCCGGGTAGACAAGAACATGAACACCAATTATAAAGGTTCATTAACCGGATTGATTGAAACAGTATTAGAACGCATCTGATCAACACATTATGGACTGGGAGAAAACAATCATCGATTCGTTGGAATGGGGTAAAGAGATTTCCAACCGGGAAGAAAAACAAAAAGTAGCCGACAAGATCGCCTCTATGGTAAAAGACGGCGACATTATCGGCGTAGGTTCAGGCTCAACGGCTTATCTGGCATTATTGAAAATAGCCGACCGTATCCGGACCGAACAGTTACATATCCATGCCATTCCTACTTCCCAGGAGATAAAGATGGCTTGTGCCAAACTCGGTATCCCCCTGACAAGCCTGCTTGAACACAAACCGAACTGGACTTTTGACGGAGCGGACGAAATCGATCCCAATCATAATATGATCAAAGGACGTGGCGGTGCCATGTTCAAAGAAAAACTATTGATTAGTTCCAGTCCGCAAACCTTCATTATTGCTGATCCTTCCAAAATGGTTTCGAAGCTGGGTTCCCGTTTCCCCGTTCCGGTAGAAATCTTTCCGGATGCATTGATACATGCAGACCAGGCTCTCCGGTCATTAAGTCCGGTTGACATAAAACTTCGGATGGCACAAGGCAAGGACGGTCCGATTATCACCGAAAACGGGAATCTGATACTCGATGTATGGTTCAACAATATACCCGACAATCTGGAGAATGCAATCAAGTCCATCACTGGTGTGATAGAAAGCGGACTTTTTATGCACTATGAGGTAAAGATCATTTCATAAATCCCTGCTCTTTTAAAACCTTCAACAGCACTTCGGAGAAATACTCATTATTCTTTTTCGTATAACGAACATCGGTAAACACCTGTGCCAGTGTTTCCTTATTGTTCTCTTTCACAAACTGTTTATTGACTTCCAGTGCTTCCTTTTCACCATATAATTCGTCTATCATATCCGGAGTATAATCTACATAAGCCTCCTGATGAACCACGGCAGCCAAAGGGAGTCGTTCCACCTGCTCCGGCAACGGCATAACCGGATAACCGACAGTTACAGTAACGATAGGCACAACGAGGCGGGGTAAAGACAACGCTTCGATAATTTTATCGGCATTATAGGCAGTCGTCCCCAAATAGCAGATACCCAAACCTTTCTCTTCTGCCGCATCACAGAATGCCTGTGCAAACAACATCGCATCAATAGTAGAGGCGATGAAAGTCTGCAAATTATCAAATCCAGCTTCCGCTTTCCGTTGTTCCGCCCATTTCACAAAACGGTTGGCATCGGCACAGAAAGTCAATACAACCGGAGCCGTCGTAATCATTGGCTGATTAAAATGAGCCGGGGCCAGTTTCTCCTTATTGGACTGGTCACGGGTAACAACCACACTGTATAACTGCATATTACCGGTATTGGAAGCACGGACTGCCACTTCCAGCAATTCATTCAACAACTCTTCGGGAATATCCTGCTCTGTATATTTGCGGATAGTCCTACGATTTTTCATTATATCTATCATAATCTATACTTTATTATAAGAAGTCTATCAATAACAAAGTCCTAACAACCAGATCGGGAGTTTGTTGTTCTGACTTTTGGGTTGACCGTAGATAGCGGCAAACGCATTATCCAACTCTTTGATCCGATCATAATCCATCAACGGATCGCCAACCATAAAAATATATTTGTCGTTTATCAGAAAGTCATTATTCTCAAACAACTCAACCGTTGCAAAATTAGATAACTGATCGACAAAGAAAGTCTCTCCCAATATCACACGGTCATTCACATCCTCTTCGAAAGCCATCAATAAATTGGTATTACCTATATAAGTTTTCTGAAGACGATTCTGAGTCTGCTTTTTAGACTGATAATATCTTATGCAAACCGCATCCGTCAGATAATCAAAATACCGCTTGACATCCGTCCGCTCTAACTTCAACAGAGTAGCCAGGTCGGCTACGTCAGCCACATCGGGTATCTGACCGGAAATAGACATCATTAGCCTTTTAATATCCTTCAATTCCCGATATTCCAATGGATAAAGAGGAGGCAGATCAACATCGACCATCTCTCTCACCCGGTCCTGCAAACGAAATGGAAATGCATCCGGATCATCCCAATAAAACGGATAACAACCATGTTCCAGATAGTTACGGAAGATAGGGGCAACGACAATCTGGTCGTTCACATTCCTCGATATTTCCACATGGTTTTCCAGCAAATCATCCAGAGAAACCGGAGGCAAATCCAAGACACATTCATACGAAAGGTATTCCCTAAAGGACATGGTAGCCAATATATAACAAGACACTTGGTTCTTAAATCCTTTCTTCACTTTTGAAACCGGAAGTAACGAAGAAGAAGCAAAAACAATATTCAGATTCGGACAACGTTCCAGCAACTTCCTGGTCTCCGCCATCCAATCGGCATAACGGTGCACGCTATCCAAAAAGAGATGCGTACCTCCCTCCTTATAGAACAGCATAGCCACGTTGACCATTTTCTCCCGTTGAAAAAGAATGCTGTCCAGATTCAAATACAAAGCTTTATCCGAATCATCGAAAGCCTGTTTTATCCGTTGCAGCAGCAAGGTTGTTTTCCCGACACCTTGCGAGCCAAAAATTCCAATCAGACGATCATCCCACTGTATCTGTTTATAAAGATATCGCTGAAAATTGCATCTTATCCCCTTCAGTAATTGCTGATGGTTTACTTGGTATATGTCCATAAACTAAACTATTTGATACAAATGTAATACATTATGATAAATAAACATGTAAATTTGCATGACAAAAACCAATAAGAGAATGGACAAATCAAAAGTTTACTTTACTAATCTTCGCACAACTCCATCCAGTAACTTGCTGGATAAAATGGAGCGTCTTGTTAAGCGCGCCGGCATTACAAACATTGATTTTAAGAATCAGTTTGTAGCAATTAAGATTCATTTCGGAGAACCGGGGAACCTGGCTTACATCCGTCCCAATTATGCCGCCCGCATGGCTACTTTGCTTCGTTCATTAGGGGCAAAACCCTTTCTTACAGATTGCAACACATTATATTCCGGCCGCCGCTCGAATGCCGTAGATCATCTGGAGAGCGCCATGGAAAATGGTTTCAACCCTATCTCAGCCAAATGTGAAGTGATTATCGCAGACGGACTAAAAGGGACGGATTACCGCGAAATAGAAATAAACGGTGAATATTGTAAAGCGCCAAAGATCGGAGCTGCCATCGTCGATGCAGATATTGTATTGACCATGAACCACTTCAAAGGACATGAACAGACAGGTTTCGGCGGTGCTTTGAAAAACCTGGGCATGGGTTGCGCCAGTGTCGGAGGCAAGCTGGAATTACATTCTGCCTCCCAACCGATCGTAGCCCGCGAAAACTGTAAAAGTTGTAATATCTGTGTAAAACACTGCGCTCATGACGCCATTCACCTGGATGGCAGCAAAATAGCAACAATCGACTATGAGAAATGTGTCGGTTGCGGCCAGTGTGTTGCCCTTTGCCAATATGACGCAGCGGTCATGGGTGACGGAGACACATCGGAACGGCTCAACTATAAAATTGCCGAATATTCAAAAGCGGTATTACTCGATAAACCGAATTTCCATATCAGTTTTATCATGAATGTCTCTCCCGAATGCGATTGCTGGAATCATAATGATGCCGCTATCGTTCCCGACTTGGGTATCGCCGCATCATTCGACCCGGTTGCTTTGGATAAAGCCTGTGCCGATATAGTCATCAACGCTCCGATTCTGGAGACCGGCAACCGCCTTTCGGATTCGCCTCATCACGACCATTTGGAAGGATGCGACAAATTCCACATCATGCATCCGGAAACCAACTGGCAGGCCGGACTGGAACATGCCGAAAAAATCGGACTGGGAACTCAGGAATATGAACTAATAACCGTATAACTTAGCTGACAGTTGACAGTTTTGTCACTGGTATCTCTGTCAACTGTCAACTGTCAACTGTCAACTAATATATGATTAATCAAGAAACAATCTGTGCCATATCGACAGCCCCCGGAGCCGGAGGCGTAGCTGTTATCCGTGTATCCGGCACTGAGGCTATAACAATCTGTGACACAATCTTCACTCCTAAGATCGAGGGAAAGAATCTTCAGAACCAAAAAGCCTATACCTTACGCTACGGTAGTATCCGCCGCGGGGAAGAGTTGATCGACGATGTACTTATCGCCCTCTTTCGCGCTCCTCATTCATTTACAGGAGAAGACACTGTCGAGATTACTTGTCATGGTTCGGTTTATATCCAGCAACAGATCCTTCAGTTACTGATTGAAAAGGGATGCCGTTCTGCACTCCCCGGAGAATATACACAACGTGCTTTCCTGAACGGAAAGATGGACCTGAGCCAGGCAGAAGCTGTAGCCGACCTGATCGCATCCACATCAGCCGGTATGCACAAACTGGCTATTAACCAGATGCGTGGCGGTTTCAGTAATGAATTGACCAAACTGCGCAGTCAACTACTCGATTTCACTTCATTGATCGAGCTGGAGCTTGATTTCAGTGAAGAAGACGTCGAGTTCGCCGACCGCACCAATCTGAAGCAACTGGCAACTGGCATCGAACAACTGATCCGCAAACTGGCTGATTCATTCAGTGTCGGAAACGCCATCAAAAACGGTATTCCGGTTGCCATTATCGGAGAGACAAATGCCGGTAAATCAACCTTGCTCAATTTACTCGTCGGTGAGGAACGTGCCATCGTTTCCGACATCCACGGAACAACCCGCGATGTGATAGAAGATACGATCAATCTCTCAGGAGTGACTTTCCGCTTTATCGACACGGCCGGAATCCGCGAAACCAACGATACCATTGAAAGCCTTGGTATCGAACGCACTTTTCAAAAGCTCCGCCAGGCATCCATCGTCCTTTGGGTAATCGACCTGAACACTCCGGCGGAACAGATTGAAGAACTGGCTAAAGTGATTATCCCGAAAGCAGAAGACAAAAAGGTAATCCTTGTTTTCAACAAATCCGACTTGCTTTCGTCCGATGAACTGGAGCTCAAGCAACAATTGCTTAACAATATTCCAGCTGACCGCATATACATTTCCGCCAAACAACAGGAAAATACCGAAGTACTCAAGCAGCATCTGATCCAGGCCGCCGCTTTACCCGAAGTATCTCAAAACGACGTCATCGTCACAAACATCCGCCACTACGAAGCCCTAACAAAAGCCCACGAAGCCATCCTCCGTGTAATCAACGGACTGGAAATGAATATCTCCGGTGACTTCCTAAGCCAGGATATCAGGGAATGTATGCATTATCTTGGAGAAATTACGGGACAGATTAGTAATGATGAAATATTGGGGAATATTTTCGGGAAGTTTTGCATCGGCAAGTAACTATCTGATTATCAATGAGTTAAATTGATTACAATCGATTGATATGGCGCTCTTTACGGGGCGCCTTTTTTGTTGCTCTACTGTCAATATTAGTCATTTATAAGCTTTGCACATCATCTTTTTGTACCGTTTTTGTACCACGAAGCAAAATTCTGGCATTTTACGCTGGACAGGTTGTGGAGTGAGTTTACGCCATTTTACAGAATTTTACGGGATTATACAGATTATTGGGTGAAATAAAGCGAAATAAAATGAAAAGTAGAATTGAAATTAAAAGAATTTGTGCCTGGTGCGGTAAAGAATTTATTGCCTACAAAACGACGACAAATTGTTGTTCCCATAAGTGTGGAAACGCATTATATAAGAAACGTAAGCGTGATGCAGCAATAATTGCCAATAATAATTTAACTGAAAAAATTGTTACAGAAAAACCTATTGAGAAGATTAAAGACAAACCTTTTCTGACTATTACAGAAACTGCAATTTATCTTGGAGTAACAAGACCAACAATATATGGTTACCTTAAACGAGGCGATCTAAAAGCAACACGTATAGGAACTAAATTTCTTTTAAGCAAAGATGACATAAACAATATGTTTAATCATCCTGCAGATTTTAAGTTGCCACCTAAGGAAAAACAAGCAATCACAGAATTTTATACTACAGCTGAAATTATAGAAAAATTCAATGTTAGCGAATCATGGATATTTGTGATGGCCAAGAAAAATAAAATTCCCAAAACGTTCAATCGTGGTAAGACTTACTGGAGTAAAAAGCATGTTGATGCTTATTTTTCCTCGAAGGCTCCAGATGCAGACATTACAGAATGGTATAGTGTGCAAGAAGTACAGGACAAATTTCAAATGAGTCTTAATGCTATATACTCTTTTGTTTATAAAAATGCCATTCCGAAAAAGAAGGTTGGTATTACTGTATACTATTCAAAAAAGCACTTCGATATAGCAAAGGGAATACGTCAGGCTGAAGAGCCCAAATACTATACAGTTCGAGAGGCTATGGAAAAATTCAAAATAACAAGAGACCAGCTATACCATTATACCAAGTATCATCAAATTCCCAAGATTAAAAAGGGGAAATATACTTTTATATCCAAACCTGAGCTCGATAATTTGTTCGAAGATCCTATCATTGGATAATCCCGGTATAAGTTATTTTCCGGTGTGAGTATTCACCAAGAAAACACCAGTTTAATTTGTACCGATAATAATAATTTATCAACCAAAAACATTAATCTTATGGCACTTACATGTACTAACGTAACATTGAGACAAAGAGTTATCAGTAACGGCAGAATTTCTCTCTACCTGGACTATTATCCAGCCATTCGCAATCCGTACACAATGAAAATGAGCCGCAGGGAGTATCTTGGCATTTATATCTATGCTCGTCCTAAAAATGAAATTGAACGTGATTTCAACAATGAAATGCTGAGTAAGGCTGAAGCCATTCGTTGTATCAGAGTACAAGCAATCGTCAATGAAGAATTTGGATTTCTTGACAAGCACAAAATGAAAGCTGACTTCCTTGCCTATTTTCGTGAAAAAGCAAAACTGAAATATCACAAATGGGACTGCGTATACCAGCATTTTGAGAAGTTTGTAAACGGCTATTGTACTTTCGGTGATGTAACGGTAGAGCTTTGTCAGAAGTTCAGGCAGTATCTACTGAACTGTAAACAGATCCGTCATCCTAATATCAGTGTTTCTAGGAATTCGGCAGCTGGCTATTTTTCGACTTTCCGTGCATTACTGAAAATAGCTTATCAAGAGAAGATGCTACGTGAAAATCTGAATGACTTCATAGACAAGATTGAATGGAAAGAAGTCAAAAAGCAGTATCTCACATTAGCAGAAGTTAAGAAACTGGCCGCTACACCATGCAAGATTCCTGTACTGAAACAAGCTTCATTATTCTCCTGTATGACCGGTCTTCGTATCAGCGATATTTTACAGCTTACATGGGATAATATTGAAGTCGGCCCTGACAATGGCTATTACATCAGAATTTGTACGGAAAAGACAGAGACGGAAGCCACTCTCCCCATCAGTAACGAAGCATTGGAACTATGTGGTATTCCTGGTTCAGGCCGGGTATTTAAAGGACTGACCAGAGCTATGACGAATCAGCCTCTCAAGCAATGGATTTCTGAAGCCGGAATCAAAAAACACATAACCTTCCACTGCTTCCGTCATTCGTACGCCGTCATACAAATCTCTTTAGGCACAGACATTTACACAGTATCAAAAATGCTTACTCACAAAAATGTTTCGACTACACAGATTTATGCTGATTTGGTCAATTCGAAAAAACGAGAGACGGCGAATAAAATTTCGTTGAAATAATATAACTCTTATCTATAACAGGTTATATCTGATAAATCTATCGGATATGACCTGTTTTTATGTTTGCTTTATCTGACAGAATCGCTATCTTTGAAGAAAATTGATTCTTTAAATGAATAACTACAGCTATGATAAAAATATATGGAATGGAAACTTGTCCGGATTGTACGTATGTAGAAGAACAAGTAAAAGGTAATAACCAATATGAAGTCATCGATATTGGTCAACACGTAAGAGATTTGAAAGCATTCTTGAGATTACGGGATCATAATCCGGCCTTTAATGAAGCCAAAAGTATTGGAGCCGTTGGAATTCCTTGCTTTGTATTGGAAGACGGTACGGTTACTTTGAATCCAGAAGATGCCGGATTACGTTCACGTCCTATCAATGAAGGAGCAACATGTAATATTGACGGAAGCGGTTGTTGATTATGGCACAGAAAATTCTTTTCCTTCATGGTTTCTTTGCATCAGGTACATGTATCCCAGCTCTTGCCTTGAAAGAATATTTCAGCGGTAAGGCAACAGTCTTGAGTCCCGACTTACCCCTGCATCCACAGGAAGCTATCGACTTTATCCAAAGATTATGCAACCAAGAAAAACCTGATATATTGGTAGGAAACAGTAATGGCTCGTTTATGGCACAGATAGTAGCATCTAAAAACAATATCCCTGCTTTACTCGGAAATCCCCATTTCGAAATGACAAGCTTCCTGATGGAACGTATTGGTTCGCATGAATACAAATCTCCACGAGCTAACGGAAACCAGCAGTTTGTCATTAACCAAACATTGATTGATGAATTCGCAGAACTTCAACAGCATCAATGGGACAATTGTCAGGTCACTAACCAAGAAAATATATGGGGGATATTTGGTGAGAATGACCATCTGGCACACTTTGAGCCTTTATTTTTAATGCATTATAAATATTCATACCACTTTCCTGGCGGTCATACTCCAACAGCTGAAGAAGTACAAAAATATTATGCGCCATTAGCGGAACGATTATTGGAATTATAGCATAACTTATCATATAATATAGAAAGAATACCACTTTTGTTTATTATATGATAAGTTATAAATTCATGTCTTATATTCAATCCCATAAATTAATCCGCCCCTATTCCATCTGAACACTTCTTACTTTCCAATAATAATCAAACTATTTATGACAATTAGTGACGTTTGATGAAGTCTGATGTCACTCTTGTCATTTTCTGATAATACATAATCAGTAAACATTACCTTTGCTCATGAACAGTTAAACATATGGCTTATGTATTTGAAGAATTTTGAATATTTTATTTTAGATTCTAGTGTAGCTGGAACATTACTTCTTATGGCACTTGCTATACGCATTGAAGCAATCAATGCAGGCTTTGATCAGTTCAGCTCAAATATTATTTTTATATCGGTCTTTATAATATCTACAGGATTATATATATCAATGCAAATTGCATTATACGAGATAATTATATATTTATGTCATCATAGCAAATCTTTGTCTACCCATAAACATCTTAATGACTCTGTGATTGCACCAGGACAAACATTTATGGAATATGAAAAACTCCGTTCGAATACTATTACAGAACAGAAACGTACGAACGATAAAAAACTAGAGTTAGTACATACATACATTCATCAAACGATGGCTGCTTATACAAGCCAAGAAAATCTGCAGCGCCTCTGTGCTTATATTTCAGATTTCTTTCAGAATAAAACTGCTATCGATATTATTCCTATAAAAGTAGATTCAAAATTGAAAGCTATAGATGTTATGCATTTGGGTTGGAACATAGGTAAAGCATTAGGTAAACGACGTTCATATACAGCAGAATTTATTAAAAAAGTATTTGCTGATACCATGAAAGAAAATGAAATCAACACGATAATCAAAAAGATGTCTCACTCAGAAACAGAATGCCTGATTAAATTAAATCCAGATATAATTCAATAATCAGACTTTATATTCATAAATACTACATGAACAAGTATCAATCCTCAAAAGCAAAACAGATTGTATGACAAAAGAACCTATCACATTCGACAAGCTTCCGCAGGCTGTAAGCTATTTAACAGAACAAGTAGAGAAAATTTATCAATTGGTTGAAACCCTACAACCACAGAAACTTGATCATAAGCATCAACTAATTGACATAGATAAGGCTAGCATACTTATCCAAAAATCAAAACCGACAATCTATAGACTTGCCCGTACAGGTCTCATCCCAACCTATAAACGTGGTAAAAAATTATATTTCTATGAAGACGAACTCCTTAAATGGATAGAGGCCGGCAAAAAACAAAGCCAACCTCTATCATATCAGGAACAATCCGCACAAATACTTCGTGGGATGAAACGTAAACCTAGAAGTGGGGGGTAATTAAAGAATATAAGAGTCTTATGAAATTACAAATCAAATAATTGTTACGTTTAAACTATAAATTGTCATCTCATATATTTTATCCGAATAAAATTTTATTTTAAATAAAAAACAGCACTCTTTTTATCAGTTTCTAAAACAAATCCATCCCCACCAATGTCCTCTAAAAATTTATTAAAGGAGCTTAAAAGTACATCTGAAGTCGATATTTTTGCTTCATCGGTTCTTTTTATAGTAAGTTTAGTTTGTTCATCCTGGGAAACGTCTAGTTTGACGATATAAGAAATATTGCCATCACTATCACTCCATATAATCCCCCATTGCCTTGTGAAATTAAAATTTCTTTTTACTGTATCTTGACCATCTCTAAACACGCTTCGATATGTTTCACTTTGTTTATAAAAGTTTCTCAATAATATTTTTAATTGGGAGGTATCATTTAGCTCCTGGTTATCTCTAAATAAACAGGAATTAGACACATCCCCTTGTAAGTCTAAATCTATAGAGCCAAATGAATATTTATTACTTTTATTAACATAAAGTTCAGAAATAGATTTTCTTCCCCATTCTTGAGCATCATCACAAATAATTAGTAAAAAAGAAAACTTAAATATATCCATCTGATATATATCATGACAAGTATGTGAAGCAATTGATCTAAGAATTTCTCTTCTTATATAAAACTGCCTTGTATCTTCATAGCAGAACATATAATCCTCATTTATACTATAATCTGATTCAAGAAAAAACAAAAGCAGCTTATATATTATTAAAGAACTAATCACACCATGCTCATTATGTTCTAATGATTTCTGAAATTTAAAATAATATTTGGGTTGAAGGCGAGTAACAAATTTTTTATTCTTATTATTTTCAATATTAATATCACTATTAATCTTTATTTTATGATTTTCTGTATTAACTTCCCACATTTTCGAACTAATAAAGCGAAGAACATAATCATTCATAGAGTTTTGTACTCCACTAAATGAAATATCCATATTTGCCTTAGGATTGTTAATAAAAAATGTCATCATATCTTTTGTCCTATCGAAAATTTTCAAAGCTTTTTCTAGAGGATAACCCAAATCATGGGTTAAAGATATAATAGTCCATATAGAAACTTTCTCTAAAGCATTCACTTCATACCCTTTTTCTACTTCTATATAGTCTAAATATTTGCAATCATCTTCAAGTAGTTTACAAATACCTAAAATCCATACACGAAAAACATGTATAACATGATCTCTATAATATTTTGCACCACCATATAATACTTCTTCAAAATCTGAATATTTTTTAAAATAATCAGATAATTCATTTACACCATAAGCATAAGGAATTTTTTTATTTTTCTCTTGAAATGGTTCTCTCGTATCGAAATATCTTAAGCAAATAATTGATTTTTGTATCAATAATTTCCATAATTTTTTTATATTCTTTTGATATCTATAAATTGCAAAATCATCATCTTCTTCTCTCAGATTTATATCTGAAATTAATTTAATTACCTCGTTATCTAGAGGATAAATACTATTTTGACTGAGTTCTTTTTCGTATTTTGATGTAAAGGAGGTTAAATTCCTTTTTACTTTATCAAAGCATTGTTTATCTGTATTCATAATTTATTATTTTTTCTATAATACTGATTTATGCAAGTCTCACATGTCTCTACTAATTGGAATTTCACTAATCTAGAACGTATATCTTCTAAATATTTAGAGCTAAAATATATACTCGACAAAGATTGATTGTAAATATTTGCTGGCTGATATGAACTTAATATTTGAGGTTCTCCATTTTTAAAAGCTTCGCATGGATATACATTACCATCATATCTAATATTAAGCTTATCAGTTCCCGCTAAACAGTTTTTCTTTATGGTGCAGGCAGAAAAAGGAATACCGACTCTTATTTTATTAGGGTGAGCTTTGTAATAACGATTTATCAGAATCTTAACATCTTCAAATTCATCATCTGACAGCAAAATATCCATTTTATTATCTACAGCTCTTCCCTGCAATACCAAACGAAGAAAACTAACCTTTGAGACACCCAATCGTTCACATAATGAGATAATACTTAGAATTTGCTTATAATTCCTTTTCATCGGAACTATGTGTGCCTCTACCATTATTCCTAGCCTACAACTTTCTTCTATTGATTTCTTTAACATATCAAAACCACCGATTGTTGTCCCCATTACGGAGTTATAAATTGCATCATCGGATGCTTCAACATTAAAGATAAGCTTTGTTGCACAATCTTTTATAGCAGCTAACTGCCGTAACGGTAACGAAGTATAATGTATTCCATCGTGATATATTCCACTTGTATAAACACTTATATTTAAGTTCTTAATCGCTGCATATCTGATTATATCAACAATTCGAGGATGTAAAAACGGTTCTCCTCCAGATATACATAATGTTTTGAGTCCTAAATCTTTTGCTTCATTTATAATTTCACAAATTTTGTCGTAAGACATTGTAACATCTTTAGTTAAAGATGAACATGACGAACAATGAATGCAATAATTGGGACAGCGCTGTGTTATTTCTAATGATAATTCTTTTAATTGCATACTAATCAAATAAAGTAGGACAAACATTAGGATTATACACTATTTCATCTTCAATTCCCCATTGAGGTGGAAATAAATAATTGATTTTATCCTCATAGGGAGTATATTTCTGTTTTATACGAACATTATCTACAACAAGCTCTGGAATCTTAGCTCGCAAATATTTATCAGTTTCACAAAAACAGTTCTGCAAATCAATAAGAGTAGGTAGATGATTGGGTAATGGTTTAAAATTTACAAATCCATATTTACGCTGAAGATTGTAAAAATTTTCTCGAACATAATAAATTGAATCTTCATAACTATCACCATAACTGATAAAACATTTTTTTATACCTCTTATTGCTCCTATACCAGCCTTTACAAAACTATTCTCTGAAAAATTCAGATATGGACTATAATTAAAATCAATCGTATATTGATAGGCTAAAAAACTACCTATAAAAGAACACCCATGAAGAATATTATAGACATCTTTCATAGAAGGAGCATCTATTATTTTTAAGAATAAATTATTTTCAATGAATTCTTTCTTGACCATTGTCAACCATTTTTCATGTTTGGTTGGCAAATAGTCATATGCCTTATGACTACCAGTCATCATATAAGCATTATTGAATATAGGAGCATGTTCTTGTCTTTTACTTAGTAAGATACTTATATTATGTGGATCAAAAGTATCAACCGTCAATGCATTTTTTAGATTCTGTTCTAAATACTCCCACGTTTCTATTTTATTAAAGATTTTAAAAACTAATATTCTTAATAAGATATCTTCAGGCTTATATCGTTTAATATTTTTATAAATAACATTTCTAATTAGATATTGACTAACTCTATCTGTAGCCCGATATACATTGGTAAATTTATATGTTTTAAATATTGGATCTCTACTCCAACCATCATTCCATCCTCCTTCTATTTTTCGCCAGAACATATTCATACGTTCCTCGATAAAATAGAAGTAATATTTCATAATAGCGTCATTGGGAATAATTTGCTTATTCATCTTCGTAAATGTCCATTTCAGGTAGTTTATATTCTTTCCAGTTACAAGGATCACCATGAATTCCTTGTGTATAATTACTGGATATCCAATTAATAAATGACAGAATCTCTTTATCATGTCCCATTAAGTCTGTGAATTTCAAATTACGGGCTACATTGTAAATATAGCAAAATTCTTCAGGAATTAATGGGGCCTTATCTCCAAAATAATAGAAAGTCCTTGATAACAAGACATATAATCCGGCTGTATCACGGTCGTAGTGCTTCAGATCTGTAGAACCATCCTGATTGCTATGCGCACAACTCTCTTGTATAATTTTACCTGTTTGCTCATCTGTATGATATACATTATCTCCATACATTTGTACCAATGAGCCATTCAATATTGGCTTTTTACATTGAAAACGTTCATCATTCCAATATTCGTCAAAAGTTATCTTCTCCTCAAGTTTCATAGCGAATATCAAATGATTAAGATTATTCATTGCGACACTACCTAGACCTATAATCCAGTCACCTATCTCAAGATGTTTATTATTGCGAATATCACCCTTACAAGTAGCGAGTGACAATACACCATGAAATGGATTTGGTGCAAATCCATAATCATGTTCTAATTTATATCTAAAACAATTCATTTTATTTACAAATAATTCTAATTATATTATAAATTGGCCCAGCAGGATCACTATTCGGTGTTTCTGGTGCTTGAATTTGTCCTTTCATTATTCCTTCTAACTTATCCAAAGAGTTCCAGCCAAGGGGACTGCCTCCATATCTTTTATATGCCTCAGGTAATTCTATATTATCTTTACATCCAAACTCATAAATACCTACAATAGTTTTACCTTGACGAGCAGCATAACGAATTTCATAATTAACCCAAGGACGTTCATGCGTATGTTCACCTAACATCACAATAAAGGTTTTCGCCCAATTGATATGAGACCGGATTTCCTTTGCGATGGTGGCATCTGATACTGGGTCTTTACGATAATCTTTCTTTTCAATTGAGCTATTACGAACGTCACAACCATTATTCTTCAATCGGGCCTTCAAAGAATCAAGATGAGGTTCATCTTCTCCATAATGACTGATAAAAACATTGTGCATATATTTAGTTATTTCTGTTAAATCATTTATATTGCTAATATACAGATTATTTTGTTGCATTTCTCTTAAGTTTCAAATATGTCGAATATTTTTAAGAATTTAACAGTTGATTATATCATTATAGCTAATCATTCATTGTCTTTAATGTATTTCTCATATTCTTCCTTAAGTAGTTCTGCACCTGTTAAATATTCGTTGTTAGCATCTAATAATGACTTCAAATTAACCTGGTATTGTCCTGGATAATTATGAAACTCTTTAGCCATCCTTTTCAGTCCTGCCGGACAACAATACGCAGGCGTATTTTTACCTTTAATTCCCAACGACGGAATGCTAGGATTAAATAACTCTTCTTCTACATCCCTGCCAAACATCTGCTTTACAACATCATTACTTAATTGAATGAAATATGGAATTCGAACCACTTTATAGCCATAGCTTTCATATAGCTTTTAAATTTCAATATCAGCTTTAATGCATTCTGGTTTCTGATAATGCTGAAGTCCATCAAACTCAATAATTAACTGCAAACGTTCACACCTATAATCTAGTCTTATTCTTCTTCCTAAACCATCAATTATCTTATCGTGAATCCATTCTGATGCTTGGATTTCTGGGAATATAACAGCTAAATAGTCCTCCATTCCAGTTCTGTGCAATCCAGTATCTTTATCAATACCAGCCTTTGCCGCCAGTTCTTTTGTTTCACGAAGGAATCCCATTTATTATCTTTAACAAGATTATTCATGCTACAAATCACTAGTGTCCACTAAAAATTAGAGGACGAGTTAAAAATTATAATTACTAAATAAATTAGGTCCAACAAGACCGCTTTGTTCTTTGACATCATTAAATTTAGTTTTGCTGAAGAGATCCCTTAATGGAGTCTTGTCCGTAAGAGAAATGCTAAGAATTTGTAGGACCTCCTATGTCGATCTGTCCAGTTTCATATCATGTTACATGACAGCCACAAAACAGTAGGCAATGATTACTGAGTAGACTTGTATCTTTACAGCGTTCTCGGAAGTACTCCAAAAATTCTTTATTTAAAGGTGTTTCTTGAGCCATTTAAAGAACAGTTCCAATTACCATCGATCTTTAAAGTTCCGTGACCTGTAAGGCTGGAATATGTTTTGTATTTGTCAGATAAATGAACTCCCGTTCGTCTTTTACACCTCAAAACCTCACCAAACGAATTGTTTCAAGGTATGATTTTGGGGTATAAAAACCGGTAAGTTCAATCTTACAGTCGGGCTGTATATTCTTAGGTAAACGTCATTTCCATTTGAGTACTTTCGCCTTAGTGTTTGTTTTAGCTAGTACGATAAAGAATGATTCCATCACATGTTTTTTATATAGACAATGATAATCGTTATATGCACGGTCAAAAATAATAAAAGGAGCAGATTCATAAGATATTACATCCATTGTCCTGATATCGTTTATCTTTGCTTCGGCTATATGGATAAAGGCAGGCACTTGACTCTCTACATCATACAACTTGGAATTTTTATACCTCCCTTATATGTACGAAAGTTAGCCCAAAGAAACAGGTTCAGACAAAAGTCAATCGTGGTAGAATCGAAGGCATATACATTTCCGTTTAGTTTGAATATATCATTTACTCTTTTCTTTCTGGCCTCGCTTATCATATAGAATGCGAAGTCCTCAAAGATACGGTAGTTCCGATTCTCATTTGCTTTTGCAAGGTTACTCCGAGTGACATGTTTTCCAACTCCAAGATGGTAACATTTCTCTTGATGTGCATTCAGCGCAACAATTAGATCACGAAAACTTTTACGGTTGCACAATTGTCCGAACATCAAAGCAAGAAGTTGATTCCAGCAAGTAAAATGCTTAACATACCTGTTGCCATCATACTTCTTTACGATACGGAGAAACTTGTAATTGTCTAAAAACTCAACCATTTGGGCGAAAACGTATTTTCCTTTATTCATATACAGCCTAACATAAAAGGTTGCAAAGTTATGATTTCAAATCGTTACGCAAGAAAACCTTTTGTAACAAATTGTAATTCAATAATTTCAAAGAACTATTTGCGATTTTTAGTGGACAGTAATGATTTTCTTTATCTAATTAACCAATTCTTCAATGGAGTTAAATGTATATTTCCATTACTCAATTGAGTTTTTACATAGTAACCTTTTTGTATATACCTGCCATCACAATATTGATTATTCCCATTTTCATAATCTATATAAGGATAAATAGCAAGATATTCAGCTCCCCTAAAAGTTTCATTAGTTTTATTAATTGGTAATAATGCAATATGTTCTTTATACTTTGCCGCATCTCCTAAACCTAACTCCCAATTACACCATTTTGAGTTAATTGCACTTGGTGTAGCAACCAAAATAAATTTATTAGCGACCTTTATTTTTTCTTTTAAAGAATGAGCTGTTTCCGCATTAGTGTAGGCAGGCATAGAGGGATCCATCCAATCTACATATACATCAACCCCTTCCTCTTTAAGGAATGCAACAACACCTTGGAGTATCTCTTGTTCATCATGTTTGTGAGAAAGAAATACCATCGGACGAGATTTATCTCTATAATAACTTTCATTTAAATCTACGATATTATCAGCAGAGAACATTTGTGTTCTACTTCTATAATTTGATAGCTGTGTTTCTGATATAAAACTCATAATTAATCTAAGTTTATATGCACATCATATGCATCTTTGTTGTTTTTTATTTCAATAGCCTTTTCTATGTAATAATTATGATTTTCCATAAAATCATCCCACTTTACAGTTTTAAAAAATGAAGGTTCTTCATTTATATATATATTTTCCCCATTACATTGTCGAAACTGTTTATCCTTGATATTAAAACTGTTATCTCGTAATATTTTAAATAACTTACTTGTGAAATGGGTAGTGCAATTACAATATAAATCTGATTTATAATACCAATTATATAAACCAGTTTCATCAGGAAGAACAACTCCTAATATAGCATTCATTTGCTTAGTATAGTTGCCATTTGGTACAGTGCGTAGAGAATATGAAACTTCCCAAGGTATCCATTGATCTTTCTCTGGTTGATCCGTTTTCATTCCTTTAGATACTAATACAATTGTTATTGAGCACTGCCTGATTTTCGACTTTAATACTGTCTCTATTGTTGTATCAGAAAATTCAGCTAAACTCTCTCCATCCTTCTCACCAAGGTTTATATTGTCTTTTCCTATTTTTTCTTGCAACTTGTCTACATAATGGCGGACTTTGGTATCCACTCTTACCATTTGTCCCCATATATTTTTCTCATAAACACCTAAGTCTTTAACTAGGGTATCGGCGTATTTGTATGACACAAAAACTTTTCTATCCATCTTGATTATATATTATTAAGTAAATATTTCTGGAATAAAGACATGTATGCATAATCTTTTACTAATCGCTCATTCTTATCTAAAAATTGTTCATCATATATTTTTTTTGCTGCTGCTCCAGTGCTTGCTATAGGTAGAATAATGGCATGTGGATGTTTCCTTATGAACATTTTATATTCTTCTTCTACTCCTTCCATTCCACCTATAAAAACTCCAGCAGCAAATTCATGCTCATCCAACATTCTGTTTCTCATTTCCAACAAAGATTTTTCTCTATCTTTATCAATAATATCTGTTAATACTACATTTTTGAATTTATTATTATCTTCTGGAAAATATTTTTCAAAAAATCTTGATTGGTATAGTGTTATGTGTTCTTGAATATTCAAATTCAATTTATCCATAACATGATATATTAAAGGAGTAATAGACGGATGACCTCCCCAAATGAGTTTATGGCAAGGGAGCACTACTGTTGTTAATGCAATTACTGCATCTCGTATTGCTATAATATCAGCTGTTTCTATATATCCAGGATCTCTTTCTTGCAAAGGAATACTTGCTGATAAAAATATATTTTTTATATCGTTGTTTCTAGCCATTTCTTAAAATCTTGTTTTTTTAAAGTCAATATATCTTTTTTAAAGTTGCCATTTAACCAATCTAGATGTTTTAACCATTTATCTCTAATCCTTAAATCATCATATATCAATCTAATGCAGGTGTGTTGTGGATTTTCATTATATCGGTATTGAATCTCTGCTGCTTGACAGTTGAAAGATTGTGGAACTCCGATTGTAGGAATATAAATAATCTGCTTGTCAGATATCACTTCTGTTAAATATCTTTCAGGTTGAACCGTGATGTTTCTACCACATTGCTTGGCAATATTCATAAATTCGGTTATTAAATTATCTTGCCTAGATGCTAGATTTCTAGCTCGTACTGACTCTACCAATTGCACTATTTCTTCAACTTTACCTTTTTTCAGTTTTGATTTATCCTTATCGTCATAAATTGTATCAACGAAATCAACCTCTTCTAATTTTAAAGGGAAGCTTAAATGGGAAATAGCATCAATCTTATGATTGGGCCAAACTAATTGGACAATTCCAATTTGTTTTGAACCAGCTTCAGCGAGTTCTTCCTTACACCAATGACTTTCCAGAAATCCTGGGGTATTTAGTAATAGTATTACATCACAATCGGTCATTCTGTGCCACAGTTCCTCTTGGAAAGGTTCACCTTTTTCGATGGAATGTGTATCTAAGAAGACATCAAAGTGATGGGATTCGAGGGCTTCATACATTTGTATGGCCACAGAAGTTGATTCTGATCTTTTATAACTTATAAATATTTTTCTTGTGTTTCTCAGGAGTTCAAATGCTTGTAAAACAACATTCGCAATCCGACATCGTTGATTATCATTATATAGAATTCCATTTTGATTTTCAAGTTCTTTCGGTATTTCGTCTGAGAAATTGCTGTAATAAACTGGAAGTATCATTGTTCCATCCTTAATTAACTTGTCGACAATAGGTAAATCTTTAAAATCTCCATTTTTGTCTCCAAAATATATAGAGAATGTAGGTTGATTCCCTACATAATCTTCTTCCCAATTACTTCGGTCTATTATATTTAGAATACCTTCAGGTAATTTTAAATTGGTAATTTCTAATATAATTTGAGCCTTAATTTCTTCGACAATAGAATCTTCTATTGAGCCCAATAAGATTAATTGATATCTATATTTCATGTCGTTTTTTATTTACCTGTTTTTAGCAATATCCGATATCTATGCATATAGCATTCAGAAAACACAAAGTTACTAATTCATAATGAGAAAAGCTAAAAAATGGCAGGGAAACGCCACTTGCGAAACTAAAAAATCGCAAAAGGAGTATTTAATTAATCAGGTACTAGTGATGGAGTGTCATATAGGAGAGAATGTACCTGAAGTTACGGCAATAGATGAAAGCGTATACCGCCTGAGTTGTTCTTCCGCCTGAGTGAACTTCAGTAAGAGAAAGTTTAGGCATGGAAGGACTGAACGAAGTTGACAATCTAATGCTAGTCCTTCCACTGTTTTTGCGTATTCTGCTATTTTAGGAATAATTTCACCTGTAAGTGGCATACTAATATTGGCATCTACCACTGCACCTAAGACAGTGTTTTTCATATAAATAACATATCTAATAATTTATCATACAGAATAGCAAAATTACATTATAATTCAAACTTATAAATTGTCATTCTTTACAGTTCTTAATATAACTATAGACAACCATTATTTCATTTCTTACAGCAAATATCGCCCTTTGCCACTGACTATGCAAGGCGGCCCTATCGGGCTGGTTGGCTGGAAAAAAATCATCCTCGCTTCGCTCCGGTATTTTTTTTCGCCAAGCCTTGCACTGTTCATTGGCAAAGAACAGCCGGGCCAGTAAGAAATTGAAATACTGGCTCCACGGAGCCGGTCATGTCTAATTTAAATAAAAGAATATGACTGAAGAAGTTGGAAAGAAGGTATGTGAAGGTACAGTAGCAGACCTCATGAAGGACAAGACCGGAAAACAGACGGTTATCACGTTGACAAGAAAGAATGCTTATCGAGTGAAGAAAATCAGAGAACAAGGGACGGATGACGAAGCCGTCCTTTTTCATTTCCGTAAACGCTGTACGGGAATGGGCTCCTATGTACACACCATCGAAACGGCAGACGGGGAAACAGAACTTCATCCAAATGAATTTGAAAAATGGGAAGCTGTGGAATTCCTGTATCCCGGCTATCTGGAAGACCTGCTTGATGCTGCATACAACGCGTACAGATGGAGTTCTTTCGAACCTGAAGCAAGGGCGGAAACAGACATCATGCAATATGAAAAACAACTTGTAGAGGATCTGAAACAGATTCCGGAAGAAAAGCAGAACGAGTATGTCAGTGCATACCATAGCAAGTTCTCTGCCTTGCTGGGCAGTCTCTCACGATGTGCCAGTCCGATGGTGATAGGGCCTGCCAAATTCAACTGCCAGCGCAACAACAAGGCCTTGGATGCATACCAGAACAGATTTGATGAATTTCATGACTGGCGTAACCGCTTCAAGGCTGCCATGGAAAGGATGAAAGAGGCTGCCAAACCGGAAGAACAGAAGCAGGAAGAGGCATGGAACCGCCTGAAGCGTGACATTGCAAGCAGCGCACAGACCATTCATGATATTGATACCGGTAAAGCAAGAGGATACAGCCGTGCCTTGTTTGTCAGTAGTATCCTCAATAAGGTAAGCACCTATGCAGGAAAAGGAGAAGTGGAAATCGTACAGAAAGCGGTAGACTTCATTACAGACTTCAATGCGCAATGCAAGAAACCGGTTATCACTCCGCGGAACCGTTTCTTCCAACTGCCGGAAATGGCACGCCAGGCCAGACTGAAACTTCAGGAAATCAGAGAACGGGAAAACCGTGAACTGAAATTTGAAGGCGGAACGCTGGTATGGAATTATGAGGCAGACCGCCTGCAAATCCTGTTTGACAGTATTCCGGATGACCAGAGGCGCAAGGAACTGAAATCATACGGTTTCAAATGGTCGCCGAGATACCAGGCATGGCAACGGCAACTTACACAGAATGCCGTATATGCAGTCAAAAGAGTGTTGAACCTTCAAAACCTATAAGACATGAAAGACCGATTGAAATATGTAATCGATTCCCGCTACTTCGACGGAACATGCCTGACAAGTATGAGTGACGGATTCCGCAATGATTATGGCGGAGAAACAATCGAAGAACTGCGCATACGGGAAAACAACCCCTATCTGAAAGCAGTAACACCTTCAGAAATGGACAAGAAGCTGCGGCTATACCATCAGTCCCTGTCCGAACCGTTCAAGGAAATCTCCGAAGAAGATTACTATGACCTTCTGGATGTACTGCCACCCTTGCGCATGAGACAAAACTCGTTCTTTGTGGGAGAACCGTATTACGGAAATATGTACTCTTTCTGCTTCACCCGTCAAGGAAGATATTTCAAGGGCCTACGCTCCGTACTCACTCCGCAATCCGAACTGGACAGTCAGATAGACCGTCACTTGGAAATCATCAACCGGAAAGCCGTGATCTCAAAAGAGGAAACAAGCAAAACAATCAGCGGAACCAGACTAATTCCCTATTATTTTTCACTGGACGGAAAACAGCCCGTATTCATCTGCAACCTTGTTATCCAATCAGATTCCAGACAAGCAAGGACGGACATGGCGAATACCCTGAAAAGTCTTCGCCGGAACCATTATCAGTTCTATAAAGGAAAAGGGCATTACGAAACTCCGGACGAACTGATAGACCATGTATCAGGAAAGAAGTTCACCCTTGTTTCCGACGGACATTTCTTTCAATATCCTCCCGGCAGGGAATCCGCAACTTTCATCGGACACATCAAGGAGACATCAGAGGAATTTCTTTTCCAGATCTATGACCGTGAATATTTCCTGTATCTCCTTAAAAGACTGAGGACCGTGAAAAAGGAATCAGCACAGGAACAAATAAATATCAAATCATAACATTCGGGGGAATGCGGTAGAATGACTGCCGTATTCCCTCATAAAAACAATACAAGTATGAACAAATCAAACACTCTATACTGGAAAACAGCCACAGATCCGACTGAGCGCATTGAGGTCAGACTCGTCCTTAACAGTTATATCGACAATGATAATCTGTATGTAGGACTTGAATCCCGGTCTAAGGAGAATCCGGAATGCTGGGAATCCTACACGGACATCATCGTCAACCTCAATTCCCTTCCCCCGTTCCATGCCTATGTGGACAACCGGGACTGCAACAGACATGTGCATGATTTTCTGACCAGTAACAGAATAGCAGAACCTGCCGGATTTGAATATCAGGGATTCAGAATGTTCCGCTTCAACCCTGACAGGTTGAAGGAACTCGCACCCGAACAGTTCAAGACAATCAGCGCCAAACTGCCACCACAGGATGACATGATAAAGGACATCATCTATCAGGAAAGACGTTTCCCTTTGAGAACTGTTCAAGACATTCACGGAATATATCTTGTTTCAAGCAAGGAACTGGAAAAATCTCTGATCGAAGGAGTACGGAACTTGGATGCTTCGGCAAATGAACTGTTGGATGGCATCTGCCTGTTCTGCTCCACACAGGAACTGCGCTATCTTACGGATGCAGAACTGATAGAAACAATCTACGCACAATAAAAAGGAAGAACAAATATGAAAACCGGAGACATTGTATTTCTGAGACGTCCCTATAAGGGATACCGTGCCGTCGAACTGATGGAAAGACTGGAATGCCGCTGGCTGGTCAGGATTGTCGAGAGCGGTCTTGAACTGGAGGTATATGAAGATGAACTTATATCAGAATTTTAATACGGACAAAGTGTTATGGAAAAATATCAGTTTGCATTCCATTCGGAAATAATCGGCTATACCTCTCCTCATATCGGCGAGGTCAGAAAAGCCATACACAGAAAAGTGGAAAAGGAAAAGTCTGCCGCCATAAAGAATGATATTGAGCTGCACATGTACAAGGTGCATGACGGCATACCGGTTCTCCTTAACACCTGCTACCTGTACGATGAAAAGGGATGTATGGTACACGGAAGTATCAAGGGAACCAAGGATTATCTGCTTGAGACATGGAGATACCATACAAACAGACATTCCAAAGGTTTCAGTTCCACAAGAATCAGGCCCTGCACGACAAGCAGGGCTTTTTCGTTTGTATAACTCTTATAATCAGGAATCATGAACCAGACATTACAACTTACAGACTATATTCCACAGTATGTAAGCCTCTCCTACGTGGACTACCGGGATGACCTTGATGAGCATGAAGACATCCAGGAGGAATGCATCCGTTCCAACAATATGGAAAAACTCTATGAAAAGGCATACGAATGGTATGAGGAACAGGAAAGCTCAAACATGCACGACTATCTGGAGAAGACAAGAAAGAATATGGAAACGGACAATTTAGCCGGAGAGTTTGAAGAGCATGAAGATGAAATCAGAGAACTTATCTACGACCGGAACGATTCCGACCCGGTAAAGGATCTGATATGCAACTCGTCCGTCACTAATTTCTTCTATTCGCTCGGAGTGGAAATCAGCGGATATCTGACCGGTTGTTCACTGCGGGGAGAATCAGTCGCCATGGCCTGCCATAAGGTACGCCGCGCACTGCATCTGAAAAAGGGGCAGTTTGACGAGAAGATTGAAGAACTGGTAGAGAATGCCACATACGGCGGAGAACTGCGCATCTACTTCAACGCCATGTTTGACAGGCTCATCAGCAAAGACCCTGAGAACGATTTCAAAAGCATCCGTTTCCACGGGAATGTAGTGGTGGCCATTGCCGACAGCCGGAACGGTTCCGGACATCATGTACGGATTCCGCTGGACATCACTTTTCCTTTCCGAAGGGAGAACCTGTTTGTCGATTCACAGGTACACTATTCCTATGCCAATGAAGTCTGCGGCATGACCAATGACTGGTGTGATTCCACAAAATGGGAAACGGGCATGATACCTTTTACCGGATCTGTCCGAAAAAGCCGGATGGCTGAATACAAGAAACAGGAAGCCGCTTATGAGCAGACATTCCGAGACGGGAAATGCACCTTCGGTGACATGAACTACAAACGCCACCGTAATGTGCGATATTCGAATGAATATCCTGCCGGATGCAGATGCCCTCATTGCGGTACTTTCTGGATTGACTGAAAAACATTTATTAGCCAATAAAATTATATCTAACAATTGAAACTTTTTCTCATATTTTCTTTTTATAAATTTACTAATTAGAAGATCCAAATAAAGCTTTAGATGATCTACGGAGCATAGTAACAAACTCCATCATTGCAAACCCTGCAAGGAAAGAAACGATTAGATATGTATTTAAATCTTTGCTACTAAAAAGCGATGAAAACATAGAAGTCCGGAATGCAACTATAAGAAAGGCGGTTATTGGCACACCAATTATAGGTCGAAAGACATACCAAGGCCACCATGTATCCATATTTTGTCCACCTTTATAACACTCCCAACCTATATAATCGTAAAACGTACGTGCACAACAACCTAGAAAAACTATACATAAAGTTAAAACAAAAAGTTGTTTTGTATTAGAGTAATTGTTATTAGACTTATAAATTAGTTCATTTACCTTTTTTATATACTCTTGCTTATGAGAATCATTTTTTATAGAATCAATAGGTTCCATACAATTGTATAATAATTCTTTTTCGGAATTATCTATAGCTTTATAAGTAGAAATAGAAGTATCAGAAATAGCAAACCATACAGGCGGTTCATCCTTAATTCTCAGATTTTTTGTTAAATTCTGAATAGGAATTTCTACATTTGATTTTGATAACACATCTGAATAATAGATCAATGTATAATGTAATGCTATAAAGCAAACTATAATAGTTAAACTGAGTATTATAATTTTTTTCCACATAAATTTTGTTATTTGCATTATTCTTTTAAACAAATTACATTCTTTAATAAATTGATTGTCAATTGCATTTACATACGGAAGAAAAACATCAAGTGGCTCTCTAATAGTATTATTAGGAGTATTAAAAGTTGTATAAGGGGATAATCTAATATATCTAAACACAGCATAAAAGTCAAGTGTTTTTTTTACTTCAACATCTCTATCAATATTGTATTGTTCAAGGATAAGTCTTGTAAAAGGATGCGTAGGACTACTATGTGACAAGATATAACCAATACCCAAAAGTGAATCCCCCGACATCATTCCTTCAAAATCAATAAATGCAGCTAAATGATTATCTTTAGATATTATTATATTATCAAAACTAAAATCACTCCATACTAAGCATGGTGATGGTTCTTTTATTTTATCAACATAGTCAAAGAGTCCATTACAGATTTTGATATATTTCAAATTTTTTGTCTGCTTAAAATATTTTCTAGACTTTTCTATTTCAGCCTTAAGAAAATGACTCCATGAATTATATTCATTGATTCTACCTCTATTGACACCACCATATTTATCGACTTTTATTTTGTTAATTTCTTGATAATTACTAATTACCTCAATACAAATATTCTTTAATTCATTCTCATTTAGAGTGGTGAATTTATCATTGAGTGTTTCACCTTCTACCCATTCATATATGAGATAAGCAATTTTACCTTCTGTTCTATTTATACAAATTGGCAATGGAGCTTTTATATCTTTTTTTGCAAAATCTATAAGATATGAATATTCAACTTCAGCTAACCATCTTCTTGGATTTGGATAACAACGAACAACATACTTTTTAGTTTTTGTATACATCTTGTATGTATCAGTCATTACCCCTTTATTAATATACTCAAGTGTTATATCATTCCAACCTTCAGCCTTTAATTGTTTAAGAACTGCATTTATCGATGTAAACATTTGTTTATATATAAATTTAATTCCTTACTTATATTGGGAGTAAAAAAATATTTTTTAAACATTTCTATGTCTTTAATCCTGTAAGCATTTTCGATTACCCATTCCTTTGTTTGCTTTTCAAATTCAAAACCCAATTTATTTTGAAAATGAAGAAGCCGAAACCAAAAAACAGAAACAGCCGACAGAGGTATATCATTAGAAACAGGTTTTTCTGGAAAATCCAAACGAACAGCTCGCAAAACGCGATTATTTATATCTGTTATGCCATGTACAGGATCATAAATAGTGCCTGTTTTAATATTAACACCTATTGCATTGGCTGTAAAATCAAAATTTTTCAACAAATCATCAATTGTAAGAATTGGGTTAGGAGAAACTATAAAATTGTAAAATGGGACAATGTCGACATAATGCCCATCAATTGCATTGGGATAAAATCGAGGTGAACCATATTGTCCATATACAACACGGCCATATTTCTCTAAATATGTAATTAGCATATTCAGTTCTTCTATCGTACAGTTTATAAAAACATCAATATCCTTACCACCATTTCCATATAAGATATAGTCACGAATATACCCACCACATACATAAAAATTTTCTATGTCTTGATAATCAAATAAAAGATTCCATATTGGGTGCTTATTTAAAAATTGAAGACTAGTAATTTCATTCATCTTTTATTAATATTATATTGATTCTTCTTAATTCATTTACAAAACTAATAAAAGAATCTTTTTCTAGAAGATAGATTATCAATTATTCTTCTTAGCATTTATCTTATTAAAGATGTCATTATATCTTCTATTTATAAATAAGTTACATAAAAGTCTAAAAATTATTTTTAATGATTAATTCAAAATAAAAGAATTATATCAAATAACATTATATATGAACACATTCTTTTTACAATTTTAATTTTTAACCACATATACGTTATAAATTCTCTATTTACTGTATATCAAGAATAAAAAAACAACTATAAAAATCCAATATAAATTTAATCATGTAAAAGCTTTATTCATATTAAGGAAGATATACAATAAAATATATTGATTTGATTAATAGTGCCTTACGGTGAAATACATTTGCTTTTCTGAGAAGACCTCAAAATACATCTCTTAAACTTGACAGCATCCTCATTTCTTGCTGCAAAAATAGCTGTTTGCCGCGCAACTCCCGCAAGGCGGCCCTGCCGGGCTGGTTGTCTGGAAAAAAATCATCCTCGCTTCGCTCCGGTATTTTTTTCCGCCAAGCCTTGCAGGGATGCGGGCAAACAGACAACAGGGACAACAAGAAATAAGAATGCCTGTACCTTACAGGCAGACAATGTATAACAATAAATATCAGAAGTCATGATTACAGACCAGAAGAAACAGAACAGGCTTCACGCGGATACCGGAACAGAGCTGTTCTCCATCAGACAAAGGAAGGAAGCCGTCACAAGGATGCTGGACATTCTGAAAGAAACTCCGGAATACCTACAGGTTATGAACCATATACCGGCTTATGCCATGGATAACGATACGTCAGAATGGTGGAATTCGGAAGAATCGGAAAATTTCATGAACTCACTCCTGGAAGTGATGGAAAGCTATACTCCGGACGGATACAGGTTCGGACCGAAATCCGGCACGACTGACCTTTACGGCTACTGGGAAAGCAAGACCGGACGGACAACCCTCTTCCATCTGCTTTTCAGTCTGGAAAGCGGATATGAATGGGGAAAAGGTCTTTCCCATGAGAAAACGGACGCATTCTACAAGGAAATAAAAGAGAAATTTCATGGAGAGGGATTCGACACGGACATAACCGGCTGTACATCACAGGCCATGTATCTTGTAAAAGGAAAGACACGCCTGTACCTGCATCCGATGGAAATAAGCGGCTACTGTGAAACACTGCATATTCCACAGATTACAGCCATACTGAAAAAAGGAGGCCGTACATTCCGTCTTGTAAAGGATACGATAGCGGAAGAGGTGTATTCCTTCACCGATGAAGAAGAAATGGAATATTACCGTGCCAGATACGGAACGTGCATCCACCGGAATATACTGGATGCCTTCAGCAACCGCCGGGCAGGGAAAGAGGACATACTTTCCATGATGGCATCACGGATAAATGTGGCGACGACATCACATCTGCACGGTATCGGATATGATTCGCCTGCATACAGGTTCGTGCATGAGGCATACGACAGACTGGTAAACAACGGAAAGCTGAAGGAGAATGTCCGGGAAATCGGTTGCTGCAACATCATAATGGCCATTTCAAATACCAACGCAATATGAGACTGAATTACAATGACATGCTGCTTCTGGCAATATGGGAATACAACAGGAGACAGGACGAGGATCTGACCCTGGAACTGTTTCAGGAAACATTCGGACTGGTTCCCGGCGCACATTTCCATGACAAATGGGTGCATTATTACAACAAGAACCTGCTGATGATGGCCGCCTATTTCAGGGGTGAGGAAGAAAACGGCCAGAAATTCTGTGATATGATCACCCGACAGGTTGAACGCTATACACAAAACAGGAGGAGAACAGGATGAATACAAAGATACGATATGACCTTGACAGTCTTGAACTGGCAAACGGTGACTTCGGGTATCCCATTACAGAAAAGGAAGTACGGCAAGTGATGGCTTGGAAACAGCCGTAACCAACCACAACCACTTAGAATAAAGTCGCTGTATATCAGCGACTTTTCTGTTTTAACACTTTCCAGTCCGTATTTGGAGGTGACGGTTTTTATCCATATTTTTCTATCATATTTCTACCGCGACGGAAATTCACGGTTAGCTCGAATGTCACAGTGACGCATTAGTTGACGTGTGTTGACAATGGTTTACATGTGTTGACAAAAAGGGAAATTAAAAGTCATGGAAAATGGCAGAAAATAGAACAAAAATATGGAAGTAAAAAGGATTTGTCAATGGTGCGGAAAACCGTTCATCGCACAAAAAACAACGACTTGCTATTGTAGCCCTCAATGCTCGAAGCGAGGTTACAAACATCGTATCAAGGAGCGCAAAATGGAGTTGCGCCATATTCAGGAAATGCAGGAGTTGCGCTCCAGTCTGGAAAAACAGGAATATTTTACTTTTTCGCAGGCTGCCCGATTGATGGGCGTGAGCCGCCAGTACATTTATAAGTTGGTCAAGGAGGATAAACTGAGGGCATCCCGACTCAGCGGAAGAATGGCTCTTGTAAGACGTGCCGACATAGAACTGATGCTCAAAAGCAAGCCCTACGAACGGCTGGTAGCGAAAAACGATTTCGACATCACCGAGTATTACACCGCCGAAGAGATTGCCGATAAATATAAGGTCAATGCCAAATGGGTGTGGACTTATACACGGCAGCACAAAGTCCCGAAAGTGCGTATCCGCCAATTCAACTATTATAGCAAGAAACACATCGATGCCGCCTTTGCCAAATACGAGGTGGATTCAGACCTGACCGAGTGGTACACGCCCGAAGAGATTCAGGAGAAGTACGGCATGACACGTGTCGCCATCCGTTCGCAGGTGTATCGGAACAACATTCCATCCAAGAAAGAGCACGGACAAATCTACTATTCCAAACTCCATTTCGATCTGTCTAAAACATCGGAACAGGAAAGCAAAGCGGAATACTACACCGTCAAGGAGGTGATGGAGAAATTCAAACTCTCTCGTGATTCGGTCTATGGTATTCTGCAATTCCATCAGATTAATCGTGAGAAGAACGGACGGTTCGTCAGGTTCCTGAAAGTGGAGTTTGACAAGGTAATGGGTGTCCGTAAGTAACCAATTATAGACTTCCGTAAATTATTCCAAAATTAATCCCTGATGAAGGATTTCTGCATGGTTACATTACAGAGATTTGCCGACAAGTTAATAACAACCATAAAAATATATCAGTATGCATGAGTGTAAAACCGTAACATTAAGGACACGTCCTTTAAAGAACAGGATGCTGTCTTTCTACTTGGATTATTATCCGGGTTATCGAGACAAAGAGACAATGAAAGTTATCCGCCATGAGTCGCTTGGTATTTACGTATATGCCAATCCGAGAAACAAGCGTGAACAGAACTTCAACGAGGTAATGACCGAGAAAGCCGAAGCCATCCGTTGCCGCAGGTTCGAGTCGGTGGTAAATGAACGGTATGATTTCTTTGACAGGTACAAACTCAAAGCCGATTTCTTAGAGTATTATCGCAAACAGCTCCGTAAGCATGACCAGAAATGGGAGTTCGTCTATCTCCATTTCAGAAACTTCGTACATGGCAAATGTACCTTTGAGGAGATTGACATCGACCTATGCAACAAATTTCGGGAATACTTGCTGAGTGCCAAGAAACTGAGGCGCAATGGACCCATCACACGGAACTCCGCATCAGGATATTGGTCTACTTTCAGGGGATTCCTGAAAATTCTCTACCGTAATGGTATGATAAAGACCAATGTCAATGATTTCTTGGATAAGATCGAAACGGAAGATGTGGTCAAAGAGTATCTGTCTGTAGAAGAACTGTATAAACTGGCTGAAACACCGTGCAAGAAACCCATCTTGAAAATAGCATCGCTGTTTTCGTGCATGACCAGTTTACGTATCAGTGATATTCTCGCCTTATGTTGGGAAGATATTGTAGACTACTCAGCCGGAGGAAAATGCGTACATATCATTACGCAAAAGAACAAAGCGGAAGACATCATTCCCATCAGTGAAGAAGCATTGGGATTGATTGGTTACAGTTCAGGGAAGAAAGGTTTGGTATTCAAAGGGCTTATGCGCAGTTGGACACAAGCACCCATGAAAGAGTGGATTCGCTCTGCTGGAATTACTAAAAACATAACTTTCCACTCGTACCGGAGAACATTCGCCACGTTGCAAGCTGCGGCAGGAACGGACATCCGAACCATACAGAGCATAATGGCTCACAAGAGTATAACCACCACGCAAAGGTATATCAAGGTGGTGGATGCCAACAAACGGGAAGCCAGCAAGAAAATCACCCTGACAAGGAAAGATTGATAACGATTTTAGCCTCCATTTGTACGGGTATAGTATGATTTTTAGCCCGAAATCATACTATACCCGTTATTTTTTACCAATATTGGGCAATTTGTCATCACCAATCATAAGTATCTGGAATACGGCACATAACTTTGTGGCATAATCATTCCAAACATTTACAGTATATGACAAATAGGACTCAAATTCGTACTCAAAGAATAAGCTTTGTTCTTGCGCTATCGGTAATCACCTACGCAACAATAAGTACTTATCTTTATACTTATCACGAGATCAACACAATGAAGGTAATGATACCCATAATACTCGGAATAGGGGTAACAGTTCCAACATGCGGTCTGCTGCAACGATTTTTCCATAGATGGCTGACGAAGAATCCAATCGATTTTTCTTTTGGTCGGCAATCTCCGATTATTCTTGACTCTGATTTCGAGATAAAAGACGATTGTGCAAATGAAGCTCAAACCATTGAACAAACAAATGATTCAGTTATAGATAATTATGATACACTGTTGGAGAACATCAAAAAGAAAGAAGCAGAAAGACAAGTAGAAGTCATGAATGCTATTCGTGAATATGTAACTATTAAAACCGCACCCTATCTGTCTAAAGAAGCTATTGCAATCCTCATTTCCAATATAGAATATATGGCTTGTGGTAGATATGACTTATACAAACCGATTCGCTCCAATATAGATAAGCCGTTGAAATCTCCGGGACTACGCCATTTGGCATGGAACATCGGTGAACGTTTGGGTATATCTCTACTTCAAAGAGCAACTTTTATAAAAGCTTCATTTCCTCATGAACTCACAAATGCAACCATTGAATATCTAAAACTTAATTTGCGCGATAATGTTTCAAGCCAAATTCCTATTGATGTACCCGATAAAGGCGACTATCGCTTCCATTTAGAAACAGATAATAGTAACTCAAAGTAAAAAACGTATGCAGACGAAATAATTAATCCGGTCTGTATTGTTCTGCAAGGTTTCATTGAGTTGGTTCGCAGCATGTTAAACGATTAAAACACTTTTAATATGAAACAAGAAGAACTGACATTCAATGACCTACCGACTGTGGTAGGCGAACTGTGCAACCGGATTGCAAGCATAGAAAATCTGCTGACGGAGAAACTTTCCAAGCAGCACGAAGTCAAAGAGAACACGCACATCCCCATGACCGTACAGGAGGCTTGCAACTATCTTAAAATGCCGTTGTCGACCTTTTATTACAAGGTCAAAAAGGACGATATTCCGGTTATCAAACAAGGGAAGCATCTCTATATCTATCGAGACGAACTGGATAGATGGTTGGAATCCTCCCGAAAGAATCCGGCTACACAAAATTTTGAGGAAGAGAATGAGTCTTTGTTAGCTTCCCATCGCCGTAAACCTAACCATAAAAACTGGTAACGATGGAGAAGGCGGATAATACAATTCCTTCACGTGAGGAGTTGACAGTTTACATGGAGGAGTCAATAGTGAGCGTGACAAGTGCATACGAACAGTCGCCTGTGGTGCTGATGGTGGACGATGCAGTTATAGGCACATTAGGCAACTTCAGTGCTTCCATAGGTAAGGCTAAAAGCAAGAAAACGTTCAACGTCTCAGCCATTGTCGCATCGGCATTGAATAATGACACTGTTCTTCATTATCGGTCTACATTCCCCAAAGATAAACGGAAGGTGTTATACGTTGACACGGAACAAGGACGGTATCATTGTCAGAACGTATTAAAACGCATTTTACGTTTGGCGGACTTACCGGAAAACAAAGAGCCAGACAATCTGGTTATGCTGGCTTTGCGCAAATACTCTCCCGATATGCGATTAGCTATAGTGGAACAAGCTATCGGCACAATTCCTAATTTAGGATTGGTGGTCATAGATGGCATCCGTGATTTCCTGTATGATATCAATTCTCCCAGTGAATCTACCGATATAATCTCCAAATTCATGCAGTGGACGGATGACAGACAGATACACATCCATACTGTCCTGCATCAGAACAAGAATGATGAACATGCTCGTGGACACATCGGCACGGAACTCAATAATAAGGCGGAAACCATCATGCAAGTCGAAGTGGATAAAGAGGACAAGACCATAAGTGTTGTTGATGCCATGCATATCCGCGACCGTGAGTTTGAACCGTTCGCTTTCCGCATAAATGAAGAGGGGCTACCCGAACTGGTAGAACCTTACCTGCCAAGAGAAAAGAGGATAGGACGTCCGACCAAAGAACCGTTTGATCCGTACAAAGAAATTCCGGAGAATGTACATCGCGCAGTATTGAATGCCACTTTTGCGAATGGCACTATCGGTAATTATGGTGATTATTTGGAACGGTTGAAAGAAGAGTACGGATTGCAAGGTGTAAAACTCGGTCATAACAAGGCGGTCAAGGTAGCCACCTTCCTCGGCAACAAACGGATGGTGATAAAAGAGGGGAAAGAATATAAAATCAATCCCGAATGCCATTACTGAGTTCAACTTTACTTTATTGTCGGGGCGTATATATAGGAATAAAGCAAAGTAGGCAAGATAACATAATGTGAGATAGTCATACTCTCCCCTCTTTTAGAGATATATCTTCCTATCCGAATGCCGATTCCATATCCACATCCGATATGGCTTGCCGGGAAGTATCAACAGGTAACTGTTGCAAGATATGCCAAGGTATAACCTCACTGCGTTCCGGTTGTACATTGGCGCTCTTGCCTGCTCAGTTCCTTCGCCGGTGCGGTACTCGCAAGCTCGCACCTATTTACCATTATAGAACAATTGATATGAAAGAAAATACTGAAAATTCATTGGGTTCCTCTAACGAAACAAGATGCGTCTTCATCGGAGCGAAAGTCACTCCCCGTCAGAAAGAGCATATAAAATCACTGGCAGCACAATGCGGTATGACCGTAAGCGATTATATATTATCGTGTGCGTATAACTTTAAGCCCAGAGCGAGGCTTACGAAAGAAGAGGCGGCACTATTGCAGAATCTGGACGATTGTCGGTCAGACCTCGTAAAATATACCTCAGCACTGCACGGAATGTCCACAAAGCAGCGCATGACAATGTTCAATCAGATCCCGTTCATGGTCGGCTGGCTCAAGGAACTTGGCAATGTAGCCGAAAGCGTTTGCCAGTTTCTGAGTGCCGTAAAAGAGCATAACAAAATTCCGTTTAACGCTAAATCCGAAGAAATATGATTGCAAAAGCCAAAGCCATATCGCACGGAATAAACGACCTCCGTTACATTACCGGCGAATCACAACACAAGAAACATCCGGAGAAAATCTATCGGGTATTGGACAATCTGTTGCCCTCTGAACCGGACGCAATGGGGATATGGAACTCCATGCAGTTGACTTTATCCCAACATCGGCCGATCAAGAATTCCGTAATCAGAATTGAGTTGAGTCCGTCGCCTGAACATACTCAATTCTATGACATCGAGGACTGGCAAAAACTTTGGCAGGAATTCGCCGAGGAGTTCGACAAACAAGTGATTACCGGTAAGGATGGAAAAGTCCGTTCCTGTCCGACCAATTTGGCGGGTAGCAAATACTCGGTTTGGCTTCATACGGAATCTAAAGGCGAAGTTCCCCACCTCCATGCCGCGGTTTGCCGTTTGGATGAAGATGGCAATATCAATAATGACCACAACATTCATCTTCGTGCGCAACGTGCCGCAGAACGGGTGGCAAAGAGACGAGGCTGGACAACGGCAGCGCAAGTCGGGAATTCCAATGTCCACCAAGTAAATCGTAATTGCATGGATATACTGAAATCAATGCAATCATGGTCATGGGAAGAGTACAAAAACGCTCTTATACGGAAAGGATATACAGTACATGAAAGAGAAGATAAGAAAGGTATTCTTCATGGTTATGCACTTGTGAATGGGAACACCAAATACAAGGCTTCCGAATTGGGAGTCGGCAGAAACCTGATGATCTCGAAACTTCCTGCGACATGGAATAAGTTGCATTATAAGTCAGGTGTTACCACCTTGAACAGTAAACCTGAAGATATACAGCCGAAACATATTCAAAAGCCATCGGCATCCAATGCCACCAGATATAATACTTATCGTTCTGATACAGTTCCCTATACTCTAAACCATGAAGGTAAGGAACACCGACTATATATTCCGGGAAAAGTGCTCGACTGTTTCAATGACGAATTTGATTACAGATTTGTTTCCAACTGTAAGGAACTTACCGATATGGCGGTGGCTATATTCGTCGGACTGCTTGATACGCCAAATGTAGCAACCGGAGGTGGTGGCGGAGGTCCGCAAAGCGATCTTCCGTGGAGAGACAAGGACGAAGACAATTTGCAATGGGCGCACAGATGCGCCCGGATTGCCAGTCGTTCGTTAGGAAAGAAGCCGAAAACAGGATTAAAACGATAAGCCCATGAAAAAGAAATTCGATTTTTCCGCAGAAATGAATGACGCGGAATCCATAAAAAACACTCCCAAGAATGAATATCTGGAAGAAGAGAAGCGACTACTTGATGTGAACGCCAAAGAACTTGCCAACCTGAATGACAATGTGCATGAGATGAGTATAAATCTGGACAATGTTACAATAAACAAAGTTTATATTCTGTATATCAATACAATAATATTCTCTATATCTTAGCAAAGGAACAACATAGAAACAAAATCAATAATTTAATCGATTCTCAGCTTTTCGTATTTCACTTGGTTTCATCCCTTGCACTTGGTTGCATTCAAAGTGTTTCTTAAAGCAGTTTTCCGACTATCGACCTCTCATCTGAAGAATATCGTTCGATGGCTCATCCATGAATTGTTGCAGCAAAAGAAAAAGGACGGGCAGTGGTTTCTGCCTTACATCTTCATTGGAACTTGTGTTCTTCACAAAAATAGTTGTTTCTATAAAGCCATAGGCATATGGAAAGGCAAATATGCCTGCCTAAATATAGTTTACTTTGATTTAGCATATATATAGCTAATGCATAAACTAAACTGAATTTTCAACCCATTTCCACTATCTGACTACTCGAGAAATATACAGCCCAAAAAGAAAGAATGAAAGTTTACTGCATATTTTCTCTTTTCGCTGCATTCTCTATTTCTATCATTTTACTGCATAAGCTTACTTGTAATCCTATTTCCACATTCAATAACGTGTATCAAGTATGGTGGCAATAGCTCGACAACATTATAGTATCCGAATGTAGCAGTCAATAAAAAAATGCGTTTTCTGATGGTTGTTGAAGATTACTATGGTTCAAATATAGTCTCTGACATAGAAATGTCGTGTATCTACAGCATTATCATAAAAAAGGGCTAATTCAACCTTGGTATCTTCGACAAATGAACGGACCTTCGATACAGGAACTCCAATATAAATTCTCATCATATCAATCGCCTCGTTAGGAAATAATGGTAAAGTTCCCATATCGGATATTTTTAATCTATCCTCGTAAAGTTCAGTTGTATCAATACGTCCTTGATTTAAGTGCCATTTGACATTATATCGGGAAACATAGAGATTATTTATATAACAGTTAAGTTTGTATAATGATTCTGTCACCTGACTTTCATTATGAACTTGAACGACAAAACTATATTTTCTAAATCTACCATCCGCTGTTTCTCCATTATCGAATAAAGACCAATCGACAATAGATAAAGTTGAGGTATTATGTCGGTGAAATAAGTCTCGAACTTCATATTCTTCCATCATGACCGATTGGAAATTGTAACGCTTATAATAGCGTTTATCACCACTCATGTGCGGAGCATTATTGCTTCTCGGTATTTTAACTATATACACAGTTCGTTTTATGTCTCCGTCTTGACGAAGAGGAATGATTCTGATAGTGTTGATTCGTTTCTGAATGTTGGAGTTTATAATTTGCTCCAACCATTCTTTGGTAAAAATATCACCATCCACAAACGAATATGAATCTGCCTTATGCCCGATCTCACTTATTCCGTAGATTATTATTCCACCGTCGGAATTGGCAAATGCCGACACATCTTTGGCTATCTCGTTTTTCTTTTTATTATCTTTTGCAAGAACACCTGCGGCTTTAAAATCGAGGTGTATAGATTCTTCAACCCCATTATCGATTAAATATTGAATGTCGGCAAAGGTATATATCTCTTTATCAAATAAGTTCATGTCTTTTAGTAACTGTAATATAATTGAGATTAACTAATAAATAGAATGGTTTATCTTTAGATCATTATATAAGGCCAGACCTTTTGCCGTCAGCAAATATTTCTGCCTTGGATGATTGGGTTTATCGGGATATAGAATCTTGAGAATACCAGTCTCGATAGCCGGATTTATGTAGTTTTCTATAAAAGTCGGGCGATGCTTCAAACCGACTTTCTCCATTAATCCTTTCATCGATAATTGTTCATTTGACAAGGCGAACAACAAAGCGAGAACTTGTTCGGTTACTTGTACGGTAGGTTGTTCGGTACTTGTACGGTTATCTTGTTGTGCTTGCTCTGTAACCAGTTCTTTCGGTGCATTTACGACCATGTACCGATTCCGCAGCTCGTTATTTTCGCCCAATAACAGATTGCGGAAAAATCGTTCCAAGTATTCGGAATTGCGCATAATGCCTTTTTGCACGTTTTGGTAGTTGGCG
>ULQP01078065.1_pt1 | contig 92170 bp, 71 predicted proteins | sample 1954571 | NCBI WGS metagenome assembly ULQP01 (sample SAMEA4835657, study PRJEB28245) | human gut metagenome | biome: gut microbiome; material: fecal sample | place: Denmark | collected 2008 | reverse complement strand
ACGAAAAAAGAGAGACAATATAGAAGCGCGGAGACGCTTACCTGTTAACAAAGCCATTTCCTTCATCTTGTTCATCATTTATTATCAGTAACATAAAGATAACCAACAAAATATCATATAGATGAAGGAATGAAGGATTTATTTTGATAAACTTTTATTGAGATGTTTAAGCGAATAAAGCATTTATACGATATATATAAAAAGAACCCCTGAAGCCTTTTTGTTCGACTCCAGGGGTTCAACTATCCACATCTCCTTTACCTATTTCACTTATTCTGTTAGCTTTTCTTTGCTAATTCCGATTCGATAGGATCGTTATATTGTTTCTGCAATTTGTGCAGTTCGTCCATCAACTGTTTGGTGATTTCTTCCGTACCGGGTTTATTATAAATGTTATTCATTTCCATCGGGTCGTTTTGCAGGTCGTAAAGTTCCCATACGTCGATGTCATTATAGAAATGCATTAATTTATAACGGTCTGTACGTACGCCATAATGACGTTTTACCATGTGTTCGGCCGGGAACTCATAATAATGGTAATACAAGGAAGTACGCCAGTCTTTCGGATGCTCGCCTTTCAGCAACGGCAGGTAAGAATCACCCTGGATATCTTCAGGAACCGGAGCGCCTGCCAGTTCGAGGAAGGTAGCGGCATGGTCGATATTCTGAACCATTTCAGGAATATCACCCTTTATGCCACCCGGATAGCGAACCAACATCGGTGTGCGGAAAGACTCTTCATACATGAAACGTTTGTCAAACCAACCGTGTTCACCCATATAGAATCCCTGATCGGATGTATAAACGATAATCGTATTATCCAGCAGATCGTTCTTTTCCAGATAATCCAATACACGACCTACATTACGGTCTACCGAATGGATGACACGAATATAATCGTGCATATACTGCTGGTATTTCCATTCTGCTAACGCCTTGCCGGAAAGTTTCTTTTCCTTGAACTCTTTGATGATCGGGTCATAATGCTTGTCCCAGGCGGCTTTCTGTTCCGGAGTCATCCGGTTGTACATATTACGTCCGGCTTTTTCCAATCCCGGATTGGAGTGGATCTCGTTTTCTTTGTCAGCCAGTTTCAGGTCATACACCAGATCCATGTCTTTAATGACACTCATTTCCTGCTGCGAAGCGGCAATACGGCCTTCATATTTGTCGTAGAAAGTTTCCGGTATCGGGAAAACAACATCCTTATACAATTCCAGATCGCAGGTATCCGGCATCCAGGTACGGTGCGGAGCCTTATGATGCAGGAGCAGGCAGAACGGTTTGTTCTTATCCCTTTTCTGGTCCATCCAGTCGATAGCCAGATCGGTTGTTATATTGGTGGCGTATCCTTCTATTTGTTTCTTTTCTCCGTTATCGATAAAATAAGGATTGTAATAATCGCCCTGTCCTATCAATATGTTCCAGTAATCGAACCCGGTAGGTTCGGATGTCAGGTGCCATTTACCGACAATAGCGGTCTGGTAACCGGCTTGCTTCAATAGTTTCGGGAACGTCTGTTGTCCGCCGTCGAATGTTTTCGTGTTGTCGGTAAAGCCGTTTGCATGGCTATGCTTACCGGTCAGCAGACAGGCACGGCTGGGACCACTCAACGAGTTGGCAACGAAACTGTTGGTAAAACGGACTCCCTCTTTGGCGATGCGGTCGATGTTCGGAGTCTCGATGAACCGATGATCATACGCACTGATTGTCTGAAACGAATGATCATCGCACATAATGTAGAGGATATTCATTGGCTTCTTAGCCTCCTCTGCCCCTGCTTTTTTCTCTTTGCAGGAAGGCAGCGATGCTAACACCGCTGCTCCCGTTAATGAGAATAATACTTTAGACCTAATGTTCTTCATATTCTATATACTTGTATAAATTAGATTACCATCCCGGGTTCTGTTCCCATTTACCTCCTGTCAAAGACAACATACGAGGTTGAATAGGCAACAAATAGTCGCGACCTACATTAAACCGCCATCCCTGCTCATAACCTGCCGGATTGCTGGGCACAACATAACGAAGTGCGTCACCCGGTTTACCTGTCAGGAAGAGATTGTTTCCGGAAGCCTGGTCGTAAACCAACTTACCGCCAAATGCGGGATGGTTTTCCAGGTTACTTCCTGTAAATAAGACACCTTTCGGCCATTTGCCAACGATAAGTTCTTCGGCAGCAGCCCAACGAAGAATATCTTCCAGACGACGGCCTTCACAGGCTTTCTCGATACGACGTTCACGACGGACAGCCTGAATATATTTATCCAGATGACGGAACGGATAATCAGCCTCCTGATTATACTCCCGATCAAAATCTACGGCAGGCATACCGACGCGGTCACGTAACGGTTGCAAAGCTACAATTATTTTCTGAGAATTGGTCGCTCCGTCCAACTCGGCCAACGCTTCGGCATAATTTAACAGGATATCGGCATAACGGAACTGGATTGCCGGGGTTGCTCCTTTAGCTTCAGCATCCAGGCTACCGGTATAATCGATCTGTACATATTTCAGTAAAGAATATCCTGTCATATTCTGATTGTAAGACGAAGTACCAATCAGTGGCGGAACGACATAGTAAGGAGGCAAATCATCCGGACGCAGTTGTTGTCCGGGCGTACAGATCGTCTGCGACAAACGTGGATCACGTACGGTAGGCAATAACTCATCACCAAACACCTTCTTTGCATTTACCAATGCTGCACCGATAAACGGTTTGCCATCTTTTGTCAGATAATCATCGATCAAAGATGCAGTAACACCGATGCTACCTCCTCCCTGGTTCAGATAACGATTTACACTGTTACCCACCTGATCGCCATCATACATTTTAAACCAAAGTACTTCGGAATTAGCCGATAAGTCGGTGGTTTGAAACATCTGGCGGTAGTCATCCAGTTCGTTACCAGTAGAATATATTTTCCATACTCCGCGATCCATTACATCTTTGGCGGCATCGGCAGCCTGTGTAAAGTACCCGCGAATCTTTTCATCCGTTACGGAAGGATCAAAAAACTTATCGCCTTTTGCCTTATGATATTTCTCCCAGGTACCCTCGAAAAGAGCCACTTCACTCTTCAATGCACGGGCAACATCCTTATGGACACGCATGGAAGCACTATTATTCTGTATACCCAAATAAGAAATAGCCTTGTCCAGGTCGGCCAAAATGCTATCCGCCACTACGGTCCGGCTATCCCGAGGTAACTGCATCTCTTCTTCATTAGGGTCAAGCGGAGTACTTACCCATGTCAATGGCCCATAATCCACAAACATCCTGTAATAGTACCAGGCCCGGAAGTAATAGGCTTCGCCGACATACTGATCATAATCGGGACTTCCCTGTTCCACACAGTTATCTAAATTGGCTAATAAAAAGTTCAAATTACGGATAGCCGTATAATTGGTCAGTTTGGCTGCACCGCTCAAAGTAGTCTCCCCTACCAGACGCGAGCTAACAGAACTGGATGACATATTATCACTATTTATATCAGAACCGGCAATACCGTCACCACTACCACCGGCACCGAAGTCTTGTCCCCGCAAGCCGTTACCAAAATTTACTTTTATTTTATCATCTTCATATTTCGGATTGCCTATCTGATAAAACATGTCCAGATAATTTCTCATTTCACCTGTACTGCTGAAAGGCTGCGCAGTCGAAAGTACGCCTTCCGGCATTTTATCCATATCGAAGCAGGATGTTAGGCTGAAAGCCAGAATCACGCCTAAAAATATATTTCTTTTTTTCATATGATCTCTAAATTATAAGTTAACAACCAAGCCTACAGATACTACACGGTTCATCGGATAGTTCTTACCACCCTCACTGGTGTAGTCGTTCTTTGTATAGATCGCTTCCGGGTCAAACATACCTTTCAGTTTTGTAAAGGTCAGCAGGTTTTCACCAGAGAAGAATACCTGAACTTTCTGCATACCTACTTTATTCGTCCAGATAGCAGGAAGGTCATAGCTGATTGTCAGGTTTTTCAAACGGCAATAAGCACCACTCTGAATATACCGGTCGCTGGTAGTCATTGTTTTATCACGGAACGGAACAACACCGCCTGCCGTATGGATATAGGGCTTCGGATAATAAGCTCCCGGATTCGATTCACTCCAGAAATCCAGATGTTCCTTAAACACAGTTACCTGTGCATAGGGACCGCTTCCCCAGAAGTAAGCGCCTGTTCCCGGATCCCAATCACGTTTGCCAACTCCTTGGAACATCATGCTCAGGCTGATGCCTTTCCAACTGATAGAACCGTTAACTGTGTACTGATAACGCGGAGTCGTATTACCGATTACCGTCATATCGCCCATATCATCCAATGTATTTGTCCCGTTATTGATCTTATTATCATTATTCAGGTCACGATATTTCACATCACCCGGAGTCCAGGGTTTACCACTGATAAATGACAAGTCATACTTTTCATTATAAGCATCTGCTTCTTCCTGTGTCTGGATCAGACCGTCGGCACGATACCCCCAGATTTCGCCCACCTTTTTACCGGTATACCAGTTTTCTTTCGGATTTGTTCCGGTCGGGTTGGCATATTCCGTTACTTCTGAAGTTGCATCCGACAATGAACCACCGATCGTATACTGAATATCGCTACCGATCTGTCCGCGATAATTCAGGGCAAGCTCCCAACCGCGGTTTCTCATCCGTGCATTATTGGTCTTAGGTGCATCTGCTCCGAAAATATCCGGAAAGTCGACGCCGGGCCCTAACATATCCTTTGTATCACGCTGGAAAACATCGAGTGTACCGGTCAAAGAGTTCCCTAAGAATCCAAAGTCGAGACCGATATTCTTACTTTCCACCTTTTCCCAGGTAGTAGTCGGATTCACAACACCCGGAGCCCGTGTAAAGATATGACGTCCGTCAGAGAAAATATAATTGCCCAACTTATTATTCAACTCCATTGTTGCGGCAAAAGTATATAAGGCAGCACCGGCCTGGTTACCCAGCAAACCATAGGAAGCACGCAGTTTCAGGTTTGACAGTACATCAGTCACAGAACTCATGAATTGTTCGCGGGTAATGTTCCATCCCAAAGAGACGGAAGGGAAGAATCCCCAACGATTGCCTGAGGCAAAACGGGAAGAGCCGTCATAACGTCCGTTCAGTTCAACCAGATAACGTCCGTCATAATCATAATTGATACGTCCGAAGAAACCGCGGGTTGCCCAACCGTTACGGGTATCGATGACAGTCTTGTCGCCGGTTCCCATACCGACATTCGGATTGCTGGTCGAATACAGGCCGGTAATGGAGTTCTTCATCAGACTGAACTCATAATCTTCTTCCTGAAAACCAGCCATTACTGTAAAGTTGTGCTTTTCAGCCAAGCTGAAAAGATAATTTGTATACAAATTGATCGACTGATAACGTGTACGGTCATAGCTACGGGTAAACTTACCATCAGGAGACATACCCAATTCCGCACGAACACCTTTTGAAGAACTGACACCGTCGGCACCATAAATAAGCGGACTGACATTTAGTGCTTCGTATTCTTTATTTCCTAATTTATAGGTATAGTCGAAGAATATAAACCAGTTCTTAACAGGTTGAATATCCAAACCGGCAGTGATATTCATATTATCACGCTGTGTATTTGTATAGGTTCCGCTCTGCAGATAAGGAATCATTGTCAGTTCCGTGAAATGACCGTTCGGGTCGACCGGAGAAACTGTGGGACGGAAACGAGCCAGTGAATGATAGAAACCTTCGCTGATACCACCGTCACCAAACGGAGTATTCTGGTCGGAATGCATGAATTTGGTATTCACTTTCAACTTCATCCAACTAGTCAGCTGCGAAGTAACATTGGCAGCAAAATTATACCGTTTATAATCCATATCGGCATAACGGAGAATTCCGTCTTCCGAATAGTAACCACCTGAAATATAATATTGTGCAGCCTTACCACCACCGCTCAGGCTGATATTATGATTCTGTTTAAACGCCCAGTTCTTATAATGCAAATCAAAATAGTTCACATTACCGACACCAGACTCCGAGTTTTCGAAAGCCGGGTTCATATTGGAATTGGCAGGCAGTTCGAACCACGGATCGACACTGCTCGGATCATTGATATACTGCTGTAACAAAGCTAGTTTCTCATCGCTGTACAAACGCGGAGAACCGGCATTGGTTACACCGGCATTCCAGTATTGTGCAAAATCATACGAATTGACCATATCCGGCAGAACAGTCGGTGTACTCCAACCGACCGTACCCTGGTAGTTGATGCGCGTTTTACCTTCTTCCCCTTTCTTTGTCGTGACAAGAATCACACCGTAAGCGGCACGTGCACCGTAGATAGCACAAGCAGCCGCATCTTTTAATACGGATATATTTTCAATATCACTGGGGTTTACATCGGTGAGGCTCATTTCCACACCATCGACCAGGACGTAAGGGGCCGCATTATTATCCAGGTTACCTTGTCCGCGTAATGTCAAAGTACCGGCTCCACCCGGACGGCCACCATCGGAATTGCTTACCAGCAAACCCGGAACCATCCCTTGTAAACTCTGTACGGCATCGGCAACAGGACGACGTTCCAGCACATCTCCCTTAACGGAAGATACGGAACCGGTCAGATTCACTTTCTTCTGCACGCCATAACCGACAACAACTACTTCATTAATATCAACCGCATCACTAAGCATCTTGATCGTTAAATCCTTCATGCCTTCCTTTATCAGGATTTCCTGAGGGATCAGACCAATATAAGATATTAATAATGTTTGTCCGGGTGATACCGAGATAGAAAAACGGCCATCGGCATCGGCAATCGTACCGTTCTGTGAATCTTTCACCTGAACAGCTGCTCCGGCCAAAGGTTCGGAAGTTGCCTCTTCGAGGATAACCCCCGTTACTGTCTGCTGAGCAAAACCTGCCAAGCAAAACAACATCAGTAAGAATGTTAGAAAAGATTTTTTCATAAAACAATAAATTTAGTAAACAACATAATTTAATTCTCAAGACAGGTAAGTTTTTTCAAATTCACCTATATCCAATAACATCGAATTAACCCTATTTCATAAGCACGCTCTGTTTAGTTAATATTTGCAAAGGCAAAGTTGCACTTTCCGAGACATACCGATGTCAACAATCGTACTTTTCATGTCAAAAACCATCCCAAAGTTCTGTTTACACTGAATGTTTTCTATTTTAGATCGGTTTTATTACATTTGCACTTATTAGAAATAAAGTACGATGAGAAGCATCCCTATTATAAAATTATTACAATTCCTGTTTTTGTTTTACTTCTGTATAGGATATACAAAAGGAGCAACCCCCAGCTATTTTTTCCAGCAGCTGAATCTGGACAAAGGTTTATCGCAAACAACAGTGAATTGTATCCTGGCAGATAATAAAGGATTGATCTGGATCGGGACAGCTTCCGGGTTAAGCTGTTTTGACCGTTACGGTATGAAAAGTTATTTCCATGAAAAGGATAACCCTTATTCCCTGCCGGGAAATACGATTTATTTCATTGCGGAAGATTCATTGAACAATATCTGGGTTTCCACCAATAACGGATTAACCTTATACGATAAAAGCAGCGACTCATTCCGCCCTGTCAAATTCGAAGATAAGATAATCACAACAAATTCATTCCATACATTCTCCGGCTCCATCCTTTTCACAGCTGATGAAGGAGTATATATCTATGACGGCAAAAGTCGGACTCTTCATAAAAGGCCCGTCCTTCAAAAAGACTCATCCGATTTTATACCTTATTATATTCGTCCCTGGGACAAAGACGAAGTATTGCTTATCTCACGCAGAAACGGTATCCTCAGATACAACCCGGTTACCGATCAGATAACTCCTACCGATTATCCGATCCAAACGGGAGACCTGAATGCGGTTTATCTGGATAGTAAGAAAAGGCTTTATCTTTCCTCCTATAATAAAGGCTTCGTTTGTTACGCTCCGGATGGAAAAAAGCTTTACCATATCCATACGGGAAATTCCAAATTAAATAATAACCTGGTACTTGACTTTCTGGAGATAAATAACAAACTCTGGATAACGACCGATGGCGGAGGAATCAATATTATGGATCTGGAAAACACCTCCGATATTACAGCCATTGTCCATACGCCGGGAGACAGGAACACGCTTCCGGTAAATTCCGTCAAATGCATCTATAAAGACAAACAGGATAATATCTGGGTAGGGACAGTCAGAGGCGGTATGATCGGTATCAAAGAAGTTTTCATGAAAACATATACGGATGTTCCGCGCAACAATACCAACGGATTGAGCGATATATCAGTCATCAGTATCCACGAAGACAAACGGGGACGCTTGTGGCTGGGGACAGACGGAGGCGGTATCAACCAATACGATCCTTATACCGATACCTTCAAACATTATCCATCCACTTACGGAGATAAAGTCGTATCTATTACAGATTATTCGGACTCAGAATTACTCGTTTCCCTATATACCAAAGGTATGTATCTCTTTAATAAAGAAACAGGAAACTACCACCGGCCCTTCTATCTGATCGACGAAGCCACGACGGTCGACCAGTTTCACGGAGGAAATGCCTCACTGGCTTATAGGGTTACCGACGAATGGGCTTATTTTCTGGGTAAAAATGCAGTCAGCCATAGTTTCCGGACCGGGAAGTTCTCTTTCCTGAAGATAGACGGGAAGAAGCTGGCCGTAGGTCCGATGAAAATGGTTTGTGCCGACGATAAATCAGCCTTTATCATCCAAAGCAACAACCTGTATGAAGTATATCACGGCAGCGACACGCTTCATGTCCTCCTCAGTATCGGTGGACATGAAGCGATCAAAGCGGTAGCACGCGACAAGAACGGTATTTTCTGGATCGGGACGGAGTATGGTTTCGGTTATTTCGATTCTAACACAAAGGAATTCACCAAGATTGAAACCAAACTGTTCAACAGTGTCTCTACCTTACTACTGGACGAACAGGAACGTCTTTGGATCGGTGCCCGCAACATGTTATTCTCATACGATCTCAAAAAGAAACGTTTCGCCTCCTGGGGAGAATCGGACGGTTATACGACGAATGAGTTCATCTATAAATATCAGGTTTCGTCCATCTCCGATTATATCTATCTGGGTGGCGCCTCCGGATTGCTGCGTATCAATAAAAACATACCGACCAAAGAAGAGCCGCTGCCCGAAGTCAGGCTGATGGACGTGTTGCTGAACGGGAACTCCTGTATCGACCAGTTGGAAAACGGCCGTAACCGGATAACGATTCCTCATACGCACAGCTCCATTGAAATAAAAGTCATCTCGATGGAAAAAGATGTGTTCCGCAGCAAACTATACCGTTATATGATTAACGGAACCGATCAACAATACACCGAAACATACAACCATGTCCTTTCACTGCGTATGCTGGCTCCGGGCAACTACTCCATCCTGGTGTCCTGCAACTCAAAAAGCGGGGAATGGAGCGAACCGGTCGAAGTACTTCATATCACGGTAACACCTCCCTGGTATCAACGCCCCTACGTCTTTGTCATTTTCATCATCCTGTTAATCCTCTTTCTTTTCTGGTCCGAACGCATAGCAAGGCGGCGCAGAAACCGGAAAATGAAATGGCAGATGAAAGAGCACACCAATAAGATGAATGAGGAAAAGGTACGCTTCCTCATCAACATCAGCCATGAACTGCGTACCCCGCTAACACTGATTTACGCACCTCTGAAAAGGATACTCGACAAAAACAGCTGGAATGAACCGGAAAATCTGAAAGGACAATTATCCGGCATATACAAACAGGTGCTGGACATGCGGAACACCATCAATATGGTATTGGATATGAGCAGCCTGAAGGAGGCGAAGAATACGTTGCACAAAACGCCCCATCAACTGAACGAATGGATCATTTCCGTCGCCAAAGATTTTGAAAGCGAACTGGAAGCCCGCCATATCCGGATAGACTACCAACTGGATGAACATATCGGACAAGTTTCGTTCGACGGTCCCAAATGTACGACCGTCTTATCGAACCTATTAATGAATGCGCTGAAGTTCAGCCCTTCGGACACAACGATCACCGTATCCAGCGAATTACTGGATGATAAAATCCGGGTAAGCGTAGCCGACCAGGGAATCGGTCTGGGCAATCTCGATGCCAATAAACTCTTTACCCGCTACTATCAGGGTAACCACGACCAGTCGGGAAGCGGGATAGGACTCTCTTTCTCCAAAGCACTGATAGAAAGGCACAAAGGAACGATCGGTGCCATGAACAATGAAGACTGCGGAGCCACTTTCTTCTTTGAACTGCCACTCGATGCCGAGAATGAAAACATAGAAAAAGAAAACCAGCAAGACGTATGGTTCCCGGTTGAATCCCCATCCGAAACGGAAACATTCTCTACAAACCATTATTCTATCATCATCGTAGAAGACAAGAAGGAATTAAGTTCGTTCCTGAAAGAATCCTTACAGGAATCTTTCAAAAATGTCTATGTGGCAGGCGACGGAGAAGAGGCCATTGAAATAATTAACCAGAAGCATCCGGACATCATTGTCAGCGACATTATGATGCCAAAGATGAACGGTTATGAATTGTGTAAAAAGATCAAGGAAGATATGGCAACCAGCCATATTCCCGTTATACTCTTAACTGCCAGGGGCGATCTGGACAGCACGACAATGGGATACAAACTGGGAGCGGACGCTTATCTGGCAAAGCCTTTCGATATGGAATTACTACTGGCAGTCATCAGTAACCAGCTGAAAAACCGGGAAGCGATCAGGCAGAAGTATAAAGAAAGCCATTTACTTCCTCCGGAAGCAACCCCTTCACAGACAAACAACCTGGACGAGGAGTTCATGCTGAAACTGAACAAGCTGATTTACGACAACCTTTCATCGCGTGAACTCGATGTCAAATTCCTTACCACGCAGATGGGAATGAGCCGTACGCCACTCTACGCCAAGCTAAAGGCCTTAACCAATATGGGAGTTAACGATTATATCAATATGATCCGCATAGATAAAGCCTGCCAGCTACTGGTTGGCTCTTCCATGAATATCACAGAGATATCCGAAACTGTAGGATTCGAGTATCCCCGCCATTTCAGCACGCTGTTCAAACAGCTCAAAGGCATGCCGCCATCGCAATACAGGAATAGTAAGGCTACAACAAAAGAATGCGATAGCGAAAGATTAGATTAGATATTTATCAAAAGTGAGCTATCTTGTCCCCGTGCTTGACACGGGGACGCAGAAGAACAGGCAGTATCAAAAGATACATATAGGATTACGGTCTGTGCCTTTGCGATCCCGTGTCAAGCACGGGAACGGGATAGCTCACCTTTTTCTATAATTACCCCCCATTTATTTCCAGTAAGGCAATGTATAAGGATTGCGATACTGATACCAGTACAACCGATGTGCAGCGGCTTCCTTATCATTCACGAAACTTAATGTAGCCGGATCCCATTTTACCGGACGGTTCAGTTCGCGGGAAATATTTGCCAGACAGCAAAGCGTATTAGTACTGCAACCTACCTCTACCGGAGCAATCGGATTCTCACGTGAACGAACGCAATCGATAAAGTTCTGCATATGAGGCGAACTTACTTCATACTCTCCTTTACCGACTTCTTTCTTCTTAGCTTTCAACAAGGAAGGATCCGAACATTCGATATAACCGCGTGCTACCTTCAGCCATCCTTTATCACCGATAAACTGGATACCCTGAGCATTCTCATTATCTTCCCGATAAGGCTGTTCGGTCATCACAATACCGTTAGCATATTTCATGGAAGCATATTTCTGTCCGTTATAACCTGCCGGAGTAAATTCTACCGGACCGGAACCGTCCATACCGATAGCAGCCTGAGCGATGTCAAACATATGGGCACCCCAGTCGGCCGTAAAGCCATTACCGGTTTCCTGATACCAACGCCAGGCTCCCCACAACTGTTCGTTCTGCTCCGGATCGAGAGAGATCGGAGGACAAAGATCCGGATGATAGTGTACCTTCGGATCATTCAGCGGTCCCATCCATTGATTGAAGTTCAGATTTCCCGGCACAGGCATTTCCGGCAAATCCAACGGTTTTGGAGGTGCACCGACACGGGCATATATTTTCTCTACATGACCGATCGCTCCATTACGAACCAACTCGATCGCTTTCTGAAACTCTTCGCTCGAACGTTGCTGGCTTCCCACCTGTAACACCCGCTTGTTATCGCGGACGGCTTTTACCATCGCCAGACCTTCGGCAATTGTATAAGCCAGCGGTTTCTGGCAATAAACATCTTTTCCCGCCTGACAGGCATGAATAGTAGTCAAAGCATGCCAGTGGTCGGGAGTTGCCACCTCGATCGCATCGATGTCCTTACGTTCCAGCATTTCCTCATAAAACTCATAGCTGTCGCAACGCGGCGCTACGCCCTGTTGCTTCTGCCAGGCCGTAATTCTACGCACAAAACGCTCGCGTTTCATGGAATCTACGTCACAACCGGCAGCGACCTGCACGCCCGGACAATTGGAAAAACTGGTAAAATCGGATAAACCTTGCTGCCCCAGTCCGATAAAGCCTAAAACAACCCGATCACTCGGTGCGATGCGCACTCCATTGATCGACCAGCTGGGAAGGATTGTAAAACTGGCTAGTCCCAGTGCGGACAAGCCGAGGAATTTTCTTCGGGAAATTCCTTTCTTCTCGTTCTCTTTCATGGTATTAAATTATATTGGTCTTAAAAAATCAATACTGCAAATGTATAGAATTTATTGAAATAAATAAAAAAAAGCGGGAATATTTCATCAAATATTCCCGCTGATATGATATTGTATTATAACTTAAAATGCATAACCGAACCCCATATTCAGATAGATCGGATACATGGCGAAAGTAATCGTATTAAAATCTTTCTTGAATATATCGTTCATACCCCAAGTCAGATCGGCATACACATTCAAGTGTTTGAAGGCTTTCCATTCGCCTCCCAGCTGTAGCCCCCATGCAAAACGACGCAGGTCTTTGGAAAAATCGTAAGGAGCACTTTTACCGTCTTCAAATACGACTTTGTTACCGGTCGGATCAAGTTCACGCAAGTAGCCGTCGTACACATCACCCGTAAAATCGCCTTCCATCCGATAGGAAACATACGGTCCGGCATTCAACTTCCAACGTGGAGAAACCCGCCAGGCAGCCAGCACAGGAACAGTCAGATACGAGTTATTTACTTTTGTCTTTACCTGTCCGGTCCAAAAGCCTTTCATACGTTCACCACCGTCACCGATGATCTCCATGCTGTAATTCTTTACACGGGCATCTGTTTTCATACCTTTCGTTTCAAGGCGTAAAGCAAGCATAATACCCCAGGTACGCGCCGGATTAAGCCACTTCGTTACATTCCCCTCGATAGCAATCTGCAATGTCGGGTTATAACTGTCAATAGAACGTATCTCTTTCGGCAATGGCAATGGAGACGTACCTCCGATACTGAATCCGGCTTTTACCTCATATTCCAACCCGATCAGATATGAATTGATGATACCGGCATTCCGGTCTTTCTGGGCAAACAGACTATGGCTAGTCAGCAATAATAAACCCAGGATACTTATAATTAATTGTTTTTTCATACTGTTTTATGTTTATTCTTCCACTGAATGGATCAGTTCGACTTCATCTATATATAATGTACTGCCAACTGCTCCGTTGAACAAATCACCTTCTATACTGGAAGAAAACACAATCGCCACATTATATTTTCCTGCTTTCAACTTATCCCGGTCGATAGTTTTACCTGGTCGCATATTAAACGGCAGATAGAACTGTGTCCATTCATCCGTCTCTTTTGCATCTTCGATCCGTGCGACGGAGATCAAGTTGGGATGGCTGAATTTGTTAGTTCCATCCAGCATCTTCACATCATCGGTCGTCTCATAAAAGATCGCATAGATATCGAACATATCTTTTTTACCGGGAACGATCTTTCCTGATTCGGAGAAATCCGGCCCTGCCTTGTACTTATAATATCCGGTCAGATAAGTCGGTACATACTCGAACGGCATACCGAATTTAGTTGCTTTCAAGGCATTTGTTACAGCACTGAGAATATCGAATGTCCCCATAAACAAGTTTCCGGCAGCAATCGGCATACCTAACCGACTTCCAAAGTCACCGGTTGAGCGGGTTACTAATCTTACACAATTATCCTTATAGCCTTTATCTGAAGAAAGTGTCGGAAAGGTATCACGGGGGGCATTTACATCTGTCAGAGCAAATCCGGGGTTACCGCTTGCCCAATCCATTATAGTGTTTCCATTGTCATCTGTTTCATAGAAAACATCATAGCCAGCTTTACCTTCATGTCTGACCTTTTCAAAACTATATTGTGTACCGATACCGGTTATCACATAACTCACCTCATAGCGTTTCTTCCATTGTCCGTCTTCCGAAACGACAGTGTAATACTGCGGTTCGCTGAAATCGAGCGTCGTTCCGCTAGCCGGTGAAATAGAGGCCCCTGGCGTCAGGGTAAATTCAGGCGATTGTTTCGACAAATCAGTATTTGATTTAACCATCAATGTAATCTTATCATTTGTAATAATAGGATCGCGACGCAATATGTCGGCTGGTACTGTACAAGTCAGAATATCAGCTTCTGCATTCGGCGCCTCGTCCTGGATACAGGACATTCCCATAATACTTAAAAAAAGACAGGTTAATAAGCGTGTCAGCTTCATTTTGTTTCTTTTTTAGTGAATAATCCAATAATTACTTTTTCCATAAAGTGACTGCAAATTTACTTCCCTTTTTCGGATTTGTCTGCAATATTATGTTTTTATTACATATTTTATTGGGCAAACCCAGGCTTTCTTCCTATTTTTGGTGTTTTACAAACAATTGTGTATCATCACCATTAATTCATTCAGACCATGACAACACGCAGAGATTTTATCCGGCAGGCCGCTCTTCTGGGAGCCGGCCTCTCGATGAACCCTTTCTTTATTAAAGCCAGTAGTAACTCAGTCGGTGCAAACGATAAGATCAGGGTCGGACTGATCGGTTGCAAAGGAATGGGGTATTCCGACCTACAGGCTTTCCTCCGCAATCCGGAAGTCGAATGTATCGCTTTAGCGGATATTGATGAAAATGTGTTAAATAACAGGGCTGCCGAGACGGAAAAACTAACCGGAAAGAAGGTAAAACACCTTTATAAAGACTGGCGGAAGCTGATCGACAACAAAGATGTGGACGTCGTTATCATCGGTACTCCCGACCATTGGCACTGCCTCCAGATGGTTGCCGCCTGCGAAGCCGGAAAAGATGTTTATTGCGAAAAACCGCTGGGAAACAGTATCGAAGAATGTAATATCATGGTACGTGCTGCCGAGAAATACAACCGTGTCGTACAGGTCGGACAGTGGCAACGCAGCGACCCTCACTGGCAGGACGCAATGGCTTTCGTACATAGCGGGCAGTTGGGAAAGATACGTACCGTACGTGTGTTTTCTTATCAGGGATGGTGTCCTTCCATTCCGGTTGTTGCCGACGAACCGGTTCCGGCAGGTGTTGATTATGACATGTGGCTTGGTCCGGCACCCAAACGCCCGTTCAACCGTAACCGTTTCCATTTCACTTTCCGTTGGTTCTGGGATTATGCCGGAGGACTGATGACAGACTGGGGTGTCCACCTGCTCGATTACGCCCTCTATGGCATGAATGTGACGGCACCGAACTCTATCATGGCTTCGGGCGGCAAATTCGGTTATCCGGACGATGCCTGCGAAACGCCCGACCTTCTGCAAACGATCTATACATTCGATGACTTCACCGTGATGTGGGACCATGCCATCGGTATTGATGACGGTGCTTACGGACGTAACCACGGACTCGGTTTTGTAGGAGAAAACGGCACACTGGTTATCGACCGCGGCGGTTGGGAAGTCATCCCTGAAAAGGTGAACGGCAAGGCCCGCATGGAAGCAGTCGCTCTGAATAAGGCTTACGGAGAAGGCGGCTTGAACCTGCACGTCAAGAACCATCTGGAATGTATCAAATCGCGCAACCGTAATTGTAATGCTAGCATCGAGATCGGCGCACATATCGCCAAATTCTCTCAATTGGGCAACATTGCTTACCGGACCGGAAAGAAACTTTCGTGGGACGGAACAAGTTTCCATGACACAGAAGCTGATAAATATCTCTGCAAAGAGTATCGTGCCCCCTGAGAGTTACCGAAGATATAAGCAGAATGAAAAAGGCGGGCTCTCACAAGTCCGCCTTTTCGAATGTTTAATTTAAATACTAACTATGGTATCGATCCGATCATTGATGCTCGGACCGTAGTAAGTCGTTAACCGTCTTTACCGGATTGAAAGTCTCGATAGGAACTTCTACAAATACGGTATTCCAGTCGCTCATTGCACCATTCCACAAACCGGGAAGTTCCAATGCCTTTAATTCGCGGCCATCTTTACTCTTGTAAGAGATGAAACCGGTATTTTTATCTACATAATCAGGCAGATTATATTTTTCTCCTTTATGATTCTTCAATGCACATACCAGGTCAACCGGATTGAAGTGGGTACCTTGTTCGAACATCGCTTTCTTTGCCGGATCTTTCAGGTCGATCTGCGAACTTTCCAGGATTTGCGGAGAGACAGTGCCATCCGGATTCTGTGCCAGGAACGGACCGCCACCCGGTTCGCCTACATTCTTCACCATACCGCAAACACGCAACGGACGGAGCAGTTTGCTCTTGATATAGAGAATCAGTTCGGCATCTTCCAGCAACTTCGTATCCGGATTCTTGATACACAGGTCATCCTGTAGGAAATGAATCATTTCTTCTACCTGGTCATGTGAATATTTTCCTGTTTCGATCAGGTTCAGATAATTGAATATACGTTCCTGCAAAGTAACCAGTACACCGGCTATCACTTTCTTAAAGATAACAGTCGAACATTTGAAACTGTCGGGAACGACATTGTCGATATTCTTTACGAAAACGACATCTGCATCGATATCATTGAGATTCTCGATCAAAGCACCATGACCGCCCGGACGGAACAACAATTTTCCATTCTTGTCGCGGAAAGGATTGTTCTCCATATCGGCGGCAACCGTATCCGTACTCGGCTTCTGTACACTGAAGGAAAGATCATAGCCTACCGAGAACTTTTCTTCGTATGCCTGTTTCTTTTCTGACACCAACTGTTCAAACAAAGCCTTATGTTCGGGAGATACGGTAAAATGGATATTTACTTCACCGGCATTGTTCTTAGCATACATGGCACCTTCAGCCAGATGTTCTTCCATGGCAGTACGGATCGTTTCACCTGCCCGGTGGAACAACAACAGACCTTTAGGCAACTGTCCGTAATTCAACCCTTTGGCATCCAGCAAATTGGAAACCACCGCCTTATAATTGCCGGCAGCGATCAGTGCCGGGATATCTTTATCTTCATTTGCCAGGCAAACCGCATTCAATGCATTATAAAAAGCGAAACGGGTAATCTCGCTGAAGAATTTCTTTTCAAAATCACAGGTCGGCACATCGTAAGAGGCTGACAGAAACTCGTACAGGTTCTTAAACATACGGCTGGCAGCACCCGAAGCAGGTACAAATTTCAGGATCCGTTTATTTTTAGCAAGATAGGCATCCCATGCATCCATATAAGTTGCCTGATCCTCCTGCGATACAACCATTATACCTTTTTCTACCGATGCGGATGCGGCTATTTCCAGATAAGGGAAACCTTTGACGAAGCAAGCCAGTTGTTCTTCAATCTGCTGTTCGCTGATTCCTTTATCAGCCAATTGCTTTAAATCGTTTGCGTTTAACATAGTATATCTTTTAAAATTAGTACTCTTCGCATTGTGGCATAGCATTTTCCGTCTATGCTTCTCGCAAATGTATAAAAATACTGTTAGAATAGCATTGATATTCGAGGAAAAAAGATACTTTTACAGTATGTTTTACCGCCTGTCCTCAAATGGGCAGTAAAAAAGAAGATGCAACTATGGACATACAACCATTCTTTACGGAAGAAGAAAGAAAAGATTTCTTCTCTAAATACAGACAATTGGTACGTAGCCTCTACTCCTTTTTACATAGAGAGGATATACGGAAAATGAGAGAGTTGATGCAGCGCGTTGTCGCACTCGACTGTTACGGAAGAGACAAGAACGGCATCAACGGATTGATTCGCAATATTAATACTGCACTGATCGCAACAACGGAGATCGGACTGAAACGGACTTCGGTCATCGCCCTCCTGCTCTATCGTCCGGTGCTGAAAAAGGTCATTACACTGGAAGAGGTCGAAAAGACGTTCGACGCAGATGTCACGCTGATCATTCAGCGCCTGCTGAAGACTTCCGATCTGTATGCCCGCAATACGGCCGTCAATTCTGAGAACTTCCATCACCTGCTCTTCTCTTTTGCAGAAGATGTCAGGGTGATACTGATCATGATTGCCGACCGCCTCTGCCTGATGCGCCTGGGCAAACAGTTGAAGGAAGACGACCGCCTGCGGCTAGCCACCGAAGCCTCATATCTGTATGCTCCCCTGGCTCATCGCCTGGGTCTATACAAAATAAAGAGCGAACTCGAAGACTTGTCGCTGAAGTATACCGATCCCAAACAGTATGATTTCATCAAGAAAAAGCTGAATGAAACCAAACGTTCACGTGACATTTATATAGCCGAATTCATTGCACCTATCAAGAAAAAGTTGCAGGAAGCGGGCTTGCTGTTCGATATCAAAGGACGTACCAAATCCATCCACTCGATCAACAACAAGTTGAAAAAGCAGAAGATCGAGTTTGAAGGTATATACGATCTGTTCGCGATCCGTGTCGTGCTGGATACTCCACTTAAAAAAGAACGTTCGGAATGCTGGCAGGTATATTCGATCATTACCGACATGTACCAGCCTAACCCCAACCGTATGAAAGACTGGATTTCCATTCCGAAGACGAATGGATACGAGAGTCTGCATATCACGGTCATGGGCCCGCAAAACAAATGGGTGGAAGTGCAGATCCGTACCCGCCGGATGGATGAGATCGCCGAACGCGGACTGGCAGCCCACTGGAAATACAAAGGCGTGAAAGCCGAAAGCGGACTGGACGAATTCCTCAATACCGTGCGTGCCGCCCTGGAAGAGAAGGAGAACAACCCGCTCGACCTGATGCAGGACTTCAAGATGGACCTGTATAAGGACGAAATCTATGTCTTCACACCGACCGGCGAACTGATCAAACTGGCGAAAGGGGCCACCGTGCTCGACTTTGCCTTTGCCATCCATTCAAAGCTGGGATGCAAATGCGTTTCCGCCAAGGTAAATGAAAAGAACGTACCTATTAAATATGTACTGAACAACGGGGATACGGTTTCGGTCGTCACCTCTCCAACTCAGACGCCTAAACGCGACTGGCTGAACATCGTCGTCACCTCCAAAGCCCGTGTAAAGATCAAACAGGCCCTCCGTGAAGAGACAGCCAAGGCGGTCGACTTTGCCAAGGAGATGCTCCAACGCCGTTTCAAAAATCGGAAGATCGAGATGGAAGAACCTCATCTGATGCGTTACATCAAGAAGAAAGGATTCAAGACCGTCACCGACTTCTACATCGAAATAGCCGAAGAACGCCTCGACCCGAACAATGTGATCGACGAATATCAGGAGTTTGTCCGCAAGGAAACCGAGACCAACGACCGTTCGGAAACCCGTAGTGCCGGCGAATACATCACGACCACCGAAGTGGAGGAAATATCCACCAACAAGGATGTTCTGGTCATCGACAAGAACCTGACAGGGATTGAATACAAGTTGGCAAAATGCTGTAACCCGATCTACGGCGACGAAGTATTCGGATTCGTTTCCACCCAGGGCATCAAGATCCACCGGATGGATTGCCCGAACGCGCAGGAGATGTTCAGCCGTTTCGGTTACCGTATCATCCGTGCAAAATGGAGCGGAAAAGGCGACAACGGATATGTGGTAACCCTTCGCGTTGTCGGCAGGGACGATATCGCGATCGTCACCAACATCACCTCGGTGATCGGAAAAGAGAATGGCGTCACGCTCCGTTCGTTGAACATAGATTCGGTAGACGGGATATTCCAGGGTAACTTTGCCGTACTGGTGAGAGATACCAATTCGCTGAATATGCTGGTCAAGAAAATAAAATCAGTCAAAGGAGTCAAGACGGTAGACCGTCTGAATTCATAAGAAAAAGGCTCGCCATAACGGTCGAGCCTTTTTCTTTTTTTATAATCAAATAATTAATACTAAAGTAATAAAATAAAGTTCTTTGTATTTTTACCTTAAAAACATTTTCTGTTATTCACTTTTAAATTGATAGACAAAGATAAATCTTTTTGTTCAACTATTAAACGTATTACCGCCCGTCAGACGAACCCCAACGGTTATTGAACAAAAAGATTTATTTTAAGGACAAAATCAGTCTTTTGCCTGATGCACCGTCAGTTGCGGGAACGGGAACCCGATACCCTCGGCATTGAAGGTTGCATAAATAGCTTTATTGGTATCAAAATAAACGCCCCAGTAATCGGAACTTTTTACCCATACACGCACAATGACATTGACACTGCTATCAGCCAGCGCACTCAAGGCTATGAAAGGAGCCGGTTCGTTCAAAACACGTGCATCCTGTGCAAGAACGGATTCGATCACTCTCTTTACATGCTCGTAATCGCTTCCGTATTCCACACCGAAAGTCCATTCCACACGACGCGTCGGCTCATTACCGATATTGGTTACCACGCCGCTGCTCAATGAGCCGTTCGGAATAAAGATATTTTTATTGTCTGCCGTAAGCAAAATAGTATGGAAGATCTGAATCTCCCTCACCGTACCGCCTACACCCTGCGATTCGATATAATCACCGACCTTATACGGTTTAAACAAAAGGATAATCAACCCGCCGGCGAAGTTCGACAGGTTTCCGCTCAACGCCATACCGATAGCAACACCGGCAGAAGCGAGCAATGCAGCAAACGAAGTCGTCTGTACTCCCAACGCCCCTACAACGGAAATGATCAACAGGATCATCAACGTAACATTCACCAGACTTCCTACAAATGTTTTAACAGACGGATCAAAATCACGTTTCGTTAAAATACGGCGAACAAGTTTGTTAATCATGCGGATAATGAAACGTCCTACAACGAAAACAATGATCGCTTTAATAATTGTCCACCCTAAATGACTACCCTGCTCTATCAGGGAATTGATAAAACCTTCCAATTTCGGATTGGAAGCCAACACATCTAATAATATCATATTTCTATCTATTTTAATTAAACACTTTTATCTTATAACAATCAAAGCATCGAAAAGTCTTATAAAATGTGGCAAAGGTATAAAGTTTTTTTAATCCAGCGGCAGAACAAGATATTTGCGTAGCTTTGCGACGATCAAATAACAGATAAAAACAAGAGAATGAGATTACTGCTAATATTCATCACTTTTATCATGGCAACAGCTAACTGTTTTGCCCAATCGTATGAGGAACTGATTGAAAAAAGTTACGACTTTCTGGATAAGAAAGACCTGGTGTCTGCCGAAGAAAGCCTGAGGGCCGCCATGCGCCTGGAACCGGGAAATCCTATGAACTATGCCTTGTTGACAAACCTCGGCAGTATCCAACGCCGCCAGGGCAAGCTCCAGGATGCGCTGCTTTCCTATACGGCCGCACTCAGCGGACGTCCCAACAATCCGACTATCCTGGAGAACCGCGCCTCTCTCTACTCCGAGCTGGGAGAAACGGAGAAAGCGCTGAATGATTACGATGCCTTACTGATCGTGGAACCGACAAACGAAGAGGCTCTTTACTGCCGCGGACTGATCTATATCCAAAAGAAGAATTATATCTGGGCGGAACAGGATTTCGATAAAATACTCGAGATGAACGAAAAGTCCGTCCGTGCCCGTCTGGGACATGCCATTCTTGAAAAGATGCGTGGTAACTATGAGGAAAGTGAAAGAATCTTCAACTACCTGATCAGCCAGATGCCCCGTGACTGGCTATTGTATGAAGGTCGTGCCGATGTGTATTTCATGATGGGCAAGAACGCCCGCGCCATGGCAGATATTAACAAGGTATTTATTGAAAGTACTCCCAGCGCTTCCCTGTATGTGCTGAGAGGAAAAGTGAAACTGGCCCAGTATGAAAAAGAATCCGCCGCAAAAGATTTCCTGAAAGCACAGGAAATGGGCTATGACCAAACAATCATCGACGAGTTGATGAAGATGACAAAATAATAAACTCACAATCAGCATTCTTTCATTCCGACTTTTTATGTCAGCTCCAATGGGTTACAACCTATTTCTTCGCAAGATATCGAGCTACCCAATATGTATACATTGTATATATGATGTATATTTTCTACCTTTGTGGAAAATATAAAAGATTATGGCAACAATAGCAATCGAAAAGAAAAGGAAAAATATAGATTTGTCTGTAGACACTTTGAAAAAGCTGTCCATTATGGCTGCTTCACAAGGTAAAAGCGTAAAGGCTTTCATAGAAAATCTGTTGGAAACCAAAGCAAATTCTTTGAGTATAGAAGTTTCAACAAATCCGAGCCCAAGCGGTGACCCGTGGTTTGATGATCCGGAGAATATGGCATCTGTCATGCGTGGCATTGAAGATGCAAAACAGGGCAGAGTTACAGCTTATACAATAGATGATATCAAAAATTTGTTAGGCGTATGAGCTATAAACTGAAGTTAACGGATGAAGCCCAAAAACAGCTACTCCAATGGAAGAAATCAGGAAAGAAGAAAGATCTAGCCAAAATTTTTTCACTATTCCAGGAGTTAGAAGAGCATCCGACCACCGGAACCGGACAGGTAGAGCAATTAAAAGGCAACCTTTCCGGTTTTTGGAGTAGACGTATAGACAAACATTATCGTATCATCTACGCCATACATGAAGAGATTGTAACTGTTGAAGTCGTTTCTGTAAAAAGTCATTATGGCGATAAATAAAAATGGGACGAAAAATGTTTCGCCCCATCGGATGTTTTAATCAAATTACTTCTTCGCAATATATTCAGCAATCCAGTCCCCTACTTCGCTGGTCTTGTAGGCTTTGCCATTTTCAGCGATATCTTCGGTTACAATATTGGCATCCATGGAAGCGGCAACGGCTTCGCGGATCAATGCGCCTTCTTCCATCCCGTTGAAAGCATATTCGAACATCAGGGCGGCACTCAGGATAGTAGCCAGCGGATTGGCTATATTCTTTCCGGCAGCCTGCGGATAAGAACCGTGGATCGGTTCGAATACGGAAGTATGCACACCGATAGAAGCAGAAGGCAGCATGCCCAATGAACCGGTAATTACCGAAGCCTCGTCTGTCAGGATATCACCGAACATGTTTTCGGTAACCATCACGTCGAAACTCTTCGGCCATTGAACCAAACGCATGGCGGCGTTGTCGACAAACATATATTCTGTCTCCACATCCGGATATTCCTTTTCAATCTCCTGTGCTACCTGACGCCAGAGACGAGAAGTAGCCAACACATTCGCCTTATCGACTACCGTTACTTTCTTGCGGCGTTTCTGTGCATACTGGTAAGCCAGGCGAACGATACGTTCGATCTCTTCACGGGTATAAACACAGGTATCGTAAGCCGTGTTCCCATCTTCGCTTCTACCCTGCGGACGACCGAAATACATACCGCCTGTCAATTCGCGGATACACATAAAGTCTGCTCCCTCGATCAGTTCGGCACGAAGCGGAGATTTATGCAACAGCGACGGGAACGTTGTTACCGGACGGATATTGGCAAAAAGTCCCAGCTTCTTACGCATTCCCAGCAGTCCTTGTTCGGGACGTACCTTTGCGGAAGGGTTATTATCATATTTCGGAGAACCGATCGCACCAAAATAAACGGCGTCGCTCTGCATACAAAGTTCGTGCGTTTCATCCGGATACGGGTTACCGGTCTCATCGATGGCAACCGCTCCCACCAGAGCGTGTTTATAACTTAGTTCGTGGCCATATTTTTCGCATACGGCTTTAACGGCTTTCATGCCTTGTTCTACAATCTCGGGACCGATACCGTCGCCGGGAAGGACTGCGATGTTTAATTTCATTTCAGTTTGTTATTTTAGTCTCTTTTAAATAGCACATATTTGGGTTCCATAGGGACGTAACTATCATCGTCCCACAGGGTGCTCGTAATCATCAGGTCGGCACTGTAACGGTTACAAGCAATAGGCACATTATGAACACGACACTGGCGAAGCAACATCTGAATATCAGCTTCGTGCGGTTGCGCGTTCAGGTCATCGATCAGGAAAACCGCCAGATCCACCTCCTTGCGTACCACCATGGCAGCAATTTCTGCATCACCGCCTAACGGCCCGGAATGCATACAGATTACTTCGGCAGCAATACCTTTCTCGTCGAAAGCATTACGTATCAGTCCGCCGGTTGTACCGGTACATACTAAAAGATGGTGGGAAAGGAATTCTGCATTGTGTACAGCCCATTCTACCATGTCAGCTTTACGATTGTCGTGCGCTACCAGCGCAATGGTCAGTTTTCTGTTCATAACTAATACCTCCTATATTTATTGTTCAATCTTATTCAGCATCTTCAGCGTCGCCTTGATGGCGGCTTCCGTCTGGTCGGCATCGAGGCCGCGGGTTTTGAAATCTATCCCGGCATAATTCCAGCTGATGATCGTCTGCACAAAGGCATCGGTACGACCTCCGGGGGGAATAGATACGGAATAGTTCGTCAGCATCGGGAACGGGCGACCCAGGTCGGAATAGATCTTGCGAAGGGCACGGACGAACGCGTCGTACTGGCCGTCGCCGGATGCCGACTCTTCGTATGCCTCGCCGTCGATCTCTATTTTCAGCGTGGCTACCGGCCTCAGTCCCTGCGCCAAAGATAAGGAATAATTTAATATACGGATACGTTGGTCCGCCATTGCATCGTGATGAAGCACATCGCTGATAATATATGGCAGGTCTTCCGTCGTCACCATTTCCTTCTTGTCGCCCAGTTCGATGATACGCTCGGTGATCTTACGCATGGACTCGTCGTCCACGTCGATTCCCAGCGATTCGAGGTTCATGCGGATATTCGCTTTGCCGGAAGTCTTTCCGAGGGCATATTCGCGGACACGACCGAAACGTTCGGGGATCAGGTCGTTGCAATACAAGTTGTTTTTGCTGTCGCCATCGGCATGAACGCCGGCACATTGCGTAAAGACATGTTCGCCGATGATCGGGCGGTTCGGCGCGATATGGATGCCGGAATAGGTCTCGACCAGACGGCTTGCGGCGTTGATCTTTTCTTCCCGCACGCTTGTCTGACCGTTCAGATGATCTTTTATCACGGCGATCACGCTGCTGAGCGGTGCATTTCCCGCCCGTTCGCCCAGGCCGTTGATCGTGGTGTGGACACCGTGTATTCCTGCCCGGACTGCCGAATAGACATTGGCTACCGCCAGGTCGTAATCGTTGTGGGCATGGAAATCAAAATGCAGTTCGGGATAACGGTCGAGCATCTGTTTGCAGAACTCGTACGTATTGCCCGGATTCAGGATGCCCAACGTATCGGGCAGCATAAAACGTCGGATCGGCAGGTCTTTCAACGCATCAATCAGCTGGAAGACGTAATCGGGAGAGTTTTTGATCCCGTTCGACCAGTCTTCCAGATATATATTAACCTCAATACCTCTTTCGGTAGCCAGCGATACAACAGAACGGATATCTGCAATATGCTGTTCGGGCAATTTGCGGAGTTGTTCGGTTACGTGTTTATACGAACCTTTACAGAGAAGGTTTACCACGCGGCAACCGGCCGATTCGATCCAGTTGAGCGAGGCGTCGCCATCCACAAAGCCCAATACTTCGAGCTTATGCAGATTTCCGGTACGTTCGGCCCAGGCAGCCACTCGCTTCACGGCTTCGAACTCTCCGTCCGATACGCGAGCAGAGGCAATCTCCACGCGGTTTACTCCCAGATCCCCCAGCAGCATCTGTGCAATACTGAGCTTTTCGTGAGCCGCAAAAGAGACACCCGATGTTTGTTCCCCGTCCCGAAGGGTTGTATCCATTATTTCTACCATCTTACTTTCTATTTGCTTCGTACGCTTCTATCTTCGACTTATTAGCCAGCAGGTAATCGATATCGTCCAGGCCATTTACCAGGCAATCTTTTTTATAGGCATTGATGTCAAAGGATTCGCTTTTGCCGGTTGCGTTGTTGGTGATTGTCTGCGCGGGCAGGTCGATTGTCAACGTTGCTTTCGGATCGGCTTCGACAGAAGCGAATATCTCCGCCAGGAACTCTGGAGAAACAACAACCGGAACAAGGCCGTTGTTCATCGAATTGTTCTTGAAGATATCGGCGAAGAAACTGCTGACTACCGCCCGGAAACCATATCCGGCAATCGCCCAGGCAGCATGTTCGCGGCTGGAACCGCTACCGAAGTTCTTCCCGGCAACAAGAATCTGACCTTTATAAGTATCCTGGTTCAATACAAAGTTGGGATTAGGGTTACCGGCTTTGTCATAACGCCAGTCGCGGAAAAGATTATCGCCGAAGCCCTCGCGTGTGGTTGCTTTCAGGAAGCGGGCCGGGATGATCTGGTCTGTGTCGACATTTTCCAGAGGAAGAGGGACACAGGTCGATGTTACTATCGTGAATTTTTCTTTCATTTCGTTCTCTTAATTTATCGGTTTATTTATTGTAATTATTCGCGCTACCCGCGAAAGCCCTTTCGCGGCACCGGCGACACCACTGTCTCCACATCAACGACACCTCTGTCGCCGCACCGGAGACCGTCCCTGGTTACCGCATCGGAGACTACATCAACTCCCGGGGATCGGTGATCTTACCCGTTACTGCCGCAGCCGCTGCCACCAACGGCCCGGCCAGGATAGTACGTGCACCCGGTCCCTGACGGCCTTCGAAGTTACGGTTTGAAGTAGATACGGCATATTTGCCTGCCGGAACCTTATCTTCATTCATGGCCAGGCAAGCCGAGCAACCCGGCTGACGCAGTTCGAAACCGGCTTCCGTCAATACCTTGTCGATACCTTCCGCACGGATCTGGCGTTCCACCTGCCAGCTACCCGGAACCAGCCATACGATCACATCGTCGGCTTTCTTCTTTCCTTTCACCAGGGAGGCAAAAGCACGGAAGTCCTCGATACGGCCGTTCGTACAACTTCCCAGGAAGACATAGTCGATCTTTTTGCCCAATACCGGTTCACCGGCAGTGAAGCCCATATAGTCCAGAGATTTCTTGTAAGAGATACGGCCGGCCTCGTCTACGCTCTCCATTGTCGGGATGTTTTCGCGGATACCCATTCCCATTCCCGGATTGGTTCCGTATGTAACCATCGGATCGATGTCTTCTGCATGGAAAACGACTTCCTTGTCGAATTTGGCATCGGGGTCACTGTAAAGTTCGCGCCATTCAGCCAGTTTCTTTTCCCAGGCTTCGGCACGGGGAGAGAATTCACGGTCTTTCAGATAGTCGAAAGTGACCTGGTCGGGAGCGATCATACCACCGCGGGCACCCATTTCGATAGACAGGTTGCAGATGGTCAGACGTTCTTCCATTGTCGTGTTGCGAATCGCTTCGCCGGCATATTCAACGAAATAACCGGTAGCACCGCCTGTCGTCATCTTACTTATAATGTATAGGGCGAAATCTTTTGCCGTTACACCCGGTTTGCGTTTGCCGTCGATGGTGATACGCATCGTCTTCGGCTTGCGCTGCATAATACACTGAGTAGCCAATGTCATTTCTACCTCGCTGGTACCGATACCGAAAGCAATCGCGCCCATGGCACCGTGGGTAGAGGTATGAGAGTCACCGCAAACGATCGTCATACCCGGCTGAGTCAGACCAGTTTCCGGTCCTACTACATGGATGATACCGTTTTTAGGGTGTTGCAGACCGTAATAAGTCAGGTTGAAATCCTTCGCATTCTTTTCCAATGTATCCACCTGATTCTTGGAGACAGGGTCTTCGATCGGTTTTTCCTGATTCAATGTCGGGATATTGTGGTCCGGCATACAAGTGATCTGCTCCGGTCGGAACGGCTTCAGACCACGAACACGTAACCCCGCAAAAGCCTGCGGACTAGTTACTTCGTGGCAATACAGACGGTCGATGTAAAACTGGATCGTTCCGTCGGGCAGGGTATCCACCACATGTTTCTCCCAAATCTTTTCGAATAATGTCTTGCTCATTGCTAATTATGTATTATGTTATTTTACGAACTTGTTGATTGCGTCGATGAAGGCTTCTACGGAAGCAGCGATGATATCGGTATTGGCGGCAAAACCGTAATAATTGTTTCCGTCGTATTCCACCTGCATATGGACTTTACCCATGTCGTCGCTACCTTTATTAATAGCCTGGATGAGAAATTCCTGGATGGTCATCGTGCGGTGGATAATCGACTTCACGGCTTTGATGGCTGCATCCACCGGACCGTTGCCGGAAGCGGCTGCTTCAAACTTTTCACCGGCGATATTCAGGCAGACGCTGGCAACAGACTGTAAGCCGACACCCGATGTAACCTGCAAATATTCCAGTTTGATACGGTGCATGGCAGTGCGGTCTTTTCCGGCCAGCATCAACACATCGTCGTCATTGATATCTTTCTTGCGGTCAGCCAGTTTCAGGAATTCCTGATATACCTTATCCAGTTTTTCCTGATCCAGTTCCACACCTAAAACACTCAGGCGGTGTTTCAATGCGGCACGTCCGCTACGGGCGGTCAATACGATTGCGTTATCGTCGATACCCACATCTTTCGGGTCGATAATCTCATAGCTTTCACGGTTTTTCAATACACCGTCCTGGTGGATACCGGAAGAATGGGCGAAAGCATTACGTCCGACAATCGCCTTGTTCGGCTGAACCGGCATGTTCATCAGGCTGGAAACCGTACGGCTGATGCCATAGATTTTGGTTGTGTTTATATTGGTTTCGATACCACGTTCTTTGTGGCTACGGAAGATCATGGCTACTTCTTCCAGCGAAGTATTACCGGCACGTTCGCCGATACCGTTGATGGTCACTTCCACCTGGCGGGCACCGTTCAGGACACCCTGCACGGTATTGGCTGTTGCCATACCCAGGTCATTATGGCAGTGGGTGGAGATGATTGCATGCTGGATACCATCCACATGTTCCATCAGATATTTGATCTTTTCACCATATTCGTCGGGCAGACAGTAACCGGTCGTATCCGGGATATTCACAACGGTTGCACCCGCTTTGATCACCGCCTCCACGACACGTGCCAGATAGGCATTGTCCGTACGTCCGGCATCTTCGCAGTAGAATTCGATATCTTCCACATATCTTTTGGCATATTTGGTGGCAGCGATGGCACGCTCCAGTATCTCGTCCTGGTTGGAGTTGAACTTATAACGGATATGGTAATCGGAAGTACCGATACCGGTATGGATACGTCCGCGTTTGGCGAACTTCAATGCTTCGGCAGCCACATCTATATCTTTTTCAACCGCACGGGTCAAAGCACAGATAGTCGGCCAGGTAACGGCCTTGGATATTTCAACCACACTGTTGAAATCGCCCGGACTCGATACAGGAAATCCTGCCTCAATCACATCGACGCCCAGTTCCTCGAGTGCTCTGGCAACCTGAATCTTTTCAATACTGTTTAACTGGCAACCCGGCACTTGCTCACCATCCCGTAATGTGGTGTCGAAAATAAATAATCTGTCTGACATAGTTTTTATCATCTTAAATTTGTTAATATTCTTTTGTTCATTCATAAAAAAAGCCTCTCTCACAAGGAAGTGAGAAAGGCTCTTTTATATCTTCATGCATCAGAAAAGCACGTACAGTCTCACTTCCTATCCCGTTCCCAGAGTAGAATAATGTTTAGAGAAATAATGAGACTATTTGCTATGTTCTGTTTCATTGTCATTTTTATTTAACGCTGCAAAGATACAGCCTTTTTCTAAACCACCAAATATAAAACGATATTTTTTATACATATTCTCTTATAAACTGAAAGAGGAAAGGCTTTCGAATTAATAAATCATTACTCAAACTCCCTTCCTGTAATAGTCCCCCACCTATCCTACCCTGATAATCGGTATATCCAGCAGGAATGCGATTTTCTCCAGTTTATCTACCTGATGTCCAAGACCTATCGCACAATGATGGGAAGGTCCCGCCTTGCTCCAGGCGTCGATAAAAGCACGGGCACCACAAGCAAAACGATAGCGGCTGTTCGTATTTCCGATCTTCAAAGTCGGTCCTTCCACTGACTCCCCTTCGGCTGCCAGCAGGAAAACACCGTCTTTCCCTTCGCAGACGGACAGTAAAGTAACAGGGCCATGTTTGACCGTCATCTGGATAGACAATCCTTTACCCGGTTTGCCATGATAAACCGGAAGCGGCACCAACCGGACTTTTCCTTCCGCTATGGCAAAATGAGCCGGACCGTCATGCCCCAGCATAACGATATCATCCTTGAAGTCGAGGGCATAAAATTCAGAGAAAGAGCCGCCTGAGCCCAACAAAGACAGGATCTTCATTGCCTGTACATTCTTCACTTCACATTCGCCGGCAACAGGGATCTCGCGTCCGGTCAGCAACGTGTTCCCGGCAATGACGGAAGTCACAATATTCTCATAATCATTTCCGGCATAGCCTTCATAATAATAGGCCATCGAACCCAGGTCGTGCGCCTCGATCAGCCTGTCGAGGGCTATGGATGTCCGGGCGGCACGTTCCAGCTCACCGGCTTCGCATTGCTCGTCGATCTCAAAACAAGCATTGAATTCATCCAGTTTGTCTTTTACATCTTCATCGGTAACGTTGTCGCGGTAGGCTTTCAGTTCGCACATCTCTACGATTTCCACATGCGTACCGAAAACAGACGACTGCCGGGTCAGGTCGGTATACACATCGAGCATCCCGCAATAATAATGGCCCAGGATTCCCATGCGGTTATTCTTCATCCCATTTACCACACGGGCGGCATCGATCCAGCCGTTTATCTGCTTCCACACATATTCTTCCTGCAAATAGCCACTTACGATTTCATAAGGAATACCGGCGCGGTTGAACACGCTGGCAAATTCAGGGACGGAACAGGCCTGGCAATGTGCCAGCCACTCACCGGTCATTTTCCCCCTGTCACCCAATCCGTTTATATATTCATAGTCGATTGCCGCAACAGGCTGGATATTCAAGAGAATAACCGGGACCTTCACACGCTGGGCCAACGGCAGGACCGTCGAAGATAAAGCATAAGTAGAGATAAAGACAAACAGAAGGCTGATCTCTTCTTTCTTCAGATCTTCAGCTGCCTCAACAGCTTTTACCGGGTTATCAGCAATCCCGGCGTTAACGACTTCGGTGTCCGGACGGGACATCTCCGATGCGATCCAGTCCTGGTACCCGCAAAGACGTGTGTATAATCCTTCAAATTGGGGCCAATACGTATCCAGGCCCAGCCCAATCAGGCCGACTTTAGTTTTTCCTGTTTTCATGGTATCTATTTTTCTATTATAAAATGTTATCAATAAGGAATACGGACGAATGCTTTTCTACCGGTAACGTAACCGTTGTCGTTTCCATGCCGGAAACACGTTTATGTTCATATGCCACCTTCATCCGCTGTCCGGTATGAGGGTTCAATAAGACAGGTTTCAGCTTCCCCCGCAACACGACATTTGCCTGATAGGGTTGATCTTTCAAATTGGCAAAATAATAAACAGACTGATTTTTCAGTTCCTTATGAATGTAATTCAATTCATGCCCTGCTTCAAAGGCCACGTCAGGAACAGGATAGGAATCCTCGATTGCAGTCTTTAAAGCATCCGGTCCAGGTTTCTCTACGAAAAAGGCTTTACCCGCAGTTGCGTAGGAAGCATTGACACCTAATATACGGGAAATGATGTCTTTCACCTCCTTGTCCTGTCCCGGTTCTACCGATTTCTCCGGCAACTGGGTTGTAAATATGACATTCCCCCCGGATTTAAAGAAAGACTCGACCTGTCGTAAAGCCGTTAACGATATTGTTTTTACTCCGGGAATAATAATCAACCGGAAAGTTTCTTTGTTCACCTGATTGTCGAGGTGCAACAATCCTTTTTTCACACGGCATTTTGTAGATAAGACCTCCGGATGCAGATAAGTGAAATCACGCCCGAGGGTATCAGTCAATAAAGCCGAGACATGTGTATAATCCGTATTCGGGATCATTACCCCGCCTTCATAAAATCCCAGTTCCCCATCCATCACATGTTCTCCCTGAAGAGATTCGATCGGATAAAGGACTGCTATATCGGCGACATGTCTTCCTTCCTGCCGCAAAATATAGTTGAGACGGGACAGGAACTTATTAAATGCCGGAAGTGAATCGCGGTACAGTTCGTTCCGCCAGGATAACTCAGGCAGGAAAGTAACATTCCGATCATTATACCAGACAGCATGTGGGATAAGCGTATTGACCCCTTTCGTATATTGTTCCATGGCTATGTGGTAAAGCTCTTTTACACTGATATTCCCCATAGCGCCGTATGTTTCGGACATTACCTGGCGTTTGTCCCAGTTATAGGCAGAAGAAGAAACCACTTTATAAAACAATTCGGTCGGACGGCCTCCGCCAATTTTGTCAATACCGGGAATCCCCATATATTTCCCGCACAACATCAAGTCACCAGAAGTACCCACCGGATTCGCAATCTCTTCCTGATCCTGATGACCGGTAGAGTAAATGCCATGGGCAGAAGCCCATTCACCGATTATTTTCATAAAACCTTCGGAATACAAATGGGCACGCAAGCCAAACAGACGGTTCCGCGCAGATTGCGTTTCCTCCCCGATGTCATACCATAATGCCGGATACAGTAATTCGGGAGATTCCCCGTAACGGGAGATAAATTTCTCGTTAAACGCGTCTGTCCAGATACGTCCCTTAGCCCGGTACAGGGTCGGTTCATCAAAAAAAGTTTCTATGATCGTATTCCCGAAATAGGGAGAGAAACGGTCATAATATGCCTGATGAGTTTCTTTTACAAACAGCCTGACGGCTTCAGGGTCCAGATAATCCACATTCGGGTCGCCATCTTTCACACAGACGAAAAACATGATCTTCCAGGCTCCTTCCGGAACTTTCCATTTGAGTTTACCGGAACGAATATATTGTTCCAGCGAAATCCGATGCTTCGTCAGCGTGTCCATTGCAACGACCGACATCAGTTTTCCGGCAGGAACGACCTGTTCGAATGATTCGCCGACAGCTACTTTATACTCCATTTTGTCCAGCCGCTTGATCGTGGCATCCGGATATTTGTTCATGAAGCGAGGTACCCCATCCGCGTTGATGGCTCCCATACTTCCACTCGGAAAACCATACTCATCATACAGGGACATATGCACATCCAGTTTCTTGGCTTCCTCTATAATCTTGCTATAAAGATTGAAATAATCGTCTGACAGATATTCCGGCTTGAAGTCTTGCCCGAAAGGAAGGATTGCACAACCGCCATACCCGTCTTTTCGGATCATCTGACGGAATTGGTCCAGCAATTCGTTTTCATTGACCGTCGCATTATTCCAAAACCACAAAGGAACAGGCTTATATTTATTCTCCGGATTTACAAAAGCTGACTCACTGACCTGGGCAGATACTCCAAACGAGACAAAACACATACATATGACAAAGAAAATACCTTTCATTAAAGATTCTATTTAGGTTATACCAATGATCACCGTTTTTATGATTGTACAAATATAGAACCTCTGCTTCAACAGGTTATTTTCAAAACTGATTCTATTCTTCCTATTTTTGATAGTTCAGCCGGAGGATGTTTCTCCCATCTATATGTCTTATTTGGTTATTGTCAGCTTATCCACCTCTTTCCCCTCCATGTCCAGTATCCTGATGTTTAATTCTTTTGCGCCTGCTTCCGCTTTCAACACCGTATTATTGGAGTTTACAATAACCGGAAAACGAACACCGTCTTTCGGTTCATTCCGCATATACCGGTGAAGGTGGCCGCAAAGCATGAGATCGACACCGGCATTATTGAGTAAGGGGATAAACTTTTCGGCAACTTCCTGCTCACCATGCCAACCACCGAACGGAGGCATATGGCAAACTACGACTTTAAACGGTGCTTCTTTATACTCCTTGCTTTCAAGTACCTTCTTCAACCATTCCGCCTGTTCCGTACGATACTGGTCATAGACTGTTATGCCGGCATATTCAAGATCCGAATCCGGTTTATCTTCGCCACTGTCCAGGATAACAAAGCAGACAGGTCCCTGGCGGAACATATAATAGATATGCTCCTGTTTCGGAGAGAAATAGTCCTGGAATGCGGTAGCAAAGGAACCGCGGGTTTCATGGTTTCCACGGGTATAGTACATCGGTATCTCGGAGGCGAAAAGCTCGGTTGCCTTATCCATAAAGCCTTCGAATATTTCCTTTTCATTGTTGAAAATAGAGACCATATCGCCATTGAACAGAAACATATCGGTCTTTTTCAGATCGCAATGGGAAACCAGTTTTTCCAGCACATCACTTTTTCCGTGGATATCGTTGACCATGGCAAAGTTCACGGATTGCCTGCCATGATCGCTGGTCAGGAACGTCAGCGGTTGCTTGCCGTAAACAGACGTTGCCGCCACATTCCCGTAAATCACCCGCCAGCCGACATGGCTTAACACTTCCTGCGAATACACCCGGTAGCGATAACGTGTGCCGGGCTTTAACCCTGTCAGATGCACTGAATGGACGGTAGAGGTCAGCTTGATGCCATTCTTCGCATTAAAGAACTTCGGACGTTCCGTCTGATAATAATGAGTTCCGTCATCAGGAGCCAGTTCCACCCAGCCGATCGAAGGCTTGTTTGCAGTCCATACAACAGTGACTTCATTTTCTCCTAGATTTTGCAGATAAGGGGCATGCGTTATCTTTATATCATCCTGGGCATAAGCAGAAAAAGTGATTAATACAGACAAAATAAACAGCAAACTGATTTTATTCATGGTATATCTTTTTAAGTTGTTAACGATCTCCTACAAAGATACATTCTTCATTTATTCCGGCAAACCCTACCGGGATTAAATCCCGTTATCTACAGGAAAGAAGCACACCTTCACAGACACGCCTCTCCTTTTATGACTGATTAAACTATACCAAAAGAATTTGGTCCATTTCTGAAGTTGACAGTTGACAGTCATTTTGGCTTTCAGCCGATTCATTTACCGGGTGCGAAGCTTAAAAGAGCGTAAATGTTGCAAAAATCTCGTTTAAAATGTAGTAACCTGATTTTGGTTGTCTGTTTTTTGTCTTACTCCTGAAGTGGGTTGACTGGATTTAACATTTAAAACTATATCGGGTTGACCGTTTTTTCTTTTATCTCTAAAAGCGGTTTACCCGTTTGCCTTGTTTACTATTGAGGATTTACTTTTTTAAATAATAAAAGCCAAGTCCTATCCGGAGAACCTACTATTGGATGCAAAGTGTCAGGAGAGTTAACCGAATGCTTACAGACAAAAAATAGGGAAGCATCTAATAACACCTCCCTATCTTTCAGTTATTTATAGCAGACGAAAGCGACCTTAATGATCTGCTTATTGTCCGCTCCACGGATTCTGATCTGATTCGGAGATCGCATCATTATTCAGGATTTCCATTTGCGGGATTTGGCAGAAGAAACGGTAATCGTTCGACTCCAGCGTCCCTATCGGTTGCGGATCGAGCGCATTATATCCGTTCAGATACTGCATGCCCCATACGTAATGTCCGGCAGGATTAGTAGTTGATTCACCGATACGAACCAATCTCTTTTGCAGGCGCACCAGGTCATAAAAACCGGCTTGTCCTTCACAGATCAACTCTTTACGGCGTTCCACATAGATGTCTTCCAGCAAAGCTTCGCCTCCGGCATTGGTTGTCGGGGTAGCATTACGCGCCACCTGCAAACGGTTCAGCAGATTCAAGGCCTCACCGGAGTTACCTTTTTGAGCGGCAGCCTCCGCCATGATCAGTAGCATCTCAGCTCCGCGCATCAGGCAGACTTCCGGACGGGTGGCACTTTGAATAACGCTTCCGCCGTCTTCACCATAATGCTTGTATTTGTCGAAAGCCCATTTTGTATTGATTTCCGTATTCGCATTGTTCGTACGTTTCCAGAACTGGTAACGGTCTTCTTTTTCTTCAAATAGTTTCACAAACTGCTCATCCACGAAGTAGTCAAGGAACGAGTAGATAGGACCATCGGCATAACCCTCGCCGTAGCTGGCATCCTGGTTATACCAGAAATTGAACTGCGTACTACCGCCCAGGTTATTATCGGCGGTATATTTCATGGCCCATACCACTTCCGCATAATTGCCGGAGATCATATCGTCGAAACCGGAACGGTATTGTTCGCGGGTCATCAACTGGCTGTGCTGGTCGTAGACGATCTTGGCTTCGTTGTAAGCGCCGTCCCAGTTCTGCATCACCAGGTAAACACGGGCCAGGATTCCCGAACATATTTTGGAGTTAATCAGCCACATATCGTCCGGATTATAATCGGCAAGCAATGTTTTAGCCGTCGTCAGGTCGGACACAATCTGGGTATAGACTTCCTCTACGGTAGAAAAACCTTTATGGGATTCATCATCGGAAGAGGTACGCAGGATCACCCCACGCTTGCTTTTAGCTATCGCATACGTCTGCTGGTAATTCTGGATCAGATGGAAATACTGGATTCCACGCATCGCCAACGCCTGGCCTTTGATATGTTTTTTCTGTGTTTCATCACCGGCGGCGGCATCCACATTGGTCAGGATGATATTGGCACGGTTGATCACATTATAGCACATCGACCAGATTTTTGAGGCATTTCCGTCAGCCTGTGTTTTAGAGTTGGAATACTGGTATGCTGTTACCTGATCGCCTCCCATATTGGTATGGCTGATCACGTCGGCACCACTCGCATCGACATACATCTGGAATCCGGGAAGACCGGCATACACACGGTCTCCTTTATCGGTATTAAAATACAGCTGCTTATAGGCTGAAGTCAATACTTTTTCCAACTGGGAGACATTCCCCAGTACATCTTCATCGTTTACTTTCACGTAGGAGCTGGTTGTCAGGTCGTCGTTACATCCGGTCAGGGCCATACCAGCAAAAACCAGGGACAGGAAGGATATATTTATAAATCGTTTCATAAATATCATTTTTTACGTTTACAATGTGATTTGAATACCGACCATATACAGTCTTCTCGAACCCTGAATACCGTTATCGGTTTCAGCATTACCGTTATAACTGTTACCCATTATACCTGTTTCGGGGTCTGTGTAGCGTTTTTTGGCAGGACCGAAAGTCAACAGGTTATTACCGGTTACATAAACACGCAGGTTTTCTACCAGGGCCTTGCGGGTAAGGCTCTTAGGCAACGTATAGCCTAATGTCAGGTTTCTCAGACGCCAGTAGTGGTTGTCGAATACGAAGTTATCTGCATATTTTACCGTCGCGCCATACTGGTTGTACGACCAACGTGGGATAAGCACATCCGCATCGCCCGGCTGACGCCATCTGTCCTCAACCAACTCCTGTATCACACCGACACCCGGACGGTTCATGATACGTTCTTTATATGTATAGTCCGATATTTTGGAACCATAAGAATAATAGAACATGAACGACAGGTCGATCCCTTTGAACTGGAAGTTATTGGTGATAGCACCGAACACTTTGGGAATCGCGGAGCCACAGTACACAAAATCGTCTGTCGTTACTTCTTCCTGCTTTTCCGTACGTTTCCAACCGCCGTTACCATCGCGGATCAACCAGCCGGGTACTCCGGTTTCCGGATTAACACCGTCGTACTGGGGAGCGATAAATTCATACAGAGACTTGCCTTCCTCCATCTTGTAGGTACAGGCGGTACCAGAATAAGTGTAAGGACCTGTAGGCAAATAAGTCACCTCATTTTTCAGCGTACTCATGTTGGCATCGATATCCCATCTAAAATCTTTCGTTGTAAGGATATTCGCATTCAATGTGATTTCAATCCCGCTATTACGCAGGTCACCGATATTCATATTATACCCGGATGCACTACCAACCTGGGCAGAGAGAGGCAGTTCCTTATAATACAACAAGTCATGGGAAGTACGGGAATAATATTCCACTGTACCGCTAAGTCGGTTGAATACGGAAAAATCTAAACCGATATTCCATTGCTGATTACTTTCCCACTTCAAGTCCGGTGTCGGATAGGTAGATGGTTTTAAACCGGATTTCAGATACAGGTCATCACTTTCATAAGTACCCTGGTATCCGTAAAGGACTTCATCCCCTGCCTTACCATTCGATTCACGCACGATCAGCTTATCATTACCGGTCGTACCGTAACTACCACGCAACGAAAGGTTATCAATCCATTTCAGGTCTTCCATAAAACCTTCTTTCGATATTCGCCATGAACCGCCTGTCGACCAGAATGTACCCCAGCGATGATCGGAGCTGAAACGGGAAGAACCATCCTCACGAAGCGAAGCGGACAAGTAATACTTATTCAAGAAGTTATAATCGACTTTACCGAAGAACGAAAGCAGAGAGTATTTATCACGTCCGCCGGAAACACCGAAGTTCTTGGTGGTATTCGATAATTCATATTTACCCAGTTCCATGATACCTTCACCCCAACCTTGTTCGTAGTGGGAGTCCCAGGTATACCACTCATGTCCGACCAGACCTGAAATCGTATGGTCACCAATCATCCATTCACCAGACAATACATTATTCCAGGTGGTGGAACGTTTATTGAAATTATAACGGCTGGCATAACCACCGTCTGCCAGTATAGAAATACCATAAGGTGCAGTCTGTCCGCTGCCATGTACGGCGGAAGTATATTGCATGGTACGATACCAGTAATCGTCAATATTCAAAGCCGAACGGAATTTCAGGTTGAAAGGAAGAGTAAACTCTGTATTTACCTGGGCAGACAGGATATGCCCCATATTGTTATCGAAACTGTCATCGTTCGGATTATCCCAATAATCACCCGAGTTATTCAGGATATGGGCACCAAAGAAGTTATTGGTATATTTACCGTAACTGTACATCCGTTCCCCTGTTTTTTCAGAAACGACCCAACCGGTATTATCTTCATTACGTAACCAGGGTGAAGACAAAGTCGTCGTAAAGTTAGCCGCACGGCTGGCACCACCGGAAAGGTTCTGGCGATGACGCGAATAAGAAAGGCTACCGGCCACTTTCCACCAATCGAACAACTCTGTACTCAGGTTGGTACGGAAAGAATAACGTTTATAATACTGCCGGTTACCATATCCCTGGTCGTCCAGATAACCGCCGGAGAAGAAATAGGCTGTTTTTCCACCATTGGCCTGACCACTTATATCCACACTATAATCCTGGCGCAGTTTACGGGAGAAGATAGCTTTGTAGACATCCCAATCATCTTCATCCCAGACATATTCCAGATTAGGATTCATGTAAGGATTCCCATTGCCGTCATGCAATACGTAATTTTCATTGATATGTCTGAACGGAGTGACATAAATCAGATTACCATTCGAATCTTTTGTAGCCTTTACCTGTTTGGTCAATGCCTGCGACGAAGCATAATCGCCCGCCTGTTGCATATTCATGCCGTCATAAAGAAGGGCATCATAATACAAGGCATACCAGGTATTTTCCAGCTGCTGGTACGGATCGGCTTTTTTCGGATTCTTGACAGCATTATCCGAAGTACCCCAACCTCCGCGGAAGTTAATACGCGGTTTTTCTGATTTACCCCGCTTGGTTGTAATCATTACGACGCCGTTTGCTGCACGCGAACCGTAAAGCGAAGTGGCCGCCGCATCCTTCAGCACCGTCATCGATTCTATGTCCGTAGGATTGATCTGATTCAGTTTTCCATCGTAAGGCATCCCGTCCACAATATATAACGGATCGGCCTTTCCGGACATGGAAGCAATACCACGGATCTCCACACGGGCATCAGCTCCGGGGTTACCCTGTACATTCACAACATTCACACCGGCACTCATCCCCTGCAATGCTTCCGCAAAGCCGGAGCCCATGATCTTTTCGAGTTTTTCAGCTTTTACAACGGAGGCCGATCCGGTGAAGGTTGATTTCTTAGCCGTTCCATAGGCTACGACAACGACTTCATCCAGGTCCTGTGTCGCATCACTTAATTTTACATTTAAAATAGATTGTCCGTTCCAAGTGATCTCCTGAGTGGCCAGGCCGACAAAGGAAATAACAATAACCGCTCCCCGCCGAACATTATCCAGCGTAAACTTTCCATCGATATCGGTTATCGTACCGATAGTGGTTCCTTTCACTACAACAGAAGCTCCGGCGACAGGTCCCATCTGGTCCTCTACCAGGCCGGTTACCTTATTACCCTGTTGTACTACCATCGTTTCCGGACCTGTAGGATTGGCAGCAATCGCACCTGCCGCACCTAATAATACAGAAATCATTAGTGATCTAATTAGTTTTGAGTTGGTCCACATAGCTAAATTCAAGTCTTTAATTAAATAAAATTAATCACAATAGCGTTCATTTCATTAGAGGTTACACTTTTCTAAGATAAAAGTGACTGGCATACATTTCAATAAAATAAAGTTAACTAAAACAAAGATATACTGATCATTACAAACAACATCCTTCTATATTTCCACTCTACAAACTACAGTATCTCCATCAGCAAATATAACTTATCATTATTTAATACAAGCATAATTATGTATATTTATTGCTCTAATAAATATATTTTAACCACCATTTAATTGATTTTTTTATCTAAAATCCACATTCAAACAATGACATACATATTGGGATGAAAAATCAATAACAGTTGCAATCAAAAACATTTTTTAACCATTAACGCATTACATAAACCATAAAAAAACGGCAACCCGAAAAGCCGGATTGCCGTTTTTATATCACAAAATGTTTAACTATTAATGTATCACCATTTATTAGTTGTTTTCAGGACGAAGTTTACGAACAACAGCACCTGCACGCCACATTTCACTTTCGCGAAGAGCAGCCAGTTCTTTTTCCAGACCTTCACGATAGTCAGGCTTGCTGTTTGTGTCGATAGAACGCTGTGCTTCGTTACCGCAGGCAACTTCGCTATACAACTTCTGGAACACCGGTTTTGTAGCATCGTGGAACGGGCCCATCCAGTCCAAAGCACCACGCTGTGCAGTTGTTGAACAGTTTGCATACATCCAGTCCATACCGTTTTCTGCGAACAACGGCATCAATGACTGAGTCAGTTCTTCTACTGTTTCATTGAATGCTTCAGAAGGTTCGTGACCGTTTTCACGCAAAGTTTCGTACTGAGCCAACAGTAATCCCTGGATAGCTCCCATCAAAGTACCACGTTCGCCGGTCAGGTCAGAATAAACTTCTTTCTTGAATGTTGTTTCAAACAAGTAACCAGAACCAACACCGATACCCAGTGCAATCACGCGATCCCATGCTTTGCCTGTTGCATCCTGGAAGATTGCGTAGCTTGAGTTCAGACCACGACCCTGCAAGAACATACGGCGCAGTGAAGTACCTGAACCTTTCGGAGCAACCAGGATTACGTCTACATCAGCAGGAGGGATGATGTTTGTACGTTCTTTGTAAGTGATACCGAATCCGTGAGAGAAATACAAAGCCTTACCCGGAGTCAGGTATTTTTTGATGCGCGGCCAAACTTCAATCTGAGCAGCATCTGAAAGCAGATACTGGATGATAGTTGCTTTTTCGCATGCTTCTTCGATATCGAACAGTGTTTCGCCCGGTACCCAACCGTCAGCAACGGCCTTTTCCCAGGTCTTACCACCTTTACGTTGTCCTACAATTACGTTAAAACCATTGTCGCGCAGGTTCAGGCTCTGGCCAGGACCTTGTACGCCGTAACCTATTACAGCGATTGTTTCGTCTTTCAATACTTCTCTTGCCTTTTCCAACGGAAATTCTTCGCGGGTTACTACGTTTTCGTCAACGCCGCCAAAATTCATTACTGCCATTTTCTTTTTACTATTAAAATGTATATAAAATAATTTGTTTTTCAGATCCAGGTAACGGCAGCGCGGCTGATGGCTTTGCCGTCGTTACAGATTGCCATATTATATTTACCGGGGGATACTTCCTGGTTATGGAGAGTCAGCTCCATCCCATACTTTCCTTCGGACTGATAAGCTATTTCGAAACGGCTTATCTCTTTTTCTCGGAACAGGCTGATATCGAACAAGTCGAGCAGGTGTTCCATGTATTTGATACTGTTCAGGTGGCCGTTTACGTCCAGGTCACTGTACTTCACACGGTAAGGTTCGCCGGAAGTGTTGTTTTCCACCGGAGCAATTTTACCCGGTTTTTCAATCGGACAGGGACGGTCGGTGATATAAGCACTCAGGCCCTCCACATCGAGCAAGGTCGGGCGGCGGGTTTCCATATCGATAGCCGCCCAGATAGAGCGGGCAAAGCCAAAGGTCTTGCCTTCGCCGTTCACCAGTTCAAAGCAACGGCTGGTAAACAACTTACCGACCTCATCCACCCAGGTATATAAAGTTACAGATTCAGACATAGCAGGATAAGAAGTCATCTCGATAGCCAGACGGGAAAGAACCCAGGCGGTATGCCTTTCGGTCATATCGTTATATCCGAATCCACGGTCGGCGGCATGGCAAGAAGCAGCATGCAACAAATAAGTTCCGATCATAGGGATTGTAATACGTCCCCGGAAGTCCATCAGATAAGACTCTGTTACGAAATGAAATTCTCCTACTTTGTTCTTCTCCATAATTTACTTTATTTACAAAATGTTTCCTTATTATTCTCAGACATGTTTTTCCTGCAACTTCTTTTCCATTGCAGATAACATGTCGCTCAGACGTTCTACCTTACTCTTCGTTATAGCAACGCGTCCGGAACGGATAAATTGCAGGACACCGATCGTCTCACTCAATTCTTTAAACAAAGCCTGTGTCTCATCATAATGACCACTCTTTTCCAACACCACACAATCCTCATTCATTTCAAGGATACGGGCATTGTACTTACGGATCAGATCCTCAACCGTCCCCATCTTGATAAAGAGTTCGGTACTCAGTTTATAAAGAGCAATTTCCTGGTAAACCAGGTCTTCATCCGTATTATAATAGGCTTTCAGGATATCCACACGCTTGTCGATCTGTTTTACGACCTTGTCGATCGTATCCTCGTCGGCAAAGGTAGTAATTGTAAACTTATGTATTCCCTTTATAGCAGAGGGAGAAACAGAAAGCGTCTCAATGTTCAGTTGCCGGCGCGTAAAGATAACAGTTATCTGATTCAGAAGACCAACAGTGTTTTCCGAAAAGATAATAACGGTATATAATTGTTTTGTATTCATAGTTTCTCCTCCTTACTTATCACCCAAAATCATGTTTGTCACGCTTCCTCCGGCCGGAACCATCGGATATACCATACCACAAGTTTCCACATTGGCAACCAACATATAGGCACCATCGTGATTCAACATTTCAGCAATCGCCTCATCCAAGTCTTCCCGTTTATCTACCGCACGGGAAGCAATACCAAAAGCCTTGGCTATCGCTACAAAATCCGGATTCTTCATGATGGTATTCGAATACCGTTCGTTGAAGAACAGCTCCTGCCACTGGCGTACCATTCCCAGGAAATTGTTGTTAAGAACGATGATCTTTACATTCAGATTTTCCTGCATGATAGTTCCCAACTCCTGGATAGTCATCTGGATACCACCGTCGCCGGTAAAGAAACAGACCGTACGGTCAGGCGCTCCCAGCTTCGCTCCAATGGCGGCGGGAAGGCCAAAGCCCATCGTTCCCAAACCTCCTGAAGTAACTACGCTGCGTGTTTGTTTATATTTGAAATAGCGAACACCCATCATCTGGTTCTGACCTACATCCGTAACCAGAATCGCATCATTATCGGTTGCTTCGGAAACCTTACGGACTACTTCGCCCATTTTTAGTTGGCCTTCGGTAGGATAGAGTTCTTTTTCTATTACCTTATTATATTCCTCTTTTTCATCCGGTTCGAATTCAGCATTCCATTCCGGACGCTTCCGTTCTTCCAGTAAAGCCGTAATCATCGGAATCGTATGCTTGGCATTTCCCAGCACTTTCACGTCGACCGGCACATTCTTTCCAATCTCCGAATTGTCGATATCCAAGTGGATAATCTTTGCCTGCTTGGCATAAGTCTTCAGGTCGCCGGTTACACGGTCATCGAAACGCATACCGATAGCAATCAGCACGTCACATTCGTTTGTCTTGCGGTTCGGTCCGACATTTCCATGCATCCCCAACATACCTTTATTTAATGGGAAGTCCGAAGGTAATGCAGACAAGCCCAATACGGTAGAACCGGCTGGTATATCGTTTTTCAACAAGAATTCTTTCAGTTCTTCTTCAGCTCCTCCCAGGATAACCCCCTGCCCTACCAGACAGAATGGCTTTTTGGCATTATTTATCAATGAAGCAGCCGCCTCGATACGTTCCTCCCTGATATCCGGTTCAGGTTGGTAACTACGAACATAATCCACTTTCTGATACTCATAATCTACCAAACCCACCTGTGCATCTTTCGCCAAATCCAGTACCACAGGTCCCGGGCGACCGGTCGATGCGATATAGAAAGCACGGGAAACGGCCCAAGCAATTTCTTCCGGGCGGCGTATCTGGTAAGCCCATTTGGTAATCGGTTGTGTGATACCGATCACATCAACTTCCTGGAAAGCATCTGTTCCAAGCAGCGGAGACGGAACCTGGCCGGCAATCACCACCATCGGTGTACTGTCCATCAGCGCATCGGCAATACCAGTGATGGTATTGGTTGCCCCGGGACCCGAAGTAACCACCGTTACTCCCACTTTTCCGGAAACACGGGCATATCCCTGTGCAGCATGTGTTGCACCTTGTTCGTGGCGCACCAGAATATGTTTTAACTGATCTCTGTAATCGTATAAACTATCGTAAATTGGTATCGCCTGCCCACCTGGATAACCGAAGATAGTATCTACTCCTTCAGCGATCAGCGCTTTCAGCAAAGCTTCCGAACCGGTTATCTTTTGTTCCATATTTGTTGTTTTATTGTCTGATGGTAACCTTTCCCCTCTTGAGAGGGGGTAGGGGGTGTGTTAATGCTATCCAATAGAGCTGAACTTTAACACACCCCTTATCCCCTCTCAAGAGGGGAAAGAATACTCTTTGTTACTAATTAATCTTCTACTATTCGTACACCGCCCTTATCGGCCGAAGCAACCATCTTTGCATATGCTTTCAGTGCTTTCGATACCGTACGTTGGCGGAAAGGAGGTGTAAAGGCTTTTGTTCCGCGGGCCTCTTCCGCTTCACGGCGTTTGGCCAGTTCTTCGTCTGTCACCTTTACATGTATGGTTCTTTCGGGAATATTAATTTCGATAATATCGCCGTCTTTCACTAAGCCAATCGCTCCGCCTGCAGCCGCTTCGGGAGAAATATGTCCGATTGACAAACCCGATGTTCCACCGCTGAAGCGTCCGTCTGTGATTAACGCACATTCTTTACCCAGGTGTTTACTCTTTATATAAGAGGTAGGATACAACATTTCCTGCATACCCGGACCACCCTTAGGACCTTCATAGGTGATAACGACGACATCGCCGGAGACGACTTGATCTTTCAGGATACCTTCGCAAGCGGCATCCTGCGAATCGAATACTTTGGCAGGACCGGCAAAACGGAAGATACTTTCGTCTACCCCGGCTGTTTTAACCACACAACCGTCCTGTGCAATATTTCCATACAGAACAGCCAGACCACCGTCTTTCACATAAGCATGTTCCACATCGCGGATACATCCGGTTGCACGGTCGGTATCCAGTTCTTTATAATAACTTTCCTGCGATCCGAGCACCAGATTGAAACGGTGGGCCGGAGCACTTTTATAAATATTGATTGCTTCTTCCGTTACATTTACAGAGGTAATGCAGTATTGGTCGATAGCCTCATTCAAAGTCAGACCATCCGCACGTTTCACGGAACCGTCCACCAGACCGGCTTTTACCAGCTCATTCATAATACCGATGATACCTCCGGCACGGTTCACATCTTCCACGTGATAAGAACAACTCGGAGCCACTTTACAGATAACCGGTGTTTTGCGTGAAAGCATATCGATGTCTTTCATTGTAAAATCGACTTCCGCTTCATGAGCCACGGCCAACAGGTGAAGGACTGTATTCGTCGATCCCCCCATGGCAATATCCAGCGACATAGCATTCAGAAAGGCCTGCCGGGTGGCAATACTGCGAGGCAATACGGAATCATCGCCGTCACGATAATATTTAAAGGCATTATCAACAATCATCTTCGCCGCTTTTTTGAACAAGCGAGTACGGTTGGCATGTGTTGCAACAACTGTTCCGTTGCCGGGAAGAGCCAATCCAATCGCTTCGTTCAGACAGTTCATAGAGTTAGCCGTGAACATACCAGAACAGCAACCGCAGGTCGGGCAAGCGGAACGTTCCACCTTTTCTACTTGTTCATCGCTGATAGAATCGTCAGCCGCTTCAATCATGGCGTCGATCAAATCGAGTGCACGTCCGTCCAGATTACCGGCTTCCATCGGACCGCCGGATACAAAGATTGTCGGAATATTCAGACGCATACTGGCCATCAGCATACCCGGAGTAATCTTGTCGCAGTTACTGATACAAACCATTGCATCAGCCTTATGCGCATTCACCATATATTCCACACTGTCAGCAATGATGTCGCGGGAAGGCAGAGAATAAAGCATTCCGTCGTGTCCCATAGCAATACCGTCATCAATAGCGATCGTATTAAATTCTGCGGCAAAGCAACCGAGTTTTTCGATTTCCGCTTTTACCTGCTGTCCGATCTCGTGTAGATGCACATGGCCCGGTACAAACTGGGTAAATGAATTCACAATGGCAATGATCGGTTTACCGAACTGTTCTTCTTTCATGCCGTTGGCACGCCATAATGCACGGGCACCGGCCATACGTCTGCCTTCTGTGCTATAGGAGCTTCTTAACGGATTCTTCATCATATCTGTTTTTATCTTTTAGTCATAAAAAAAGCCCTTCTCTATATGGAGAAAGGCTTAAGAAATATCTCTTACGACTTCACAACTTCTTACACACCTTTCTCCTTACCTACTAATGACTAGAAGGACCACCACGAGAATAATATGCAATACATTGTTCATCATCTTTTCTTATCGTCTTTATTTTGTTTGACGCTGCAAATGTAGAATAATAATTTGTACGAGCAAAGGATTTAAAAGAAAAATCTTACTTTTTCTTTCATTTATCAAGAAAAGAGGGCGGTTCATCTTGCATTTTAACAGTATTATTAAAATCTACATCAATCGACCGACCAACCGGCTATGTTCCGTGTTTCATTATCAAAGTTCACCCCTATCTTAAAAAGTTTCCGTTCATCCGAGGCAAAAGGCAAGGCATACTGCTTCTCTTCGATCTGCCTCATCGCCTCCTCTGTCGTGCCATCCAACTTAAACTCCATTATATAAATGTAATGATCGGTTTGCAACACCAGGTCAATGCGACCACGGGAAGTACGATATTCCACCTTCACATAGAAACCGACCAGTTTGAAGACGATGAACAGGACGTTCTGGTAGTGCACTTCCAGATTGCGAATCAATTCATATGGCGTATCAGCAAAAAAACTTTGCAACCGACTAAGGAAAGCATCCACATCCCCAGACTCGATTTCTTTAATGAATTTAAAAAGTTGGAAGGAAGTATCAATAACATTGACAGAAGTGTAATATGGAAGCAAATAATTCAGAAACCCCTCTTCTACTTCCTGATTTGGAAAGCCCAATGTATATATTTTAAATCTAGGATTATAGGATTTGATCGTCAAATAACCACTTTGGTAAATAACCGGTATCGGGTTACGCGAAACGGCATCGATACTGTTCAACACATCTGCATTCGTTTCCGTATGTGCCATATTGTACAAGTCATAGTCGGTATGCTTCAACAGCTCGACCAAGTAAGAGGGTGTACCTGTCTCAAACCAGTAATCTCCAAAGTCAGACTTCGCAAATGTGTTTAACAAACTGAACGGATTGTACATGCCTTGCGACCTATGAGTAAAATGATAACCATCATAACGGCGTTTCAATTCCATGCAAACTTCTTCATAATCCATTTGCAGATTACGAGTCAAATCCAACACCCCTTGTTCCATATACGCATGGATTTCCGTCTCGGTCATACCACAAATCTCAACATAACGATCATCCATCGAAATATCCATCAAATTGTTCAAATCACTGAACACACTTACTTTACCGAACTTTGTCACACCTGTCAGCAAAGCAAAACGGATATCACCGTCCATCGTCTTCAACACCCCGTAAAACGGTTTTAATATAGAACGGTATTCATCCTGCAACAGTTCATCCCCAATAGCCTGCAACAAAGGTTTGTCGTATTCATCCACCAAAATGACCACACGCCTTCCCGATCGAGCTTTTGCCCGGCGGATCACCCCTATAAAACGATCGGACAAAGTCTTTTCCCGTTCATCTTTTCCCCATGTATCTTCCCACAGGTTCAAATGACGTTGCAAAATACTATCCAAGGACGAAGCCTCCGAATACCTCTCCGCATTTAAATCCAAATGCAATATCGGATACTCCAACCAATCCTGTTCCAGCTTCTCCATCGCCAATCCCTCGAACAACTCCTCCTTACCCTGAAAATAGGCCTCCAAAGTCGAAACCAACAACGATTTGCCGAAACGGCGCGGACGACTCAGGAAGTAATAACTCCCGGTCTTCACCATTTGATAAATCAACGCTGTTTTATCAACATAGAGATACCCCTCCTTACGAATCTTCTCGAAATTTTGTATGCCAATAGGATAAAGTACAGCCATAAACCGTTTTTATATTATCTATCAAGACAAAGGTAACTTATTTTTTATCAATAAGTATCTTATTATATTACATTTTCATCGGATTTCCGGAATCTTGACCTTCTCCCCCCCAAAACGGGGTTGCTTACCAATAATCAAGTCTATAAATATTTTAACCCGAGGCACAACCTGCCACCAATACATTACAAACTACAACCACGATACTTACGAGGGCGATGATTGAAATGACAGTTAATCGAATGAATTTCTTCCTAATTTTGAACCAAAGACTTTTCATTAACTTATTCTTTTGCTATAAAATACACCCCAAAAAGGAAATATCTGTATTATACCTATAAATGTATCTGCTAAAATTTCATATATGAGTTTATACGTTTTATTTCTCATAATACCTGTTATTTTACAACCACCTCGCTACCCCACCATGATGTGAACAAGTACCTCTACCGCCTCTACTGAAACTATAGGTTCCATCCCGACAAGTTGCTCTTAATCTCATAAGTTCCCCATATAATTTTTTTAGCATTAAGGTCATAAAGCCAATATTGTTTTCCTGAATGGCGACATTCAGCCGAAAATATTAATAGACCATCAACAAGGGAAAACGACTGATACGTATTATCATCACAAAAGACATCGGGTAAAGTTCTAGGAGATTTTGTTCGGCTTAACGAAGCTATATCCTGCTCTTCAGAATCAACCTCGTCAACAACCTGTAACAGATCATTCTTTGAAGAAGGATAAACCAATCTGCAATATCTGTCTTTGGGGAATGATATATATTGCGTCTGACGGCTATCATAAATATAAGCGACTGTATCAGATTCAATAAACCACAATACAGTATTCTTTACCTTGACAAGTTTAGAATTAAATATATTCTGATGATTGGAGAACAACATAGAGATTGAATCCCGTGAAACATCATAAAGTTGAAAATTAAGCAACCGTTGATGTTCACCAAGCGAATCTCTCTTCATTTCCATAACCGGGAAAACAATCAAGTTCTTGAAACCAAAACATTCTCCCTGAAGGGTATCTGCGTACAACACAACTTCATCTTTTGTCAAAATTCGATCAACCTGCTCTAAACGACTTTTCCATGTTAACCACCTCTGTGTTCCATTGCTTTCAATAATTACAGTTTCCAAAACGCCTAACGTAAATAAAATAATTAACACGCTAACGCAAGTACCGATAATAATTAAAAACATTTTTTCTGAAAATAACTTCTTAAAAAATTTCATAGATAACTACTATTTAAATTCATTTCAATATTTATCACCCACTAAAGCTAAATTACTTTAGCTGTCTGATTATCCATATCCGGCATTGTTTCTCCAACAGGAGCATTTATATAAGTGGGATCACAGACTATATACTTATTATTAATGCAAATCAGCATTTGATTCCTTAGTTAAATGCGATGGCTATTTTTCCAATCGTATGTACCAGAAGTCCAAATGCAGATCTGACTTTCATCGCTTTTTGAATATTTGTTTTTTCATTCAACCAGTTCAAGAATGATTCAATGGGTTGTCTGACTTTTGAGACTGCCGTTGAAAACAAGTCTCTTGCCACTTTCTCCCTTTTGGTTATTTCTGGCGATTCTCCTTTGATAGCTTTTACAGGAGTAAACAGCTCGAGTTTTTTTGGATTCTTTCGTCTCTTTATAGAATGGTATATCCGAATATATTTTATCGGCATATATTTCTCTATTGTTCAGATTTCCCACACATTCTCTTTTGAATACAGTGGAGTCATTTTCATCCGTAGCGGAAAGCATGAGCATTTTAGGAAAAGGGATAATCCCTTTTCTCCGGAAAACCACTACATGGATTTTTAGTCCAAAATAAGATACATAACCCGTTGGCGGAATTAAACAAATAAACAATTTATGAATAAAAAGCTGTACATATTATTGATATTTAGCAAATTAAAGGCGACCAAACTTTTAACAAACAAATCTCGTATGCACAACTTATATGCAATATTCGCAAAATTTCTGAACATATGCAAGCAAGTAGCTGGCAATTTAGTCAATGAATCAGGAAATGTCCTCAAAAAAGGAGTGGTTCCCTGATTCTCTGACCTTGAAATTGTAGCGTTGATATGACATCAGAAGCAGTTGGTATTGACAGCGAGTCTTTGCTGTTTGCCAAATTGCAGGAATATAAGAGTGAAATTCCCAATCTTATATCCAGCAGACAATATAATGACAGATGCAAAACGACTTCGTTTCTGTGTAATACAATCTGGGAAAGAATGGCTTCAGAAATAGATGGAGGCGAAAGTTTTTTCTGCATTGATTCGAAACCGATAGAAGCCTGTCGTTTGGCCCGTTACAAACGTTGCAGTATGGGAAAGAAGAATTTTGAGAAAGCGCCCTCAATCGGATACTATGCATCGCAAAGTATGCATTATTACGAATATAAGCTTCACGCTGTCTGTGGATTAAGCGGAGTTATCCATTCCTTTGACCTTACTAAGGCTGGTGTACATGATATCCATTTTCTGAAAGACATGAAAGTGGACTATAGTAATTGTACAGTTATAGGAGATAAAGGATACAAAGTGCACAGGTACAGCTGGACTTGTTTGAAATACCATACAGGAGCAATCAGAAAGAATGGAAACCGACATATCCGTTTTTTGCCAAAGCTAGAAAAAGAATTGAAACCATATTCTCGCAACTATGTGACCAATTTATGATGATAAGGAATTATGCGAAAGATACAGACGGATTGTTTGCCCGGATTATCGGGAAGATTAGCGCACTTACAATCCTGCAATATATTAACTACAAAAACTACAAATCCATTGGAAAAATTAAATATGCGCTAATTTAATTCCGCCAATGGATATATTAGTAGTTTATTATATCTTCAAAGATTATCTGAATATATACAATTGTTACCCTCTGCATATTCTGCTATTATTTCTTCAATAAAAACAGCGTTAATAATCTTCAATGAAACTCCAATTTTTTGAAAAGAATTACCATTTAACTCAAATACATGTATTGTTTTATTTTGTCCATAAGGTATAGATTCATAATTTAAAGTTTCCTCAGATGTAAAAAGAATATCTCCTTTGTTGTCACAATAATTTATGTACAAATGATATGAATATTTCGGTATTGTAAATCTTGAATTATTTTTCACTGTAATTTCACCACTTACAGAACCATAGCTGCTTTTTGTCACATTATGATTTAACATACCAAAATTGTTTTCTATTTTTTCTTTAACACTTCTTATAAGTTCATTAAACTGATATCTTTTCTCTATGCATATTTTAGATATTTCTTCATCATAACTATTACTTCTAATGCAACCTATTCTTTTACAATATTTATAAAGATTAGAACCAAAATCAGAGGATAATCCTTTTGATTTAATGATAATATACTTACCATTAAGTTTCTCTATTTCAAAAAATAGCTCGGTATCATATGACTTACCAATAACTGTGATCAAATTATTGTTTAAAGTAGCATTTGTGATATGAAAGTCATTTAACTTCCAGTATGTTTTTACATTTTTAAAGGAAGGATAAAGATCATACATTGTGTCATAATTATCAAATAAAAGATTGTTCATGAACGTCATTACAACTTCCTTTGCACTATTAATTTTACTTTCCTTAGTCTCGCATGAACTTAATATTAAAATTATTCCACAGACAAATACGGTTATTTTTATCTTCATATCTAATGTTGTTTTTGTTGTTATTCTACTTATAAGGCATAATAGGCATGACACTTATATTATTTAGATTGATTCTTGTTTAATTTTTAGTCCTTTAATCAAGAACAATCCCCCGCATACTATATTTATTAATCTCCAGATACTTTTATCACCAAGATGAATAGGTATTATTGGATTAAATAGTATAGCAATTATACCAAGAGCAATAATCCAGAAATCAATATTTCCTGAATACTCCTTAATGAGACCATAAACAGCTGTAAATGTTATTGCTATTCTCAAGAATGTATAGTATCCATATGGTAAATCAATTAAAGCAAAAAATGATAGACCAGCACAAATAAAGTAGAGTATTTTCATAACTATATTCTTTTAATCTCCCGTTGGCGGAAATAAATAATTTATAAATAAAAGTTGTACATACTATCAATATTTAACAAATTAAAGGCGACCAAACTTTTAATAAACAAATATCGTATGCACAACCTATATGCAATATTCGCAAAATTTCTGAACATATGCAAGCAAGTAGCCGGCAATTTAGTCAATGAATCAGGGAATGTCCCCAAAAGAGGAATGGTTCCCTGATTCTCTGACCTTGAAATTGTAGCATTGAATATGACATCAGAAGCAGTTGGTATTGACAGCGAGTCTTTGCTGTTTGCCAAGTTGCAGGAATATAAGTGTGAAATTCCCAATCTTATATCCAGTAGACAATACAATGCTAGACGCAAAACGACTTCGTTTCTGTGTAATATAATCCGGGAAAGATCATCCTTCACAACTCCTGATATATTTTTCGTTGAAGAAACAGTCCGGGCTTGCTTGTTGATAATAATATGTCCGTTACTGAACGTTATCGAACAACCGGAACCTTCCAGCAACTGTTCCATAACCTCTTTCACATTACTGTTCTTTGGTAACTTTGTCAGGACGCGGGAATCGTTTACTTCCTGCGTGTTATAATCGACAAACAGTTTGGTCTGTTGTTCGATTTGTTTGAAGGCTGTCTTCAGTGTTACATTGCTTCCGGTCAGGCGCACTTGTTGATGTTGCGCATAAGAAAATAAACTGATGGAAGATAAAGCTGTAATAAACAACAGCCTGGATACACTTTTTCCGTTATTTATACGTATTAGATTAGTTAATTTCATATATTTGTACATTTGAAAATTGAATATTAATAAAACCATGACGATTTACTCGTCAATCCAAAGATGTTCAAGATTCGATTTCGAATTCCGGAAAGAGGGATTTTCGCACTTTCTGTCTTTCCGGTTTTCTTTTGTTCATATTTGTTTACTCCTATATTTTAGTTTATAAATACCACCTTTCCTTTTATTTTATAATGTATACCAATCAGTTGTTGCAGAATGTTCAGCACATCTTCCAGCTTTTCATCCGGCGAGAATTTGACATTATAATATTCTCCCGCAAACTTTTGGGAATTATAATGAATCGTCACATTGAACTTACGTTCCAAAGAGGCCATCAGACGGCTGAAAGATGTATTTTCAAATATCAGATAGCCGTTTCTTTCCATATTATATAAGGAAGCGTCGATAGAATGGACCATCACGGTATGTTCCGAATGCGAATAAACCAACTGTTGATCAGGCTTTAACACGGTCGGCTGAATATCCTCATTCCTGACGGATACCAGTACACTTCCTTCCTCCAATGTTGCCATGGAACAGGAGTCACCCGGATAAGCCTCCACGGTAAAGACAGTACCCAACGCCTGGACATCGAGGTAAGTCGTCTTCACAACAAAGGGTTGCTCCGGATTCTTACGGACAGAGAAGGATGCTTGCCCGGTCAGGTAAACCGTTCGTGTATCAGTATCGGTAAAATCTTTCGGATAAACCAACAGCGTACCGGCATCTACCCACACCTTCGAACCGTCAGGCAATACCACCTGCTCACTTTCTCCGTAAGGGACGAATACCTGTGCCATTTCCACATGACGGACCGGTTTAAAACGGTCGGTTGCCCAATAGGTCGTTCCGGCAGTCATCATCATCAAGACAATAACGGCCGCATATTTCAACCACTGGCGATAGAATGGCACCGAACGTTCACGAACGGGGAGCACGGAAAGATGCCTTTGCAAAGCCTTCCAATCACTATGGGTAGAATCCGTCACCTCCGGCTGAGATTTCTTCCACAAATCCTGCAACATTTCTTCCTTCTCCGTTTTTGCATCGTCCGCCTTCAACCAACGCCCAAACAAGATACGTCCATATCGGGAAAAGTGCTTTCCGAAGTAGAGCTGCATGAGTTGTTTTATCTTGTTGTTCTCTTCCATAAAATATCCGTCTTTATATGGATGTAGGTTTATCACAACAATACACACAATCTAAAATCAACTTTTTTTGAAAATAGTTTGATTCCGGTACTAACGGGTGCTATCGTTGAATGTGTTTCATACTAATGAAACTGTTGTTTCTATATGATGGAACACTTGTTTCATTAAGATGAAACACTTTTGGGGAACGGCAGTGCTCAGCCCAAACTGGTAAACAAAAAAAGATAAAGAACCTTACGAAGAATGGACAGGGCGGCAGTCAAATGGTTTTCGACTGTACGTTTACTGATTCCCAAACGGGTGGCGATCTCATCATTCGATAAACCCTGCTCACGACTCATCTTATAAATTAGCTTTCGTTGAGGAGACATTTGTTCGACAGTCCGGTTGATAAGGTTTTGCAATTCACGTGCAAACATCGCTTCCTCTTCCGATTGGGAGATGGAGGCTTCCAGTAAAAACTCATTGGTATACTTTTCTGAAACGGCAAGACGGTCGAAATAATCATAAACGGTAAAGCGCGCCATCTGAAAGAGATAGGAGGAAAAAGAACGGACGTCTCTCAGTTTTTCCCGGTCTTTCCATATGGAAAGAAACAAATCCTGGGATATATCACGACTGATTTCCTTGTCGTGCGTCAGGCCGACAAGGAAATATACCAACCTCGGTTGGTAGTCGAAAAAAAGCTGTTCAAAAGCTTTTATGTTTCCTCTTGCGATCTCCCTCAAGATATGTTGCTCCTCTGGTAATTCCATAACTAGTGCGAAGTAACAAAAAATATCAGAAATAAAATTATTTACTTTGATAAATTCATAGAAAACACGGGAACATAAACTACCTTTGTCTTATCTCGTAAGCATAAATAAAAAACAGGAGTAATTATTATGGAAGTTGCAAAAAGAATCCCTTACGGCATTTCCAATTTTGTGGAAGTGGTGGAGCAGAACCAGTATTATGTGGATAAGACGATGTATTTGCCTATGCTGGAAGAGCAACCCAGTAATTTGTTTTTCATCCGGCCCCGGCGTTTTGGCAAGAGCATCTTTCTGAGTATGCTCCGGGCCTATTATGATATTGCTCAAAAAGAGAAGTTTCAAAAACGTTTCGGCAATTTGTGGATAGGAGAGCATCCCACCCCTTTACAAGGAACATTTCAAGTACTTTATTTGGATTTCTCACGTGCCAGTGGCGGCAGTGGTTCACTATCAGAGAACTTTGACCGGTATTGCAGTATGGTGATGGATATGTTCGGCATGTCTTACGAGTCTTATTATTATCCGGGGTTTGCCAATGAAATGAAAGCATTGCCCGATTTTGTCAGCAAACTGAACTATTTGAATCTTCATGCACCCGAAACCGGGGCGCATCTCTATCTTATTATCGACGAATATGATAACTTCACCAATATAATACTCAATGAGCAAGGTAATGACGTTTACCATGCTCTCACACATGCCAGCGGGTTCTATCGCGAGATTTTCAAGAAATTTAAAGGAATGTTCGAACGTATCTTCATGACCGGCGTCAGTCCTGTTACGTTAGACGATCTTACCAGCGGATTTAATATCGGCTGGAACATCAGCACCGAACATCAATTCAATATGATGCTAGGATTCAGTGAAGTAGACGTACGCTCTATGTTCCAGTATTATAAGGATGCAGGACAACTGTCGGATGATGCAGATATAGAGGCAATGATTACGGAGATGAAACCGTGGTATGACAATTATTGTTTTGCAAAAGAAAGCCTGAAAAGTGACCCGAAGATGTTCAATTGCGACATGGTACTCTACTATCTCCGCAATTACATAACCTTGAAAAAATCTCCCGAACAGATGATAGACCCCAATACCCGTACGGATTATAACAAAATGAAGAAACTCATCCAGCTGGACCGTCTGGACGGTGACCGCAAAGGGGTACTGCGTAAAATCACTGATGAAGGACAAATCGTTACTAATCTGGCAATCACTTTTCCTGCAACAGAGATTGCCAATCCGGAAATCTTCCCCAGTCTGCTTTTTTATTATGGTATGCTGACTATTACCGATACCCGCGGGGGGCGTGTGGTATTAAGTATCCCCAACAACAATGTGCGCAAGCAATATTACGAATTCCTGTTAGAGGAATACCAAAATAAACGATATATCAATTTGAACCAGTTGACAGATTTGTTCGATGATATGGCCTACGACGGCCATTGGCGCGAATCTCTGGAATTTATAGCCCATGCCTACAAAGAAAACTCGTCGGTTCGCAGTGCTATTGAAGGCGAACGCAATATCCAGGTATTTTTCACGGCTTATCTCAGTGTAAATGCCTACTATCTGACAGCCCCGGAGATGGAGTTGAACCATGGTTATTGCGACCTGTTCCTGATGCCCGATTTGTTGCGCTATGAAGTGAAACACAGTTATATACTTGAATTGAAATATCTTTCAGCAAAAGATTCCGGGGAAAAAGCTAAAGTTCAGTGGGAAGAAGCTGTTGAACAGATAAAACAATATGCCGCTGCACCAAAGGTACGTCAGTTGATACAGGACACAAAATTACATTGTATCATAATGCAGTTCCGTGGTTGTGAGTTGGAACGCATGGAGGAAGTCTTATAATCCGATCGTGTTCTTTTGTCATTCTGCTTCACCTATCAATTTTTCTGTTTATCTTTGACCCCGATCAAAAGACTAAAACAAAGATAACTGACTGAACTAAGATAAAAATGAAGCAATACAACTTTGACGAAGTAATTGAACGCCGCGGTACCAATTGCGTGAAATATGATGCAATAAAAGAGCGGTACGGCAACGAGAACCTTATTCCTCTCTGGGTTGCCGATATGGATTTCCGGACTCCGGACTTTATTGTCAATGCAATAAAGAAACGCTGCGAACACGAAATATTCGGTTATACTTTCGGATCAGACTCGTATTATAATAGTATTATAGAATGGGTACATTATAAACAGAACTGGAAGATCAAACGGGAATGGCTCAGCTATATTCCGGGAATTGTCAAAGGCATCGGCTTTGTCATCCAATGCTTCACCAAACCGGGCGACAAAGTAATCATCCAGCCACCTGTATACCATCCGTTCCGGATTGTTCCGGAAAGCATGAAACGGGAAGTGGTCAACAACCCGCTCAAACTGGTGAACGGCGCCTATGAGATGGATTTCGAACAGCTGGAATCCGTAATAGACGAGCAGTGCAAAGTGTTGATCCTTTGCAATCCCCACAACCCGGGCGGCATCGTATGGAAAAAAGATACACTGGTCAAGTTGGCGGATATCTGTGCAAAACACAATATACTGGTTATTTCAGACGAGATACATGCGGAAATGGCTTATCCGCAGTTTACTCATCATCCGTTTGCCACCGTTTCGGAAGCTGCCGCCAATTGCAGTATTACTTTCATGGCTCCGAGCAAGACATTCAATATCGCAGGCATCGTAACCTCCTACTCCATTGTTCCCAATGAAAAGATACGGAAAGAATTTTATGAATTCCTGGAAGCCGGCGAGTTGGGCGACGGGACGATCTTTGCTTATACGGCAACCGAAGCGGCCTATACATATGGTGCCGAATGGTTACAGCAAATGCGGATGTATGTAATGGAAAATGTCCGTTTCGTAGATGAATTCTTCAAGACGAAGCTTCCGAAGATCAAAGTCTATCCGCCACAGGCATCCTTCCTGGTCTGGCTGGATTGCCGCGACCTCAAACTAAGCCAGGAAGAACTGGTTCATTTATTCCAGGATAAAGCCGGTCTGCTGTTGAACGACGGAAGCATGTTCGGACCCGGCGGAGAAGGATATATGCGCCTCAACGTAGGTTGTCCGCGCTCTGTATTGGATACCGCCCTGAATGCTTTGAAGAAAGCGATCGACAAGAAATAAGTATTCAAAAATATGTCGAAAGCCGGTTCTTTCCTGCAACCGCTTTCGACATATTTTTTATCATTTTACCCCTGCCACTTTCACAGGTTCTTCTTTTATATTCAGTTTATGTCCCAGATAATCATAGCGGATAATCATGTCTGATATTTCCCAGGCTTCTTTGGCCTGACGGATATTCTCATCGGGAACACCGGCCGTATCTCCGATAAGATTAAACTGGGGGTCGACATCAAAATCTGGTTTCTGCGGATTAAAGATACTTTCTCCCAATCCTTTCCACCAGTAATCATTCAACCCAAGCAGGTCCAGCAAAGTCGGATAAACATCCACCTGTCCCATGACTTTGCCATAATACATATTAAATGGCGCATTCAGAATGATTAGCGGAACAAACGATTTATCAGCTACAATATCCTTTCCTACCGGATCGTTGCACAGTTCTTTCCTGACTGTTCCCAATGCTTCATGGTCTCCCATGATCACGACTAAAGTATTATCGAAACGCTTGTCCGCTTTGATCTTTGCTACAAATTCACCTATTGCCCGGTCTGTATAATTGGCCATGGTCATATAGTTATTCAAGACCTCCGGGACTTCGGGCGAAAAAGAAACTCTTTTCAATGAATCCGGCAAAATAAAAGGATTATGCCCGGAATAGGTAATACATTGCACCAACGTATTTCCGGATTCATCCCAAACTTCATTCTTCTGTATTTTATCCAGACACTGGCGCAAAAAGGCACGGTCACCCACCTGGTTACGCGAACCGACCGGTTCTTCCTGTATAAAGCAGTTTTTCGAAACCAGACTGTCATATCCCAGAACCGGAGCTATTATACATTGATTCCAGACCATCGGTTTGTCGATAGTCAAGCTATATGCTTTGGCATCCTTATGTTTTTCTTTAAACGCCTTTACAATAGAAGGATAATATGATTCCGGGAATTTGATGCTGTAAGGTCCGGAGTTAATAGGCAAAAGCCCGGAACTCATCAGCAACTGGGCATCGATCGAACGTCCTCCTTTCACCTGCGATAAAACATGAGGGGCATAGATCACCGACGTATCCTTTAATATTCTATTCAGGTTCGGAGTAATCTCCTGGCCTTCCACCGTCTTATCCAACACCCAGCTTTCCAATGATTCGGCCAGGATTATAATACAATTATCCTTTGGATTAAATGGTGATAAAACGGATTTGCAATCCGTTTTCCTGGCTAGCCAGGAATCGATACGGGCCTTTATCTCCGGTGTATAGACTATCTGGTCGCAGGTATAATCATAATAAAGAGAACCGAAAATCGTATACATCGGGATATTACAAGTATGCAAATAGGCATCCTGCAATCTCTCATAAGCAACTTTAAAACCATTCTGGCTCCAAAGACGAACAGCAGGAATCAAAGCCACTAAAACAATCAGAACCAGATAACGTGCAAAAGCAAAACCGCCTTTACACCGTACCGCCTGTTCCGTTTCATGTTTCCGATGAAAATTATACCACCACAAAACACCCGCAGCCATTGTAGACAAAGGGAAAAACAGATCGACCATCCGCCAGGAATCAAATACACTGCTGGTAAAATCAGACAAATTATCTATCAGCAAATAGCTATCCAACGGTATGGCAGTAAAGTAAGTCCTGAAATACATCAGGTTCGAAATAAGCAAACCGTCTAGCAGAAAGAAAATCACCAGGGTAGTCTTGACAGCACGAAAGCAAACCAGGGGTAATAACAAAAATAAGGAGACTAATATAGTATCCAGATAAGTTTCAATCTTTGAAAATGGAGTAAATGTAGATAACATGCACCAAAGCAGATTGAACCACATAAACTTCAGAAACAAGACAGCAAAAAATAAACCGATCAACTTCCTGCTTTCCGTTCCGCCCGGAAAGAAAAAGTCTTTTAACTTAGAAAACCGCATCCGCAAACACTACTTTATTAACCTACCGACAAACACTGTAACCATAGAATAAGTACAGGATCTCTCATTTTTATTTCAGCCGACAAAGATAACTATATTCTAGCTTAAAACATTACATATCTTTATTTTTAAAAGAATAACCTGATTAAGTCGGAAATTATACGTAAATTTGTCCTCGTTTTATTTATTACAAATACAATTAAAAATGAAAATTACAGCAAATAAGTTCGTTGCGGTTACATATGACCTGAACGTAGGAGAAGGTGAAGAGCGTGAGTTGATGGAAAAAGCAGTAGCTGAGGCTCCGTTGAAATTCATCTTTGGAACAGGCGCAATGCTCCCGGCTTTCGAAGATGCTTTGAAAGGTCTGGAAGTAGGCGACAAGTTCGACTTCTCTATCGCTCCGGCTGACGCATACGGAGAATATGTGGAAGATCACGTGCTTGATCTGCCAAAAAACATTTTCGAAGTTGAAGGTAAGTTCGACTCTGAAATCATCAAAGAAGGTAACACTGTTCCTATGATGGATTCAAACGGTAACCGTCTGAACGGTTCTGTTCTGGAAGTGAAAGATGACGTTGTCGTTATGGACTTCAACCATCCGTTGGCAGGTGAAACACTGCACTTCAGCGGTGAAGTTATCGACGTTCACGAACCGACAGCAGAAGAAATTGCAGCTTTATCAGCACCGGCAGGCGGATGTGGTTGCGGATGCGACGACTGTGGAAGCGATTGCGGTGACCACGATCACAAAGACGGTGGTTGCGGATGCGGTAGCTGTCACTAATAAATAAATGAATAATGCAGAATGGGGAATGAAGAATGAAACAGATTCTGCATTCCTCATTTTTCATTTTAAGCGATATAATTCTTAATTCTCCACTTGCATTTACTACATATGAATACATTCGGAAATATATATAGATTAACTTCATTCGGAGAGTCACACGGTCCGGGTATCGGAGGTGTTATCGACGGATGCCCGGCTGGTATCGAACTGGATACAGATTTCATCCAAAAAGAATTAAACCGCCGTAAACCGGGACAATCCAAAATTACGACTCCCCGCAAGGAAGACGACGAAGTACAATTCCTTTCCGGGATTTACGAGGGAAAAACGACCGGCACGCCGATCGGTTTCATTATCTGGAACAAGAATCAGCATTCGTCCGATTACGACAATATGAAGACAGTCTACCGTCCTTCGCATGCCGATTATACTTATCAAACAAAATATGGTATCCGTGATCCCCGTGGCGGTGGCCGTTCATCTGCCCGTGAAACAATCGCACGATGTGTAGCCGGAGCAATAGCCAAACTGGCCTTACGCCAGAAAGGTATCCATATCCAGGCTTATACTTCACAGGTAGGTCCCATCAAGCTGGAAGGTTCATATAAAGACTACGACTTGAATCTGACCGAAGAAAGCGCAGTAAGATGTCCCGACCCGGAAAAGGCGGCAGAGATGGAACAGTTAATTGCCGAAGTGAAATCCAAAGGAGACACGATCGGCGGAGTTATTACTTGCGTAGTCAAAGGGACTCCCATCGGTTTGGGTGAACCTGTTTTCGGCAAACTACATGCAGCTTTAGGCCATGCCATGTTGACAATCAATGCCGTCAAAGGATTTGAATATGGTGACGGATTCGAAGCGGCCCTCTATCGTGGTTCCCAGCGTAACGACCGTTTCTTCAATGACAACGGACATATCAATACTCATACGAACAACTCAGGAGGTATCCAGGGAGGTATCTCCAACGGACAAGATATTTATTTCCGTGTCGCTTTTAAATCAGTGGCTACGATCCTGATGGAACAGGAAACCGTCAGCATGGATGGAGAAGACACAATCCTGAAAGCCCGCGGACGCCATGACCCCTGTGTGCTTCCACGTGCCGTTCCCATTGTCGAATCGATGGCAGCAATGACTTTGCTTGATTATTTGTTGATACAGAAGACTAGAGAATAATAATGTGCCAATATTGGCACATTATTCTATTCATGATGATAAGGTTCATTATTCAGAATAGTCATCGCGCGGTAAATCTGTTCAATAAAAATCAGACGGATCATCTGATGCGAAAAAGTCATCTTGCTCAATGAAATCTTTTCCGAAGCGGCTTTATACACCGCTTCACTGAATCCATACGGACCGCCGACCACAAAGACCAGCCGTTTCGGTATCGTATGCATCTTCTTTTCTATATAAGCAGAAAATTGCATGGAAGTAAATTCTTTCCCTTTATCATCCAATAAAACCAGATAATCACCGGATTGCAATGTCTTTAAAATCAATTCCCCTTCCTTCTCTTTCTGCTGGACTTCCGATAAGTTTTTTACGTTCTTGATATCGGGGATAACCTCCATTTCAAAAGGGATATAATGAACCAGGCGGTTCTTATATTCATTAATAGCCTCCACAAAATAACCGGCATCCGTCTTGCCTATTACAATCAGTGCAATCTTCATTCGTTGACATTTTAATATTGAAGGCGCTAATTTACAGGAAAAATACATACCTTTGCATCAGAATACTCATAAAAAGAGGAGATAGCTTATGAAACGATTATTACTTACATTGGCATTGGTATTCTCAATTTTGAGCGTAATGGCAGCCGATATTACTCCGATATCAAACGCCTTCAAAGGAGGAGATGCCTCTACACTGACAGGAGCAATGGACCAGGAAGTAGATATGGCTCTACCCGGCTCATCTAAAAAGTGCAGCGGAAGCGAAGCCGTTAAGATGCTGTCTACTTTTTTTGGCAGTAACAAACCTTCGGGATTCTCCGTGGTACATCATGCAGACAAAAAAGACGCTGGATTTTTTGTCGGTAAACTCCCGACCGCTTCAGGCGAATATCGTGTAAACATTACTTACCGTGCCGACGGCAACAAAGCGATTATACAATCAATCAGAATAGAATAACACATGGATCAGTTAATTGACGATTTAATTAAATTATCGTTTGCCGAAGACATCGGTGACGGCGATCATACAACGTTATGCTGCATTCCCGAAACAGCTATGGGAAAGAGTCAGCTTATTATCAAAGAGGATGGCGTACTGGCCGGTGTGGAAATGGCTAAACGCATCTTCCATGACTTCGACCCGGAACTAAAAATGACAATCTTCATCAATGATGGCGCAGAAGTAAAGAAAGGTGATATCGCTTTTACCGTTGAAGGAAAAGTGCAGTCGCTGTTACAGACAGAACGCCTGATGTTGAACGTTATGCAACGTATGAGCGGTATTGCGACAACAACCCGCAAATATGTAAAAGCACTGGAGGGAACTAAAACCCGCGTACTGGATACCCGTAAGACAACTCCGGGCATGCGTATGATGGAAAAGGATGCTGTAAAGATCGGCGGCGGTGTCAACCATCGTATCGGACTATTCGATATGATCCTGCTGAAAGATAATCATGTAGACTTTGCCGGTGGCATCGAACAGGCTATTACCCGTGCACAGAACTACCTGAAAGAAAAAGGCAAAAACCTGAAGATCGAAATCGAAGTACGCAACTTCGACGAATTACAACAGGCGATGAATGTTGGCGGTATCGACCGCATCATGCTGGATAATTTCAATATCGAAGATACAAAGAAAGCAGTCGAAATGATTGGAGGACGCTTCGAAACCGAATCATCCGGCGGTATCACATTCGACACACTGCGCGATTATGCAGAATGCGGCGTAGACTTTATCTCTGTCGGAGCACTGACCCACTCGGTCAAAAGTCTCGATATGAGTTTGAAGGCTTGCTAAGAAATATTCAGAAGGCGGATGGTTGATTATCCGCCTTTCTCTTTTTTATCCGATACGGACCACCTCATTATCCCTCAGCTGATACCCTTCTCCACTCTCCGGGCAAATAGCAAAACCTTTTTCATCAAACTCCAGCCTGTGTCCATACTCACTGACCCAGCCGATCTGCCGGGAAGGATTACCAACGACTAAAGCATAAGCAGGAATCTCTTTAGTTACAACCGCTCCCGCACCTATCAAGGCATAGGCTCCGATATTATGCCCGCAAATAATCGTTGCATTGGCACCAATAGTAGCCCCTTTTCCTATATGAGTTTTCTTATACTGGTCTTTGCGGCAAACGGCACTGCGCGGATTTATCACATTCGTGAACACACAACTCGGTCCCAGAAAAACATCATCTTCACAAGTCACTCCGGTATAAACGGAAACATTATTCTGGACTTTGACGTTATTCCCCAAAACCACGCCCGGCGAAATAACGACATTCTGCCCGATATTACATTCTTCACCAATGATACAGCCGGCCATTATATGAGAAAAATGCCAAATAAAAGTATCATCGCCGATCGTACAGCCAGGATCGATCACTGCTGTTTCATGTGCCTGATAAGCTGCCATAAAAAGTTATTTATAGATTAAAAAGATAGTCGGTTTCTTACTCAGATCAGGAACTTTTCCTGCCCAGTCTTTCACAGGACGGGTATGGATATATTCATCTTCACAAGTAATATCCGAAGCGATACATAATTTGGTTGACGGGCGACAAGTACGGATCAGCTCCTCAGCCAGTTTATTGTTACGGTAAGGTGTTTCGATAAAAAGCTGTGTCTGGTTTTCCGAATAGATACGGCCTTCCAGCTTTTTGATTGTATTTGTCCGTTCCGAAGCATCGATGGGCAGATAGCCATGAAAGGCAAAACTCTGCCCGTTGAAACCGGAAGCCATTACCGACATTAATATAGAAGACGGTCCAACCAGGGGAACCACCGGATAATTCTTCCGCTGCGCAATAGCAACGACATCCGCTCCCGGATCGGCAACAGCCGGACAACCGGCCTCAGATATCACACCGACATGCTCCCCTTTCGTCAACGGAACCAGATAACCGGCCACATCTTCCGGCGAAGTGTGCTTGTTCAGTTCATAAAAAGTCAGATCATCTATCACGATAGACGGTTCCGTCTTTTTCAGGAAACGGCGTGCAGTACGTATATTTTCAACGATGAAATGTTTGATCTGTAGAATGATTTCACGATTATATTCCGGGAGAACACGCCGATGATCGGTGTCTCCCAATGTAACCGGTATAAGGAAAAGCGATGCTTGCATACTGTTAGTTTTCCGCAAAGTTAGTACTTTTGTGCCAAACAAACAGAATAAGATGGCACTTCCTATCGAATTTATCACACGTACCCGTGCCTTGCTGGGCGAAGAATATGACAAGCTGGAAGCCGCATTGCAAGCGGACGTTCCCGTCAGTATCCGTATCAACCGGAATAAAGGGACGAAGGCTCCCTCAACACCTCAGGTCTGCTGGAGCGAAACAGGTTATTATCTGCCCGAACGCCTGTCGTTCACCTTCGACCCGCTGTTTCATGCCGGAGCCTATTATGTGCAGGAAGCCTCCTCCATGTTTCTGGAGCAAGCCATCCGGAACTTTGTCAGCGAACCGGTGAAATGCCTGGACCTTTGTGCCGCACCGGGTGGTAAGTCCACCCATCTGTTGAACCTTTTACCCGAAGGCAGTCTGTTGGTCAGCAACGAAGTGATCCGTACCCGCAGTAATATCCTGGCTGAAAATATCACCAAATGGGGAAATCCGAACAATATCGTCACGAACAACGATCCCGAAGATATCGGGCGCCTTACTCATCTGTTTGATGTTATTGTTACCGATGTCCCCTGTTCCGGCGAAGGAATGTTCCGCAAGGACACCGACAGTACCGGCGAATGGAGCGTGGCAAACGTCAACCTTTGTGCCGCCCGTCAACGCCGTATCATCCACGACATATGGAACGCACTGAAACCGGGCGGACTGCTCATTTACAGCACCTGTACTTACAATACGGAAGAGGATGAAGATAATATACATTATATAATAGAAGAACTGGGAGCCGAAGCCCTGTCCATTCCCATTAGGGATGAATGGCAGATCACCGGACCGCTACGCCATGCACACCCGGTCTACCGTTTCTTCCCCCATAAAACAAAAGGGGAAGGATTCTTCCTGGCCGCCCTGCGTAAAGCGTCCGGCGAAGTCGATGAAATAATCCGTCCTAAAAGTAAAAACAAGAAGGATAAAGGAAAAGCCGCTCCCGTCATCCCTCCTGTTGTAAACAAATGGATACAGGAGCCGGACAGCTTCCGGATGGAAATATTCAATGATACGATACAAGCCATACCGTCCATCCATTATGACACTTGGCAATTGCTATCCACCCAGTTACGAATCGTATCTGCCGGAATCCGCATCGGAGAGATAAAAGGCAAAGATATTTTACCGGCCCATTCACTGGCTTTAAGCACGGCACTGAACAAAGAGGCTTTTACCTGTGCCGAAGTAAGCTGGGACGATGCCATCAAATACCTGAAAAAAGAAGCATTGCTTCTCCCCGCCGAAATAGAAAAAGGGTACGTACTGGTCTGCTACCAGGGATTTCCTGTAGGTTTTGTCAAACATCTCGGAAAACGAGCCAACAACCTTTATCCGCAAGAATGGCGTATCCGTACGGGATATATGCCGGAACAGGTATTACTGCTAACAGACTACCTGCAGAAAAGGTAATGCCTTTGCCTCACTGGTGCTAGTGAGGGTACAGCTATCTCGATATCGTATCCAGGCGTGCCGTATAAAGTGCAGCTTCGATCTTACGTATATAATTCCGCTTGGTTGTTTCCGGGGCATAAACGAGACCTTCGGCAACAATCACACGCTGTGTCTTCGTATCCAGAAAAGCATGGCTGACAAACGGTCCGCCCATCTTATCGCCAACCATCTTCCACAGGCCACGTAAGACTCCGCAGTATTTATCATGCAACATTATAGGTTCGTAAGTCAGGTCGACACGCTTTTCCGTAGTCATATAAGAATCCGGAAAAGCACCCGGCAGGTTATCCTTTAAAACAGAATCCCGTTTTGCCACCAGATAGTCCTGTGTAAATGTATTTGCATCAGTATATGGAAAGGAATAGACGATCAGGTCGACACGTCCGGTTTTAGCATTGTTCGACACCCACAGGAAATCGGTCGTATCTTTATAATAAGTCATATCGTCCGGAGCATGCAATTTCATACCGAACTTCTCCTGCACTTTATCCATTGCCAATTGGCTGTAATGTTCTTTCAGTATCTTTATACGACGGTCCTTTTCGATTGCACAGAAATGCTTGACAATATCCGAATCATGTAATGTCAGGTAAGTGACCAGTTCGCGAGTCGACGGAGCACAGAGTTTTATCACCTCCTGCCCTTTTGCCCATTCATCTTTAAAACCATTCAATGAAACCATCGTATACTTCGTCGGATCAATATCGACAACCAGAATATTGCGGACGTATCTCAACAAGCCATTAAAAGTCTCAGTAGGAACAAATGTAACACGCATGGCGGGTTCAGGTTGGGGCAATCCGGCAATGGGAGATTTTAATTGATTTTTCACTAATTCCCCAACCTCGCTGTCTCCAACTTCCCGGGTCATGACAACCAGGATTTCATACGGCAAACCGGTAGCCCGTTTTTCTACGATCGAAGAGTTACAACTAACCAAAGTCAGTAATCCAACTAAATAAAAAGTAAATAGATGCTGTGTTCTCATAGCTTTATTGATTTATCTTTTCCAGAGTTTATTGTTTACTCCGACAAAAATAAAGGATAAGTCAACAAAAGAAAAGAAATGGTGCCGGACAAACGAACACAGGCTTAACAGACTGTATATAAGAAACATATATCCTAAAACTATTTGATTTTATGTATTTATCTGGACATGATGCTTTAGAAACGACTCAAATATTTTCCGCCAATAAAAGAAACAGTCGAGCTTCTGCTTTTTTCCGACCATCGGAATAACGTTCTTCCGATAGTCGGAAGAGTACTATTCTGATGGGTGGAAGAGCAGTGTTCCGATGACCGGAAGAGTACTATTCCAATCATCGGAAAAGGAATCAGGTACTTTTTCTCTAATACATCCGGATAAACTGATCCAGATCGGTCTTCTCATCCAGTTGCAGACGTTTTTTCAGGCGGCTCTTCGACTTGGTGAGGGCATCGGTCGTGTTATTGAAAACAGCCATCTGATCTTTGCGGGGAAAGTTCCATTTTATCAGGCAACAGATTTCCTCTTCATGACGGGTTATACCAGATTTCTGCTTCAACTCCGTCAGGAAGTTATTGAAAAGAAGGTCGGTCGTACGAAGCAATTCCATCCATTCCTGCCGGCTGAGATTAGTGCGTACCGGATCTTGTTTGAGTTGCAGCAACAGGGAAAAGGCATCGACCGGCAATTCTATCGTCTCTGACGAAGCAGAGGAAAGCCGTTCAATGACCTGTTCATGCTCACGCACCTTCCGTTTGTAATATTCCAAGTCACTGACACGTTCCTTGTAAAGCTCCGATTCTTCCGTCAGGTTCTGTAAATCCTGTTCCAGCCGGTTGATCTGCTCGATATAATCGTATTTCTCCTTTTGGTAATGATAAATGGCAACTTTGTTCTTCCTGATCTTTTCCTTTACGAGCCGGTGACGTTCCCGGTTGCGTGCCATACGGATACCTATAATATACCCCAGCACCGCTCCCGCTATCAGAGCCACCCAACAGAAACAGAACAGAAAAAAAGTCAGGGAAGAAGGATTGTCCATACGATCTTATTTACGATTTGTTTTTCAAATATTCATAAATAGCCAGTTGGGAACGGACTTTCACCGGTTCCTCATTATGCTTGAAGTTGTTATGCAGCTGCTCGTCGATCAGGCAGGCTTTTACATTGTCGCGCATTTGTATCTTCAAAATGTCGATCACTTCCTGCTTTATTTCGGGAACCAGTATCGGGAAAGCCGTTTCTATCCGGCGGTTCAGATTACGACGCATCCAGTCGGCCGATGTCAGATAAACATCTTCCTTGCCGTCATTATAGAAATACCAGATACGGGAATGTTCCAGGAACATATCGACAATCCGGGTGATCCGGATATTGGCACTATAAGGCTGTCCGGGAACCAGACAACAGATGCCCCTTACGATCAGGTCGATCTCCACCCCATTCTCGCTGGCATGATACAGTTCGTTTATCATATTCTGGTCATGCAGTCCGTTCATCTTTAACACGATCCGCCCTTTACGTCCCAGCTTCACATGTTCGATCTCACGGTGGATCATACGGATCAGTTCGGGCACCATGTTGAAACGGGCAACCAGCAGATGCCGGAAAGTAGGCTCCGCCATTTTCCCTTCCAGCACGGCAAACACTTTATTTATATCCGTTATGATCTCGTCATTACAGGTAAGCAAGGCCATATCCGAGTAGACCCGGGCAGTCTTTTCATTAAAATTGCCGGTACTGAGATAAGCGAAATCACGCCGTTTATTTCCATCATCCGGATCTTTCCGGATGATAACCGCCACTTTCGCATGGACCTTCAATCCCGGAATACTGTAAATAATACGTATGCCCGCCTGCTCCATCCGTTCAGCCGTACTCATATTATTCTCTTCATCGAAGCGGGCTTTCAGTTCGACAAATACCGTTACCTTCTTCCCGTTCTGCGCCGCACTGACCAACGTATTGATGACCGCCGAATTTTCCGCCACCCGGTACTGGGTGATCTTTATCTCATCCACTTTCGGATCGAACGCAGCTTCCATCAGGAAACGTATCAGATAATCGAACGACTGATAGGGAAAATGCAGCAAAATATCTTTCTTCTTCACTGCCCGGAATACAGAACCTTTCTCATCCAGATAAGGGACACGCATAGGCGTCGGAATCTTCTGCTCCAACTCCTTCCCTTTGGGATTGGGCAATTTAGCCAGGTCCTGCAAATTCAGGTAACGCCCTCCTACGACCAGGTCATCGCGGGTAATGCCGAAAGCCTCACAAATAAATGAAAGGAAATCGTCCGGCATTGCCCGGTCGTACATAAAACGGCTCAGGGCACCGATCTTCCGTTTCTTCACTTTCTTCCGGATGCTTTCAACGATATTCCCTTTCTCATTTTCCAGATAAATATCGGCATCACGGGATATCTTGATACTGTAACAACTGTCAATTATATATCCGGGGAAGATATTCGCCAGGTTCGCACGAATAATATCATCGATAAACATGATGTAGAACTTCCCTTCATGTTGCGGCAACTCTATAAAGCGAGGTACCTTGGCATAGGGTATCTTCATCAGTGCATAATGATATTCAGGCGCCTGATCTCCTTCCAGTTTCCGCTTGCTTTTCTTTACCATGCGGATCACCAGATACAGACGGCGGTCACGGATAAAGGTACGGATATCCCCAGCCTGTATCATGACAGGCGACAGGAACGGAAACACCTCCTCATTAAAGAAGTTATGAACGAACTCTTCATGGAATGGCTCAGGTTCGCTTCCCTGATAGAGATAGATATTCTGCCGGTTCAACTCCGGTAATATCTTTTCAGAGAAGATCCGGTAATATTCACGTTGCTGGCGGTTTACTTCATTGGTTATCTCGGTCAACACTTCTTCGGCCTCATCACCGCTTTCTTCGGTAAAATTCTTTTTCATGATCACCCCGCGATGCTCGGCCACACGTATTTCGTAAAATTCTTCCAGGTTGGAAGAATAGATAGACAAGAATTTAATCCGCTCATAGACAGGCAACGTATCGTCTTCCGCCTCGAGTAAAACCCGGTAGTTGAAAGACAGCCAACTAACGTCGCGCTTAAAGTATTTATATGAATTCTCCATCGTATTCTATTCTTAGATGCGTAAATATAGATACTTTATTAGAATAAAAGAAATAGATACTTACACAAAAATCGGACAACCCATGGAAGTGTTGCCCGATTTTACCTTTTATCTCACAAATCTACCGTTTCCGGTGAATATAGTCCCTACTTTTCCAAATCAAAATCCACTAAAATAGGACGGTGATCCGATGGATGCCAAAAGTTTAAAAGATTAGCCGGGTCGCGCACCGGTTTCGTATAAGTATCTGTCACGACATCGGCAGCCACAATTCTTTCATATAACGGAGATGTACAATATACGAAATCTATACGCGCCTCCTTTCCGGTCGTTGTCTTAAACTCGCCGGGGTATTTTTTAGCGATCACATCTATATAAGGCGTATTCTCCCTGATATAATCATGCACCAAAAAACGCGTATCTTCTTCCGGGTAGTTGTAAACTGCATTATCAATTCTTGACCGCGCATTAAAATCTCCCATCATCATCCAATACTGGCCCGCTGCTTCGGGCACCGAGTCGATCGTATGTTTACAGATATATTCTATTTCCATGCGCCGGTACTTATCCCCTCCGGATTCCGCTTTGCTGGCCTCCTTATCTTCGGCCCGGAAAGCAAAAGCCTGGGGCCAGGTATGAAGCGTTACTACATTTATCGTCTGTTGGTTGACTTCGATCTGAGCCCAACCGGCACCGTGAGTAACGACACTATCCGGTTCCGAGCCAACAATACGCAAGACATTCTTTATCGGATACTTAGAAGTTATCACCTGAGGATAATTGTCCCGATGACCTCCTATATAACAATATGTATGTCCGTACCGCATTGCCAGTTTCTCCCAGTTATCAGTCAGATAACGGTCCGCAGCCTCCATAGGATCGGCCGTCCCGGTCTTATAGATGGATTGGGCCTCACACCAGACACAGATATCCGGATTTTGTTCTTTAACCCATTCAACAAAACTGTCATAATTATCTCCCTGTCCGGACCACATTCCATTTTGTATATTCCAGTAGAGAAGACGTAAATACCCCTTCTCCGAACGTCCGCCGCATGATGTAACAAGACAGGCTATTGTCCACACAAACGCAAGCATAAAAAATATACGTACCCTGTTAACAAGCTGTTTTTTCATTCCTATTTCCTTTTTTTTAGTTTAACATATTAATCATTCCGCAGAAGTATAACCCGGATTCTGATCGGTAGACTGGTTCATCGCTTTATTATAGTTGAATTCGGAATCCGGAATCTTCCATAAATAATGTCTTTCCTGTATGTCTGTCCACGCCCCGTCTTCTACATTATAATATTTCCCGACCAGTTCCTGAGCTTTGCCCAAACGAACAATGAAGTCCCAGTGCTTCCCTTCATTGAAGTGCTCGTAAGTTTCTTCCTTAATCAACAAATCAATAAACTCATCCATCGTCTTATAATCCGACAACTTATAATCCAACTCCATATCCGGCACTTTTGGATCACGCCCATAAGCACGACGGCGAAGCTGATTCAGCATTTCCATAGATTCCTCCGTCGGCCCTCCTGCAACACGTGCTGTCGCTTCCGCAAAAATAAGCATTGCATCCGGATAACGGATCAACGGAATAGATACATTTGCACCTCCCCCTTGTGAATTCGGATCCCAATACTTTGTCAAAAGACAGGTGTACTCTCCGTAAGCATCGGCTCCAAAGATATAAAAACCGACATTCAGCCCATAACGGAGATCATTCTTATCCCAGGTAGATATCACATGATTCCTCAAATCCGTATAATGCGTAAAATAGCCGTTCCCATTCAACATCAACTTGCCCGGTTCTATCTCATATTTCGGATGCGATGTATAAGACAGGTAATCCCAGGTTTTGCCGTCCGTCCGCGATGTCTTGATGTAGAATACTTCTTCAGACGAAGTTGTCAGGTCATAACCGAACACTTTGTCAAAATCCCTCGAAGCACCCACCTGCACCAATGAATACACTCCGCTATTGACAACTTCTCCCGCCAATGTTTTAGCCTCTTCATAGTTTTCCGTATGCATATAAACATCAGCCAGGCACGTCCGAACCACATTCTTATTCGGTGTTGCCAAATATCTGAATTTAGCCGGACAATTTGCCAAAGCATATTTCAGATCTTCAATAATAAATGCATAAACGTCCTCTTTTGAGCTTTTGGGTACATCCCACATCGTTATATTATCCTCGGTCTTCAGCGGAACTCCGCCCCAATATTTGACCAGATTAAAATAGTTGAATCCTCTCAAGAATCTCAGTTCACCTAAATAAGCCGCAATTTCCGCCTCAGTCATTTCCGTCGCTGCCGGCAGCTTCTCGATAGCGGTATTACAATACATGATCGCTTTATACAAATTAGTCCAGTTAGATTCACTTCGTGTGATATGGGTAGAATTTACAAAACCGTTATAAGCCTTGTAAGTCTGGTAAACCCCTTTCGGATAGCAGTATTCCGTATTGATTTCCAACGTAGCGAAAAAATTAGAATTATAAGCCGAACGCATCACATCCAGCGGAGCCAATACCGCAGCATTCGCTTCTTCCTGTGTATTATAAAATGTTTCACTCGAAATCGAATATGTATATTTCGTCTCGTCCAGGCAATTGTCACAGGCTTGAAAGATAGAGAGGCAGGCCACTATTGATACTAAAAACTTACTTTTCATTGCTTCTGATTTTTAAAATTTGACACTCAAACCCATTGAGATAGTTTTACTGTTCGGATAAGTCAAATGGTCGATACCAGCATTGACATCACTCGCTTTTGAACTCACCTCCGGATCCACCCCGTTATACTTGGTAAAGGTTAACCAGTTCTGTGCACTTACAAACACCCGGATACCGCTGAGCCAATTCCGGGTACTCCATTTTTCACAAGGGAAATTATAGGCCAGACTCACATTTTTCAAACGTAAATAAGAGCCATTCTCGATGAAACGGTCCGAGTACTTTAAAGAACCGACCGCTTCGACTTTTGGATAATGGACATGAGAATTATCTTGCCCCTCTCTCCAACTTTCATAGTACACTTTACGCTCGATATTCATACCTTGTCCATAAGAATAGTTTCTCATTTCGCTCAGGTTAAAGACATCATTCCCCTGGCTGCCTTGCAGGAAGAAATTGAAATCCCAGTTTTTATAACGGAAACCGCAATTCAGACCATAGGTAAAATCCGGGAAAGGAGATCCCGCGATATACCGGTCTATCCGTATATTGACCGTCACCGTTCATATCTACATAAGAAAGAGACCCTTTTTCATCTAATCCGGCATCTTTATATACATAAAACGCTCCCAAAGGTTCCCCTTCCCGGATAATGGTTATAGAACCGGAACCATAGTTGCTGTAAGTCGTTCCCAGAATATCGTCTCCGTCAGCCAGTTCTTCGACTCTATTCTTATTGTGTGCAATATTAAACTGAAGTGTAAAACCGAAATCCTTCTTTTGTACGACATCCGCTTCCACCAGAAGTTCGACTCCCCGGTTACTCATACTGCCGATATTCCGGACTGTCGATGAATATCCGGACGAAGACGGTAAAGAAACCGTATTCAACAGGTCGGTCGTCTTTTTATAATAATAATCGGCTGTAAAACGCAGACGCTGATTGAACAAACCCAAATCGGCACCAATATCCCACTGAGACGTTGTCTCCCATTTCAGATCTTCCGGGAAAGTGCTGCTTGGTGCATAGTAAGGAACATTATCACTACCAGTCGCCGTTTTCCCGGTGTTCAATAAATTTTGTGTCATATACGGGTCGATAGCACTCGAACCGGTCCTGCCATATCCCAGACGCAACTTCAAATTGGTAACTTTATCAAATTGCTTCATGAATGGTTCCTCAGAAATCCTCCATGCCAAAGCTCCCGAAGGGAAATATCCCCAGCGCGATCCTTCCGAATAGCGGCTCGAACCGTCTGCACGAAAGCTGGCTGTCACCAAATATTTTCCATTAAAAGAATAGTTGATACGCCCAAGATAAGACATCAGCGCCCATTTGGAATAAGAAGTAGAAGGAGTATTGACTGTTCCTGCCGAAGACAAATTATTTGTTTGCTGAACATCACTCAAAAAGGTATTACCGGATGCCGCTATTGATTTATACACATTCTGCTGATAAGTAAAACCGCCCATCAGATTGAATGAATGAATTTTATCAACAGTAAAGTCATAATTCACAATATCTTCATTTATTACATTGGTGGAACGCTTATGATTCACAGAGGCGGAATTATTCTGATAAATATACTTTTTAGTCGTATAAGCATCATACCGGGAATCAGAGCCTTCCAGACCGAAAGTCGCCTTGACGGAAAGTCCCTTGACCGGTTGAAAGTTGATGGCCGCATTGATATTCGTCAGATTCGTGACCGTCTTATAAGTAGACTCATAAGCCATACAGATCGGATTTTTAATTTCATGCGACGACCAGGAATACCAGGAACGCAAATCCTTATAATCACCGTTTTCATCGTACGGATAAAAGACCGGTGCGGCAGAATAGGTGGCCCCGATCATGGACGATCCTCCGTTACCTCCTCCGTCAGACTGGTTCATTTGATTTATCAACGAATATCCCATGTTCAACGAAGCACTGACCATCTTGCTCATTTTCAAATCCAGGCTTGAACGCAGGTTGTATTTATCATACGAACTATTATGAATCAAACCATCTTTCATCATAGCCGAACCGCTTATGAAATAACTCACGTTGTCCGTACCTCCCGAAACATTAATATTATGATTCGAAATTGGGGCGTTCTGGAATACTTCACTCTGCCAGTCCACGCCTTTTCCCATTGCTGCAATATCCGCTTCCGAGAAAGGAGCTTCGCTCAAAATATCTGCATTAACCAGATATTCATTATAAAACCGTCCCCACTCCCGGGCATTCATTAAATCCAGCTTCTTTATCTGTTTCTGAAAGCCGTATTCAAAATCATAGGAAACGGTTGTTTTTCCGGTTTTTCCCTTCTTGGTTGTAATCATAACAACGCCATTCGCACCACGTGAACCATAGATCGCTGTCGCCGACGCATCCTTTAGAATTTCCATGGATTCGATGTCATAAGTATTAACAGAGGAAGTGCTCGCCGGTATTCCGTCAATGATATAAAGCGGAGCATTGTCCCCCTTGATAGAATTGACTCCCCGAATACGGATCGAGTAATCGCCCGATGGATCTCCGGTATTCTGCGAAAGAACAACCCCCGGAACCCTCCCCTGCAAAGCCTGGATAGGATTAGAAACAGCAAAGGCTGTGATTTCGTCGGCTTTTATCGCTGACACGGAACCTGTCAAATCCTTCTTCTTCATCGTACCATAGCCGATAACCACGATTTCATCCAACGATTCTACATTTTCCTTCATTACGATATTCAAACTCTTCTGTCCTTTTACCGGAATTTCCAACGAATTGTATCCTATATAGGAAACCATCAGGACATCATTTCCCGATACACTCATTGAAAAATTCCCATCCACATCAGTCACGACACCTGTCGCAGAACCTTTTAACACAACATTGGCACCGATAATCGGTTCTCCTTTCCCATCCACGATATTACCCGTTACAGTATACGTACTTTGTTGGTTAACAATAGGAAAAACATTGGTCTCCGCCCATGTAGATGCAGGAAAGAACTGCAATGCTACGGCAAGACATAAAACACCCACTAAATGGAATACATTTTTCTCTCGTTTCATTTTATTAAATAATAATAAATTTGATTTATTGCGGGACAAAATAAACAAGAAGACGTTTCAGCATGAAGACAAGCGAATGACATTCACCACACATTCTTGCTACAAAACAATGTCCGCATTTCATAATAATTCATTTGGCAACATTCACGTTGCTACATCAGAATCCTATAAGAAAGGAATAGTACTAAACAAGGTTTCATATCCGGCTGTTCGCCGGGAGTCCAAAATTGAGAGAAAGTAGACCAATAAAAAAACGTGGACCCATTGTCTTTTCGTATTACGGTCCTGAAAGGTCTACCACAACCCGCTCTCCTCATAATACAACAATGAAGTCCACGCCTAAACGTGAACGTCCAGTGTACTTGGAAGAGAGCATTTAAAAGTGGTAGTTTTTCAGCACCTTCGAAATAAACTTTACGTTTTTATATCTTAATATGTCTTTTTAGACTGTTTATACCATAGGCATAGTTTTAAATTTATATGAATACATTTATGCAAACACCCCAAATGTAAGAACAATATTTTACATTCCATCACAATCTTCAAAATAAATAGCCATAAGTAAACAAAATCATCACAAGCCGCTAATATACTCTTTCAAATTCTCATATATTATGATACTGTATTCTTATATATTATACGACTTCGATATCATAATATATGAGAATACAGTATCATAATATATAAAACTATAATCCCGGAAGCCGTAAAAGACTGGGACTATCGCACCAGAAAGAAACCTTTGTAAAGAAAATACGAACTAAACTAACTCCGTCAACCGGTTCATTGTAATATTTTCTTACTTTTACATGTTGAAAAGAAATAGTTATGCTTAAAATAGGACTTCTCTCAGATACCCATGCTTGGTGGGATGATAAATATGCGGAATATTTCGCAGAATGCGATGAAATATGGCACGCAGGTGATATTGGTTCGGACGGGTTGGCAGCAAAGCTAGCTGCTTTGAAACCTTTCCGGGCGGTATATGGAAACATAGACGGGCAATCGCTCCGGTTAGAATATCCCGAAGTGGCTCATTTTAAAGCGGAAGAAGTAAATGTGATGATGACGCATATAGGCGGCTATCCGGGCCGTTACAACCCGGCTATCCGCAAAGAATTGTACGATACCCGCCCGAACTTGTTCATAGCGGGTCATTCGCACATTCTGAAAGTCGCCTTCGACCAATCCCTGAATTGTTTATATATCAATCCGGGCGCAGCCGGCAAAAGCGGCTTCCATCAGGTCCGTACCCTTATCCGTTTTGTGATTGACGGCAAAAATATTAAAGACCTTGAAGTAATCGAACTGGGTATCCGATAAATACCCAGCCTACTTACCACAGCAGAAACTCTCTGCCAGTAAAATTGTGTTCTGAAGATAAGAGAATTCCTGTTCGAAATATTCACTGAATACACCGGTATGCAGGTTCTCTTCAATTTGTTTGGCTGTCCATAACTTGCCGCCAGCTCGCTTACACTGGTTAAACTGCTCCTCTGTACGGAGACAGATCACGTAAAGCGATACCAGATGTTTCACCTTCTCGTTCTCGAACGTATAACGTATCAGAAAACGGGGATTTACATCCTGCTGTTCGGCGAGTTCGCCAACCGATTCACGCACCGTACTTTCAATACTGTGCCTGAACAATACATAACTATGGAAAGGGTAATCAATCGTATCCGGAGATACGAACGCATCTTTACTCCTTTTCATCAGATAAAGCATTCCGTCATGAATGACGGCAATCCGGACGATCGGATGGTAGTACTTCTTAGGCAACGTGCGGCTGACCGAACGTGCAATACAACCAATAACCTTTCCTCCCTCATTCAACACCGGTAACCACATTTCTTTCTGTAAACTACCTTGCATCAACGATAAACGTACCTGCTCATAAAGAATGACCAGAACACCAATCAATACCCCCAGTTCCCTGTAAAGGAAACGTTCCGCATGTACATTCTGCATCGTATCCGGAAGGATACTGTAAACCAGGATGACAAACAGATGTAATGTATACAAATTCTGAACCAGCTGGGCAATGAAATAGAATTCATTCAGCGTCGTACGCATTAAAGTCCGTTTATAAGTCGGGTGCTTTGAAGTCCTTATCTTCTTTAATACTGAGCGCCGGCTAAAACCGATAAACGCCAGTACTACGACCAACAGCACCTCCGTAATCAACGGAGAATAAATAAACAATACGGGCTCCAGTTTCAAGCAGAGAAAGACGGAATACAATACTAAAGTAATTGCAGAAGGCAACAATAAAAATTGATATACCTTATCCTTACTCAACACCTGATACAGAAAAATACATACAAAACAGAAGGTAACGCCGATAATGAAAGACAACAGATAAGAAAAATAATTATCCAAAAACATAAAAAGCAACAATGGCAACAGACCAACGGCTTGATTGTCTAATCCCTTCTTAACTTTGTTCATACCCTTTCCCCCTTTCTTCGCACTTTAAATATATAACAACCCACTTTGTTAAAAGTTTTGGTAATTAAACATGCTTTTCAGCGTGATAAGAGGAACGGACCAGCGGAGCGCTCTCTACCATACGAAAACCTTTTTCCAAAGCGATTGATTTATAGACATTAAACTGATCAGGGGTCACATACTCAGTTACTTGAATATTTTTTCTGGATGGTTGTAAATATTGACCAATTGTTAATACGGAAACACCTGCATCGAGCACATCGTCCATCAGACAGCATACTTCTTCGGGGGTTTCGCCCAAACCGACCATAATACCGGTCTTTGCCGTCGCACCTTGTCCGGCTATGCGTGACAGGACAGCCAGGCTGACATCGTATTTGGCTGCACTGCGAACCTGCGGGCTGATACGCCGCACGGTTTCCATATTATGCGATATAATCTCGGGAGCAGCTTCCACTACCTGATCCACCAGTTCAAGGCGTCCCTGAAAGTCAGGAATCAGGACTTCTACGGTGGTGGCCGGATTTACCTCTTTGATGGTCCGGATTGTATCCACCCAATGTTGGGCTCCCAAGTCAGGAAGATCATCGCGATCAACCGACGTTATCACTGCGTGTTTTAAGTTCATCAGGCGAATACTTTCCGCCACATTCGCCGGTTCTTTCGGGTCCAGCGGCAGCGGTTTGCCTGTTAGCGTGTTACAAAATCGACAGGAACGGGTACAGATATCGCCTGCAATCATAAACGTAGCAGTTCCCCGGCTCCAGCATTCTCCCATGTTCGGGCATTTTCCACTTGTACAAATGGTGTGCAGACAATGAGACTCAACAATGCTTTTCGTCTTTGTAAACTGTTCGTTCCCACCAAGCCGGATCTTCAACCAATCCGGCTTTCTCACATGTTCTGACATTATAAGTTATCCAATAAAAAGTTAGACATCCTGGTATACAGATGATAACGGGTATTTCCTCCGTAAATACTGTGATTACGGTCTTTATAAACCTGCATATCGAACTGTTTACCGGCTTGTACCAATGCTTCTGCATAATCCATCGTCTGCTGGAAGTGTACATTATCGTCAGCAGTTCCGTGTACCAGCAACAGCTTACCCTGTAAGTCTTTTGCCAGCCGGATGGGCGATGTTGCAGCATAGCCCGAGAAGTTTTCTTTTGGCGTACGCATAAAACGTTCGGTATATACCGAGTCATAATATTTCCAGTCTGTCGGAGGAGCGACAGCGATACCGGCCTTAAATGTACCGTTACCTACGCTCATCGACATCAATGTGTTGTATCCGCCAAAACTCCAGCCCCAGATGGCGATGCGTTTTGCATCCACATACGGCAGTTTGCCTAAAGCCTGTGCAGCTTCCACCTGGTCTCTGGATTCCAAATCACCCATCCGCAAGTATGTACATTTGCGGAAGGCTTCACCACGTGCACCGGTTCCCCGGCCATCCACGCTGACTACGATGATTCCGTTCGCAGCCAGGTAATGTTCCCAGTCAAAACCATATTTGTCCAGTACTTGTTGCGAATTAGGACCACTATATTGTACCATCAACACCGGATATTTCTTCGATTCATCGAAATCGACCGGCTTAACGATCCAGGCATTCAACTCAATATCAGATGCTGTATGCACCTTGAAGAATTCTTTTTTAGAGAAAGATGTATTTGCCAATTTTTCTCTTAAAGCAGCATTATCCTGCAACACACGCAGTACTTTTTTCGACTTCGTTTCGTTGACGGTAATCACTGCGGGAGTGTTTGCATTCGAATAATTATTGACAAAATAAGCATAATTCGCGCTGAAGTCGGCACTGTTCGTCCCCTCTCCTTCCGACAGTTTTGTCTTTACGCCTTTCTGGTCAATCTTATAAACAGAACGACGCAACGGGCTCTCTTCGGCCGATTCATAATATACAACCTTAGTTGCATCGTCGTAACCAATCAGACGGGTTACGTCCCAGTTGCCTTTCGTTACCTGGCGTTGCATAACACCCGTCGGAGAATACAAATAAATATGGGAATAGCCATCCTGTTCGCTGACATACGTAAATCCGCTCGGATTGAAATGAATGGAAGTCAGCCATTCGGAATCCACATAGCATTTGTTCTCATCGCGAAGAATCAGACGGGATACCCCGCTCTTCGGATTCACATAATACATATTGAAAACATTCTGCTGACGGTTCAACGTCATGACAGCCAACTGGTCGGAATTGGTAGTAAAGGTAATTCTCGGAATATAATAATCACCATCCACCGGCACTTTCAGTTCTTTGATATCTTTTGTCGCTACGCTATAAGAATGAACCGTTACTTTCGAATTATTCTCGCCTGCTTTCGGATACTTGAAATTATAATATCCCGGATACAGTCCGTTACCCCACATCTGCATGGAATATTCCGGCACTTCGCTTTCGTCGAAACGCACATAAGTCAGATATTCACTGTCGGGCGACCAGGCCATCAGGTTAGTCACAGCGAATTCTTCTTCATATACCCAATCGGTAATGCCGTTCAGTATTTTGTTCAGTTCACCGTCTTTGGTAACCTGTACTTCCGTATCATAGTCAAACTTACGAATCCATATATTATTATCCACGACATAAGCACACATGCGTCCGTCCGGCGAATAAGTCGGAATCATCTGCTTGTTCTTCGAATCGGAAACAGGCTTTACATAGTTACGGCGCACGTCATAATCGTACACCATCGCCTTGAAAGAACGACGGTAAATCGGTTCGGTTTCCCGCCAAACAAGGATATGATGGCCGGTACTGCTGATATCGTATCCGTCAAAATCATCGAATGTGGATTCACGGGCAGTCCGGGCATTGAACAACGTGTCCACCGGATTACCTGTACGATAGGAGTATTTGATAATCATACTCCGATCTTTATTCATTGCTGTATAATGTTCTCCATCCGGCAGCGACCGCATTTCACCAATAGCAGTTACCTGACGGAACTTTCCATCTGTAATTTCTTTTAAATCGACACGTTTGCTCCCGTTTTGAGCAGATACGCTTCCAATTATCGCCAATGAAAGCAAGAAACCAACACCCAATCGTCTCATGAATACTTTTATTTTATTTTGAATAGGCTGCAAAGTTAGTATTTTATCACGGTAAACCGTTCACCATTAAAGGTAAATTATGTACCGGAGCCTGGTTATCCGGGCATTTTATCATTAAATTAACCACCGGACATTGGTCATTAACCATTATAAATTACCTTTGCCCCATGGAAAACGTAAAACCTTATAATGATTTCGGAGATTTCCTGCGGAAAATATTCCCCTGTAAGGTACAGAAAATCTCTATAAATGCAGGCTTCACCTGTCCGAACCGCGATGGTTCGAAAGGATGGGGCGGCTGTACTTATTGTAATAATCAAACATTCAGTCCGGAGTATTGCCACACGGAAAAGAGTGTGACCGAACAGTTGGAAGAGGGAATCCGCTTCTTCTCCCGCAAATATCCGGAGATGAAATACCTCGCCTACTTCCAGGCTTACACCAATACATACGATGAACTCAGTTCGCTGAAAGCCAAATATGAAGAAGCGTTATCTTATCCCGGTGTAGTCGGGTTAATCGTCGGAACACGCCCGGACTGCATGCCGGATGCTTTGCTGGATTATTTCACGGCCCTTTCCCGGGAAAAGTTCGTCATGATAGAATACGGACTGGAAAGCACACTCGATAAAACGTTGCTCCGCATCAACCGCGGACATACCTATGAAGAGTCGGAAAACGCTATCCGCCGGACAGCTGAACGGGGCATTTACACCGGTGCCCACTTGATTCTGGGTTTACCGGGAGAAAGCAGGGAAGAGATATTACACCATGCCGACCGGTTATCCGGATTGCCCGTAACCACTTTGAAACTGCATCAACTGCAACTGATTCGCAACACCCGCATGGCCAAAGAATATGCCGAACATCCTGAAGAGTTCCATCTTTATACGGCCGACGAATATATCGACCTGGTGATCGACTTCATAGAAAAATTAAACCCCTCTATTGTGGTAGAGAGGTTTGTATCGCAATCCCCGAAAGAGCTGTTGATCGCTCCCGACTGGGGACTTAAGAACTTCGAATTTACTGCGAAAGTAAATAAGCGTATTGCCGAAAGAAATGCACGGCAAGGACGATTATTTATTCCTTTTTCTTAGGAGCCAGTTCCCCATAGAATGTGATGTTCTGTTTGTTGACAGGCGTCACATTGATTGTCGCGGAGCCATTTGAGAACACCTGCACACTGAATGCAAAGGTATCGTCATCGCTTCGGGTACGAAACTGTATTTGAGCGGTTCCTTTCTTATTAAAAGAACATTGATAATCGGTAATTGATTCTTCGAAACGTAACCCGTCACCGCCACCATAAGGAGCCGAATAAGCCCTTCCGAAATAAGGAAGATAGGAAATAACCGAGTCACCGCGCATTTCCAAAGAGTAGGGAGACGTCAGATTGAGTGAACGTCCTCCCATGGGTATCGCACGATTTACATCTATTGTAAACCGTTTACTATCTATTAATTCTTTAACGTCATTTGCCTTCTGCTCCCGCTTTTCCTTTTTACTTTGAGCATAAAGGGATTGCCCTGCTAATAAAAGGACAATCCCTAATAACCAGAATAACCTAACATTCTTCATAACCTTAAATAAATAACACACATTTTGCTTCTATATATAAGACAATCAGAACAGACCAAAGGTTTACCTTCCGTTCGTTAAATTAACACAACAAACGGTTAACAAAACATTACTGTTATATTCTATCATCAATTAAAAACCAAAGCACTTGCGTATGTCCGTCAACTTTACGTAATTTGTCTACTCATTTTTCTGAATCAGATTAAACAAATTTATGGAGAAAAAACATCAGTATCAAGGCTTAACCAAACAAGAAGTAGAAGAAAGCAGGCGCCTTCACGGCGAAAATATCCTCACTCCACCAGAGAAAGCCTCTCTCTGGAGTCAATTCCTCGAAAAGTTTAATGATCCGATCATTAAGATCCTGCTGGTAGCATGGCTGTTATCAATGATTATTGCCGGCGTACATTGCTGGGGACCGGAAGCGAAAGGGTTTACCGCTTTCCTGGAGCCGATCGGTATATTCTTTGCCATCATGCTGGCATCCTGTGTCGGCTTTTTCTTCGAACTGAAGGCCAACAAAGCATTCGATGTGCTGAATACCGTCAATGACGATACACTGGTCAAAGTGATCCGCGAAGGAAATATCTGCCAGGTAACCAAAAAAGAAGTCGTTGTCGGCGACATCGTCGTACTGGAAACCGGAGAGGAGATTCCTGCCGACGGTCATTTGCTGGAAGCTATATCTTTGCAAATCAACGAATCGACACTGACCGGGGAACCAATTATCAGTAAAACAACCAACGAAGCCGAATTCGATCCTGAAGCGACCTATCCGTCCAATATGGTCATGCGGGGAACAACTGTTGTCGACGGGCATGGAGTCATGAAAGTCGAACTGGTGGGAGACGCTACCGGATATGGTAAAGTATATGAAGGTTCGCAGATTGAAAGCGACATAGAGACTCCGCTCCAGATACAGCTGAAAGGACTTGCCGCCGTAATCAGTAAAGGAGGGTATACGGTTGCCGGGCTTACTTTTATTGCCTTGCTGATCAAATTATTACTCGGTTCATCGGGTATGCCGGTCATGGATCTGATCTCCCATATACTGAATATCTTCATGATAGCAGTAACCCTGATCGTAGTTTCCGTTCCTGAAGGTTTGCCGATGAGCGTAACCCTCAGCCTTGCCCTGAGTATGAACCGCATGCTCAAGACAAACAACCTGGTCCGCAAAATGCATGCCTGCGAAACGATGGGGGCGACTACGGTTATCTGTACCGACAAAACCGGTACGCTGACACAAAACCAAATGCAGGTTTACCAGACCAATTTCTATAATCTCAAAGACCAGAAACTGGGAGACGATGAACTAAGCAACCTTATTAAGGAAGGTATTTCCGCTAACTCGACCGCCTTCCTCGACTTCTCGGAAGAGAAAGTAAAGACATTAGGCAACCCTACCGAAGCAGCTTTATTGCTTTGGCTGAACAGCCAGCAACAAAACTACCTGACATTAAGGGAGGAAGCACCGGTCATGGACCAGCTGACCTTCTCGACCGAACGGAAATATATGGCGACAGTCGTTAAGTCGCCGTTATTGGGTAAAAAAGTGCTGTACGTAAAAGGGGCACCGGAAATTGTACTGGCAAACAGCCAACGTGTAGCCATTGACAACACTTATAAACCGGTAGATGCCTGCAAGGCCGATATTGAAAAACAACTGCTGGATTACCAGAATCAGGCAATGCGTACACTCGGTTTTGCTTATCAGATTATTGAAGACGGACAGGACGAATCGTTCTTTGTCAATGGCCGCCTGCATAATACCGACCTGACCTATCTGGGAATCGTTGCGATCTCCGACCCTGTCCGTGCAGATGTTCCGGCCGCCGTACAAAGCTGTCTGAATGCTGGTATTGATGTAAAGATCGTAACCGGTGATACTCCGGGAACGGCCCGTGAGATTGGCCGTCAGATCGGAACCTGGAAACCGGAAGATACCGACCGCAACATCATCACAGGTCCGGGCTTTGAAGCACTGACCGACGAAGAAGTACTCGACCGGGTACTGGATCTGAAAATCATGTGCCGCGCCCGTCCTACCGACAAACAACGCCTGGTGCAGTTATTACAGAAGAAAGGTGCCGTAGTTGCCGTAACCGGCGACGGAACCAACGATGCTCCGGCCCTGAAAGCCGCCCAGGTGGGTCTTTCCATGGGTGACGGAACCTCTGTTGCCAAAGAAGCCAGCGACATCACGATCCTGGATAACTCCTTCGGAAGTATCACACGTGCCGTAATGTGGGGACGTTCCTTGTATCGTAATATCCAGAAGTTTCTCTTATTCCAGTTAACCATCAACGTGGCAGCCTGTCTGATCGTGCTGCTGGGTTCGCTGTTCGGGACCGAATCACCGCTTACCATCACACAGATGTTATGGGTAAACCTGATCATGGATACATTTGCCGCCGGAGCATTGGCCTCCCTCCCCCCTAACGAACGGGTTATGAAGGATAAACCCCGCCGGAGCGGAAAAGATGGCGATTTTATCATCACCCGGCCGATGGCATACAATATCTTCGGAGTAGGTATTGCTTTCGTGCTGATCCTAATGGGAGTATTGTATTATTTCCATGCACAGACTGGACTGACGCCGCATGACTTGTCGTGGTTCTTCAGCTTCTTTGTAATGCTTCAGTTCTGGAATATGTTCAATGCCAAGGCATTTATGGAAGGCCGTTCAGCATTCGCTAACCTGAAAGAGAGTAAGAGCTTCCTGTTTGTAGCCCTGCTTATCCTTATCGGTCAGTATCTGATCGTTACGTTTGGCGGAGAGATGTTCAATGTGGTTCCTTTGTCTTTAAAAGACTGGGGTATCATTATCGGTTCCAGCTCGCTGGTTCTCTGGATAGGTGAAATTGCACGAGGCATCAGCCGGCTTACTAAGAAGTAAGCCGGAATAAACAAATTCTGAGAATAACTTGCTGAGCTTGATTATAATATTTACATTTGCTCAAATAGAAAACAAAAAGATATATGGAAATAGAAATAAAGCACGGAACAGAGACAGTAATTTGTCTTTCCGGACAGCTGGATACACTCAGTTCGCCCGATCTGGAAAAAGAGATTACCAATATACTTGAAGGTAATGCGCAAAACGTGGTGCTTGACGGTGGAAAACTCACATATATCAGCAGTGCCGGACTTCGCTTGCTTCTCATTCTGCAAAAAAAGATGGGCCAGAAAGGCGGAACATTTGTATTGAGGAATATCCAGGACAGCATTATGGAGATATTCAAAATAACAGGTTTCTCTTCTTTTCTTACCATTGAATAACAAGATTCAAACTCCGGTAGAATGACCAGCACACTACACATTAAGAATAATCCGGAACAACTTGCGCTCCTGTATGATTTTCTGGAAATACAGGCCAAGAGTTGCGGAATTGACACAGCACTGCTGATGCAGATAAAGCTGGCGATGGATGAGGCTGTAACAAATGTTATTCAATATGCATATCCCGGTATGGAAGGAGATATAGGCATTGATATAGGGTGCGACGACGGACTATTGAAAATAGTCATAACCGACAACGGCATCCCATTTAATCCTTTGGAAACGCGGGAACCGGATATTACACTTCCATTGGAAGAACGCCCGATCGGCGGACTAGGCATCTTTCTGGTAAAACAACTGATGACAGATGTCAGATACGACCGTTCCGAAGGAAAGAATAGATTAACAATGACCAAAGAAATTCAGTAATATGGCCGACTTCGATATAAAAGAGATAGCTTCCCTCAAAAGACAGCTGCGCATCATAGAAAAACTGACGCTGGCAGGTTGGATACTCATCATTGCGGGTTTCTACTATGACTGGGACACAGTTCCCGGCATCATGCTGGTCGTGCAGATCGTTCTTTATATATTAAAAGGACGCCTACGGAAGAAGCTGAAACAAAAAGAATATCTGGCCAAAATAGTGGAAGAACGTACCATCGAACTCCGTATCCAGCGGGATCAGGTACTGAAAGAATCCGAAAAGTTGTCGCAAGCGCTGGATGCCCTTGCCAAGGCACAGGACGAACTGGTTCGAAAAGAGAAACTGGCTACTGTAGGGCAACTTACACAAGGGTTGGTGGACCGTATCCTGAATCCGGTGAACTACATCAATAACTTTGCCGGCCTGTCGGCGAACCTGATCAAAGACCTGAAAGACAACATCACGAACGAGCAATCTGTCATGACGAAAGAAATCTATGAAGACAGCATCGAAATACTCGACATGATAGAAGGCAACCTGCAAAAGATCAATGAACATGGTTGCAACACCGTCCGCATTGTCAAAGCGATGGAAGATTTGTTGAAAGACCGGCACGGCGATGTGACTTCGACCGACCTGTGCGACCTGTGCAAAGTAAACGTCGATGTCCTTAACAAACTATTCAAAAAAGAAATTGAAGAAAATCAGATACAGATACATATAGAATGCCCCGAAAAGCCGGTTATGGCTGAAATTAATATCGAACAGATGAACAAGGCACTAGGCAGCATTCTTAAAAACAGTATTTATGCATTGCTCCGTAAACTGCAAAAACAAAGTTTCTCTCCTTTTATCACTATAAAACTGGAAGAAAGAGGCAACAATACTGTATTTATCAGTATCTATGACAACGGGATCGGTATCGAAGACAGTATCAAGGACAAGATATTCGAACCATTCTTTACAACCAAACCTTCTGCCGAAGCAGCCGGTGTCGGGTTGTATCTCTGCCGTGAAGTTATCCTCAACCACCAGGGTTCGATCCTGGCGAAAAGCGAAAAGGATAGCTATACAGAATTCTTAATTACAATTCCTATCAGTCAAAAAAGGATTAACAATGAATGAGAACACCCAAAAAGAAATTGAGAAGCTGAGGAAACAGATCAGCCAACAGGAGAAGATGGCTTCACTCGGATTATTGAGTGCCGGCATTGCACATGAGATACAGAATCCTCTTAATTTCGTGATCAATTTCAGCAAAGTTTCGCAGAAGTTACTAAAGGATATGCAGGAAGTCCTGGATGAACTCGGAGACGCATTACCGGAAGACTCAGTCGAAGAGATCAAAGAGATCATGTCTGACCTGGAAGGTAATATGAACAAGATAGAGGAGAACGGCAACCGGGCTTCGGGAATTGTGCGTGGCATCCTGCTTTATTCACGCGGCAAAGACGACGAATATATCCCGACCGACCTGCATCAGCTGACCAAAGAATATGTATGGCTTTCTTACCATGCAGTCAAGGCAAACAACAAAAGTTTCAATGTCGCGATACAGGAAGAGTATGCCGTCGACCTGCCATTAGTAAAAGTTATTCCGCAGGATTTCAGCCGCGCCATACTCAACCTGATGAACAATGCCTGCTACGCCGTATTCAGCAAGTCGAAAGAGATAGCCGATGCGACCTATCAGCCAACCATCAGGGTATGCCTGAAAAAAGAGGGTGACCGTATAAACCTGAGCATAGAAGACAACGGACAAGGAATTTCGGAAGAGACAAAAAAGAAACTCTATACGCCTTTCTTCACGACAAAACCGATCGGTGAAGGCACCGGTCTCGGATTGTCGATCACTAAATCGATTATCGAACAAAAACATAACGGTACGATCGGAATGGATTCACGCCCCGGCGAATATACCCGTTTTACTATTTCTATTCCTATCCAACAATAACAGAGACAAAAGTCATGGCTATAAAAATATTAAGTGTAGACGATGAATTAGACCTGGAAAGGTTGCTTACCCAATATTTCCGTCGCAAGATAAAGAAAGGAGAATATGAATTCTATTTTGCGCACAACGGACTGGAAGCACTTCAACTGATGCTTGTCCAACCGGATTTCGATGTGATACTAAGTGACATCAATATGCCGGAAATGGACGGACTGACCTTGCTTGCCAAAATCAACGAAATGCAAAATCCGGCTCTAAAATGCATCATGGTTTCAGCCTACGGAGATATGGACAATATCCGTAGTGCCATGAACCAGGGAGCATTCGACTTCACGACCAAACCGATCAATCTGGAAGACCTGGAACGTACGATCGAAAAGGCAGCCGAACAAATATCATTCATCAAAAAAGCACAACAGGAACATTCGCAACTGGAATCCATCCGCAACGACCTTCACATCGCCCAGGAGATTCAGCAAACGATCCTGCCGAAAACATTTCCTCCGTTTCCCGAACTGAAAACGTTCGATATCTATGCCTATATGAATGCGGCAAAATATGTGGGAGGCGACTTCTACGATTTCTTCCGCATAGACCAGGACCGTTTGGGATTTGTTATTGCAGACGTTGCCGGCAAAGGTGTCCCGGCTGCCATCTTTATGGCGATCAGCCGGACTGTTATCCGGACAATTGCACTGACGGAAAACTCGGCAGCCATGTGCATGCAACGCTCAAATACGTTCCTTTGCCAGGAAAATGTAAATGAAATGTTCGTAACAGCATTTTACGGAATACTGAACCTGAATACCGGTCTTGTTACATATTGTAATGCCGGTCACAATCCTCCGGTTCTAATGAAGGCAGATAACGCGGTTGTATCAGTCCCGCTCACAAACGACTTTATATTGGGCGGCGTAGAAAACATGACTTATCACGAAAAGACTTTGCAGTTATCGCCCGGCGACAACCTGCTGCTCTATACGGACGGAATAACAGAAGCGATGAATACCTGCCACGAACAGTACAGCGAAAAACGTTTGCTGGAAAACTGCCGGGAGTTGATCGGAAAGAGTCCCAAAGAAATTGTAGACAGAATAACGGAAACGGTAGGAAAATTCGTTGTAGGAGCCGTACAATCGGATGATATCACCTTGTTGTCTATTACCTATCAGGGATAAAAGACTTCCACAGAATAGTAAAAAGGAGATGCCCCGGTCGGAACATCTCCTTTTTTATATACATTATATATATGTACTTATTTCAGTAAAGCATCACGGATACCCATGATCTCTGCATTAGCAGCTCTGGCATCCTGGATAGTTCCGACTTTTTCCTTCAACGGGCTGATAGTTGTACCCAGCTGTTGCAGGTCCGGATAATAAGAAGCCAGGTCGGCTACTACTTCTTCCAGCATAGTCACACGTTTCAGCATATTATCAGAAAGTCCGGCAGATGTAGCATCCCCTTTAATAACCAATGTCGGGTTAGCAAGCAGACAAGCATATTCAGCAGAAGAGGCACCTAAGATTTCAATCTGTACATCAATCTTGTTTTCGGCAGCCATCTTGTCGATGATCTTATCTTCCTGTGCATTCATGAAAGCCTGCAACTGTTCTTTGGTTGCATCTTTCGGAGCTTCCTCTTTCAGGATATCGAGTACAAAAGAAACATTCAGGTCTGTAGCCAGTTTTACAATGGCTCCTTCTACTTCTGCAGTAGGCTGACCGATCGCTTTCAACACATTGTAATCAGCCATATACATACCGAGTGCACGCGCTTTTTGTGTAGCAGTACTTAGTTCAGCAGCTTTAGCAACAGGCAGCATATAAGTTAAATCACCCACTTTTACCTGAACTTCACCGCTGGACAAACGATAAGGAATTTCTGACTCCGGCATATCAGCCAGGAATTTAACAGTTTCCTGTTTTACTTCTTCAGTTAACAAATCTTTCGGCGCTTTACCTGCTATAACGGCAGCTTCTTCCGTCTTTTCGGCTTCATTTGATTTTTTAGCTCCGTTGCAGGAAATCATGCCCACCATTAATGCGGCTATTGCAAGCACGCTTAATACACTCTTTTTCATATGTAAATAAATTGCGCTCCCTATCTCAAGA